>Ga0307510_10000888_pt1 | contig 31461 bp, 29 predicted proteins | sample 12_EM_MG_FD_207224 | JGI IMG/M metagenome (GOLD analysis project Ga0307510, IMG submission 207224) | Populus trichocarpa ectomycorrhiza microbial communities from riparian zone in the Pacific Northwest, United States - 12_EM | ecosystem: Host-associated > Plants > Roots > Unclassified | place... | reverse complement strand
ACGCACGATATGGAAGTACTTCTTTGGCCCTTGAGATTCCTGTGCTCCATCTGTTCAAAGAAACCACGAGCCCGACGCTGTGCGGTACGGGGTGAAAGGTGTAGGTACCCGGCTCATGATCGAGACCGGCGTCGGTGATACAGCTGTAACTGAGAAAAACTAAAAAACATTGCGAATAAAGGTGACAACGCCGAAGTCCAAAAGAATCTACGTTTGCTCTAGAGCTTCAGGCTGGGGGTCAATAGGCTGGGAGGTAAATCGATTCCGCACTGTCTCCGATCGTCGTGGGTAGTACAATATCGGGCCCCGGGGGCGGGGAAGCTTATATCGCGTTGGGTTTCGTGTACTTGTACCTGACTGCAAGTAACCTACCTCGAAGGGGTCTATGGTTGGGGGGCATATTCAGCATCTCCCGTGGTCGTCATCCGGTATACGGCAGGTGCATTCACTTGTGCAAGCGTGTGCAGACACTGAGACAGTATTGGCTGTAAGGTTTCCAGGAGTCACTGGTTGGACGCAAAATGGGCGGCAAGATCAATACCCGGAGGTTGGTCACTCTTGAGCTTGATTCTCCACAAGAACGAGGGAGTGAAAATTATCCATGGGTAGGAGAGGAAAATGCAAAAGGACAGCAATTCCAAGCGACAGAGAATGTGCGTTTGGTCGTTTCAGGCTGGGTCCGTGGCACCCGGTCAATTGGCCGCCGCGATACGAGCCTGAGATGCGGATGAAGATCACTGACCCGCTTTCAGCCGTCATCAGTTCCATCTGGGCCAGCCTGAGGTGGGTGGTCAGTCCACCTGGTAAATGAATCGATTCCGCGAACCACTCCACATCTCTGATAGCACAAGTAACCGGGATATAAAATGGGGCGTCTCGGTCCAGACAGACTCTAGAATCTGAACTTGGGGCCGACGTGGCCCAATATCCACGTTTTCTTGAATAATATACAGAAATTCCCGGGTCGTAGTGCAGAACTGTCGCATCTTGTTTCGTGTAACCACCAAAAACAGTGCTCTGGACACGCCTGTGACGGGTACTGGTTTGCGCCGAGAGCCTGGGATAAGTATCACCGTGGCGAGCGCCAGAATCCAGATCGAGCGCACTTCAGGCGCATCTTCAGTTTTTCATCCACATCCGCGAAGCATCGGGAGCTCGGGGTCCACCTTCGACGCGATTATTCAACACTCTGGGGCGCTCTCGCAAGTCTAGGGAAAGTAACTTTCTCAGCCGACCTTCCTCCCACTCCCGACCAATGAACTACACGTCCGACAAAAAGCGCAAAAAATCGCCCGAACCTGCTCGGAAGCACATCAATCTGGGGACCCCCATAAACATCGCCGCTGGGCCACTCCGCTTCAGACCAGAGTTGGACACCGATCCAGAAGGTAACCGAGATCGTTCTCACTGTCGCGACTCGGAACATCTGAAGATCGACATTTGACTGTGGCGATAGATGACGGCAACTCCGGGCCTTCCTACGAAGAGAAGAACAAAGACCGAGGACATTCCGCCTCGGAAACATCGACCCGTGGTATGGTAGTTGGTGGCACTGAACACGGCGGTAACCGTACCGGTGGGTGTTTCTGATCCTCGTTATTGCGATCGACGTTCATCCAGTTCTCTGCACTTCTCCATGTCAGGAGGATACACTTATGGCACGAGAGAGGAAGTAGGAAAACTGACAGAGCAGACTGGGAGTAAGTGTTGAGACGATCGTGCCATCTCTTCCTTTCCGTTAACTTCTGCCAGTTCGGGAGAGAGACCGGAGGGGCACCCCGCACGGGGCTACCCCCATTCTTTTCTATGTCGCAACGGAAGCCACAGATAGGTTCGGACCTCTTCGAGCCGTCCTAGGAGCGTTCTCCACCGTTTATGGGAAACACCAAGTTCGCCCACTATCCCCCACCCAAATTTAGTTCTTGACGAATTCATCTACAGGAAACATTCATCGTGAGAAACAAAATCGAAGATCTCCTCTCACGTGCGGCCGCATTGGAAGCGGATTTTGCGACGCTTCCAGGCAACGTGGATGAGCAGAGACGTAGGCGTGAATTGATATGGTATGTCACCCCTAGATCTCTTTTGAGACTCGACGCTTACTTCCTTCCAGCAAGCTCAAGGACATCGAGGGGAGATTGCGGTCCTTGTACGAGAGGCAAGAGCTGCAGCGACTTGATGACCACATCCAAGACGATGAAAATGTGTTCGGGCTTCTCGAAGATCTGCGGGAGGCTATCTCCGATTACCGGGTTTGTTCAACACCTTTGCACCAGTCTCGATGTTGACGGAGGGAACAGATGGTGTGGCGAATGGCGGCATATGAGCAAGGATGCAAAAAAATAGTGAGTTCCCTTCCTTTGCGTCTGGGCGAGTGAAATGACCTCTCTGCAGAACTCAGGTCAGAATATCTCCCGTCTCCGATCACAGACGGCTGACACAAACCTCCGACAGCTGAGGCGGCCATCCTCAATCAGTTCCGTTCCGCAAAGGGAGCCGAGTATCGACATGGCGGTCGTAAAGGTTGCCTCAAGGGAACCCGCGGAGCCATCCTAGATGAGATCGAACACTGGTCAAGAGACTTCGGCAAACCCCCCGTCTACTGGCTCAACGGATTGGCCGGAACAGGAAAGAGCACGATCGCGCAGACAGTCGCGGAGAGGTTGTTCGCAGATGATCAGCTCGGTGCCTCGTTCTTCTGCTCCCGAGACTTCGAGGACCGGAGCAACCTCCACTTCATATTCCCCACCCTGGCCGTCCAGCTCGCGCGGAAGTACATCGAATTTCGATCGATATTTGTCCCGCTGGCACGGTCCGATCCAGGGATCGCCTACGAGTCGCTATACAACCAGATGGAAAAGTTGATCGTTCAGCCACTTGTCGAATCTAACATCTCGACCGTGATTGTGATCGACGCGTTGGACGAGTGCAAGGACGAGGAGCCCGCTTCTGCGATCCTGTCTGTCATTGGACAGTTTGTATCGAAGATCCCGAAGGCGAAACTCTTCGTCACTGGTCGGCCGGAGCCACGGATCAAAAAGGGGTTTCGCCTGCCTCTGTTGGAAAAGATCACGGACGTATTCATCCTCCATGAAGTCGAACCAAGTCGAGTCAACAGGGATATCCGGATATTCTTCAAACACAGGTTTGCAGAACTTGCAGGTCACCAACGCGGACTGGATGGCTGGCCGACCGAGGAACAGCTGGACCTGCTTTGTGAGCGCGCCGCGGGACTGTTCGTCTATGCCGTGGCAACGGTCAGGTTCGTCGAGCACAAGAACAACAATCCCAAGAGACAGCTAGATCGGCTCCTGGATTCACCGGAGAGCAGTGGATTCGAGGGGAAGACCAAGTTCACGGCGAACGCAACGCTCGATTCTCTCTACATGTCGATTCTTCAAGAGGCTTTCGGCGACGGCTACCCAGAGGATGATCCGAAGGTCCGCTCTGTTCTCGGTGCTGTAGTCCTGACTGTAAACCCCCTTTCTCCGTCCGCAATCGCTACGCTCCTAGGCTTCGATGTCGAAGATGTGTCCCCTGTCCTGTCGTCGGCGCACTCGCTCCTCACCCTCCACGAGGACGATGATTATCCCGTTCGACCGTTCCACAAATCGTTTCCCGACTTCATCGTCGATCCGGCCCGGTGCGCCAACACGAGGTTTTGTGTCTGCCCCCCCGATCAACACAGAGAGCTTCTGATTGGGTGCCTGGAGCTAATGGATCAGAGCCTGGAGCAGAATATGTGCAAGCTCCCAGACGGTGTAATGAACTCTGAGGTCGACGACTTGAAGAAGAGGACCAAGCAGTACATTCGTCGACCTTTGGAATATGCTTGTAGGTCGTGGTACAAGCACCTCATAGACACGACACCGGCCCACAGACTCGAAATCACATCCGCTCTGCACCGGTTCCTGGAGAGAAAGTTTATATTCTGGCTGGAGGTGCTCAGCATCCTCGGTGCGGCAAGGGAGGCGGTCAACGCGTTGGAAGCGGCCGCAAGGTGGCTGGATGTGCGTTCAGTTCCGCCTTTCATCTTTCCACCAGATTTAATCAGAATGGATCTAGGCACCACCAACTATCAGCCTCGTTAACGACTACATTCGTTTTATGGTCCCCTTCTTCGAGGTAATCAGCACCTCCGCTCCGCATATCTATCACTCCGCCCTTCCCTTATCCCCCAAAACGTCGATGGTGTGCAAGCTATACAAACAATACGTCCATCCCCTGGCCAGGGTTGTGTGTGGGTTACCAATCTCGTGGGGACCAAATTTCGCGACCGTGAAACATAGTGACGATGTTTTGGTGGTTGCATGGTCACCATGTAGCAGGTTCATTGCGGTTGGCCTGTCCGGAAGTACAGAAGTTCGGGATGCAGTAACCCTCGAGCGACTTCACACCTTCGTGTACCCCGAGTCAAAGAATGGGTGGCTTAGTTTCTCCCCAGACAGCCGCTCGTTGACACGGATCAGTCATGAAGACAACGGATTCACCACTTGGGACCTTCAGACAGGCGGTTGTATCGGTCCCATCCCTTCAACACTAAATACATCCCCTTCATATTATTCCTTATCCACATATTCTATGGATGGCAAGATGCTTGCAGTTGCTGGGTTCAGATTTTTGGATGACTTCGAAGACATCATCATTTCCACCTACAACCTCATCTCGGGAAAAAACATACACCTCCATCAGGTCTCGGAAGAAATTGTGGCCCAAATCTGGACTCACGGTGAATTTCTCCGATTTGCCACTGCGAAGCCAGGGTCCATCACCATATGGGAAGTCGGGTTTACCTCAGAACACACGTTGGCAAAGATCGAGTCTTTGCCTGCCCCAGACAACACTAGTTTAGCAGAATATCTGTTCCTTCCCACCCTCTCCCGGCTTGCGTTCACCGACATCCTCCGATGGGCAGTGCTGATATGGGATGCCCGGGATTCCAAGTTTCTCCTCCATTTTGTGGGTGACGGTCATTTTGAGGAGTTCTCCTTCTCCTCCGATGGTCGTTTCTTTGCTTGTCGAGTTAAGGGTCAAGGAGCTTATCTCTGGAAGGAGTCCCCCACCGGCTATGTCCTTCATCAAAAATTTGTACCTGGGTCAGGGTTGAGAACGTTGACGACTGATTGGATCAAACCATTTCTCTCCCCCAACGGAGAATCGATCATCATATCCCAACATTTCGAAACTCAGCTGTGGCGTACAACAGACCCGATCAATTCCCCTTCTAGCGTTCCACCTCAACCTGCCGACCGGTCTGACTTCGTTCTGGCATTTTCTCCAGACAAATCATTCATAGCAACTGGACGGTGGGGAAGAAACATAGCCACAATTGTTGACCTCAGATCCGGTGACCCGCAGTTGATCGTCGACGCAGGCATGGAGATTTATGGTCTGGGGGTGACTGGGAGCACGGTCATTGTTGTCGGTGATGGGAAGATCATCACCTGGAACCTGCCTGTAGGGAACTGCGTTCTTGATGCCAGGGCGAACATTCACGACAGTGTCCGGACCATAGTGTTCGATCATCCACCACCGTTTTCCAGACTGCCACACTCCGCATCGATATCCCCCGATTTTAATCACCTTGTCATCACGGGGAGTCGGGGCGAGGGCCTAGACATTTACGACATGTCTACCGGCAGGCACCTCGCGTGCTGCACTACCGGCAGGCACCTCGCGTGCTGCACTACCGAACGTGTGTCCCAACTGTGGTTTACTCGGGACGGACGCGAAGTCTGGTATTTAGCCTTTTTCCCACACGGGGTGAAAATCATCAGGGATGGAGGGTCCGATGTTATCGGGCTGGAGCCTGTCGGGGATGGTGATGATTCGTCAGGGGGACATCCCTGGGAATCCCCTCATGGTAATAGCATTGCCGATGATGGCTGGATACTTGACTCGAGAAAGAAACGAGTCATGTGGTTGCCTTGCCACTGGAGGGCTTCCCCCATAGGTCGGATATGGGATGGACAGTTTCTTGCGTTGTTCGATCCTGGTGTACCAGAACCTGTCATTATAGAGCTGTACGAGTGACTTGTGGACAGTGCTTTCCCTTTCCTCTCTCGATAGATGTCTACTTTCTGTTCATCACTTGTACTCAGTCTCATTCGAGTAAGTAGGTCTATATATAGTAGCCGTGCGTTCATTTGCGATCTCTCGTGGTTATATCTATGCCGGTGAATCTGTATTCTGTATACATATCTATGCACATCGCGAGGGGTTGTTTTGATTGTGTGGGTGCCCGAGTGAATCACACGGGGAGCTGAACGTGAACGTTGACCACCGATTCCCCGAGCCAGAGAAGAAATTCACCCAAAGCAGGGGTACGCCGCACGCAATTCAACAGTCACTCTGGCGCCGCAAATATTTTTCAATTCTTCAATGCGACGCCCCAGTTTGTAACTTCTGGGCGCTCGTGCTTACATATATGCAACATCCCTCGTCATTACCTCCAGGGTACGCGAGTGAACTTGCATGCGTGGAACGGTTGACCAAAGTCACAGGTTCAGACGGTTCAACAACTTAATGACCAGTCCAGTTGATCATGACCCACAACCAAGAGGGCGACCACCCACCTCGTCGCAGAGGCTCTCTTTCTACAACGCTCCGAAAGCTCGAAGTATCCTCATAGGTACACTCTCCTGACTAACTGACACGCATTGGAGGTGCTTTGAGGCCGTAGCACGAGAGGGTAAGGGAAGGTGACACTTGTGCGTCTCTATAGTCCTCAATCCCCACTTGACGACCCCCATGCAATCGGGGACTCGACTTCACCAACTGGCCTTGTCCTAGATGGTGAGGAGGTCATTGGATATGAGAGCAAGGTCGTTGCTTCTCCCGGCGGTCACGATGGGCTTCGGTTCACTCTAGGTGTCTGTAATGATCAGGGAAGTGGCGGAGAGACTTTGTGCTCGCCCGTGACTCATCTGGAACGGAGCGTTGACCCGAATAGACGATCACCGCGTTCATGAGATCTTGGCGAGGCCGCGATAGAGGAATGTGTCCAGACCTGATTCAGCGGAACACTCCCGGTGCGGGCACGACCCAGAAGGCATGAGAGTCTTCACCTCCCTGCGTTCCTCATTGTCCTCGCCACAGCTATCGCCGTCGCTCAGACCACTTCTGTCCCCGCGGCTGATATGTCCAATGACGAGGAGCCGGCAGGAGGTCCAGCTCGACCAGCTGTCCATTTTCCGTTGTTGTCGGTTGCGATCTCACGATCAATACGCAGGAGCCATGAGTTGCGAAATTTCCGTAGGGTAGCGAGAGAAAATGTAGAAAATCATTTAGAAGCGACGAAGGCTACAAGAATGGTAGTTTCAAGTTGAAGCTGTGGCACCTGGTCAGTACGATGCGACAAGAAGTGAACGGGGATTGCGCACCTTCCGTCGTCATTGGTATTTATCAAACGCCGGCAGTTTAGTTTCCTTCCTCGGCTTAAATTCTGGCTCCCCATCTTCCGCGTCCTCTTCCCTCTTCCGTCTTCATCAACTTACTCCGGAGGCGGTTGGTTTGTTCCTTTGTCTTTAAGACATCCCGCCCATCATCATGTCTCAAACCCACCAAACCCCAGCCCCGTCGAGAGTTCCCTGAATTCCCTCACACCAGGAAATCCCGTCCCCAGTGATCCCAACTTCAGTGTGAAGCGAAGCCCTATCTCTTGCAACGCTGCCCTCTCCGTTGATCTGAAGGCATACCTGGACGCCCACGAATTAACTCGTCGTTACAGGATTGTAGGGTTGGGACGAAACGATCTTGTGACGCCTGAAGAATAGAAGATCTCGCTGGTTATGCAGTGTGGAAACCTGTCGGCCTTGGAACTGGGGCATGGGAGCAGCATTCGACCGAGCATGACCCTAGAATTTATTGATGTTAGTGGTTGTCCCCAACGGACGGCATCTCGAACGGACTCACGGAGATGCGTCTTGAGAGTTCGATCAATGTCGGCTTGAAGTATGCAGTCGGTCCGTTTGAGAGATAATTGTGTCTGAATACCCAGGATGAGACGAGTACTCTACAGCGAGAAACCGCTCACTAGACTTCTGATCACGACTTCACCCAAGGCGACAAAAGTGACGCGCAAATTTTTTGAGGAGCTGGTGGGCGTTTTACCTGGGGTCGAATTTGTCAGGGGGAAGGAGCTAGGATTCGAGATGGGCAGGATTGCGGGGTAGGCCACAGACAGAGGATATCAAATGCTGGTCGTGAATAAAGATGTGAAGGACTTTCGGCGGGGAATTTGAATCCCAATCCGAGAAGTACGACGCGAACGTGTCCGAGTCCATGTCAACGAAGGTTTCTGGGGTTACGGACGCACCATCCGTGGGTGTTGTGTTTGGCCCACTCGGCCGTGGATCGGTGGTCAATATGGAAGGGCCAAACTCCCATTGGCCGTCGGGAATCTTGGGGACGTTTTCGGCCAACCTTTTTTAAAGTAGAAACAAACGTTGTCTGACCAATTGCCCCGGTAACTAGATAAAGGGAGACGCACTTTCTTCGCTGCAGGATTTGCTATTTCTGCCTTGGTTATTGCCAGCCTAGACTGTAACTTGCTTTGACTCTTTTCTCACTTGAGCCCCCTAGCTATTTGGCTTTATTCTTTATAGAGGAAGGCTCAAGACGCGCTGAAGGCATTGGTGGAGAAGGGATAATTGAAAACGATCGACTGGAGTTGGCCGCTGAGTCGCCCGGAGGACCAACGTAGGATTACGACGACTACGTGATTGCTTCCACCCCGCACCCCACTGTACCGGGCCACGTCTATTGGGAGTGGCCTCCAAGAAAGATTTTCATGAACAAGTTGAGATACCAGCCCGTTAACCTCCGGGCTTCTAATCATTCACCGAATCATCCACCCACCTCGGAGTCTTTGGGGGTCGCGCTCAGACGGGCACCGAGGGCGGAACCAAGTTTGACTCGGTTGGACCGTCGCGTCAAACGTCGAGCAAACGGGTTGTATAACAGTAACAGAGACATCTGCTAGAAAACCTCCTCACCCCGAACTCAAGGCTGGAATCCAGTCTGAACGTTTTCTCAAATAGTTCGATGCAGGAGCTGCTAGGCTTGCTGGGTCACATCTTTTCCATGCGCAGTACTGCTCGACGTCGCCAGAATTTCGAGAGCAAGTATGTCACGCGAGCGCCAAAGTCTTCATCGTCGAGTTTCCCACCTCCCCCCTTCGACTGATGAGTGATACGTTCAAGAAATGTCCAATATTATTAGTCACCAAAACCTTCCCAAAAACACGTCCACCCGGGCATCGCTGCCGGTTCACTCGGCTTCCGAGCAGAGTTGGATACTGATCCCAAAAGTAACAAACATTGTTGTTATTGCGACTCTGAACTTCAGATCGACCCAATTCGACTGTGGCAATAGATGGGGACGGTCCCGGGCCTTGCCGAACCTTATTTTACGACGAGAGGAGCAAAGGTCGAGGACATTCTGCCCCGGAAACACTGATCCCTGGTATGCCAGTGGCCGGTGGTAGCAGTGATCGTACGGGTGGGTGTTTCTGATCCCCACTATTGTGACCGACGTTCATCCGGTTCTCTATACTTCTCCACGTCAGGAAGGAACACCAACAGCGCCAAAGAGGGAGGAAAACTAACAGAGCCGACAAGGAGTACGTGTCAATATGGTTGTGCCATCTCTTCCTTTCCGTTGACTTCTGCCAGTTCCGGAGAGAGACTGAAAGGACACCGCCTGGGGCCATCCCCGTTCCTGTCTATGTCGTAGAAGAGGCCGCAGATGGATTCGGTCTCCCTCAAGCTGTACCGGGAGCTGTCTCCGTCGTTTATGCCAAACACCAAGTTCGCTAACCATCCTCTGCCCAAGATTAATTCTTGACGAAATCGCCCCCAGGAAACAATCGCCGTGAGAAACAAAACCGACGATCTCCTCTCGCGTGTGGCCACATTAGAAGCAGACTTTGCGACGCTTCCAGACAACATGGATGAACATAGGCGCAGGCATCAGCTGCCAGGATACGGTATGTCGTTCTTCCCCCTTGGAGCTCGATATTGACTTCCTTCCAGCAAGCTCAAGGACACCGAGGGGAAATTGCAGTCCTTCCACGAGAAGCCAGGGCTGCAGCAACTTGCTGGCAACGTTCAAGACGATGAAGATTCTACTCGGGCTTCTCGAAGGTCTGTGGGAGGCTATCTCCGATTACCGCGTCCGTTCATCACATTAGGGTTATTCTCAATGTTGACACGGAGAACAGATGGTACAGCGAATGGCGGACTGCGAGTAAGGATGCAAAGCGACAGTGAGTGTTCCCCCTTTGCCTCCAAGCAAATGAAATGACCTCTCAGCAGGACTCGGGTCAGAACATCTCCAGTTTCCGATCACAGACCCCTGACACGAACCTCAACCTCCGATGGCTGGGACGGCCGTCCTCAACTAGTTCCATTCTGCAAAGCAGGTCAAGCATCGACATGGCGGCCGTAAAGGTTGCCTCAGGCGAACCTGCGGAACCATCCTAGATTAGATCGAGCGCTGGTCAAGAGACTTTGACAAGCCCCTCGGACAGTTTCTTGCATTATCCGATCCTGGGCTATACCGGAACCTGTCGTTATAGAGCTGGGCGAGTGACCTGCAGACAACGCTTTGCTTTTCCTCTCCAGACATATTTCTACTTTCTGTTCACCACTTGTACTCAGTCCCGTTCGAGTTTAGGTAGCGGCCGTGTGTTTACTATTGCGATCTCTACTTGTAGTTCTATGCTGACAAATCTGTATACATATCCATGCGCATTACGAGAGGCAGTTTTTACTGTGAGTGTCCGAGTGAACCACACGAGCAGGCGCTGTACGCCCCGAACGCGAACGTTGGTTACCGATTCCCCGAGCCGGCAAAGAAATTCATCCATTGAAAGCGGGGACATGCGATCAAACCTTCCTGGCGTTGCAGGCACTTTTCTCTTCAACGCGACACCCCCGTTCGTAACTTAGAGGCGTCCGCGCTTGCGCACGTACAAAAACCCTCACCGCCACTCACAGGGCACGCAGGTGAATTTGCATGCATGGAATGGTCGGCCAAACTCACAGCGGCGGACCGGCACGGTTGATCACGGTTCATGATCAAGGGGACGCCACACGTCTCGTCGTCGAGGCTCTATCTCTAGGACACTCCAAAAGCCAGAAGATGCGTTTTCCTGGTCAATGGCAGACCTTGGAGGTTTAAGATCAGTATGCATGCTCCATCTTAATACGGATTCCAGCGAATCTCACCACTCAGCCTCCCAACCTTTGTTCCTGCTTGAGGCTCTCTCGAGGAGTTTTCTCCGCTATGGATTTGTTTGTGTAGGATCAAGCGGCAGTTTGCACGCGGTTTGTCACAGGCTGTGCGGACGTGCGGAAGGGTGTACTTTGACATCGTGGGTCCATCACTTTGGCTTTCCCTACACCCAGAACGAAGATGGATCGCCTACTCAGCAAAAAATCCAAGAAATCACCCAAATATTCCCAGCGGGGTCACGGTATCCTCTCGGGAGTCTCAGCAGCTACAAAAGTCGCTGGGCTGGGCCTCTCGCCACAGCTCGAAATCGCCCCCAAAGGTGAGAAGAATTGTTCTTACCGGGATCTGGATGTAAATTGGACTGATTCGATCGTGGCACCAGATAAAGAGAGTGGCGGGGGTTCACAGATCGTATCTCATGGCAAGACTAGCGAAGACCAAGGGCTTCCCGCGCCGGAAACATCAACCCCCGGCGTCGTGGACGTCGGTGACACCGACCACGAACACCGCCCATCAAGTGAGCGTTTCCAATCCCTGCTATCTGGATTGACGTTCATGTGGATCTCAATGCTTTTCCGTGCCAGAGGAGGACACTGCTGACACTGGAGACGGAGAAGTGGAGTTATCAGGGTCGTCGAGACGTACGTGTCAATATTGTCCCAACGCTAGCTTTCTCTTGACACACATTAGTTGTGAAAAGAGGCTGGATAGATACCGCTCTCGGAGTTGGTGGAATTTTGGCAGATGTAGCGATGGAGGCTTCAGATGCATTTGGCCCTCTCAAAGCCACCCTGGGCGTCATCTCCACCATCTACAAGAGTCACGAAGTACGTCTACAACTCTTGACGCAGAATAAACTCCTGACGGACCGGTTTATAGGGGACAGTCGCCGTCAGGGAAAGAATCCAAAGGCTCAGCTCGCGCATAGCGACACTGGAGGCGAGATTTGGAGCAACTCCAGATGATGAAGCGGAGCAGATGCGCAGGAATGAACTACAACGGTACTAAATGTCATTTTCCCCTCATTGGACTCGAGACTGAGTCCCTCTCAGCACATTCAAGGATATCGGAGAACAACTACGGCTTATATCCGAGAAGTCAGGGCTGCAGCGATTTGCTGAACATGTCCAAGACGACGAGGAGGTTTCCGAGCTCCTGGGTAGCCTACAGGAGGTTATCTCCGATTATCTGGTCAGTCCGTGAACTCGGTATTGTCCTCGATGCTGACAGGGGCAGCAGATGATGCAAACGACGGAGATCTATAACCAAGGACGTAAACTGATGGTGAGTGTCCTACATTCATATCCATTCAGTTGAAATAACCTCTCGGCAGGACTCAGGTCGGAGTATCTTTCGCTTCATACAACAGGCGTCTGACATGAGTTTCGAATAGATGAAATATCCGTGCTCGCGAAGTTCCCCTCTTCACAGAAGGCCGGGTACCGATGTACCGGTCGTAAAGGTTGTCTCGAGGGGACCCGCAAAACTGTACTGGACGAGATCGAGCGCTGGACCGGTGATTTCGAAAAGCCCTCCGTCTATTGGTTGAATGGACTAGCCGGAACGGGGAAGAGCGCCATCGCACAAACGATTGCGGAAAGGATGTCTGAAGGTGGAAAGCTCGGTGCCTCCTTCTTTTGTTCTCGAGACTTCGAGGACCGGAGCGACCTCAGACTCATATTCCCCACCCTGGCCGTCCAACTCGCGCGGAGATACGCCGGATTTCGATCGATCTTTGTCCCACTAGCTCGGTCGGATCAAGAAATTGCCTACGATTCCCTGTACAACCAGATGGAAACGTTGATTGTCCAGCCACTCGTCAAATCTGGCATCTCGACGGTGATTGTGATCGACGCATTGGACGAGTGCAGGGACGAAGAATCCACTTCGGCGATCCTGTCTATCCTTGGCCAATTTGTATTGAAGATCCCAAGGGTGAAGATCTTCGTCACTGGTCGGCCGGAGCCACGGATTCAAGAGGGGTTCCGTTTGCCGCTGTTGGCACCAGCCACGGACATGTTCGTCCTCCACGAGGTCGAATCAAGTCAGGTCAACAGCGACATCCGGCTATTCTTCAAACACAGGTTCGCGGAACTTGCGGGTCGCCGACGTGGACTGGACGGCTGGCCGACCAAAAAACAACTGGATATGCTTTGTGAGCGTGCTGCGGGACTATTTGTCTACGCCGTGGTAACGGTCAGATTCATCGAGCACAAGAACAACAATCCCGAGGGACAGCTAGATCGGCTCCTGGATTCACCGGAGAGCAGCGCATTCGAGGGGAAGACCAAGTTCACGGAGAATGCGACGCTCGATTCGCTCTACATGTCGATTCTTCAAGAGGCTTTCGGCGACGGCTACCCAGAGGATGATCCGAAGGTCCGCTCCGCTCTCGGTGCTGTGGTCCTGGTTACGAATCCACTTTCCTCATCCGCAATCACTACGCTCCTGGGCTCTGATATCAAAGAGTTGTCCCCCATCCTGGCATCGGCGCACTCGCTCCTCTCCCTCCATGAGGACGTTGATCACCCCGTTCGACCCTTTCACAAATCATTTCCTGACTTCATTGTCGATCCAGTCCGGTGCACCAACTCAAGGTTTCGTGTCAGCCTTCCCGATCAACACGCGGAACTTCTGATTGGGTGCCTGGAGCTAATGAATCGGAGCCTAGAGCCGAATATGTGCAAGCTCCCAGACGGTGTACTCAACTCTGAGGTCAACGACCTGAAGGAGAGGTCAAAGCAATGCATCCATCGAGGCTTGGAATATGCTTGCCGGTCGTGGCACAAGCACCTCGTTGATACGACACCGGCCCACAGGCTCAAAATCACATCCGCTCTGCACCGTTTCCTGGAGAGAAAGTTTATATTCTGGCTGGAGGTGCTCAGCATCCTCGGTGCGGCAAGGGAGGCGGTTAACGCATTGGAAGCGGCGGCGAGGTGGCTGGATGTGCGTTGAGTTCTTTCTTTTATCCTCCCTCAAGATTTACTCACAATGGATTTAGGCACCACCAACTCTCAGCCTCGTCAACGATTATATTCGTTTCGTGGTCGCATCCTTCGAGGTCATCAGCACCTCCGCTCCGCATATCTATCACTCCGCGGTTCCCTTATCCCCCCAAACGTCGATGGTGCGGAAGCTATACAAACAATACGCCCATCCTCTGGTGAGGGTTGTGTGTGGGTTACCAATCTCCTGGAGATCGAGTTTCGCAACAACAAAGCATGGTGTTACCCTTTTGACTGTTGCATGGTCATCATGTAGCAGGTTCATCGCGCTTGGCCTGCGTGAAAGTACAGAAGTTCTGGATGCAGTAACCCTCGAACAACTTCACAACTTCGCGCACTCCGAGCTCCCGTCAGTGGACGGGTGGCTTGGTTTCTCCCCAGACGGCCACTCATTGACACGGATCAATAGTGACAACAAGGGATGCATCACTTGGGACCTTAAGACAGGCGGTCGGATCAGTGCCGTCTCCTCAGCACTAATTACGTCCTCTTTATTTCGTGTCTCGTCCATATATTCCATGGATGGAAACAAGATTGCGATTGCTGGGTACAGTGGTTCGGGTAAATCATCCTTCGCCACCATCTCCACCTACAGCCTCATCTCAGGAACACGCATATATTCCCACCGCCTCCCGGAAGGGCAAACCATAACCCCAATTTGGGCTCACGGTGAATTTCTCCGATTGGCCACTGTAGGGTCAGGGTTCATCACCGTATGGGAAATCGGGTCTACCTCGGAACACACGCTGGCAGAGATCGAGTCTCTTCCGGCCCCAGACGAGGTTTTTTTAGAAGATCATACGCTGTTCCTTCCCACCCTCTCCCGGCTTGCCTTCATCCTCCGAGGGGCAGTTCTGATATGGGACACCCGAGATTCCAAGTTTCTCCTGAATTTTCTGGGCGGCGATTCGTTCAGGGGGCTCTCCTTCTCCTCCGATGGTCATTTCTTCGCTTGTGGAGCTGAAAAAGGGCAAGAAGTTCATCTCTGGAAGGAATCTCCCACCGGCTATGTCCTTCATCAAAAACTCGTACCCGGGCCCACGGACCTGCTTATCGTACCTTTTCTCTCCCCAGATGGAGAATCAATCATCTTGTCCAAAGATTATCACGAAACTCAGCTGTGGCGTACAACAGATCCGATCAATCCCCCCTCCAGCGTTCTATCTCAACCTGCCAAGCAAACCAGCTTCGTTCTCGCATTTTCTCCAGACAAATCATTAATAGCAACCGGACGGTTGGGAGAAAACATAGCCACAATCGTTGACATCAAATCTGGTGACCCGTGGTTGATCGTCGACACAGGCACGAAGATTTGTGGTCTGGGAGTGACTGGGAGCACCTTTGTTGTTGTTGGTGAGGGGAAGATTATCACCTGGAACCTGCCTGCAGGGGGCTGTGTTCTAAATGCCAGGGCAAACATTCATGACAGCGTCCGGACCATAAGGTTCAATCCTCCATCACCGTCTCCCGGAGAGGTACTCTCCGCATCGATATCCCCTGATTCCAGCCTTTTTGTCATCACTCCGGGGACGTACGGGGCCTTTGACATTTACAACTCGTCTACCGGCAAACATGTTGTGCCAGAGGACTGTGCTGGCAGGACTTCACCCGGGTTCAATCCGTGGTTCACTCGGGACGGACGCGAAATCCGGTATTTAATCCATCACATGGATGGGGTAATTTCCTTGGGGCAGAAAATCATCAGGAGTGAATGGTTTAATGTCATCTGGCTGGAGTCCGTCGGGTATGGTGATGGTCCGCCGGGGGGATACCCCTGGTTATCTTTCTATGGCCACGAGGTTACAGATGATCGCTGGATACTTGACTCGAGAAAGAAACGAGTCATGTGGTTGCCTTACCACTTGAGAGCTTCTGTCAAATATCGGATATGGGATGGACAGTTTCTTACGTTGTTCGACCCTGGACTACTAGAACCTGTCGTAATAGAGCTGTGCGAGTGACCTGTGGACAGTGCTTTCCCTTTCCCCTCTCGATGTGTCTACTTTCTATTCACCACTCGTAGTACTCGGTCTCATTCGAGTAGTTGGGTAGCTAGGAGCATTGAAGGGGAGAGATGGATACGTATAAATTTTAATTGGGGTGAACAGAAGTGGGCTATGACGCATACATGAATAAATTACGACTTTATATCCAGAGGTGGAGGGAATGGAAGGTCCACCGAAGAATAATATGATAAGTTCCTTAAGCACTGAGTCAAGGACTGTGCAAGGGGACGAGATAAGTCAGGCGCCACGTTTGTGCCATCCAGTTCCTCCGTGACAGGACGTTCCCTCTTACTCCCACCCCCCTGCGATCGTTATCCCAATGCTTGCTGTGCCTCCTCTCGTTTGTCGTAATCCTTGTAATGTTTCGAAGATCAATGGCTGTAATCTCGGTCTCAGTGGCCCCTTGAGGACCCACGCCGTTCATGTTCACGTTTGGGCCTCTTCGTCCTCGAGCGCCTCATACTCGCTCGGATATTCGGGGGGCAGTGCTGCCTTGGCGACAACCGGACGAGTTCACAACCAATCAAAGGTAAATTCTCACCTCGTATGGCAGGTTGACATCCGGAGGTTCCGTTAGCTTTTTCAAGGCATACCTCAGATTGTCTCGGAGATCCCTGAACTTCCTTTCAGCCCTCCGCTTCTCATCCGTAGTTTGCTTTAGGACTTTTTCGTGCAGCTGTCCAGAAACATTCAGGACACACCGAGCGGAGGACAAGAGGGGAGAGCCTACAGCACGGAAGACATCGGACAGTTCTTTGTCGGTCAACGTTTCAACTTGTTCGTCTTCATCGGCCTTGATGAAATCCAAGATTCCTCCGCCGTTGTTTCGATCCCAACCTAACGGCCCTGCCGTCAGCATCCCTACCTCCACCGGGTTGGTTTTTTTCCGTCGTACCGCTTAACGGCGCCTTCAGCAGTTTCGATCTTGCCTTCCGCTTTCTTGTTCATGGCGTCGACAACATCCCAGAAGAGCTCTAGGAGGCCGGAGCCGGGGCTACCGAGAATGCAGGTGTAGCGCTCATAATCCTTGAACAATGGGTAGACAGTCTTCCATTTTGTTCCAGCCCTTGATTTCACCCTGATTGACAAATTCTTGTAAGAGAGCCTGAAGTCGTATACGACCGTGAGTGAAGATCGTGAAATGCGAAATCAAGGCCGCGGATACTTTGAACCCCTCTCTCGTCTTCCTCTCCTCCCTGTTCTTCTCCACTCGTGCCCTTATCTGTTCCTCGAAACCGACTAAGATATCCAAAGCGGGGATCTTCTGGATCTCCGGACCGATATCGGCGGTAGGAAATGTCGTGTAGTGATGAACGTTCGGGTTCCCTTTGAGTAAACTCCGAATAGCGGGTCGAAGTTTTGCTGGCCTGGCTTCTCTTTCCCCCTGCTCTTTAACCTTCAGGCAATCGGTGTACTGTGAGAAGCGGAGCCATCGTTAGTAAGTACGAAGCCAGAAAATTGGGTGGTTCAAGATAATCACCTTCTGCCACGCGGCCTTCCTCTCCGCCAACATACGCAGCGCCTTACACAATGGGTCCGTAATGGTTGCGCGCATGGTCTGGTCCTCCGTCCAGCTCGCTTCGTCATTCGCCCTCCTAATCAAGTAAAAGAACGTTTTCTCGCCCCCTCCACGATCACAAATCCATTATAGGTATAACCTGATCGCCGGGGAGGTTTGGCCTGGTTGGGAGAGAAGGGATTGTCGTTAGTAAAGCGCTTTGGGATTAGACAGCCGCACCCGAGCCCTTTTTGATGGCCAGTTGTTGGCTAAGTTGCTTGAGAACACGCAAAAGAATGAGGGACGCCGGAACACGAGCGGTGATTTAGGGTAGACGTACAGAATCGTAACACCTGTGTCTTCTCTCTCAGTCTTCTCTAGCAGTAACAAAAGTTCTTCTGGCATCTCCCATTTCGACACTCTCGTCTCAATCTAGGGGAGAGGTTGAGCGTGACACACCAGAGTGAGGAGGATCGCATCATACACGTTGCGGAGATACTTCTTTCGGCCCCCCGGGGCCCTTTTGCTCCGTCTGTTCAAAGAAACCACCAGCCCGACGCTGTGTGGTATGGGGTGAGAGGTGTAGGTACCCGGCTCATGATCGTGACCAGCGTCGTTGGCGGCTGGGAAAGAGGGAGGTGCCCCGAAACGCATTTGATCTCGCAACTACTATTCTCGATCCTCACGACCAAAACGCGGGAGTCATGAGGTGCGAATGACTTGTAGGGTAGCGGGAGAAAATGTAGATCATCGACAAGTGATAAGGTCCACAAAAAGAATGTACGTCTGGTGGATTCAAGCTGGGGCTGTGGCATCTGGTCAGTACGGTGCAACAAGAAGTGAACCAGGATCACTCACTTTCCGTTGCCATTGGTATTCATCAACCTGAGCAGTTTGGTTTCCATCATCGGCTTAGATTCTGACTTCCCATCTTCCACGTCCTCTCTCCCGCCTTCATCGGCCTCCCCCGGAGGCGATCGATTTGTGACTTTGCCCTCAGGCTGTCCCCCGTCTGTCACAATGTCATCAGACCCATCAAACTCTAGCTTCGTCGAGAGCTCCCCGAATTCCTTCACGACAGGCAATCTAGTTCTCAGTGACCCCAACTTCAAGGTGAGGCGAGGTCTCATCTCTTGCAACGCCTCCTTCGTTGATCTGAAGGCATACCTGGATACCCATGAATCAACTCATTGTCACAGGGCTATAGGGTAGAGACGAAACGAACTTGTGATGCCTGAAGAATAGAAATTTTTGCCGGTTATTAAGCGCGACCGCCTGTCGACCCTGGAACTGGGGCACAGGAGGAACATTGTTTGGAACATCCTCCCGACGGTGTGCCCCGATCCCACCGCAAAGTTGTTCAGAACGAGCTCAGGAAAATGAGCTGTCGACCGGGTGCTACCCTGCAATTTAGTGGCCTTAGCAATTGTCTCCAACGAACGGCACCCCGAACGGACCCACGGAGACGCGTCTCGAGAGTTCGATCGATCCCAGATTGAAGTACGCGGTCAGCCTGTTTGGGAGATAATCGCGTCTAGATACCCAGGGGTGAGGCGAGCACCCTACAGACGACAAATCACTCACTGTATTCCTCATCTTCATTCACGACCAGCATTTTCTGATACCCTGTCTGCAGCCCACCCCGCAATCTGTCCATCTCAACCCTCGTCCCTGACGAATTCGGCACCGGAGAAAACGCCTACCAGCTCCTTGCAAAATTTGTACGTCACTTTTGTCACCTTGGGAAAAGTCGCGATCAGGATTTTCGGTAAGGTATTTGGATCCCAACCCGAGAAGTACGACGCGAGTGGGTCCGAGTCTATGCCAACGAAGGTTTCTGGGCCATAGATACGCCGTCTGTGGGTGCTGTGTTTGGGCTATTTGAACCCTCGATAGGTTGAAAGGTGGAGTCCGCATTATCCCGTGTCTCTGCGGTGGGCCGGCTGTCGGTACGAAAGCGTCAAGCTCTCTTTGACTGTCAAGGATCTTGGGGACGTTCTGGGCCAACCTATACACGTTGTCTCACCAATTGCCCCGGCAACGAGATGAGGAGGGGCGCACCTTCTCCGCTGCAGGATCTGTAGTCCGGTCTTGGATATTGCCAGCCTAGACTTTCTTTGAGCCTCTCCTCGCTTGGACTCCCTAGCTGCCTCTTGCCTCTTAGCCTTGTTCTTTATGGAGGAATGCTAAAGGCGCGTTGAAGGCATTGGTGGAGAAGGGATCGAAACGATCGACTGGAGTTGGCCGCTTCGCGCGCTTGCTGCGTCTCTGAGGACGAACAGCCTGATGTCTGACAAGAGCATAGTATTACAACGGTCAAGACTACGAGATTGCTTCCAAGAAAGGCCTTCGTGAACAAGTTGAGATACCAGCCCGTTCCCCCCAGATTCCAATCATCCACCGAACCCCCCACCCACCTTGTCCGTGGTGTAATATCACATGCCCAGTACGGGGCGGATCGCTCTCGAAGATAACAGAGGTCCGTAAATCGATTGAGAGGGAGATGGAAGACAGTGGTGGCTTCGAATCGGGATATATCATGGATGACAGTGTGGTAGGAATACGTCGTCTGCGTCTGGGGCCGGTCCGTGCGGTTTTTCATCCGGAAACGCCTTCACCAAGATCATTTCGGAACAGTCGAACGCAACACTTCAAACTCGTCATGTAGGGCCAATCTCTAAGACCGTTCAGCAACCGGGTCGGCGGGTCGGGCCTTCCCAGTGTCTCGATTTCGTCCACATCTAAGGTCGAATTATCCCTACCTCTTCGTTTGCTTCCCGCAGCGTAGCCTGCAATACCGATTCATCAGTCAGGTCGACTTTCTGCCTGGAAAACTTGACCAGCGTGAGTGAAAATCGGCAGGCCCACCTGACTTCTCTGGACTGTGCTCTCAGCCCCCTTCTTCCTATTCTTCTCCACTTGTGCCCCTCTCGTCTGTTCTTCGAACTCTCTCACATACTGTAGTCCTCGAAAGCGAGTAACACACTCAAAACAGGGAACTTCCGGACCTCCGGACCGGTCTTCCAAACGTCTGATTTGAGTACCATCGGATGCGCGGTTCGCCATTTCGTCAACATGCCGACTAGTAATTCTTCGAACAGGTTGACAAGCCCCCCGATGCTCTTGGAGCGTACTGCTCTGTTTTCTCACTACGACACGAGAAAAGAGGAAGGGAGTGAGTCGCGTCGCAGCCGCTGGGTAATACCGATGTAGACGATACGAACCGTTTACCGTCGTTTCCACTCGGGCATGCTCCTCGAATATCAGCCTCCTGTCGAACTCGACTTTGGCCTGTTGCCAGATAGGGTGCTGGGCGAAGAGTTTATCGGCGGTAGGGAATGTCGCGTGGCAATGGACATTCGGGTTCTCTCTGAGTAAATTCCGAATAGCAGGTCGGGGTTTCGCCGGCATGGCCTCTCTTTTCTCCTGCGCTTTAGCCTTGAGGCCATCGGTGTACTATGAAGGACAGAGCCAACGTTAGCGAATAGGAAGCCAGAAAAGTGCATATTTACCTTCTGCCACGCAACCTTCTTCTCCGCCAACGTACTCAGCGCCTTGTAGAGCGGGTTCGTAATTATTGCACGTATGGTCTGGTCCCACGTCCGTTTCGCATCGACCTTCGCCTTCCTAAGCAGGTGACAGCACCATTATACGTGGTTGTCGTCGGAGAGGTTTGATCTGGCTGGAAGAGAAGAGAACGGTAACGACCCTGGGGTGATTAGGTCTGTAGGATTTAACTCCGTCGGTGTGGACTGCGAAGGGGTTGTTGTGGATAAAGCGTTTTGAAGTTGACTGGCTGCACCTGAGCCCTTTGTGATTGCCAGTGGTTAGCCAGGTTGCCTGAGAATACGTGATAGGGTGAGAGATGCTGGAACACGAGCGGTGGTTTGAGATAGACGTACTACGGAATCATAACACCTCTGCCCTTTCTCTAAACCTTCTCTAACAACGACAGAGCCTCTTCTGGTATCTCCCGTTTCTACGCTTTCATCTCAACGTTGAGCGTGACACGTCAGAGTGAGGAAGATCGCGCGCGCACGTTATGGAAATACTTCTTTCGGCCCTCGGGATTCCTGTGCTCGGTCTGTCCAAAGAGACCACCAGCCTGACGCTGTGCAGTGTGGGGTGGGAGGTGTGGGTACCCAGCTCATAGTCGTAACCGGCGTGGTGACAACTGGGAAAAGGGAAGTGCCCTGGGGGTTTCTCATTCCACCAGTTCCCCGACGGCCGCAAAGACATCCACCCAAAACGGTAGCACGCGATCCGGCCCCCTGGGCGCTGCGGGGATCCAGCCCTTCCCCCGACGCATACCCTTGAAGGCGCAGTATGGAGGGTAACGGAAGGCGGTTCTTGTTTTTCTGTTCTCGGTTCCCACTCGGTGCCCCACGCCTGGCCTTTCTTTGACTCACTTTCCGCTCGAACGTTCTAGCTGCCCAGTCGGACGTCTAAGAATTACACAGGATTACTTCCACTCGAATACATCACAGCAGGCGATGTCCATCGCCAAGAAATGTTTTCATGGCAGGTCGAGATACCAACTCGTTAATCACCAGATCCCATAGGCTCGTCCTGGGAGTCCGTGTTGTCTAGTCGCAAGGTCTGTAACGTCTCGCGCTCGACACGAAATAGATCTGTGGAACTGGTACCCTCGGAGGCAACAAGGGTCTGTGGGATGATTGAGAGGGAGGCGAAGGAAGTGGTGGTGCTGTGTCGTCTACATTGGAGGTTGGTCCGCACGGTTTCCCGCATAGAAATGCCCCCACGATGTTATTTAATGGCAAACCAATAATCATTCGGGCCACCTACTAAATACCAGCTTGAAATGATCGCGCCCGACCGAGGCGGGTTGCCGGGAGTCGGAGGAATCGATTCCGCGAGTCACCCTGCAGACAGCTGATAAACATCTGCCATCATGCGAGCGCCAAAATCCAGATCGACTGCACGTCGCGCGCATCTTCGAGTTTCTCTTCCCGCGAAGTATCGAGAGCCTGGGGAATCACCTTGGACACAGTTATCCAGCATTCTAGGGCGCTTTTCAAAGTCTAAGGAAAGTTATTTTGCTCAACCGACCTTCCTCCCATCCCCCGACACAAACGAGTTACATGCCCGACAAAAAGTCCAAGAAATCACCTAAACCTTCTCAAAAATACATCCATCTGGGGATCCCTATCAATATCGCCGTTGGTCCACTCGGCTTTCGAACAGAGTTGGACACCGAAAGTACTGACCCCAATGGTAACCGAGATCGTTATTATCGCGACTCGGAGCTTTATATCGACCTAATTCGATTGTGGCGATAGACGACGGCAACCCCAGGCCCTTTCGAATTGTGCCTTACGACAGGAAGAGCAAAGACCAAGGTCATTCCACACAGGAACCCTCGACCTCCGGCGTTGTGGTCGGTGGTACTGAACCCGGCGGTGATTGCACGGGTGGGTGTTTCGGATCCCTCTATTGCGACCTGCGTTCATCTGGTTTTCTGTCCTTCTCTATGCCAGCAGGGAACACTGACGGCACCAAGGAGGAAGGAGGAAAACTGACAGAGCCAAAAACGAGTACGTGTCGACACGATCATTCCATCTCTTCATTTCCGTTGACTTCTACCAGTTCTGGAGAGAGACCGGAACGACACCCCGCCCAGAGCCGCTCCCATTCCCGTCTATATCCCAAAGGTCACAGATGGATTCGGTCCTCTCCAAGCCGTCCTAGGAGCTTTCTCCGCCGTTTATGCTAAACACCAAGTTCGCTTACCATCCCCTGCTCAAAATTCGTTCTTGACGAATTCAACTACAGGAAACACTCGTCGTGAGAAACAAAATCGAAGATCTCCTCTCACGGGTGGCCGCATTGGAAGAGGACTTGGCGACACTTCCGGGGGACGTGGATGAGCAGAGACGTAGGCGTGAACTGATATGGTATGTCACCCTTAGATCTCTTTTGAGACTCGACATTGACATCCTTCCAGCAAGCTCAAGGACATCGAGGGGAAATTGCGGTCCTTCTACGAGAGGCAAGAACTGCAACGACTTGGCGAAAACGTTCGAGACGATGAAAATGTACTCGGGCTTCTCGAAGACCTGCGAGAGACTATCTCCGATTACCGGGTTCGTTCAACACCATTGTACCATTATCAATGTTGACAGGGAGAACAGATGGTGCAGCGAGCGGCGGACTATGAGCAAGGATGCAAAGCAATAGTGAGTGCCCCCCATCTTTTGCGTCTGAGCAAGTGAAATGACCTCTCGGCAGGACCCAGGTCAGAATATCTCTCGTCTCCGATCACCGACCCCTGACACAAACCTCCGATAGCTGAGGCGGCCGTCCTCAATCACTTCCGTTCTGCGAAGGAGGCCGAGCATCGGCATGGCAGCCGTAAGGGTTGCCTCAAGGGAACTCGCGGAGCCATCCTAGATGAGATCGAACACTGGTCAAGAGATTTCGGCAAGCCCCCCGTCTACTGGCTCAACGGATTGGCCGGGACAGGAAAGAGCACGATCGCACAGACGATCGCAGAGAGGCTGTTCGCAGATGATCAGCTCGGTGCCTCCTTCTTTTGCTCCAGAGACTTCGAGGACCGAAGCAACCTCCACTTCATATTCCCCACCCTGGCCGTCCAGCTCGCACGGAAGTACGCCAAATTTCGATCGATATTTGTCCCGCTGGCACGGTCCGATCCAGGAATCGCCTACGAGTCGCTGTACAACCAGGTGGAAAAGTTGATTGTCAGGCCACTCATCGAATCTGGCATCTCGACCGTGATCGTGATCGACGCGTTGGACGAGTGCAAGGACGAGGAGCCTGCTTCGGCGATTCTGTCTGTCCTTGGCCAGTTTGTATCGGAGATTCCGAAGGTGAAAATCTTCGTTACCGGTCGGCCCGAGCCACGGATCCGAGAGGGGTTTCGCCTGCCGCTGTTGGAACGGGTCACGGACGTGTTCATTCTCCACGAGGTCGAATCGAATCGGGTCAACAGGGACATACAACTATTCTTCAAACACAGGTTCTCGGAACTTGCGGGTCGCCGACGTGGACTGGATGGATGGCCGACCGAGGATCAGCTGGACCTGCTTTGTGAGCGTGCTGGCGGATTTTTCATCTATGCCGTGGCAACGGTCAGGTTCATCGATCACAAGAACAACAGTCCCAAGAGACAGCTGGATCGCCTCCTGGATTCGCCGGAGAGCAGTGTATTCGAGGGGAAGACCAAATTCACAGCGAACGCGACGCTCGACTCTCTCTACACATCGATCCTTCAAGAGGCTTTCGGCGACGGCTACCCTGAGGACGATCCGAAGGTCCGCTCTGTTCTCGGTGCTGTTGTCTTGGCTGCGAATCCACTCTCTCCATCCGCGATCGCCGCACTCCTGGGTTTCGATGTCGAAGAGGTGTCCCCCATCTTGTCATCGGTACACTCCCTCCTCACCCTCCAGGAAGGCGATGACCAACCCGTTCGGCCTTTCCACAAATCGTTTCCAGACTTCATTGTCGATCCGGCCCGGTGCGCCAACTCGAGGTTTCGTGTCTGTCCCCCCGATCAACACAAGGAACTTCTGATTGGGTGCCTGGAGCTGATGAACCGGAGCCTGGAGCCGAATATATGCAAGCTCCCGGATGGTGTAATGAACTCTGAGGTCGAGGACTTGAAGGAGAGGACCAAGGAATACATCCATCGAGATTTGGAATATTCTTGCAGGTCGTGGCACAAGCATCTCGTTAACACGACACCGGTCCACAGACCCGAAATCACACCGGCCCTGCACCATTTCATGGAAGGGAAGTTTATATTCTGGTTGGAAGTGCTCAGTATCCTCGGTGCGGCAAGGGATGCGGTCAACGCATTGGAAGCGGCTGCGAGTTGGCTGGATGTGTGTTGAGTTCCGTCTTTCATCTTTCCATCAGATTTACTCAGAACGAATCTAGGCACCGCCAACTCTCGGCCTCGTCAACGACTACATTCGTTTTGTTGTCGCATTCTTCGACGTCGTCAGCACCTCTGCTCCACACATCTATCACTCCGCGCTTCTCTTATCACCCCGAACGTCGATGGTGTACAAGCTATACAAAAAATACGTCCATCCCCTGGTGAGGGTTGTGCGTGGGTTACCAATCTCGTGGGGGCCAAATTTCGCAACCATAAAGTATAATGGTTTCGTTCGAACTGTTGCATGGTCATCATGTAGCAGGTTCATCGCGGTCGCGGCTCAGACGATCACAGGTACAAAAGTCCTTACAGAAGTCCTGGATGCAGCAACCTTCGAGCGACTTCACACCTTCATGCACTCTTCGGCCAATACTGTGTGCTCTGCGTGCCTTAGTTTCTCCCCAGGCGGCCACTCGTTGACACGGATCAGTAATAATGACATCGTATTCACCGCTTGGGACCTTCAGACGGGCGGTCAGATCAGTGCCATCCCCTCGGCACTCGATACGCCCTCTTCATTTTATTTCTCATCTGTGCATTCTATGGATGGCAAGATAGTTGCGGTTGCATTCGAATGTGTGGGGGGCAGCGCAGTCACCGGCATCTCCACTTACAACCTCATCTCGGGAATACGCATATATTCCCATCGTGCCTCGGAAGGTCGGATCATTGCCCCAATTTGGACTCGCGGTGAATTCCTCCGATTTGCCACTATGAAGCCAGGGTCCATCACCATATGGGAAATCGGGTTTACCTCGGAACACACGTTGGCAGAGATCGAGTCTTTGCCTGCCCCAGACCACACCGGTTTTCATAGACATAGGCTGTTCCTTCCCACCCTCTCCCGGCTTGCCTTCATCCTCGAAGAGGCGGTCCTGATATGGGATGCCCGAGATTCCAAGTTTCTCTTAAATTTCATGAGCGGCGGTCGTCCCAGCGGGGTCTCCTTCTCCTCCGATGGTCGTTTCTTCGCTTGTGGAGTCTTTGGTCAAGGGGTTCATCTCTGGAAGGAGTCTCCCGCTGGCTATATCCTTCATAAAAAACTCGTACCATCCGGGCCGGAGCACAACGTCATCACACTATTTCTCTCTCCAGACGGAGAATCGATCATCACGTCCAGGGCCGGTGAAACCCAACTGTGGCGTACAACAGATCCAATCAACCCCCCCTCCAGCGTTCCGCCTCAACCTGCCGAGAAAATCGACTTCGTTCTCGCATTTTCTCCAGACAAATCATTCATAGCAACTGGACGTTTGGGAGGAAACATAGCCACAATCCTTGACCTCAAGTCTGGTGACCCGCGGTTGGTCATCAACACGTGCATGCGTATTTTTGATCTGGGGGTGACTAGGAGCACCGCCATTGTTGCTAGTGAGTGGAAGATCATCACCTGGAACCTGCCTACAGGGGATTGTGTTCTTGATGCCAGGGCGAACATTCATGACAGCGTCCGGATCACAGCGCTCAATCGTCCACCACTGCTTCCCACGCATCTATACTCCGCATCAATATCCCCAGATCTTAATCACCTTATCGTCACGATGGAAAATGGCCTAGACATTTACGACGTATACATTTACGACGTATCTACCGGCAGGCAGCTCGCGCATAGTACCACTGTCCGCTTTATGTCCACTCCGTGGTTCACTCGGGACGGACGCGAAGTCTGGGATCCCTCCTGCGGGCAGAAAATCATCAGGGGTGGAGGGTCCGATGTCATCGGGCTGGAGCCCATCGGTAATGGTGACGGTCCGTCAGGGGGATACCTTTGGGAATCTTCTTATGGCCACAAGGTTACGGATGATGGCTGGATACTCGACTCGAGAGGGAAACGAGTCATGAGGTTGCCTCCCCACTGGAGAGTTTCTGAGTGGTATCGGATATGGGATGAACGGTTTCTTGCGTTGTTTGATCCTGGACTACCAGAACCTGTCATTATAGAGCTATACGAGTGACCTGCGGACAGTGCTTTCCCTTTCCTCTCTCGATATACGTCTACTCTTTGTTCACCACTTGTACTCAGTCTCATTCGAGTAGTTGGATAGCAGCCATGTGTTCATTTGCAACCTCTCCTTGTAGTTATGTCTAGGTTCTATGCCTGCGAATCTGTATACATATCCATGCACATCGCGAGTGGCTGTTTTGGTGGTGTGGGTGCCCGAGTGAGTCATGCGGGGAGCTGAACGTCGGCCACCGATTCCCCAAGCCGGCGAAGACATCTACCCAAAGCAGGGGTACGCGATTCAACCGCTGCTCCGGTGCCGCAAACATTCTTCAATCCCCCAACACGACGCCCCCGTTTGTAACTCTGGGGCACCCATGCCTTACATATATGCAGCATCCCTCGTCACTACCTCCAGGGCACGCGAGTGAACTTGCGTGCGCGGAACGGTTGACCAAAGTCACAGGTTCAGGTTCAGGCGGTCCAACAACTTGACGACCAGCCCGGTTGATCACGACGCAAAACCAAGAGGACGACCGCCCATCTCGTTGCCGAGGCTCTCTTTCTACAACGCTCCAAAAGCTCGAAGAGGCCTCATGGATGTACTCTCCTGATCAACCGGCACGCGTTGGAGGTGCTTTGAGGCCGTAGCTCGAGAGGGTGATAGAAGGTGACACCCGCGTCTCTATGATCCTCGATCCCCGCTTGACGACCCCCATACCATCGGGGGCTCGACTTCACCAACTGGCCCTTGTCCCAGGGGGCAACGAGGACATTGGATATGAGAGCAAGGTCGTTGCCTCTCCCGACGTTCACAATTTGCTTCGGTTCGCTCTGGGTGTCTGCGGTGATCAGGGAAGTGGCGAGGAGACCCGATGCTCGCCCGTGACTCATCCGGAACAGAGCGTTGACCCGAATAGACGACCACCGCGTTCATGAATCTTGGCGAGGCCGCGATCGAAGAATGTGTCCAGACGTGATTCAGCGGAACACTCCCGGTGCGTGCGGGCACGACCCAGAAGAGATGAGAGTCTTCGCCTCCCTTCGTTCCTCGCTGTCCTCGCCACAGCTATCGCCGTTGCTAAGGCCACTCCTGTCCCCACGGCTGATATGTCCAATGACGAGGAGCTGGCGGGAGGTTCAGCCCGACCAGCTGCCCATTCTTCGTTGTTGTCGGTCACGATCTCATGATCAATATGCAGGAGGCATGGGTTGCTAAATTTCCGTATGGTAGCGGGAGAGAATGTAGGAGATCATCTACAAGCGACAAAGGCTATAAAAATGGTAGTTTCAAGTTGAAGCTGCGGCATCTGGTCAGTACGATGCGACAAGAAGCGAACCGGAATTGCGCACCTTCCGTTTCCATTCGTATTCACCAAACGCTGACGGTTTGAATTTCATCCTCGGCTTCGATTCTGACTCCACATCTTCCACAACCTCTTCCCCTTTTCCGTCCTCACCGACTTCCTCCGGGGGCGGTTGGTTCGTGCCTTTACCTTCAGGGTGTCCCCCGTCTGCCACTATGTCATTAAACCCATCAAACCCCAGCTTCGTCGAGGGCTCCCGGGGTTCCTTCACAGCAGGCAATCCAGTTCTCAGCGACCTCAATTGCAAGGTGAAACAAGGTCCTACCTCTTGCGACGCCGCCTTTTCCATCGATCTCAAGGCATACCTGGACGTACGCGAATTAGCTTATTGTTGCAAAGTCACAGGGCAAGGAAGAAACAGACCTATGACGCCTGAAGAATAGGAAATCTCGCCGGATATGCAGTGTGACCGCCTGTCGACCATGGAACTGGGGCACGGGGGGAACATTATTTAGAACATCTTCCCGACGGTGTGCCCCAATCTCGTCACGGATTTGTTCAAAACGAGTTCAGGAAAGTGAGCTGTCGACCGGGCATGACCCTGCAGTTTAGTGGTGTTAGCGATCGCCTCAGACGAACGGCATCTCGAACGGACTCACGGAGATACGCCTTGAGAGTTCGACCGATGTCAGCTTGGGGTTGAAGCACGCTGTCGCCTCGTTTGAGAATGACCGCGTCTAGATACCTAGGGTGAGACGAGCACTATACAGACGACAAATCACTCACTAGGCTCCTTCGCGTCTTCATTCACAACCAGCATCTTCTAATATCTCTGTCTGCGGCCCGCCCCGCAATCCTACCCATAGCAAACCCTCATCCCTTCTTTCTCCTGACAAATCCGGCCCCGGGGAAACGTCCACCAGCTCCTCGCAAAAGTTGTACGTCACTTTCGTCGCCTTTGGCGAAGTTGTAATCGGCGCTTTCGGCGGGGTGTTTGGATCCCAATCCGAGAGGTATGACGCGAACGGGTCCAAGTCTATGCCAGCAAACGTTTCCGGGGCCATGGATACGCCGTGAGTACTCGATAGGCGGAGAGGTGAGAGCTCCAAACATTATCCCGTGTCTGCCGTGGATTGGCGGTCAATACGGAAGGGTCAAACACCCTTTGATTGTCAAGGATCTTGGGGACGTTCTAGGCAAACCTGCAAACGTTGTCTAACCAGTTACTTCGGTAGCGAGATGAAAGGAGACGCACTTTCTTCGCTACAGGATCCGCTAGTTCAGCCTTGGCTATTGCCAGTCTGGACCGTAGCATTCTTTGACCCCCGCCCAAGCTTCCCACCCATCCCCTGCCTCTTAGCCTTGTTCCTTATGGAGAAAGGCTCGAGGCGCGTTGAAGGCATTGATGGAGAAGGGATTGAAAACGGTCGACTGGAGTTGGCCGCTTCGCGCGCTTGCTGCGTCTCTGAGGACCAGCAGATATCCAAGAAAAGCATAGAGTTACAACGGTCAAGATCACAAGATTTCTTCCACCACGCTACACTATCCCAGGCCACATCTATTGGCAGTGGCCTCCAAGAAAGATCTACACGAACAAGTTGAGATACCAGCCCGTTAATCCCCGGGTTTCTGATCGTCCACCGAATCTTCCACCAACCTCGCCCTTGGGAGTCGTACCTGCATTATATCACTAAATTCCAGGCGCCACGAGGTGTGTAATGTTGCACGCCCAGTACAGAGTGGATTGCTCTCGGAGACAACGGAGGTCTGTGAAACGATTGAGAGAGATGGAAGACGGCGGCGGCTTCGACTCGTTGGGATGTGACTGGGATGCGTTTTCTGCGTCCGAGGCTTGTCCGTGCGGTTTTTCATGTAGAAACGCCTTTACCGAGCTCATTTCGGAACGGTCGAACGCAATACTTAAGACTCACCACGCAGAACCAAACCCTAAGACCGCTCAGCGACCACTTGGCGGACCGAGCTTTCCCAGCATCTTGATCTTTTCCACATCTAAAGTCGTCTTATCCCCACCCCCTTTTTTGCTTCCCGCAGCGTGCAACACCGACTCGTCGGTTAGGTCTACTTTTCCGCCTGGGAAATTCTCGTTTCACTCTTGTTAATTTTCACCTATGCTGGTCGAAGGTGCCCACCTAACTTCCTCGGAATTGACCCTCAGCTTCCCTCCCACCTCGAGCAGCAAGCCGGGATTGCCGTTGAGGTTACGGAGCGGGACTAGGACCGCCGTGTGGGTTTCGGTGGGGTTGATGGAGTACGTCGTGCCAACAACGCATGGTTTATTGTCCTTAGGGACCTTCTGGTGGATAGAGAGATCAAAGAGACGATTGAAGCATTTGGGTTGGGTATCGGTAGTCGAGACACGACGGGACTTGCATGAGTGGTGATCGACTTCAATTTCCGGCTGGTGTATTTCCCTTCCACTCCTGCATCTCGCAGTCGGACTCTTTTTTTTTTTTTTTTTTGCTTCAGCATTTGTACCCCGCAACAGCAACCGAAAACAAGGGCAAGACGCGGCGTAAAAAA
>Ga0307510_10000887_pt1 | contig 31471 bp, 48 predicted proteins | sample 12_EM_MG_FD_207224 | JGI IMG/M metagenome (GOLD analysis project Ga0307510, IMG submission 207224) | Populus trichocarpa ectomycorrhiza microbial communities from riparian zone in the Pacific Northwest, United States - 12_EM | ecosystem: Host-associated > Plants > Roots > Unclassified | place... | reverse complement strand
TATGGACGGCCGTCTTGTCCATTCATTATATTCAATAGACTGCTCTGGATACGTTACAGCATAGAGCTCCCCGTAATATACGTATTGTATGTCCCCCAGAAAAGTTGGTTATAACGTGAAGTTTCCTAAGAAAAGAAAGGCATGGATATGTCCTGTCACCAAGGTGCATCCGGTCTATGAGCATTCGGCCTCCTTAGACAAATGATAAATCTAAATAACGAGGGTGATTACATGGGCCAACATATATAATCGGAACAGGGTAATACTTCTAATAAATACTAACAATCAGAGAAGAAAGAGCTACAACCTGGCATATCATTTGCAGGCGAGGATGCCTGTGGGGTCGGATACTGGGAACGTGACTGCGACTATTGCGTAGACCTATATAACGACTACCTAGTTGGAGAGGGGCGGTACGCACATATGAGGGTTACGCTAAATCATGATGTTCAATGATACCTAGGTCCGATCCAGCAGCCGTCTCCGTTGCCCTCCAAATCTACATATTCTTTCATCATGGCGTCGAAGTCGAAGTCTTCCTTTGCTTCCAAGCCGGCCATAGGAATATGCGTCGTGTTGGCACCACCGGAGACGGCAACGTCCGTGTCTGCGTATGTCACTCCGTCTCCACCCATACCGGGCCCAGGGCCACCGTTCCCCTCCACGGGTAGTATAGAGCCGAGGCTACCGGACGAGTAGGCTACACCGCCGGTCGCAGCTGGGTCCGTCCGCGAATCGACCACTCCGCCGCTAGAGCCCGGCATATTCAGTGATGCAACTAGCTGACTCTGCTGTGGGGTTCCTTGTCTATCAGCCTGCTGCCTAAATCGAAGATGCGACAACAACAAACAATACACGAACCGGCATACTGGAGTCACCTGTGTAGCAAAGCGCTCGCGGTTGTGCTTCTTGGTGTGGTTCAGCCGGCTGCTGAGTTGGCGCACTCCGCCTTGCCTTGACGTGTGACCGTTGTTTGGGCTTGAGGACGTCCAAGTTCACAGCCTTGGCCCGAGAGTCCGGTTGGGAGCGCACCTTGGAGCTCGAGGGCACACGGCGCTTCTTTCGGTCTGGCGGCCGCGGCCGGGGTTTTGGTAGGGGCTTTGGTAGGCTCGCGAAGCCGGAGGGGGAGAACGTGCACAATAGGTCCTCGTTGAGCGGCACGAGGAGGAATTGCGGTGGCCCCCTCTCCCAGCCCGCCAGTGCGTACTATCAAAGTGTAAGAGGGTAGGTGGGCAAGCGATTCTGGCGACTTACACTGCCACTACTTCTCAACAACTCGACCAGGTCGTCGAATTGGTGGCTGTCCCCAGGTTTGCCCTCGATCCGTGCCACCGGAGCCTTGGTCTTTAGCAACCACGCTTGAATATCCAGAAAAGGTACGACGGTCTTGGTGAACTGGATTTGTAAAAGGGTTGGCCAGATTGAGAACATTCTGCGCAGGTTTGAATATTCTATTGGTTTGCATCTCACGAAAGAATATACGCACGGGTTGCGAACTCCATCAGTCGCTACAGCTTGAACATGGGACAAGGGGCCATCGCGCTCGTGCCGCCAACAAAGTGTTCCTGTCCAGCCGTTATCCACGATACCGCCAAACGCTCCTGGCGTAATAGGGTCCGCAGTTCGGTTTGTTCCGAGAACAGGTCCATCAGCAATGGGCGCCTGGGCATCGTCACGTAAAGTTGGCTGCTGCCTCTGCCCGATGCCGCTATCGTGCCAGTGGGGGAATGCATATTGGGGTATCGTGGCAAGTCGTTGCGCGCCAGGCGCAAACAGCCCAACTATGTTGAAGTGTGGCTGAGTTTGCAGCACGAGTGGGCTGGATACCTGAGGGCCTAGCGTGTTCGTAACCGCGACAGAGCCCGTGCCGGCATCTTCCCCCAAGCTGGAGTAAATCCCTGACGGAGGGACCACAGCCCACATGGGGTCCTCAGGCACAGCTGTATGTGGTGTTACGTCCACGAAGTGCGATGGCTCTTGCAACCCGGCCACCATCCCCTGCGACTCGACCCAAGGCCATGGTATCATAAAAGTCTTTGTCGCCGCGCCCTCGGCACGTCCAGCTTGTCCCAACAGCCCGACATTATCAGTCTTCATTTTTGGGACCTGGTGGTGGCCCTGCACCGCCACAGTGACAGGATCAGCCGAAGCTGTAGGAAGGCTCTGGGCATGCTGTGTTTGACGTTGAATTGGCACTTGTCCCTGTGGCTAAGATATGAGAGGCGGTACTGGTGCAGGATCACGTTGGACGGTAGTACCTGCGGTGACACGCTTGGTTTGAACGGGAAGTGCGAGTGGTAAATTTGATCCATAGCAGCAGCAGTAGATGTTGTAAGTGGGGAGATAATGAACGAGCTTTTTCAAATTTCACGGAGCTTATTATAGGTGCTCATTGAGACTCTTTGGCACCTGGACGTACACCCGGGGTGCCAGCCGCCCCCCTCTGCACGTGTTGGCACAGCAAAGAGCGTCCAACGCGTTAATCTACCCAAGGACAAACATGGCGGAGTTGATAGCACACGTTGGCAGCGTCCGGGTTTCATGACTAATGTGGCGCGAATGGCAGGTGTTCGTGTGACTTTGAAGGTAGTTCTGAGATCCAGGAACATAGGTTGCGATCCCGGAAGACTGGCGAGAGGGGTTATATACAGGTAAGTGTGAAACGTACATCACGGTAGCGTGACGAGAGGCGGCAGTGTCCATATGCGGCATGGATATCATACTGTAACTTACTTGCCGCTCACTCCTGTGGCGTCGGCCGTCTTCGGGCGAGGCGGCGCCTGTCAGGCAACGGGAAAAACAGTGTAAAGAAGCACGGCGAGGTCGCTCCATGAACTAGCCAGAAAGTCGTACGTACGAGAATTGTGCCAGTGTGTCACAACGCCATAGCTACGAGGACTTTACCTACACCTTTGATTGCGTCCTAATCGTGAACCTTCTACGACGTCAGTGAAAGAAGCGGGCATACGAGGGGAATGCCAGCTCATGAAAGGGCCAAGCACGTCGCAGACATACACTGCAGCGAGGTCTCATATTCAACAGAGCACTGGATGAGATGACATTGTCTTAAATCGCCTTTACGTGAAACGACGCGTGTACCACAGCCTGCAGGCTTCCGTTCGTTGTTAACGTAGATAGACTGAGGAGTCGAATGCCAAGTTGTCGACCCTAAGTGCGTCGAGAAAATCATGACGGACATGCGCTTCATCAGAGATCGATCTCACATTTTCATTTCAGCTCCGTGCCATCGGCGCGAGCCGGTATATACATCAACCGTCTGTCCGCAATGCCTTCGCCATCCTCATTCCACGTGTAGGATTTGCCCAACTCTGTTCCTGGGCGGCACTGGCACCCTCCGCCACATGTCTCGTGCTGCGCGTCGGCCAGCTCAGCGTTCATCTTAAGCATCCTCGGGTTCTTCAAGTTTCGACCGCAAAGACCCGCCTTTGCAAACCTGCCACTGGCAATTCGGAAGGCGCATGGTCGTCTGATGATTCGATTAGGCGCAGATATAATAGTCTGACACTGGATCCCATCCAAATAGGACTATGACATCTTCGTTGAGGCTTGGAATCTTCATTCTGTCACCAATCGGTGGAGTGCCTGTGGCCTCCCACGTTGGCAAACTGGGCGCTCGTACCATCCACGTGTTATTCAACAGAGCGTGATCTGATTTTTTTTCATTACTCTGTATCGCAGGTGGAATCTCCATGCTGCTAGTGCGTTCGGGGTTAGTCTGAGTTCAGAGGACAGAAGCTGCAATCTTGGAGGGCCGAGAACGCGCGCAGGAAATCGTAATGGGCACGAGGGAAATGCAGAGGAAAGGAAAAGGGGTCTATATTCGCCTGCTTGGCTGAGACCAGGCAGGAAGGATTATATAATGTATAATGTAGACGGCACTGTCCTTATGCGGCATGCGCATGCGCTTGGAAAAGTATGGTTTGCACGCAGTGTACATGGTGTCCTGTGGCGTCGGTCATGTCGGGCAAGGCAGTCGGGCGACATGTCGGACCAGGGGGAAAGCAGGTGATGAGGACATTCCCAGCCCAGCACATGCAGGTACCTGCACTCTATTACACATCCCGTAAATTCTTTTCCTTCGAAGTCGCGGTCACCATTAAACGTGACGCTTCGATCTGTTATCGAATTTCGGCTCATATCTACACTCATTTGAACCCTGGACCTGCCTATCCTAGATAGGCAAAAGAGACCGCACCTTTACGACCATCTCCTCGTCTGGGAAGACACGGCCTGCAGAACCTGTGTATTGCAGTTGTCAGCGGCCTTGTTCAGAACCTGCACAACGGCTACATGAACCGCTACTGAAGATTCAGAAGCTGACTGACCTCCATTTTTCCTGCGTGCCACCCACTCACATTCGCATTTGCCTCAACAAGAAATTCCAGCGTTCGCCTCTTTGAGTGGTCCTTCCGCAGATCCCTTCGCAGCGATGTGCCTCCAAGTAAGGAAACCTACGCACTGGTAGTGTCAACCTACCGCCCACCACCGCCCTTGCTGCGAATGATACGCCACGAACTAACACCAACACCTGGTGAGGTTGTGTCGTCGAAAGTTGAATGACATGAAGCAACGTCTGCCCTTGTCCTTCCACCAGAGCTGCATTATATGAAGATTACAATTTTGAGAGGTGATTCGATTCTTGATGCAGCGAGCTGTACCTCGGTAAAAGACAGTGTGCCAACAAGCTATCCGATATTTTGGCAGCAGTGTCACTTGAATCCGATACTGGTAGTAGACCAGGAACCCGAGGGTATTGGAGGACGAAGGGAAGTGGAAGAGGCGAACATACAGAATGGGTGGCAGTTAAGGAATGAAGGATAGCCCTAGCCAACGTGATTTCTAAGCGAGCGTTACATCGAGCAGTTCCTGGTCTAGGAGAGCGCTAGATATGCCCAAGAACGCCAGCTCGCCAAACATTGGGGCCGCGTGAAAACGTCGCTAAGATCCTCCACTGACATGGGGCTCGAGGTAATGACGTAACCATGTAGACTTAATTACGCAGCAAGCTGCAAGTGCCGACTAAGAACTTTCCAACTTTCCAACCCCGTCAAGCTGACATAACCGTGACGTTCAAGTGAAGGCGATTGCGGGCACACGGAGGGTGAAGCAGCTAGTCTATCCAGGATGTCAGGGCCAGTCAACATCGACGATAGACCAGAGTGGGTGAGGGATGGGAATGTGATGACGAAGGGGCCCGGGATCCGCGGTGGGATAGAATATGCACTACGTATGCGGTAGTGCAGTCCAGCAAATGACGCTGGCTCCTCGAAAACGTAAAGCGAGGCAGAGCAGTTTCGCCGATGACCATGATTGTTCTCGTCTTCGCTAGAATCAGAATATTAAATAGGAGTGTTTTACAAAGTTGGTTCCCGCGTTGACGAAAACAACGCTGATACAACCTGTTAGGTTTATGGCCTCCAATCCCTTTCATTCCTGGTGCTGCGCGGTATACCCCGCATCCTTGACGGCAAGACCACGCCCGCGGCGCGCGGAGTTGTTGGCGGCATTCTGTACGCACTAGTTTGAAGGCGGACGATAATAAGACGACGTCGATGGAAAAGCCATAGACCTTGGGCATCACCTCACGGTGATCCCCGATCACAAGATTGAATCACTCACCAACCAGACGCCGAATACCGATAGTCCGAAAGTAACGGTGGTTTAAGTGATGGACAAATCGTGCTGGCCGCTTGTCACGGATAGCGGTATCGAGAGCCTTGGGGCATCTCAACGCGGTGGCGAAGGTGGGAGGGAGACTGAAACCCGCCGAGGCTCACCATGCACACATTTTATCCTCGTGGAGGAACTGACGTAGAACTGGGCGTTGGTCGCCCGAACTATCGGGGTCCGGAGTCGCCGAGTCCTACCATCAATTCCCTCACTGTCTCCGCACCAATCAGCGGCGGTGTGATGCCCTGTCTTGGCTGCCAGCCAGCATGAGCAGCCTCCATCATGCACTCCTCGACCAGCCGAGCAGCGTCGCCCTCTGTAGCTCCAGCGTCTTCATCTATCCGACGAGAGAGACAACCACAAAACTTACCTAGTAACCTAGGGGCAAGGCCAAGGCCGAGCAACCTCGCACCGAACATATTTCACGATTGAGGTCCACTACGAGAGTACTAGTAGCCCACGAAAGACCTAGGCGATGATTCCGTCCGACCTGAAAGAATGGGGGTATGACGGGGTCCTGTCAGTAGATTGCCATAATCCAGAAAGCAAGGAGCCTCCAAGTATGAAATGCGACAAGATAAAGAACACGTGAATATCGGTGGAGATGAACGTGAATATTCCGGGGGTACTGGTTCCGTACAGTATGAGCCGTGGGTCCCCGACGAGCTGTGCTCATGACCCGAGAGAATGTGCAGTGATCGCGCCTGGCACTTTCCATGGCCGTCAGGCCCCCGGGCTCCAGCCGGGCCCCGAAAAAATGGGCCAAATAACAGACAGCAGAGGTGTAAGTTACAAGACTGCACCAAAGCCCAGGGGGCGCGTATTTAGAACAATGATCATTACGGCCATGGCCAACAAAGTCCAGCGAAATGGGGACTGAGGAAAAGATATACAGTTGCCTCCAGTCGGTTGTAGAGGCATGCACCAGCATGAGATGGAAGGAGTTTGTGAAGTGTACTGTATAATAACATAAGAGGGAATGCCTCTCGTTACATATTCAAGCCGAAACACGTTAGTCTGAGGGGCGGGGGAAGGGGGAAGTGATGGCAGCGTGCAGTCGTGTTAATGTCAGAAGGCCAAATACTGCAGTTGAACGTTAAACCTGGGAGAATGTCTTTAGCAAGATGGAGCGGCTCCGTCCGATTCGGCTCGTGCCCCCCGCCGCTGACACACCTCTCTCTTCCCGACTTTCTCGACCTCGATCAAAATGGCGGACGTGGTGAAGGAACCACTCAATGTCGCTGGCCTGCTCACGAATATCTACTCGCGATCCGATCTGCGCAGCAAGGTCACCTCGGAGCCTGTCGTCGTGCTTTTCTTCTTGCACGGGAGGGGACAATCCACCGATACCGTGGATCCCGTTGCGCGGGCAGCATTCGCGTGGGCAGCTGAGAGGCAGGCCTCTTCAAAGTACAAACCACGGGATTTCATAGTGGTCACATTCGTACGTGGGTTTCCTTTCCAGCGATTTACATGTACCCTCTCTGTCCGACTTGACGGGAGACCCGAGTCAATGACGGGCTCGCGCTGATCGCCTTTTGCGGGATGAGCAGGACCATCGGAACCACGGCAATAGAACAGTGGATAAACACGGGAATCTGGCATGGAGTCAAAAGGAGGAATACCACAACGACCGCCACGCGTGAGTAGTTCCTGGGCCTGAGGAGCAGGGCACTCCGGTTTCTGACTTGTGTTTGCTGACATGGGCATCCCTTCCATCTCTCACTGCACAGCGTCGACATGTATGGCATGATAGGTGGGTAAAACGATTGTGCCCACAAACCGTGCACTGGGCAGGACGCGTGACGGAGGAAAGCCCAACCTGACTTGATCTTCCATTTCCATAGTGGGCGCCGTGAAGGACATTTCGTTCCTCATCGACGTCCTCCCAGCGTACTTATTTCCTCACGACGAGCGCACCGTCGCCGAGTGGGTCCTAGCAGGCTTCAGCCTCGGCGGTCGCGCAACATGGCTCGCACTCCAACACGGTGCGTGTGCGCACCGCGCCTCTCTCTCACTCACGCAAGCCAAATAACTTAAGAACCGAGAATCCGCATCGGCATTCCGATCTGCGGCTGTCCCGACTACCTCACGCTAATCGAGCAACGTGCAGAGCGCCTTGGCATCCCCCGCGCCCCACCGTACATCCCTTCCTCACTGCGCGCGCTCGTCTGCGCATACGCTGCCACCACCACCCTCGGCAAGCCCGACGGTCCCAGTGATCCCGCGTCGGCGTCCGTCTTCAACGGGAAGAGGTTGCTCGTGCTGTCAGGTGCAGACGACCCGATTGTACCGTGGGAGGCATCGCGGGCCTTCGTGGAGGCACTCGACGTCGGGCGGTCAGGAAGGAAGGAGGTCGTGGTCGCGAGTGGAGTGAAGCACGAGTTTACGGAGGGGATGAGGGAGGGGATGTTTCAGTTTTTCTGGGAAGAGGCACTCGTCGGGGGTGGGGCTGTTGCTGTCCGACGCAGCGCACTTTGAGAAGGCCGGAGGATAAGTACTGTATGATAGAGTCACTGTTACAGCAGGTGCGCGATAAGAGGGATGCGTGTGGAATCTCAATTTCTGCATGCGAGTGATCGCGCGCCGACCGGTCAAGACAGTGTCAAGACGCGTCCCGTTCAAGCGTCTTTGACCTGGGACCATTGAACAACTCATTCCTCCTAAAGTGACACAACTTGAAACTCTATAGCATATCGCCCTCGATACCAACTCCCACGTTGACCTCTTTACGATCTCGACCATGGAAGGCACACGGTGACGTCGATATTAGTAGAGTGGTGTTGAGTGTGTCATTAGATGATAGGTATCTTGATACTGACTTGATAATTACGGTGTACTAGTGTACATCCGACTGCACCCGAAATTGTGAATAATAAATAAGGTGCCAAATAGTCAAAGGTCAAGTGAGTGAGGGACGAAAGAGTCACGATTAACAAAGGACGAAAGAATGGAAGGGTAAAGGGGGGTGAATAGAGATGGCGACTGAGGGACACGAGGCGCTCTTGAATGAAGAGAAATAAAGGTGGATCGAAACATGGGCAGTGTGACGATGCGTGTCGTGCGGGGTATATCTATTCGAACCGCATGCGCTCACCTTTGCACTTATGCACGTACCATCTAGCGATATCATCCTATGATGCTTCAGCCCATCGACCCCCAACCTTAGTACTCACAGTGGGAGGCGTAACCCGCCCAGCTAGTAAGCAGGAACTTTTCGGCACAGCAAAGGATCGGGCCAAAAAAAAGGCGTTGCGTTCACCTGTCTTGCGAGCGGGTTGTTGAGACCACTGTCTTGAGTTGTAATCCAGGCATGAGCACAAAGGCGAAGGCAGAAAGAGAAGCTCCGCAGAATGAACAAATGATTGTTGTTATGCACCGATATCAAGCCTCCATTTAAGTCGGGCTGCTGGGTGTGGGGCTATCGGAGGGCTTGGACGCTGACGCCGGATGAGCGTGAAGGTGAACCAACCCAACGTAGCAGCAGAGTACTGGCAACTCGTCGTGGACGGAGAAAGGGAATGAGAGTTGCGTAAGAGGGGGCCCAGCAAGAGGCAGCAGAGGCGTACGCTGCCCGCACACCAAAACTCCGGAGGCGAGCATTCCGAGTCAGAACAGCGAGCATACAGTCAACAATTTTTTCCGAAATGGGACTGGAGGCAGGAGATATGGTTGCGTCAGTCGACAGCAAAGATGTTTCGTAAGGTGTATGAGAACACGAGGGGTGGGATACCTCTAGGGACGTATTCAAGGCAGAAGCACGTCAGTTCCGATGGGGGGAAAGGGCAAGCGCCGTCGTTTCCTATGCCACCCGAAGTGTGAAAATAGCATTACGTAGCATGATGCTGCTCCCGAGGGAACCGCAAGTAGTAGACGAGCTCAGTTGACACTCGGCTCATGGCCCCTGCTGACACCCCCCGCTCCACTCAAGCAAAGAAGACGGACGTAATTAAGGAAACGCTCAATGCCGCTGGCCTGCTCACGAACGTCTACGCGCGATCCGATCTGCGCAACAGGAACTCCTCAGAGCCCGTCGTCGTGCTTTTCATCTTACACGGGAGGTTGGATTCCTCCGACACCGTCGATCCCACCGCACGGGCGGCGTTCGCGTGGGCTGCCGAGAGGCAGGCTTCTTCGAAGCAGAGCCCGAGGGATTTCGTAGTTGTCACGTTCGTACGTGGGGTTTCCTCCTTCCTGGAGTTCGCTTCCGCTCAGTCCCACACTTTGGGCATGGGCGGGAGGCGATGTGATCGATGGGGTGATAACGACGGGCGAACAGGACATGCGGAACCACGGCACGAGATTAGTGGACGATCGCGCGAACATGGGATGGAGTCGTAAGGAGGAATATCACAACGAGCGACAGGCGTGAGTAGTATGGGGCGGTCTGAGGAGGACCAACCATTACATTTTCCGAGTCCCAGTGAATTGTTCACTGACGTGTCCTCCCCTCTCTCACTGCACAGCGTCGACTTGTACGCCATGCTATGTAGGTGAACTGATTGCGCCCACAGTCGCATTCTGTCATGCACTCTGGCGAGTGGAGAACTCAACCTGACTTAATCTATTTTTGGAAGTGGGCGCAGTGAAGGACGTTTCGTTCCTCATCGATATCCTCCCAGCATACATATTCCCTCATGACGAGCGCACCATTGGCGAGTGGGTTTTAGCGGGCTTCAGCCTCGGTGGACACGCAACATGGATCGCGCTTCGACAGGGTACGTGTGCGGCGCACCATGCCCCCCTCTCTCGAACCCACCTCACTCGTGAACTCGTGCACTCACGCGAAAAAAAAAAAAAGAACCGAGGATCCGCATCGGCATTCCGATATGCGGTTGTCCCGACTACATCGCGCTACTGGGGCACCACGCAAAGCGCGTCGGCGTCCCATTATCGCCGCCGTGCTTCCCCTCGTCGCTGCACGCGCTCATCCGCGCACACGCTGCCGCCACCACCACCACCACCGCGGGCGGGCCCGTCGGTCTCGGCGATCCCGCGTCCGCGTCCGTCTACAGCGGGAAGAGGTTGCTCGTGCTGTCGGGTGCGGACGACTCGATCGTCCCGTGGGAGGTGGCGCGCGTGGGTGTGGAGGCGCTGGACGTCGGGCGGACGGGGCGGAAGGAGGTTGTGCTCGTGCGTGGGGCGAAGCACGAGCTCACGGATGAGATGAGGGAGGTATTGTTTCGGTTTTTCTGGGAGGAGGCGCTCGTAGGCGGCAGGACTGCTGTTGTGCGACGCTGTGCGCTTTGAGAAACGCCGGAGGAGATACGCGCCATTAGAGTCGCTTTAGCTGTATACTGTACTTGTTCAGAATCTCGATCTCCCTCGCGCGTCACGCGGAGTGATTTACACGCGCCGATAAATGAAGACGCGTCGCGTCTTGGCGCACGCACTCATCATTCCTCAAACTTGAACCTTAGAGCCACATTGACTTATTGAACATGGCGGCAGAACAACAAGCTGGGATGCGTATCGGACCACCTTCCACTCAGGAGGTGCGTATCACTCAGGGTGGCAAGATTCGCACATGGGTGGAATTTGCTCTCAAATTCTTCGAGGTATGTATATCTCCAATCATCATGTTGCACAATGAAAGGTGTATGGATGCTCAGGAGAATGAAGAGAAAGCATTGGTATTACACACCCTCCCCGCGGCGGCAAAGACAAAGTCCCAGGAAGCTGAGAAGATAGAGGTCGATGCGGGTAATGGCAGCGAGCCCCAAGATGCGCCCAAGCCGCGGCAAGGAGCCGATGTAGTAGATGAAGGAAAGAGGGGGCTTTCGGCATCTACGACCACCATTCCACGTCTGATCTCAGTCGTGGAGATCATAAAAAGAGAGTACTTGGTCGCGATGAATGCCAAACGGTCAGTTGATCTTGTGGGTTTATATCAATACAACGAGATGGGTTCTCTGGAAGATCAAGTTGAAACCGAAACGAAGGAGGGAGAAGAAAGTGTAGAAGATCGGGCAAAGGTGATTACAGAGGCATTAAACGGTACAAAAAAGTAAGTATGGTCTACCCGCCTCGATCTCTGCGCTGTGTTGAACAGAGTTGCTAGCGTGAAGGTGGCAAGATCGCCATATATGAAAATAACACTATGTCGGAAGGAGCTTACTGGGATGAGAGAACGCGGTGCGACGTGAGTGACGCCATTGCTAAGACTTGGATCTCGAGGTAACGAGGCAAGGAACACAGTGCGCAGGCACCGTCGAAGAGGCAATTGTCTAAATCAGCGAAAATGCGACTGAAGAAGAGGCAGAGGAAAGCAAAGGGAGATCAGTCGGAGAATTAAACGAGAACGGGAATAGCCGAGAGGCGGGGGCTGGCCCTCAGCGGTGGTTTGGCTCCACTCCTAGAAAGGTCGTGCTCATAGTGTCAAACGTCCTACTCGTACTCTCCTTCCCTTTCCTTTTTCTTTTGCCTCGCGCATTTCCCTCTGTATTTCTTTCACAATAGAGTGCACCTCTCCCCCCACAGGGTCCAACAAAAACTAGCTTCTTCGGCGGATAAACTGGCTCGAAGTTCTTTCATTTAAATCCGAATCCGTGTCAAATCGAGACAGTAATAAAGTAGCGCAAAGTCAGCCCTCTCATGCCTCGTCGCGCTCCCGCCCTAGCCACTCCCGCCTCTTCCACTCCCCTCACCGACATCTCCCACAACCAACATCTCGATGACCCCTTTGCCACAGAGATTTCACTTCTCAGGCGTCAGTGGAAATGGGCAGCTTTCAGCCAGTTTTTCTACACTTTTGCAGCTCTCTTCGCCATGCCTGACGTTTCTCTTACCGTATGTCTCCGTTTTCCCCCTCTTCAAAGTCGCGTCCCCTTTCGTGACTCGTCCCTCCTTGTTCGCGTTATATCTGTCCCTCAACACATACTTATCCTCCTCTAGGACATCGAGGACGATTTGGCGCGGTCTACGTCCATCGTCATTCCTCGAGTAATACATCGTTTACTCGTAACGGCCACTCAGGATCGAAAACTTTCGTGCGTCTTATTCAGTCCCCCGCGTGTTGTAACCCCTCTGATTTCGTGCGACCTCACAGGCTGGAGAACTGGCAAACGGCCTTGCGAAAGCAGTACAAGAAACGTGATCCTGATCTCAACCCGATTGGTCCGGAACCCGTCGTCCAACTCCCCACCCCGGCACCAGACTCCCCCGCCGGTCCTGATGATGATGAAGTCAAGCCAGAGCCCATATCAACTCCAGGACCTCCTTTGGATCCTCTACAAGGGAGCCCTCATCAACCTGGTACTGCACAGATGGATGACTGCCCATCTGAGCGTGATCAGCCAGGAGAGTCTTCCGCTGAACTGGAACACGACGAGATGAAAGTCGAGTCGATGAGCATCCAAGGAACTCCCCTCGACGATCCGGAGGAGGAGAGCAAAGATTGGCTTACGCTCCCCATGCTCACAAAACTTGACTCGTTACATCTCTTGACAGAGTGGCAGTTTCATAACGTCAACCGCATCAGAACAATCATGAAAACTGATGACGAGATGGCTCAATGGGCACGTACGCGTCCACTTCAGTCCTTTCTTTTACTCACGGATTTCCGTTTAATAGCGGGTTGAACCAATTGGCTATGACTCCAAGGCAAACGCGTATTGGCTGATTGGACGTATGTTACATCTAGCCTGTGGTCGTGTCACTCCGTTAACCCCTTCGTTGTTAGCCGACCGCCTCTGGATCCAGCGCGACCCCCCAAAACCTCCACGCAGCTTGAAGCGCAAGCGCGCGCGGCCCAAGCCCAAACCTAAAGCTCCCGCTGCTCTCTCGGATGATGAGTCGGATACGCCACCATCTCCTAAGAAGCGCAAGGCCTCAACAGCGGCGCGTTCGAGCACCATTAGGACCCCTGCCGTCACCCCAAAGACCCCGACTCGTTCTACGCGGACGCGCCGTCCCCCGTCTTCACCAGAAGAACTGGGTCCTGTCACTAGCCGAGGTCCTCGCGCAGCTAAAATGCAGGCCAGCGTGAAGCTCAGTGCTCAGGCTAAAGAGCTTGCCGAGTTGCAACGGCAAGCAGCGTTGGAGAGTCGCCGCTCGGGCAGGCGTGTCGTGTCACCGTCACCGTCCCGGAAGGTCAGCCCACGGCGCCCAGTGGGAACTCGCATGAGCGCACGTCTGCGGGGCGCGGACCTGGGTGATGAAGAATGGCAGGAGATTCCAGATGAGTGGCTCGGCGATGCTCCTGGAAGTGAGCAATTGGATGGGGAGGCGGGAGTGGGCCAAAGTAGTGATCCTGATCCCAGACCAGAGCTGGAACCCGAGTCACAACCTGATCCTGACATGGATACTCAACCAACAAAGACAGGGCTGGAGAGTGATGACGACGCTGTCAGCGAGTTGACAGAGCTGTCGGAATTTTCACCACCTGCGACAGTCCTCGTGTCTCCTTCCAAGGCGAGGAAAGCTTCGAAAAAGAGCAGCGGTAGCCGCAAAAAGACGAGCCGATCTAAGCGTCAGACGTTGCTCGTCGATGATACCATGCTCGTGGAGCAACCTCTTGAAGTCGAGCCTGAGGAAGAGGTCGAGCCCGAGTGGCACCCGCCAGACGATTTTGTTGAGTGGGAGACAGTGCGTATTTCCTTGGCTGAATACCCTGGTGCAATTGATGACCGCGTGAGTGTTTAGATATGCGTCACCCTAGAAGATTGGGAACACATTTGTGAGCGATTTGAGGGCGCTACGCATTACGCGGAGAAAGCTTTGTACAAATTGCTTTCCCAACATATAGTACCTGCAATCCTTGCAGAGCTCCGGGTAAGCATCTCCCCATACCTTCTCTTAGAACCAGACTTGAACCAGAACAAAACAGGAGATACAGCGGAAACGTCAATTGGAAGACGCCGTCTCACAACGCAAACGTTCCTCGCGTCTCGCTATTAAAGAAAATGAGAAGGAGGAAGCGCGGGCGGCGGCACTCAGGAAAGCCGAAGAGGAGGAGAAGCTGAGTCGCGTGCGGAGATTGGAGACGAGACAGAAGAGGGAGGAAGAAGAGCGGCTAAAGAGGGAGGCTGCTCGGGAGAAACGCCGGCTTGATAGGGAGGAACGAGAGAGAAAGGCCCAGGCAACGGAAGAGGAAGGACGGTGGGTGGTTTTCCTCGAATACTTGCACGCTTAATGACTTATGCATCACTCAGGACGACTGCGACTCCTTCGATCGACATTGTTGGGGTCGACCCACCACAACCCAAGCCGCCTGCTAAACCCAAAGGCAAGCCCGGACGGCCAAGAACGAAGCTCGCTCCACCAGTGGCGAGTTCTTCGGCTAGCGCAAGTGGTTCACGGACACCGGTGGGTGAAGATTGGGTCTTGGACTGCGAGATCTGTCACCGAACGGGTGTCAACAAGGTCAATAGATGTGCCAAATTACCGCAATGTCATTCATGTTTTCGCTCACAACTTTGAAACTTCAGGATGACGGCTCTCCTCTGTTATGCTGTGGCAAGTGTTCAAAGTGGCAACACATCGTCTGCCACGACTTGGCAGATCGTCAAGCCGGACGCCCTAAGCGCAACTGGGACACGGAAGAGTTCACCTGCCGAGCCTGCCAAACTCGCACCCTTGCGAATGGCAGGCAGGTCCCTAACGGTTCGTCCTACGACTCGGGTCGAACCCCCAGCCCATACTACCACCAACCAGCCGGCTATGCTGGACAAGCCCCATACAGCCAAAATTACGCCCCTCATCCCCACCTTGCTCGATCGCCATACCCACAGCACACGGCCATCACGTTCTCGCATTATCAGCCGCAGCACCGTGGATTTACCAACACCCTTTCATCGCCGCACTCTCGGGCATCGTCTCAGGGACCATCATCGTATCCTCAATCCCACTACACGACGCCCAGCTCACCTTCCAAGCTGGCGCAGTATTCGACTCCCCAGGCAAGTGTGATTTCGATGTACTCCGTCAGATAAGCTAGCAGATGCTAAACCTTTTCGATGCAGTACCCCCATCACCTACTCTCGAACGGCACAACTTGGCCCGCGGTGGCATCCTCTTCCCCTTCACATTCGGGCCCAAACTGGTCATCCACCCACGCACCCGTTGCGCATACCACTAGCTACACGACGATACCGTCGTCGTCGTCCTCGCCGTCGCCATCGTACAACTCGAACGCAGAACGCCCTTCGATGTCCGGCGCTGGCGCCGCCGCCGCATATGCGAATTCTGCGGCAGCGGTACCGGCGCAGAATGGGATTGCGGCCACCACGACCATGCAGTCGCAGCAACCTTGGCGAGGAAACCCTTACGTTGCTCCCATCGGTGGCGGTGGTGGTAGTGGTGGCGTATCCTATTATTCTTCAAGTTCACAGCCGCAAGTTTCTCCACAACATAGAGCACCCTGACATGGGACATTTCTCTCCTTTGTTATTTCACTTTCTTACGGTGCTCCGCCTCTTCTCTGTGCACGGCTTTTAAAATCGTACATGCGCAGCATACAGGCGATTGTGTTGAACATTCTGCAGGTGTTTCTACCCCCCATTTTGGTTCAAATCTTTTTCGGGGAGTCTTTTCTTTTTTTTTGTTGTTTTTGTATCACAGAAATGTAGCTAGTCTTCCTTTATAATCTTGTTTGTATTCTTTTTTTGTCTTAGTAGGATCGGGATGGTTTTTTCGGGGAGATCTTCATCCATTCATTGTCTAATGGCAGTTGCGAGGTATCCTCGTGTCCATTCGTCCACTTCTGGATAATAAGTCAAAGCCTAATCAAGCTCAGCTCGGATAGTCGGGGCTCTCTGGGGCTTCTATGGGGGTGAAGATATTCGCATGCAGGCAGGGGCCCATGATTTCGGAAGTATCCCGCATGGCCCCACGGTATCATTGAATGCGAGAACTAGAAATAGACTAAGAAATACAAAATGGTCGACCATGACGATGGGGTCATGGACGGACGGACGCGATGGCGACCGCCATCACGGCCGCCGCCCCAGCTGCCACCGTCGTGCGACAACCAAGGGTGGTGGAATCAATGCTATCGGATGTGTTCGTACATTTTAAACTTTGGATCGACGAACGGGAACGGATCGTCCCACGCTGCTTGGTCCCTGCAAAAAGCAAAGTAAGAAACAAAAAGGCTATCGTTTAAAATTCACCTCCTCGTCGTCGCGATGACATACGTAAAGAAAGGCACGATGCAGGGGCGGCGGTCGGGGAAGGGAAGGGGCATGCATGCATGGTTCGAAGGGTGGGGGAATTTTTTTTAAAAAGGCTCACTCGATGGGTCCCAATATTCGCATGCCACGGACGTGCGTGTCTTTGCCGTTCATGTGGTTCGCGAGGATGATGACTTGGAGGATGTACGCGTGAATCGGTTTGCTAAACAAAAAATATCAAAAGTGGGTTGACGACGTTTACGGGGGAGCGACGCACAATCCTTCGCCGTCGTCGGTTGGTTCCGCAGAGACGTCAAAGGTGATCCAGCCGTCTGGACGGTCGAGCGTGACCGCGCGCACCTCTTGTAGGTCACCGGGGCTCGTGCCTGCGCGTACGGAGAGCGCGGCGGGCGTGTAGGAATCATCGAGCTTGTAGCTGAGGTAGAGGCTGAGTTTCTGTGTGTCGTGTTTGGCGTAGGGAGAAAACGGGGAAAAGGGAGGAGAAGGTTCGTCCCAGATTAACGTATGGTTCTTGGAGGAGAGAAAGTGTTGTTGTTATTAGTGTCTCTTACCTGGATCGCCATCTTTCGCGGAAACTCGACGGTTATGAAGTGCGGTTGGGGACCATCGGAGCTGAAGGGAAAAGAAAAGTCGTCAGGTTTGAAGGCACGTAAAAAACTAGGAGAGAAGGAGAGGAGGGAGGGATGTATGGAACGGGATACTCACTGCCAGAATGTGTCAGGATCGTGATCCTGCAGGCACTCGGGTCCAAAGCCGAACTTGAACGAGGAAACGGACCACTTGGCAAGGTGGCCAATGTCAGGCCATGGCAGCACCGGTGGCCTCCTAACTGCGTCCACAATGACAATCAACGGACGATTACAGTAGTTTTATTTTATTTTTTCTTGGTTTGAGATCGAATTGGGGTGGACAGGAGGAGCGCACGTACGATTGTGAACGAGGAAGACGCCTTCGGGGGTCGCGGCAGGGACGTCTTGGGGCAGCGAACCGAATTGTACGGCGGAGCTCATAGTCACGCGGTTACCCTTCAGATCGATGACGAGGCGGGCGAGGTTGGTGCGTGCTAGGAAAGGCGCGCTGACCTTCAGGGTCGATTTACAATTACGATAAATCAGGGCCGAAAAGCCAACCAACGTTCCAAAGCGCAAAGCGCGTGTCCGGCGACGGCGACCGTAACTTGCCCGGGCGTGTGTCCCTTGTCCCTTGCCCCTGTCGCGCTCACACAAACACGACAAACTTGGATCGACCCGTGCGACGACAACTACTGTATTATTCATCCCATGGCCGCAGCAGCGAGCGGTCTTCACCTCGACGATTACAAACGATATGGCAGGCAGATGATCCTTGACGGCATTGGGTTACCAGGCACGCGACGCTCGTACACTCCTTACGATCTTTCACGGTGTGCCAATCGCCCCGTACTGTACAGGTCAGCTCAAGCTCCAACGTGCGGCCGTGGTCGTCGTTGGCGCTGGGGGGCTAGGCTGCCCAGCTCTGCAGTACCTCGCCGCCGCCGGTATTGGCAAGTCAGATTCGTTTGCGGAGTCCCCGTGTTCTGCGACTCGTCGGCTGACCTCCGATAAAAAATAATATATCGTACTGTACGGGAAATTTTTATTATTATGCACTTGCCGCCACGTTGTGCGCGTGCGTGCGTTGCGTTGCGTGCGTAGGTCGCATCGGGATCATTGACCACGACACCGTCGAACTGTCGAACCTTCAGCGCCAGACGCTGCACACTGAATCTAGGATAGGAATGCCCAAGGCGGAGTCGGCCGCCTGCGCTCTCAAACAGTTTAGTTATGGGGGCCCGGATATCACCCATCACCCACATCCGGCGCCCTCGTTTTTTTTTAATTTTCCCTTGAGCTTAGTCCGTGCTCAATGACGGTCTCCTTAGGATCAACTCGCGCATCCAAGTCGACGCGATGGCCGATGCGCTCGGGCCCACGAACGCGCGTGCGCTCCTGGGACCGTACGACGTGATCCTAGACTGCACCGACAACCCACCAACGCGGTACCTGCTCTCCGACACGGCCGTCCTACTGGGGAAACCCCTCGTGAGCGGCGCGGCGCAAAAGCTAGACGGGCAGCTCTGCACGTACAACCTGGGTCCAGAAGGGCCCTGCTACCGCTGCCTCTTCCCGCGGCCCCCGTCGTCCCCGGAGGCTGCGCCGAGCTGCGAGGAGACGGGGATCCTGGGGCCCGTCACCGGCGTCGTTGGGAGTTTGCAGGCACTCGGGGCGATCAAGATCATCGTTGGGTTGCACGGCACGTCCCTTCCCCTCCCTCCCTCCCTCTCTCTCACCGCTACCCGGTAAACAAATTGGGTGGAAACCAAAAAAAACGGGGGTTCAGAAAAACGCTGACGTTATTTGGTGTGTGTGTCGGGCAGATGCGCAGCCGTCCCTATTGGTTTACGCTGCGTTGGGCGTACCGCCCTTCCGGAGTGTCAAGCTTCGGAAACGCCGTGTTGCTTGTCCGGCGTGTGGTACCGAAGGTCAAAAGGTGGGAAAGATCGAGGAGGTCGACTATGTGCAGTTCTGCGGAGGAGCCAGGCCAGATTGGGAAGCTTTGGGTCTGAACCCCGGTGCCGGCGAATCGAGGATAACGGCCAGCGTGCGCGCTTTTCCTTTTCTTTTTTTACCTTCTTCTGGGGGACCAAAACTCTCCTAAAATTTGGGCCACGTTGATGGGTCCTCCCCACCCTCTTCGTGATTGCGCAGGAGCTCAGGGGCATCATGGAATCGAAGAAGCCCGTCACGATCCTGGACGTTCGACCTAGAACAGAATTCGGGATCTGTCATCTGCCTTCGTCCATCCGTACGTGTCCCCGCCGACTCGCTCCCCCCCTGCTCAAAGATTCTGAACCCCATCAATCTCCATAGATGTTCCGCTTCACGACATCGTCGCCAACCCAGGTGACCATGTGCCTCCTCCAGAATTCGAAACCTACGTGGTCTGCCGACTCGGGAACGACTCGCAGATTGCGGTGGACGCCCTGAGAGGCGCTCGGCCAGATCCCGGCTGCGTTATCAAGGACCTTGTCGGCGGACTGCGCGCGTGGTCCCGCGATGTCGACCCTGAATTCCCTGTTTACTGATCACAACCTGGACGGGAATACAATACATGTGAACGTAGTTAAGATGGCACAAAAATGAAGTTAACCAGGTGTCTAATGGGGTGATAGAGTTACGGCAAGAAAAAAAACACTACAACAATCAGAGCAACTACAAGACGGTTCCTCGGAGGGTAAAAAGGGCTTAATTAGACCATGTATGTGTAAGGCGTCACTTCTCTGGAGAGAGAAAGTCACAAGGAGGGGCAGAGTGACAAATCGATGGGGACGTACTGTGACCTAGCTTGAGCCATTTGGGAATCTTGACATCCCCGCCTGAGGAATCTTTCGCCTTGTTCGAAGAGCTAGACGCCGATGCGGCACGCGATGACGCTTCTCCTGGTTTCTGATTTCCGTCGGGGCCTTGCGGTCTAGGGAGATCGACGGCATGTTCCAGCACCGCAGACGCGAGCGGCGCAGGCAAGTCCGAACCTGGTGAAAGGATCAACCAAATCAGTCCGGACCGATTCGGAGAGGAGGGGGGGGTGTGGAAGCGAAGAAGATGAACGAGAGCTCATCGGAGGATGGGGAGAGAGAAGAGAATAGACGTACGGTTCAGAGAGTCGTCGAGGAATCGGAGGAGGAGGACCGAGGAGGGCGCTAGCTCTAGCTCTGCTAGGGTGAGATCGCGTACGGCAGGATCGGATACTTTCAGGTCGCGCGGTGGAGGGTTGGACGCTGTGGAATGTGGACGCGTAAGCCGCTCGTAAAAAACAAAAGACAGGTCGGATGGATGGAAAATGTTGGACGAGATACAAACACAAGACGAATTTAATAGGCTTTACATCCTCGCGCAAAGCGTCCCGCACGAACCCGTATACGGAGCGTATCTTGTCGCTCGACGGGAACGTCTTTTCGAGCTGCGTGCGGTCGGGAAAGCGTACCCGGATCGTCGTCTTATCGACACCGACAGAATAAAAAATAAACTCTCGCGTGAACTTTATCATGTCGGGGAGACGACGTACGTTGGGCCAGCGATCGCGCTTGGCCTTCACTTGCTCCTCGCGTTGAGCGCGCGTCAGAAGCGGCGCACTGTTCAGCGAGACTGCCCGCGCGTGGAGCTGCTGTTGCCGCGCCTTGAGATCGGTGATGGTCGGCGTGAAATAATCATCTGGCAAATCCTCTGCACGTTTTGTCATCGCCAAGAGACAAAAATAAGAGTCAGTTGTTGCCATGCACGAAGGGTGGAGGACGTTGCATGCGCGCGCGAGCCGGGGCTAAATGAGACAAGCTTTGACTACGAACCTTGCGGGGCAGCGGTCGTTGGTGGCCTGTACACCTTGAACTGTGGCTCCTCGGAGGGCGGCGCGGTCGTTGATGCGGCTGTTGGCGACGCCGATGTCGACGGATTGCTTCTGGAATCTCTACCAGTTATTTCCGGCGCTGTGAATGCGCGCGTCGGCACGGGTTTGCTTGGGTTGGACATTGGTTTACGTTGCTATCTCTATCGTATGCGCGTACGTGTGCAGAACGCTATCGATGCCGCACCCCGGTTTCTTCGGCCCGATCCTTTCCTTCTTCATCACGGCCCTTCGGCATTGTCCGCGCGCTATTCATTTGTGTGTTCATTATTCGTATGACTACATACACATCAAACTGGGGTGGGCCTCTGCTGTATCACTGATGCCTCCATATAAATCCATACAAAAAAAAATTCCTGGCTTCCTTCGCTAGAACCCCCATAAATACTCTATCTGACCCGCTAGGAAAAGAACAGTGCCCTTGATGTCTGTGGGACCGCGACCGCCCAAACGTACATTACTCGTGCCGAGCCCTACATAGCCGAGAAGGCCTGCGAACAAACGCCGCGCTCGAAACTCTCTGTGTGGAACATTCACGGAGAGACATATTACGTCCCACGGGTCTGGGTGGCCAAGGCCTCCATCGGCAGAACCCAGGACTATTGTAGCTAAACAGTGAAGCGGTGCAGGTGAACCGAGTCGAGTCGGTTGAACGGTCGTCTCTCGCGCAACGTTGCAGAACGGGGACATATGGTGATTACTGTATACGGATAGGCGTAAGGATCTTTCTGAGGACTTTAGACGGGGGGTGTCTCCCGAGCGAGGCGCCGAGGTGGGGCGTTAGACTCCGCGATCAGAGAACCCGGAAGTTTGGGAGGGGAGACGCACGTCGCAGGCACGGGGACGTCCTTGCTTGGCTGATGGCCGATGGGTCGGGAGTTCATCTTTCGACGTTGTTTACAGCGGGCGGTACCCTGGAACCTTGCCAATGGCTGAGCGGTGCCTAGGGGTTCCGCATCAACGTCGGAACGAGACATAGTAAACATCGGTGGCCATGAGGTGATGCTCATCCCACGCGCAGCGGTAAAACCTACACTATGTTCGCCTGCATCAGGGGCGCTGTGGATGGTATCATTCCGTCAACATTCAGGGCATCAGCGCGAGGTGACTATGATGCCCCTGCCACAGCATACTCAAAATGCAAGCTTTAGCTCAGATACTAGTTGATGCCCCCGCTCGAGGGCCTGGCCGCATCATACCCACCCGTCATTCGCTTCGGGTGACATTACCCATCATTGAAAAGACATGGAGGAAACCACCCTAGGGTTTTTCCGATCGCGGAATCATGCGCCCGACTACATTACAAAACACGCGGCGCAACATGGAAGCCATGACCGCGGGCCATGCGTCTTTCGAGAAACAGCACCACCAGCGCTTTCGTGTTTATCCAAAATCAAGCTGAAGCGTGGTAATGACAATGTCAAAGGAACTCTATGGAACAGCATCCTCACTGGGGAAGGTCGAAAATGGCTTTGACCCTCAACACGGTCTCCAGGTCCCCGGTATTCTGCAAGCGGTTAAATCAAATCTCCCGCGATCATTTAGGACAAGCTCACCTTAGTCAGGTCATCACTGATTTTGACGCATGGGAGGCCATTGATAGATGCCAGTTTAATGACCATGTTGAGCGCCTTGCTCTTTTCCTTCCCTTGACTTGACAACGTCTTGAAGTCATTCGTGAAAAAGGTGCCGATACCGAAGGTCGCTACGAAATACACACGGTGAACCACGCGGCAAATAATATTATGACGAGAATGACGAGAGAAGGGGGAGGGGAAAAAATAACTCACGGTTGACCCCAATCTCGTCGCACTGCTCTTTCAAGGCGATCGCCTTGTCAACGTTTAGCCAATCAGAGTAAACGACCGTCTTCTCGCCAGGGTTGATGCCCAACCGCTCGTAGACCTCTTTAACCTGTGGAGCAAAAATGAACGGGTCGCCGGAGTCCTGCCGCAAGCCGTGCCAACGGCGGGCGCGTTCCACGTCGGCGGCAAAGTCCTGTTCATCCGATGCCACGCGGCAAGGCAAAGTTGGGGGGATTTGAGCGGGGCAGGGAGGGAAAAAAGAGGGACACGTCGCGCATACCTGGAAGAATGCTTTGGTCGAGAATGTGTCCGTGAGTGCGAGGAGCGTCACATTGTTCGGTTGGTAGACCCTTTCCCACAGGTCGAGCGCGATGCCATTGGCGTGCTCGTATCCGCGCATGGCCCCGATCTACTTTTTTTTTTCCCCCAGCGGCTGTCGGTTAACGGCTGCACACGACGATACAGAGTAGTGGGACCGCTCACCCCCATGAACCACTCGCTGCAAGAAGGAATCACCGTGTCATCAGTCCTGCAGGGCAAGGTGGCAAACTTCGAAAGCAAAAACGCCTTACTGTGCGATAGTACCAGATGGTTTGAGGTCGTGCTTTCGTGCAAGGTGCACCTGCATGGCGATATCAGCATTGGCAGGGAACGCCAGAAAAAAAACGTGGTAGAGCTGACATTGCTTGTTCCGAGGAGCTTCCCCTTTCCCGGATGGTCCTTCGCTGCGCGTGCCAGCTGACCGACTACAAGGTCTTGAACGTGATACGAACGCCTGCGGCGCGTCCCGAATTCGCTGAACGCGCAGCCTGCCTCGACCAACCTTGTGCCCTTCTCATACGCAAGGTCTGTATATTCGTCGCATACGCGGGTCACTCATCCTACACGCACACACCTACATATCCATTCGTACGTGGACGCACCTGCCTGGCCATCATAATTCCAGTCCCTGTCGACCGTGGTAAAGTATATCTCACTCAGGGTGGCCATTAGGGGCACTTCCCAGAGGATCGCTTCCGCCCATGGTCCGGACGCTTCGAACTCTATGCGGCCCTCGTCGCTGGATGGCGCGCGCGGCACGAAGGACGCCCGGACCTGGGACGGTTCGAAGCGGAAGGCGGCGAGGTAGTCGAGGTACGCAGGTTCGAAGAACGGGCATGCGGTTTGCAGCCAGGTGCGCTCCTCGGGCGTCAGCGACAAGGTGGCGAACCCTAGCGTCTAATGTGTCCACGGAGATGAAATAAGAGCAGAAATGCGTGCGCACGAGGGAGGGCCGCGACGAATTGCTCGTAGCACTGGCGAGTGAAGTATATGTCGGTGTCGCGGTGCGTAAACTTGTATGTGCATTGGGCGTCCGGGAAATGATGTAGCACGGCCTGCTGCATCGTGAACTGTTATTAATTAAAGATCACCTTTGCATGTTATCACAGTGCGATATGAGTGTGAGACGCTTTATTCGGATTTACGAGCCTTGTAAAGGTCTGTGTCTAGGAGCGACCTGGGTAAGACATTGAGAACTGGATCCGGTTGGCCGGCCATGACTTTAGCGTAGCCGCGGGTGGTATGTAGAGGAAAGATTCGACGCGTTATCGCTCTATACGCAGCACGACTTGCACTGTACATCAGCGAAGAAAACCAAGACTGACATCGCTTATTGGAACGCACATCAAAAGAGTTGCTCACAATGGCTTTATGTAATTGAACGTCGAGTCGACATGTGCTGCGACCTGAGGAATGGTGTCTAACTCTAAGTGGTCACTCACCTGCCGCGCATCGGCCCGAGATGAAGCCAGACTTATGCCGCGGCGCGCGTGCCACTCGACGGGCTGGATCCGTTCCAAATGGTAGATATCACGACCTCGCCTCCTCATCCAACCGACCGATTTGACGAACGTCGTCTCCCCACAGAGCTCACACATCGAGATCCTAAACGAGGGCGGTTTCCGCTCGGACGGGCGGCGGCAGTACGAGCTGCGCGAGACGACCTTCGATTCGACCGCGCAAGCGGGCGCGGACGGCTCAGCCCGCGTCGCGCACGGGCTCACCGAGGTGCTCGTGAGCGTGTTTGGGCCGCGCGAGGCCCGCGTGCGCGCTCAGACGCTGCACGATCGCGCAGCCATACACGTCGAAGCGACCATAGCGCCGTTCAGCGCGAGCGACCGCCGCCGGCGCGGGCGCGGCGACAAGTGCGTCTTTCGTCTCTCTCTCACTCAAAAAAAGTGATATAATATAAGGGGTGAAAAATAAAATAAAAGGCGCGTGCTGGAGCTTGCGGCGATGATCAAGGCGACGTTCGAGCCGGTGGTGCAGACGAGTTTGTACCCGCGCTCGCAGATCGATATTTTTGTGCATGTGCTGCAGCAGGACGGCGGGGTGCTTCAGGCTGCGATCAATGCGACGACCGTGGCGCTCATTAATGCCGGTGTGCCGCTCGCCGACTATGTCTGCGCCGTCACGGGCGGCGTGCACGCCGCGGCGCCAATGTTGGATCTCACCGCGCTCGAGGAGGCCGACCTCCCGCATGTGACCGTGGCGAGCATGCCGCGGTCGGGACACCTCACGCTGGTCAGCATGGAGACGCGGCTGCATGTCGATCGGTTTGAGGAGATATTGAAGTTGGCGGGGGAGGCAGGGGCGGTGATTCACAAGGAGATGCGCGCGGTGGTCAGGGGGCGCACAAAGGCTTTATTGGATGGGATGAACATAGGTCTCCGGGCATCCAACACAACAGACGAGGCGATGATAGAGGACGAATGAGTTTATCATATCTAGGCCCAAGAGGACTACAATGGTTGTACTGGTACATCTCTCGGAAGCTCTATTCTTCGGAAGCACGCAAGCCATTTCTCCCCTTTCTTTCGCTCGACCTTTTTGCCCTCCTCTGTGCTATCCCACACAGCATCGAGGATCGGTCCCTTGCCTTCGGCCCGAAGCGTGTCCGTGTCAACGCTTTCAAATAAGGGGAACGCACTCAAATGCGCTTTCATCCATTCGGCGAGATCTTTCACATCCGTGATTGTATATACGATACCACCCGGACGCAAGACATAGGCATACTCTGCCAGAAGGGTCGGCGAGATGATCCGTGCCTTGTGCTTGCGTAGCTTGAAGTGCGGGTCTGGGAAAAGGAAGAAGAGCGCAGAGAGGGAGTGCTTTGAAAAATAATTCGGCAGAAACTTCATTGCGTTCGCGCGGACAATGGACACGTTCTGATAGCCCCCGGGAACTGACCCAGATGCGGATGACGCGGGGACCGATCCGGCGTTGGGAGGCTGAGGCTGTGCTGTTGATGGCACCGAAGAGGTCGCACGAAGGGCCGCAATCCGATCTTCGACGTACTGCGAAACTTGGACGCGAATTTCGAGGCCTAGAGAAATGCAAGTCGGTTCGAGGCACGAACAGAGAGGGGTATGGTCGAAAAACGCGCATACATACCGAGCATGAGCGTGTCGGGATAGAGGGGTGCGAGGGCGATGAGCAGGCCGCCAAAGCCACAACCTATGTCCGCAAACTCGGGCTTTTTTCCCGATCCAGCGAACGCGGGGTAGTGCACGGCCCAGTCGACATCATCTGGAGAGGCTGGATATTCGAGGTTGTGGTCCGAGAAGGGGTTCGCGTGCGCGCGCTGCCTGTAGTGTCTTTTCTGCAAATGTGAATCGGTCTGGCACAACTCACAAGCAGAGGCGAACGAGACGGGTGCTTACTTGGGGTAGGATGGATGACGCGTCTCCTTTCGTGGACTGTGATTTGTCCCTTGCTCTTGTTCGCTTTCGTTTGGCCATCAGCTGCCCTGGTGGGGTTTCAAGTTGGGGATGCTGTCCGCTCGGAGGTTTGTTAACCAGTCGGGAGAAAGCGGCGCCGAGCCGTAAATAAATAAATTTTGGAAATGCGCGTTCCGTGTTCTACCAACTTGGTACCCATCCTCTACGCCCACTCTCTCGAAAATGGTTTCTGCCCTTCGCGCCTCCCTCAAAAAGGTTCCGTCTTTTTTGTCTCGTCGTATTCAGTAGATGCGCACCGTGTTTACTCACAATGTCATTAGTCCGGCTCGCCATTCCTGCGTTCCGCGGCCTCAGCTCGTCTCTTATCTACAGCTCCGAAGCAGCCAACACTCAAGGAGCGTCTGGCAGAGCTCATTCCTGCTGCGCAAGAACAGGTGTGCATGCGTTGTTAGAGCACATTTATGCTCTGCGCTGGCACCCGAACATTCGCGATTGACGTCACTATCCCCCCCATACAGGTTAAAGCAACCCGTGCCGAGCACGGAAAGAAGTCTTTTGGACCCGTCCTCGTTGACCAGCTTTATGGGTACGTTATATCTACCCCATCACCGCCGTCGTCTAATCACTGCCTTGCCACGTCACTAGCGGTATGCGCGGCTTGCCCGCGTTGATGTGGGAAGGCTCCGTCCTCGACCCTGGTAATGATTTCCTTATCTTTATCAGCGCTTCTGACTGATACGCTCTGCTTTATAGAGGAGGGCATCCGCTTCCGTGGGAAGACCATCCCCGAGATTCAACAGCAACTACCCAAGGCTCCTGGTGGCTCGGAACCCCTTCCGGAGGGCCTCTTCTGGCTGCTCGTCACCGGTGAAATTCCAACACACCAGCAAGTCTCCGAGCTCTCAAAAGACTGGGCTGCACGCGCTGCAATCCCCGAATTTGTAGAGGAGATCCTTGACAGGTGCCCACCCACTTTGCACCCAATGAGCCAGTTCAGTTTAGCTGTGACTGCCGTACGTCATGCGTCATTCATTTACTTAGACTTTGTGCCGCTCATTTACTTACGTATTTTGCCACAGCTCAACCACAACTCTGCGTTTGCCAAGGCTTATGCGGAGGGTATCTCCAAGAAGGAATACTGGGGCCCAACGTTCGATGACTCCATGGATCTGTAAGACTTGGTTTGATAAGGACTTTTTTCTGGTATCCTAACGCAATGCCTGAACCTTAGGATTGCGAAGTTGCCTAACATCGCGGGCCGCATTTACCGCAATGTCTATGGCGGAGGCAAGCTCCCACCGGTCGACGCGCAGAAAGACTACTCGCACAATCTCTCCACGTTACTCGGCTTTGGTGACAATCCCGCCTTTGTTGAGCTTATGAGGCTCTATATTACCATCCACAGGTAACGTCACTATCTTTGGCCGAGTATGTTGTGGTGTTGATGGTATGACCAGTGATCACGAGGGTGGCAATGTTTCTGCGCACACCGGAAAGCTTGTCGGCTCTGCTCTCTCAGATCCCTTCCTTTCATATGCGGCCGCGCTCAATGGTCTTGCCGGCCCCCTGCATGGCCTCGCGAACCAGGAGGTACTTGTCTGGCTCACAAAAATGCAAGAAAAGATTGGAGAGGATGCCAGCGATGAAGCGGTCAAGGAGTATGTCTGGTCTACGTTGAAGGGCGGACAGGTTGTTCCCGGTTACGGTCACGCAGTGCTTCGCAAGACAGACCCACGTTATGTCGCACAACGCGAGTTTGCGCTCAAGCACCTGCCAAATGATAAGCTCTTCAAGCTTGTCGGCCAGATCTACAACATCGTCCCGGGTATTCTACTTGAGGTGCGTGGCTGTGGGAACATTTTGTCAAGTCTTTCCTTTCTTAAGTGTCATGTGCAGGCTGGCAAGGCGAAGAACCCCTGGCCGAACGTGGATGCGCACTCGGGCGCGCTCCTTACACACTATGGTCTCACGGAGATGGGGTACTACACTGTCCTGTTCGGCGTATCGCGTGCATTTGGTGTAGCTGCGCAGCTTATCTGGGACCGTGCACTCGGCGCTCGTGAGTATTTTTTATTTTCTGTGTCAAGGGGAGGGTATTTGTATTGACATACACGTTGCAGCCCTCGAGCGTCCCAAATCGTACTCGACGGACGCTATTAACCAAATTTTCAAAAACTAGACCCCTCGCGACTGTTGCAGAGGGATCGTTGTGGGGTGGCTTCTATGTTATAGCACCCGGGCAAGGTACGAGTCTGTTGGGCGTGAGAGCGAGCGAACTTGACGGCCCGGTAATGAAACCGTTGGATTTCCTGGTGTGGTCCTTCTCTAGAGACGCTTAATTTTTACTGCTATGCATTATGAGCTTCCCCTCCCCCTCGATAGTTTCAATTGACTTTGCGGATTTAAGCGTATTTAAACAAGGTTCTCTGCGAATTTCCCTGAATGTGATATCCCGCCAGTGTGGCTTATAATTATGATATTCCACGAGCCTGCGCCACCGTAAAGCCGGTCCGGTCAACAACGTTGTTTCCTGGTTCCTGTACGTTCATCCCCCGACTCCGAGATCCCTGAAGAACGCGCGCTGGTTACCAGCCTAGGCTAACGCCGCTCCTTTAAGTTGGTTTCAAGGACCCCCCCAATTCATTGCGGCATTCGGTTTGGATCGAAAAGACGTTTCCGGCGGCACAACCGAACTTTCCCGACTGTCCGGTTCAGTCACTTTCCGCGAGCTTTGTGTCAGTGTCAGTACAGATCACAGATACACGGCAACTCGGGACACTCCTCCTTCTCTTCTGGGGAAGCCAAGTACAAGCCAAGCCCAGGCCCCAAGCCAAGATCCACAGCAGCAGATCACTTGGTGGTGGGTCAACAACCAACCAACCAAAAACGACCAAAGAGAAAAAAAAAGGGAGGGGGTACTGTACTGTATGGCGGACGTACGTGCGCTGCTCAAGGCAAAGCGCCAGGAAGCACGCATCAACCATCCTCACGCCGCGTACGGCGCGAACGGCGCGCTGCGATGCACGGCGTGCGGCGTCGCGGTCAAGTTTGCGAGTGCGTGGGAGGGGCATTTGGGCAGCAAGTCCCATCGCGTCGCCGTGGCCAACTTGAAAGCCAAGGCGGAGCAGTCGGCGCGCGCCACCACCACCACACTATCGAAACGCAAGGCGGAGGAGGGCCCACAAGATGATGACGATGACGATGAGATGCGAGTGGAAGTGGTTGGGAGTGGGAGGAAGAAGGAGGTCGAGCAGCTGCGGTCGGGGAAGAGGCAACGGACGGAGGAGCGAGAGGTCGAGGTCGAGGGACAGGCGCAGGCGCAGGCACTGGCGTCGCGCGCGTTTCCTGCTAATTTTTTCTCGGACCCTTCGCGAGCGCCACCGCGAGACGGCGAACGCGAGGAGGACGAAGAGATGATGGACCAGGATCAAGAGACGACGACAAGCACGGCCGCGCCAAAATCGCAGTTCGATATGGAGTGGGACGCATTCGAGCGCGAGATGCAACAGCCGCCGCCAGTTGTACTGGAGGGCGCAGACGCTGCCGGTGCCGAGGCGACGGTTGTCGATCCGCTAGTGGTGCACGCGCGCGCGACGATTGCTGCGGAGCCCGAGCTCGTGTCCGGCCTCGTGGGCCTGCCTGCTGGGACGCAGGGGGCGGCGGACGAGGCGGCGGGGCGAAAAGCGGTTGCGATGTCGGAGGAGGAAGGGCGGAAAAGGAAGGAGATGGACGAGCGGGAGCTCATCATGGATCGGTTTGTGGAGGAGGAGCGCGCGCAGGAGGACGCGTACGGTCGCGTCGCGCTGTTGCGGGATAAGGTGCAGATGCTCAAGCAGAAGCGCCAACTGGCGAAGGCGAAGGGCGACAAGGCAGACATGCAGACATAGGCCCTGCAGGGGAGTATGTCATTTCGTTTTTGTCGTTCATCATTTTTCTTTTTTTTGCACGATACGCGCGCTATTGATATACACATGTACATGCTATTTTTGACGAGATTAAGTATGTCTATATGGTGCAGTGTGCGACTGTGGATGGGTCAAGATTTGACTACTGTACGGTCTCTTCGATTTCCTCCTCCTCTGTGCCTCGGAGCCCCATCCTCTGCAACCAATCCACATTGTTCTTGTGCACGATCATGAGCCCCAGAACGACGGGGAGCCACCAGAGCGAGTGGGCGAACACGGTGCGGGCGTGCGCGTCGCCGCCAAACCTGTTGAACCGCCACGCGGCGCGGAGCCAGATGGCGTTGGGCGCGAGGCTGGTCAGCGCGAACGACCAGGTGGTGAGCCCGGAGAGCGGGACGAGCACCGAGCAGATGCCGGTCAGGAGCACGACGTGTCGGAGCGCGACGAGCCGGTTCTTGCGCGGGTCGAGCACGGCCAGCATGCGGTACCCGCCCTGCGCGTACGCGCCGCGCACGAACTGCGCCAGCGAGTTGAAGTGCGGGAATTGCCATGAGAACATCAGGGCGAACAGCGCCCACGGCGCCAGTGGGTTGTCCAGCAGCAGCAGCGCGCTGCTGCTGCCGCCGCTGTTGCCGATGCCGATGATGCTCGACATCGTTGTCAAGAAGGGTGTGCTTAGCGCTGGGGGGAGGCACAATGCGATGGGGTGCGCCGCGCTCGGGAGGAGGGTGCCACCGACGGCGGCCCAGCCCATGAGTGGCGGGACGGCGCCGACGATGGCGCCGACCCAGGTGTTC
>Ga0307510_10000886_pt1 | contig 31497 bp, 26 predicted proteins | sample 12_EM_MG_FD_207224 | JGI IMG/M metagenome (GOLD analysis project Ga0307510, IMG submission 207224) | Populus trichocarpa ectomycorrhiza microbial communities from riparian zone in the Pacific Northwest, United States - 12_EM | ecosystem: Host-associated > Plants > Roots > Unclassified | place... | reverse complement strand
CTATCCCAGGTTGGCTCTCGCTTGATTCAATTAATGATAGAAACTGCCTATATACAACCTCCAATTGATCAAATAGGAGATGGTCCGCCTGATATTCGCCCTGCATTTGTGCATACCCTTAAAACCATCACAAAAGATACACAGTGAGAAATTGAAATCTCTGTTTATTTAATGACTCCCCCCCCCTCTCTCACACACACACTCATATCACAAATTTTTTTTGGCTTACATTTGGATAGGAAAAGTAGTAGGAGATATGGTGTCATTGAGTGCGACCCACTTGTTCGCAAAGGCCTTGAGAAATCTGTAAGTAACTCGTTTTTACACTGTTTTGGCTCTGGTATATCTTTGGATATATTTAAAGATTATATCTTCCTTAAGGTATTAGGATGATACTAATTCTTATCATCCGAACAGGCTAGGCACATGGTCATCCCTTATATGCCAATGTTGGTGCCTCCTCTAAACTGGACAGGGTATGGATTTCAATTCTCTATATTTTGACATTTTTCTTTTTGTTTATACCAATCCTTGTACAATGTTTCAAGTTAAACTAGTTTAATAGAACAGTTGGTTCTAAGCAGTGATATATTCTTTATGTAAGAATTGTTACTAAAAAGAAGTTGGTTTATTTCAGTTGTTCTTAGTAACATATTGTATGTCAAGCTTACTGCTTTACAAAATAAAATGACCAGACCATCGTAATCAATTCTTCTTTAAGACAGCTGGCTAGACATTAATATCAGTGGCGTACTGGTTTCTTTCCTCCTAACTTTTGCTATATTTCAACAGGTATGACCAAGGTGCACACTTGTTTTTACCCTCCTATGTTATGCGAATCCATGGATCAAAACAACAACGCGATGCAGTTAAAAGGGCTTCAAGGAATCAATTAGAGCCTGTTTTTAAGGTAAGGTTTGAAATCAATGCTTAAGTTGATTCTATCTATTTTCCACTGACAAATATGTCACTAAAGTTGATACATTTACTTGACGAATGGTGAATACTTGTGACTGACTTCAAACTTGCACCCAAACCTGTCTTCATTTAATTGTTTGTTGCAATAATTTTGTATGCTTTTTTGGTGAGTCAGGCCCTGGATACTCTTGGAAATACCAAATGGAGAATAAATAAAAGGGTCCTTGTGGTAGTTGATAGAATATGGGCTAGTGGAGGCCATCTTGCTGGCTTGGTTGACCGTGAAGATGTGAGTTATTTAATGACCAGAGTTTTTTTTCTTTCTTTGTTTGTTTATTTTTCATTTATAATGAAAGAAATTCTTTCAGTTCTTTTGCTCCATTGTCTTTTGAGTAACTGTCCTAATTAGCATTGCCTGTGCTGGTCCTTGATCTTTCCCTCCTTTCTTTTTGTTGAAATCTCTTTTCCCCTTCAAACTCTTTTGTATTTACTTATAAAAACTTAATAGGCTCCTCTGCCCGAGGAGCCACAAACAGAAGATGAAGCTGAAATTCGGAAATGGACGTGGAAAGTTAGAAGTGTGAAAAAGGAGAATAGTGAGCGACATTCCCAGCGTTGTGATATTGAACTAAAACTTGCGGTAAGAAGCTCCATTGTTTTCTGAAAATAAAATTGTTTGCATGTCTGTAGATGACTTGTTAAATTGTTATAACTTGGAGCAGGTAGCTAGAAAGATGAAGGACGAGGAAGGCTTTTACTATCCACACAACCTTGATTTTCGCGGTCGTGCTTACCCTATGCACCCATATTTGAATCATCTTGGCTCTGATGTGTGTCGGGGAATCCTAGAGTTTGCAGAGGGACGACCTCTTGGGAAGTCTGGTTTACGGTGGCTGAAGATACATTTAGCAAATCTGTATGCTGGTGGTGTAGACAAGTTATCCTATGATGGTCGAATATCATTTACTGAGAATCATCTGGATGATATCTTTGATTCTGCTGACCAACCTCTTGAAGGACGAAGGTGGTGGTTGGGTGCAGAGGATCCTTTTCAATGCTTGGCAGCATGTATTAATCTATCAGAAGCTTTGAGAAGCCCTTCTCCAGAGACTGCTACTTCACATACACCTGTTCACCAGGTACCTTTTCTTTCAGTAGTTACAACTTTGAGTTCTGTGAAAAAATAAAGTTGAAGCCTGCTTATGATGAGTTGTGATGAACTCTGGAGCAGATTTGTTGGCTAATGTTTGTTGTTTTGTCTTCAAAGAAGTTGAGAGGTGTTATATATAACCTTTTCTTTCTTCGTGCATTACTTTTCATGTTGAATTTACAGTACAGGGATGTACATTGATCAAGAATTGATTCTTATGTTTCTTTTTTGTTTTTGTTTTTACTTTTCCAAGGATGGTTCGTGCAATGGCTTGCAGCACTATGCTGCTCTAGGAAGGGACAAGGTAAAAAAATTCTGTTCAAGTTGACTTAAGAAAATTGCTGTATCTCTAAATCTTAAATTTGGAAACTTGGAACTTGTTAAATTTTGCATCAAGGTTCATAATTTTTTTTTGCGCAACTTAAGTGTTTTTGAAGTCACAATTATGACTAAGGATCTTTAAGAGTGCATGGTGTGAGTTTGTTGTACTTCACTTAAGTTTTATATTAAGCAATATAACTGAATTGAATTTTTCATTAGTTGGGAGCTGCTGCAGTAAATCTGGTCGGGGGAGAAAAACCTGCTGATGTTTACTCAGGAATTGCGACCAGGTAGGGTCTCTCTCTCACTGTACCTCTGTAGAAATTGAGTTAGTTTGAAGGTGATTAGGGGCAGCCAACTACAACATGACGACTATTCTTTACAATTGGTTGGGAATTAGGTGAACCTTTTTCTTAAATTTGGATTAACTTATACCCATATCTACAGGGAGTAGGCAGACTGATTAGTCTGAAAAAAACAGGGTAATAAAATGGTAAATTTTGGAACACCCGAATCTGGTTATGATGGCAACTTGTATCTATGATTTTTAAATTTCATGTTGGTACAAAATATAGCATGAATTATTGAATTTTCATCATATGTATTGCTTCTGGAACAATTGCCAACAACTCATGTTCAATTGTTACACTAAAAACCCATATAATTACCTAGTGTCATTTTTGTTAGAACATCTAACGTCTAATTCTATTGCTGTTTCTGATGTAGAGTTCTTGATATCATGCAAAGAGATGCAGAAAAAGATCCTGCAATTAATCCGAATTCAGTGCATGCTAAGCTTTTAGTCAATCAGGTTTCTGCCTTCTCATGTTTATTAATGGTGCTGAATATGCATGGGATTATTCAATTAACATTATTTGAATCGTTAAAATTACGAATGATTTCTTATTTCAACAATATACACCGACACAATTAGGTTTTAGGATCAGTGGACTCATTTTGTCACCAAACAAACCTGGGCATACTTGTACATGACCTCCTATATTATGTTGCTAACAGCTCTCCTTTAACATTGAATCCCAGGTGGACCGGAAGTTGGTGAAGCAGACGGTGATGACATCAGTGTATGGGGTCACTTATATTGGTGCCCGTGACCAAATCAAAAGGAGGTTAAAAGAGCGTTGTATCATTGCAGATGATCCACAGCTGTATTCTGCAGCCTGCTATGCAGCAAAAGTAAGTGCTGTGTGTTTGTGTGTGCCTGTAAAGGAGGATTGTGCTAATTATTTCACCACATGAACAGACCACCTTGATGGCTTTGGAAGAGATGTTTGAAGGTGCAAGAGGGATAATGGCTTGGCTTGGAGAATGTGCAAAGGTGTGTTTCATTTGCTTTGCATGGCAGGATAGTTTTTGCCCTGTCATTTGATACGTCCCACATATGGGACTGCTCAAGTGAGAATCTTGATAAGACACTTCTTTTTGGTCATGTCCTTTTCACTTGTATCCCCAAAAATCCTGACCTGGTAATTTTATTTTATGCTTTGGTAAGGTTTGCCCCCCTTAGGTTTTCTGCTTAAGTTATAGTATTAGTGAGCTTTGTTGGATTTAGATAGTCGAAGTATCTTCATTAATCATCTTTTGATGATATGGAAAGTCTTTGATTCCTTATAATCCATCTGTTGTAAGAGAGCTTTAAATTGGTGTTAATGCGGTCAATGTGGGAATAAGCTTATTCAGCTCAGCTGTGCCCTTAGTTCCAGACTTCAAGACTTGTTAAAGCTGGTTACTGAATCCTGTTTTCAATCCCACCTGCTAAGGTTGTCTTATTGAAGGGATTCGAGATAAAATCATTTCTAACCATATCACCTCAAGTCATTTTTGTACCTCTCATTTGGTAGTTTCCCTTTAGCCTTCAGTATCCAGTTCCAACTACCAAGTGTCATATATGACTTCTTTGCCAGATCATTTCCATTTTCAGATCATATTTTGTAATGGTATGATCATATAAATCACTAAGGATATTGGGATACAAGAATGTAGTTGAATTGTTTCTTGCGGACCTTGTTTCTGATGGTTAAAGGGTGGGATAGGTTAATTTGACAATCTTTTCAACAATAAATGTAAACCGAAGAGAATAGAGGAATGGTGTTTTGTAACTTCGTTACTTTCCCAAAGGATAATGTTCTATCTAACATGCATACTATACCATTAGCACTCAAGCTTAATACATTTTCAGTAACTTTGAGTTTTCAGTTAAATATAGCAGTTCCCAACCATCAACACTTTGTACTGCTTGTGAATATTCTGCTGCGTTCTGGAATTTCTGACTGCTGAATTGGAATATAAACAGGTGATAGCTTCAGAAAATCAGCCTGTTCGGTGGACCACTCCACTCGGACTTCCTGTTGTACAGCCTTATCGACAGTTGGGAAGGCATCTTGTAATGATCTAGGAAATTAATATTATTTTGAAATTGTCCCATTTATAGTTCTCAATTATATAATGAAAGTAGAAAACCACCTTTTATTTGGATAGGCAACTAAGATGCTTTCTTGATTTGTATGTAGATTAAGACTTCCCTTCAGGTGCTGACATTAAAAAGAGAAACAGACAAGGTAGTTTAATGGATCTTTTTCCTATTTTTTCTTTTCTAACAAGCTTCAAAAACTGTGAATCATGCCTTTCTTCTACTCAATCCTTGAAAAAAAAAAAATACAAATACAAAACAAGAGATTGAAAATTTATGGGTAAGGGGCAAAGAACAGCTTCATGTTGAACTCAGCGAATGATCCCACAATTTTGTGCTTGTTATAGGTCATGGTTAAGCGGCAAAGAACAGCTTTTCCTCCAAATTTTGTCCACTCCCTTGATGGTTCTCACATGATGATGACTGCTGTTGCCTGCAAAGAGGCAGGGTTGAACTTTGCAGGTCTGTGCTGGCCTAGTAGTTCTCTCACTCCCTCTTGACTCCTGGTAATTTTTCTCGGGAAATCTTATTATTTCATTCTGATGTCCACCTACAGGGGTCCATGATTCATACTGGACACATGCATGCGATGTTGATGAAATGAACAGGATACTCAGAGAAAAGTTTGTTGAACTCTATGAGGCGCCAATACTGGAGAATGTAAAGTATCTTTAACTATATGCTCATCAAACCTTATATAAGCACTGCTCCTAGAGAAGAATTGTTTTCCTGGTTTTAAAATGGGTCAAGCTTGTGCTTTGCTAGTTCACACTGCCACTGTTTGTTTTCTTTTGAAATGACTGAAAAAGCATTAGTAGATGGCAACGATCCATAGCTGGTAAATTGTTCTATAAACAGTTCAGTTTAGATCTTTATCTATAAACCACATGCCCACATGTCACAATGGAGGTCATTGGGTGAGAGCAGACCTTTCTTTCATTTGGTTACTTAGGTTAGCTTTCTAACATGAACTGAAGCACATTACAATTTAAACCTGCTGTGACTTTCATGTGCTTTAATGAAATAGTTCTCTGTAGCTTGAGAATTCTATTGGTAAGCAATAAAATGGGAGGAAAAAGGGCCACATAAAAAATTATGCTCTCTTCACATCAAGCTATTATGCATTGTTGATTCCATTTGGTAATTTGTGATCTCTAGGCTGTATTGAATTTTTTTTTTCAAACTGAGAATCTTACATGTTGATTTATGTTAATAACTACCAGATTTATTGGTTTGTGTTTGTGCTTGCAGTTGTTGGAAAGCTTCCAAAGTTCATTCCCCAACTTGAAATTTCCTCCCTTACCAGAGCGAGGAGTCTTTGATCTAAAAGATGTCCTGCGATCAACCTATTTCTTCAACTAGTCTGAACCGGACCCTAAACTTGTGAGTTTCCTTCGTAATATGTACTCTATACCTCTGACATTTGGTCCCAAGGTGATGGCAGTTGTACTCGCTGATCACTGGGTTTAGATTGTGACAAGAGAACCCTAAACCACATTGAGCAGAAAAGGTTGAGAAGAAAAGAAGCACGAGGCATACCCCCCACCATAGGTACCTTTTAACATGTCTAAACACAAGAACTGATTAATTATTAGGAGGAGATATCTCTGACACCATCCTTCTGCATACCTTAAATGTGGCATCTTCTGGATCTGCATTGTGAAAAGATTCAGAAATAACATATGCAATGGCTTGGACGATCGACACTATGTTAATAAGCAAGCTACTTTGTCATGGCTCGGTGCAAAATGGAATCGAAGCTTTTTGGAAGAATGGATTATTATGTTGATGAAGCCATTGAAACAGACTGATGATGATGAAAGCTTCGGATTTGCATACCGTGGTTCCTTGGTGGATGACGATCATGTCTCCTTCGTGGCATTTTGCCACCTTTGTACCAATTTTTCTATAGGATCTTTAATTTGATTCGTGGACTGGCTTTTGTATTGTTCTTGCTACGAGTTAAAGCAAGCTGCTAATATATATGGCAAAATAATATAGGTTGATGTTTTTTTCCCAAGGCCTGGGATTTACTTGCTCTTTCTGTAACAGGTAGTTTACTGTTATTTTCTTTTTTTGTCGTTGAGTCAGAGATTTGAATTGGAAATGATAAAGAAGGCAGGTCTGTTCAAAGAAACACACAAAATAAGATTTGGGTCTTTTTGGCCTTGCAGTGCTCAAAGGCAATGCTTTTTTTTATCTTTAAATCATTACGAGGGAAAGAAATGTTTTTCCCATGATCAACTTTTATCTGTCTTTCTTTCTCAAAAAATAAAATAAAATAAAAGAATAAATAAAAACTGTTATTACGAGACAATGACTGCCTTCTTTTCCTCGGTAAACACATATATTGTTAAAAGTTCGATCAATCGCCGCAAAATTGATTGCAAGCACAGCAGGACCAATCTATTATCTTTTTAATCAAGCATTTTGAGTTTTAAGGTTCCAGATGTACTGTAGCATATATCAAAAGTCGTACGACCTGCCATCATCATCACCTTCGTCCTTAAATATAATTAATCCAGAATGTGATGTGCTGAGAACAAAAAAATGCAATGACATTCAGGGGACTGCAAATACTCCTGAAGACATGGTTTCTTAAAAGACCGATGAACTCGTCACAAGATGGATGACCGTATTGCACTCTACTCCATGTGTAGCTCAAACCAGTACAGCAAAACATTACAGAACACCACAGTCGGGAAAAGATCTGGATTTGTACATAAGCAGTACCCAGGCAACTTTGCATCTTTTACCGCTTCCACAGTTGAGTTCTTCAAGCAGATGATGAGAAGACCATTTTCTAAGCTGAATATCAAAACAAATAAAATCATGCATGTGGAGAGGGATTTCTTCTGAATGGGGCACAGGCATCACTATATACGGCCACCAAACTTGAGAACACAGCAAGGAAAATCATGACGACAGACATGACCTTATCCTTCTTTGTTGCTAATAAAGGTGGATCCATGAAAGATTATAAGTTGAATCAAAAATTGAACAATATGATAGATAGACCCAAGTTGGAAGTAATTTCTCATTTTTTACTGCAATCAAAGTGCATTGGAACTTCGAAACTGATACCAATTTGGGATACATAGCAGGCAACATAGAATCAGAACCACCAACCAAGATAATGAGTTTACATGCTCGGAGAAAAAGGAATAAAAGATTTAATGCACCACAGCACCAGTGTCCCATCTTAAAGGTTTTAAGGTCCTTGTATCCGATATTTTCAAGCACTAAAATGCAAAATGTATCCCTCTTTTGATCTGAACTATATACCTGCATGATTAGAACTTCAAGCTAGAGAGTTAAGTTACTCACCTTAAAGCAATGGCAGCAAACTGTCAATCCTAAAAATATCTACTTGTCAAGCACCTGGCCTTGGAGAGTAGCCAGAAGTGCCCAGATAAGCCTGGTCACTCCCTATCCCAGGGGAAACTGGCATTCTTTGTTGACCAATTTTCATTGAGAGAACCAGTAAACAGATGTCACTAATGTTCCCAAATCAAATCCACAGGCAAGCAATTTAGAGGATACGAAGATCAGCCAACTCACCATTGAAATGACAGATAAATGCTGTAACAAGAATGGGAACCACAGTGAACAGGCTTCAAAATGAAGAAATACGAGTAATATCAGGAAGCAACCAAGGCATGTTATAAACTAGAATTTTTTTCACATGTTTAGTGGATTTTTTCACAAAATTGACTTGAGACAGATGGAAAAAAAAAAAAAAAAAAACTCTTGATTTCTTTAATAATAGTAATAATAATAAGTATAGAACACTATTTAGAATACAGAGTAAATAAACTCAACTTAAACCTATTCCCAGGTCAATATTTTTCTTATTTCCCACATTTAAATTTTTGGTATTTTGAAAATATTATATTTATTCATAGGTTATTAATATTATTTTTTTTGGATGAGATGAAGATAAATATATATTTTATTGAATTAATAATCAAAGGAACAAATCATAATCAAACCAGAATTATATATATATATATATATATATATATATTATTAATGTTATTAAACTCGACCTAACTTAACTGAGTTTTATATTAAATAGAGTGAGACTTTATCATAACAAATTTAATTGATTTAATATGTCAACTCATGAAAATATCAAGTTAGATATAATTTAATTTTTTATTTTTTTAAATAATATTTTTTTAAATTGACTAGATTTACTACTAGAAAATTAGTAAGTATAAATAGATACATTAATAGAATTTTATCAGTATATTATGATGAATTTTTCCAATTAAATATATTTTTGTTATGAAAATATTCTTTTAATATATACTAATAAAATTATAGTTAAAAAAAACCAAAAATTATGATAATCATGTAAACTTGGAGGACCCAGTATTGTTAAGCATCGCAAAAAACTCCACTTTTCCGGCCTTACTATACCCCAAAAACACATTTAACGAGGTTCGAACAAAAACTCAAGATATGAGGGACTTCCTAAAACTGGCCATGAGCTAAGATGTTAAAAAGGATTTTTTTTAATAAAATTTTCACAGTAAACATAAAATTTTCATAGAATAATACTATTTAAAAAATTTCAATGAAATAATATAATTTGATCATGTTGCCTTTTTAAAGCGTGATGTAATCAAACTCTAATTTTCTGTCTCAATTGGTCGACCGGTTGGATATAATTATATTAACTGGTCGATCGTTTCACATAAAAACAATAATTTTGTGAAGTTTTTTTTCAATGTTTTATGAGTCAAAATATACATTTTTATCCAACTTGTAAACTTAAAAATAAACTCCAATTAAAATCTCAAAAAATTATTATTCACATAATAATGAGTGATTTTAAGCAGTCAGATGCGAGTCTGCTATAACTAAACGAGGATCTGCCCAAAACAGATTATGTAGATGGATTAGCAGATGTATTTATGGACCAGTAAGACAGATCTAGACCCAAGAGGATATCTGATTACACCTAACTAGAATAACAACTCAAAAGGATCATAACTTTTGATTCGACCGTTGAATTACGTTTAAATTTTTATAGGTGTTTTTCGGATACCGTTTTCCCCGTAATAGCCACTATGTAGCTACGCAGACTATTGGATTTTTAAATATAAAAAATCTCACCGAACCCTCTAGTTTTGATATTTTTGAGATTTTTCTTGTTAGTTTCAAAATCGATCAACTGATTTCTTTAATAATTACAAACTAGTTGATCAATTGAGCGATAAATAACACAATTTAACTATATAACGTGTTAAAAACACGATACTTACTAAATATTACTATTTTACCAAAATATTTTGCTCATGTCAATTCACCTGTATTTTTAATTTTGAGTGCTAAATTACCAATTTATCCTGTTAAAAAAAGGATTGCTGCCAATAATTGTTGGAAATCACGAACACTCATAAATAATGGCTTCTAAAACAGGGGCCTTAATATGTTTTTTTTATTTATATCCTCCTCGTAGTCGTCTTGCAAAAGTTAATGCAGCTTGAAAAAATAAAAATAATTAAATTATCATAAAAAAACTAATAAAAAGAACTGAGTTACAAAAAAATGTAAAAGCATAAGGGTTCAATATTGGATTTTTTAATTTGAAAGGATTAATTAATTATTCCATAAAAAACGTAAAGATCAAATAACAATAATAATTTACTCTAAATGGGGCTTGCAAGCCTCTAACCCAATCGTCAGCATCTGGGAAGGTAAGAAAGATAGTGTACATCACATTCCTGCAGATAAATGCAGTGCCTGCTGCCCATGACGTACTGGAAGAGGAGTGAATTAATCTAGACCATTTTGCTTTTGACTTGGCTCATAAAATAAAACCAAGTAGACTAATCTAACCACTAAATATCTTTAACACAATTTACAAGGTACTGAAAGTCAAACAAGTTAAATCCAGGCACCTGTAGAAAGTCTTAATTTCTTGGGCCATTTCTTCTCCAAACATCAGGTCAGTGCAGTAGAGACGCCTGCTTGACTAAGAAAGAGCATAGTAGTGTTCCAACAAATACGTACAATTTGTCAAATACGTACAATTGAAGCTTCCATCTTGAAAGGTGGCTGATGAAAAATCAGATAGTAACCTTAAACCAAACCATGCAATTTGTCAAATCCCATGTCCCACTCCCATTACAGCCATGCTGACTGAGTCTTCTTTTAATTCCTATGCCTTGTATATATCAAGCACCAATATAGAATAGATAGTCACTCTCACAAATACGTTGGAGTCCGTAGAGTTCGCCAACAAATTATAGTTTTCTGGGAAAGGAAATCTCTTGCTGGGAAGATTAGTGAAAATTGCGTAATTAAGCTATCAGAGACTTGTTCAATGGCAAAATATAAACTTATCGGATGCCTTCTCCAACATGACTAAGTGACTACTTCTCCAGGTTCTGTAGAGATCATCGATCGAGTCCACACAGCGGGAAGGCATCAGAAGTAGCGGCTCCGGTTGGATGTCGGTATGTGTTTGTCAATGCCATCTTGCTTCTATCTAGTATTAACAGTTTGAGTAAGCCTCAAAAGTTAGAAACTGAACTGGCCTTTAAATAAACTTCCATGTACATACTTCTGCGTTTGATTTAGTGTGCAGGATTAGAGTTAGGTGGCAAGAGTTCAAGATATTTAGGTACAAAAACTCCATTTTCAAACAAAAGAGGGAGTAGCCTGCCAAATCCATTCATTCCTCTTGAAGTCAAAAGAGTTACTAGTCAGTTATCAAATTCAGCCTCTTTTTTTTTTTTTTTACTGGAACTCCAATCTGTTGACCTAAAGCTTCTGCTGCTTATATTTGTTTTTGAACCACTTCCATGTACATAGAAGTGGTTTTGTTTTTTTCCCCCTATTTTGGGGGGCAAGTTTAAAACTATATTACCTGGCTAGGAATATTCTCTAAATCCAGTTTCCTGTTTATTGACCTTTTCTTGAATTGAGTTCCCAAGCTCTTAATTGAGGTTTTATGCCGCTAATCAAACTTGAGAAAAACATCTTGTGTGAGAGGCTTGCTAATCTTGTCGTTTTTTGTTTTGTTTCTCCAGCCCAGCAAAAATTCAACTTCATCTGCTAGTATTGCCAAACACTTGCTGACATTAATTTCGGAGATCATTGAATCTATTACATGGGTGGAAATAGAAAAGGAAAACTTGGCTGAAATTGGATGCTACCTTTACCGAATTTGCCCAGTCATAATGGAGTTGCAGAAAGCTGAGTACACCACGAATAATGCAACAGAAATCCTTCAATCCCTATCCAGAAGCATCACCGAGGCCAAGGATCTTGTAAACAAATGCCAAAGAGGCACCATCTCAAATTCTGAATCTGAACTGAAAAGCAACATGTCACATCTGGAAAGGGTGATAAAAGAGATGGGCGCATGCTTGACCTTGATACCTTCATCAACATTTCAAGGCCAAGAATACGCAGAAGTTTCAGTTCAAGCTCTTTCAAATGAAATGTTGAGTGCTCACTTTGAAGTTGGCCAAAGCCAAGGATTGCAGACCAAAGAGCTGGATCCACACAAGTATTTCTCAGAGGAGGGACGAAACGAAGAATCTGTAACAATAGAATCAGATCTCTACCGTGCCAGTGTTGAAGAGTCCACAGATAATTCTCGGGAACTAAATGATCCAGACTTTGTAGAATTCCTGAAACCCACAAGTCTCTGCAGGCCAAGGAAACACATCAGCAGTTGCAGCTCATCAACATCATTGGCAAGGATGACTGATCATATGGAGCCTTTGTATCAAACTTTCTACTGTCCATTAACGAAGCAGATCATGGATGATCCAGTGACCTTACAAAGTGGAGTGACATATGATAGGAAAGCAATTACCGAGTGGTTGGAAGAGTCCGATAACTCGCAGGGAATTTTCTGCCCAACCACAGGGCAGAAGTTGCTGAGCAGAGTTCTAAAAACAAATGTAGCCCTCAAGACCACAATAGAGGAATGGAAAGAAAGAAACGAGGTAGCAAGGATAAATATTTCACGTTCAGCTTTATTTGTGTCTGCTTCACCGAGTATGGTGCTTGAAGCAATAAGGGATTTGCAAGACATCTGCAAAAGGAAACAGTATAATAAGATACAAGTTCACAATGCTGGAATACTTCCATTGCTTTGTAAGCTTCTGAAGTACAAAGATAGAGATGTTAGATATGCAGCACTGGAGTTATTACAAGAGTTGACAAAAGAGGATGATGATTCCAAGGTTGTGCTCTTCTTTCCTAAAATGTTTACATGATATCATAAGTAAAAGAAAAGGTAGAGTACATGTGTGTTTGCGTGCATGTGTCATGATTTTAGAATGTCATCCAGAGGAAATTTGAAGTCACAAGTAAATTTCTGTCTCAATGGTCTAAAACTAGGCAATGCGGAGAGAAGATTTGCTTTCAATTGGTTAAACCAATGTCTACCAGTATTATCATCAGGAGCAAAAACTGTTCAATTTTCAAAAAGACACCCATATTCTTCATCTTATCTCGCAAAAAGTTTATATCACCAGCCAACACACAATCAACCAAGCCATTTGCTTGCCGGGGAGGCTTTTATGTGAATCGGTGCATTTGCCTCCAAGGAAGCTCACCTGCAATTGCTTAGCAATTAGACCACCATAATTGACCAAAACATGGCTGAAACTTCGGTTATATGTAACATGCATCTTTTTGAAGAAGCCTCAACAATTCAAATTGTTCTCTATGGGTCTGAATATGAACCCTAACATGAGGATACACATTTATCTAGAAAATAAGCCATTGAAATCCATGAATACAATTTCCAGGAATTGTAACTCAACTCTGGTGATTTTCTGTGCAGATAATGATATCTGAAATGGTGGACATGCCAACAGTAATCAAGATGATGTCAAGTGGTCACCAGCCCATAAGGCATGCAGCATTACTACTACTACTTGAGCTATCAAGGTCCGAATCATTGCAGGAGAAAATTGGGTCAGTTCCTGGAGGAATTCTGATGCTGATCAGAATAAAATACAATCAGCCTGATGATGCCTTCTCTTCAGAAAAAGCAGATGAAATCTTAAAGAATCTAGAGAGTTCTCCAGAAAATATCAAGAAGATGGCAGAAAATGGACTCTTGGAACCCCTTCTAAAGCATCTCACTGAAGGTAACTCCCGAAACCTCTCACAGTCTACCAAAAGCATAGCCGGACGTCTTGTGAAAAAAAAAAAAAAAATTGATGCATTAGCAAGCATGTTGAATGGCAAAGTTTTTCTTTCTTTTAATTAAAATGGTTCGAACTAGTCACTCTAATTGTGGATAATTAGTTTAAGAGAATTGGTTTTTCTGGACAGCTTAAATAATGAAAAAGAATTTCCTTGTGTGCAAATAAATATTATATGCCTCAACAACGTTAATGGAAATTCAAAATAAACAGGTTCCGAGGAAATGCAGACAGAAATGGCAGAATACCTTGGGGAAATTTCACTTGGAAATGACAGAGACACTTATGTGGCTGAGAGGGCTTCTCCACCTCTTATCAAAATGGTGCATGGTGGAAACACTCTGACCAGAACAGCAGCATTCAAAGCTCTAGCAAAAATCGCATCCTGCCATCCTAATGCCAAAATACTTGCAAAATCTGGAATCATTCAAATTATGGTTGAAGAGATGTTCACTCGAAGAATCTACGGTGAACCAATAAACTCAAAAAGTGAAGCCGCTGCAATGCTAGCAAATATACTTGAGGCTGGGCTTGACCTTGAGAACCTCCAAGTAAATTCTCACGGCCACAGATTAGCTTCAGACTATGTTCTGTATAACTTCATTGAGATGATCAAGCATTCCACTCCTGATGACCTCAACATCAATCTCATTAGAATTCTTTTGTGCCTGGCGAAGTCTCCCAGATCAATGAGCACCATTGTCTCCATGGTCAAAGAGAGTGAAGCAAGCTACACCCTGGTTGAACTCCTCAATAACCCCCATGAAGAACTTGGGATCGCAGCAATCAAGCTACTCATCGTGCTCATACCTTACATGGGACACATTATAGTAGAGAGACTATGCAAAACTGCGGGTCAACCCGAGAACTTAATCCTTGGCAGAAATGAAACAACCCGAATCACACAGAAGCAGGCAGTTTCATCAACATTTCTTGCTAAACTCCCCCACCAGAGCCTGACACTAAATCTCGCTCTTCTCAGAAAGAATACAGTCCCTGCAATCTTACAACAAATCAATCAAATCCAAGGAACCTGTATAAGAACAGGCAGGTATGTAATTCCTTACTTAGAAGGACTCGTAAGCATTCTGGTCAGATTCACGACCACACTTTACGAACCTCAAGTGCTGTTTCTAGCAATAGACTACAACTTCACCTCAGTATTCACAGAACTGCTCATGAAAACATCAAGTGATGAAGTTCAGAGGTTATCAGCAATTGGATTGGAGAATCTCTCGTTGGAATCCATAAATTTATCAAAACCACCACAAATAAAGAAAACCAAGTTCTTGAAACTCTTCTACCCGCCGAAATTCCTGTCTTCCATTTCATCAAAAAAGAGACAACTACCTTTGTGCCCGGTCCATAGAGGGGCTTGTTCCTCGCAAAACACATTCTGTTTAGTTGACGCAAAAGCAGTGGAGAGATTGCTGGCATGTTTGGACCATGAAAATGTTGAGGTTGTTGAAGCTGCTTTGTCAGCAGTATGTACTTTATTAGATGACGAAGTTGATGTTGAGATGAGTGTTGGCATGTTGTGTGAAGTGAATACCATCCAACTTGTTCTGAATGCTGTGAAAGAACACAAGGGAGAAGGTTTATGGAAAAAATCCTTCTGGTTAATTGATAGATTCTTGGTAAAAGGAGGGAGTAGGTGTGCTTCAGATATATCACAGGACAGGTTGTTACCTGCCACTCTGGTCAATGCTTTTCACCATGGGGATATTGATACAAGGCAGATGGCTGAGCGGATCTTGAGGCATTTGAATAAGATGCCTAATTTCCCTACTTCCCACTATACTATGTAGAATCCTAGTGCAATATACTGCTGCTTTTGAACGCAAACAAGTTCTGCTTGAAGTGTAATCTCATAGTGATAAAGGCATGTCAAGCATCGGAGTGTTATCATGTGAACTGTAATGATCCAATTCTGGGTTCATGACCGGCAAAGTAAGAGCGGTGTCGCAAGGACATCTCATCTACACTAAATCTCAGAACAAATATATAAAAAAAACAAGTTATTTAAAAATACACAACATTTAATAATCTTCTAAAATATTATATTATTCAAAATTAATGAAAACAAATGATAGTTCAAAATTTCTTATCAATAATTAAAAAAATAATAATTCATAATACTTATTATATTATCAAAATCCAAACTTAATTAAAATATGATAATAACTTGATAATCAATTTATTTTGATATATATATATATATATATATAAGCATATACATATACATAATATTAAACATGCTATCATATATAATAGTGAAATAGAAATTTTTGTATAGTTTCATGTCGTTTAAAAAAGGAGAGCTGGGACTTGCTTTATATTAACAAAAAAGCAAGTGTATATAGATATTGGCTTCGATGCCACGAAACTTCTAAAAGATCTTGGTGGTTTCTCAAGTGCTTTTGGAGAAATTCAAAGGTCTGATCTTGCAATGCCTTTTCCGTAATGACATAGAACAATTCTTCGAAATGGTTTCATAGTTTTGAATTTTGTTCACAAAGTTGCAGAAAGATGTTGACGGGGATGTTTGAAACGTCCGGTTCAACGAGCTAGATTGGACATGAACAGATGTTTGAAACATCCTGTACAAGCACACTGGATTTTGTTCTATGTAAAAAGAGCATTGCCTTCTGAGAAGCCACCACGAAAATTTTGCAGAGTGCATGGTAGCGATTGATTCAAGATTCACACCTACTTGTCGATCGTGTCGTTAAACAATACGGCATAGATTGTTGCTCACTGTAAAATAAAAATCATTTTGTTTTAAAATAAAAGAACATAAGGTGTACCGTAGCTTTTTACAAGAGAATTACAAATCTATATATTTTGATTACACAATTAGGACTTAATTTATTGATTGAATAAGTTCTTAGTCCACCAGATACAAATAGAAGTGTTTTATAAACAAATTTAATGATAAAAAGGGTTCTAAACTAGGATTCTTTTCCTTTTCTTTATGCCTAATATACAGTATTATGTTTATTTAGAAAGGGTAAGTTTTTGTCTTATTTTTTTTTAATCTAAGATTCTTAATTTGCAAGAAGGATTTGATTATTTTTTAAATAAATTTAAAAAATTGGGTAAATACAAACTCAATTAAAAAAAAACAGTTTATTCTGTGTACAATTAAAAAAATAATTAAGTTTTTTTATTTGTTCACAAACTCTTTGAAACTAAAAAAAGATGTTTAGGTGCTTCTTGTAAGAAATTAACATAACAAAGATGCGTGTTTAAGAGTGTGGTTACGGTTGCTTTTCAAAGTGTTTTTTACTTGAAAATGTATCAAAATAATATATTTTTTATTTTTTAAAAATTATTTTTGACATCAGCGCATTAAAATGATCAAAAAATACAAAAAAATATTAATTTGAAGCAAATAAAAAATTAAAAAAAATTTAATTTTTTTTAAAAGCACTTTTAAAACTAAAAAATAAACAGGGCTAAATTTATTTTATTTTTTTCATTCTCGGGCATAGTATTATGAATATGAGGTATCATGGTCTGCGTAAGAGTAAAATACGTTTCTTATTTAGAAGGATTTTTTTTTAAAAAAAAGATAATTAAAAATTGAAAAGTACAAAAAACTATAATTTTAAATGTTAAAGTAACGAGGGTATTATATACTCTTCACAAATGTTAACACCCTTTAAGAACCTTTTATATACAGTACAGATTTTCAGGAGTAAATTCTATCTTCAGGGTTAACACCCTTTAAGAACCTTTTATATACAGTACAGATTTTCAGGAGTAAATTCTATCTTCAGGGTTAAGACGTATTGCAAGCAGGCGGCGGCAGACGAGGATGAATAAAAAAATTGGAAGATATCCAATAGAAATTTCACGTTACTTACAAGACATCCTACAGCAGTCGACGATATAGGCAATAACAAACAACAACTCCCAAGGCAACATAAGCACAGCAGGCTTCAGCCGGCAATGGAAAACCCACCGCCATTGTGGGTCAACTCTGTTACGACTTCAATATTCTATTGCAGTCTACTTGTTGAGCTCTTCTTGTGCCGTTTTCGTTTTCCTTTCTCTCAATCTCTCTGGGAATCTTTTGACCGTCTCCAAGCAATGTTCTTAGTGTTCACATTGTTTCTAGCTCTTGTAACTTAGCCTCCATTCTTTCTCTAATATGGCATAATTTCACTCTGATTTTTCAACAGTTTGTGCAAAGGAAAGTACATGGATTTCAATGTTATACCAAATAGGTAAAATAACTTGACTGCTAATATCAAAACACTTGGTCAATCAAGTTACCGATCTGTGCAACGTTAGAAGATTTTATAAAATATCATCATCAACTAGGACAGGTTTGTTGTACTTATCAGAAGAAAATAAAAATAAAAACTTGTATAAAAGGTTTATGTCAATCCATGTTTCGTCACTAACACTGCCCAAGTAAACACTTAAGGTTTATATTTTGTATCTGACTGTTAGCCTGAGGACAACACAACCAGCTTGTTCATCCAGGCCCTTTTTAGCAACAAGAGATCACACCATCTTTTTCTGCAGAGGAAAATGGCTTCTTTCTCAGTGGAGGATTTTGTAGGTAACGGAGTTTTGAAGGACTTGCTTCCAACGTTGTTGAAAGAAGGTTGGGATGATGTACCAACTTTGAAGATTATGAATAAAGAGGATACGGATGCAATGAACATGACACAACAGCAAAAGGTTGGTTACTTGGAATTTGCTTTTCACTTTTCATTTGATCAAAATCTGTTATCTAACAAATATTGGCTTCTTCACTGTCAACTAACTAAACATGCTGTCAAAATTTTGATCCATCTCATTATAAACTATCAAATTCCAATTCTCTCTCTCTCTCTCTAGGATGCATTGGAAATCAGGTCATACCTGCATGATCGTGCTCTACTGCAATATGGGGATAAGCTGGAGGCCTCTGGGAAATGTTTGCCCGAGCTTCTTAGCATAAGCACTGTGGATCTCTCCTCTCAGTTTGGGATGAAGAGAGGTCACATAGCCCGTTTCGTGGACAGAACCAGTGCATGTGCAGATCCTTTGCTCAAATCATACGCTCCTCTCACTGCAAGGAACAGGAACAGCATAGTCTCCAGAAACAATAGCAATTTCAAGAGTTATGCATCTGTCAACTCAAGGAAGATGCAAGCCAGTAGTAGTATGAATCATGATAAACCACTTGAACAATCACTCGCTGATTTTAAGATTAAAGATGATCACATCTTTAAAGGGATTGTAGCTGCAGGGCCAGCTGAGCCCAGAGCATGTGGCTGTGTACAACCGCCTCCTGTAGTTGACAGTGTTGCCCCTTATTCTGCTATTGAAAACATCTCAGTTCAGAAACTAACACCAGAGTATAAGATTGGGATGGAGCGTCTGGTGAAAACCAAGACACCTCCAATGAAGGCTTCAGAACTATGGCGAGATAAACCAGCAGTACTCCTTTGCATCAGGCGACCTGGGTAAACACCTGTATTCTGCATCCTTGCACCGATAGCCTTGTTTTATCGGCTGGACTAGGGTGATATAGCATACAGTTGCAAACCATAAGAGTTTATAAGAGTATATGCACAATAAAACAATAAGATGTAGGGGAAATATGTGGGAAGCTTAAGAAATCAAAAGCCCGTTAATTAGCTATAGCAAAATATGTAGACTCGAATGCTCCCCAATAACATGGATAAATAAACTTTTTAAGTATGGTCAGCTGCCCTTTAAGCCATGAAATTGACATATCTTTTACTTGTGAATTTCAAAACAGGTGCATCATGTGCAGGGCTGAGGCTCACCAGCTTTATGCCAAAAAACCCATATTTGATGCACTGGGAATTCGACTATTTGCAGTTCTCCATGAACATATTGAGTCAGAGGTATCTAGAGGACTTTCAGCTTAACGATCTAATCTCTCTCTCTCTCTCTCTCTCTAACAGTTGATGTGCTACTGTTGGTCTGCAGGTCAAAAACTTCTGGCCTCGATATTGGGGTGGTGTTGTGCTCTTTGATAGGAGTATGAAGTTCTTCAAAGCTCTTGGTGGTGGGCAGCTACTTAAGGACAGTTTTATTTCAGGATTTATTTTCAATCCCCGAGCTATTGCAAATTACAAGCGTGCAAAAGCTACAGGAAGTGAGCAAAACTTCAAAGGAGAAGGTGAAATAAAGGGTGGACTCTTTATAGTTGGCAGGGAAAAGAGTGGCATAGCTTATCAGTTCATTGAGAGGAACTTTGGTGATTGGGCTCCTCTAGCTGAAGTAATTGACATATGTAGCAAGTTGCAGGTAATTCTTTTTATCTTCTCTAATCCCATACTGAGGTTCCCATCCAGCAAGCCTTCTTTCTTTTTTAACTTTAACCGGCTTCTCTTCAACCTGATGCAGAACCAGCAGCAAAGTCAAGAGGAGTCCATCAAAACATCACAGCAATATGAATGAAGTCTGTGTCCTCATCATCCATGTGTTCTTCAGATTCACCTTTTGTATATTTATACTCCTCATAATTCCAAAATGGAAAATACTCCCTTGTCTTTTCGATTTCATTTCTGAAAGGTAATTTATTTTGGTCAGCATGCGAGCCCAGGGAGGCTCCATGATGCAAAAAAAATGCATATGCCACCCTAGTAATGTACTGATTCTTTTGTTACAGATGTGGGTTGTTAATTCATATGGCATGTATTGATAAATTTTTGAGTTCTGCAGACTTGCTAATAACACATTTCGTGATCTGCTCTCAACTTAGAAATATCTAATTATTGATTGAATCAAATAAATGGATGTGCAAGTTTACTAAGTGTCTTAAGAGAGATTGAAAGCTACATAATTTTCAGCTTCACCGGTTTGATCAATGTAACAATTATGTCACTAACTTAGGTAAAATAGTTGATACATAGAACTATCAGCAGCAGCTTGGCCCTGACAATACCTTTTGAATCCCACTTCGAGTTTTCTGTTATACACTTATGCTTGATTCTGGTGTGTGCATGTGTGCGTGCACGCATGTCATAGAACTTATGATTAATAGAAAGGAAATGGGACACGGATGACATGAGAGTCACATGCATGAGAATAACATTCATGCCATAGTACATGCATGGAACTAAATAAGATATGAAAAATGTAGCTTGAGTTTAGACATACCAACATTTTTTACTATCAGGGATCTTGGTTCTTTCAAGATTATATAGACATTCTTCTAGAATCCTTGATGGAGAAAAAAGGATTCCTCTAGAGCTCTAGTGATACTCCTGCGAAGCAGGCACGATCACTGTCTCAATTCTCAAAAACTCTTGATCTTTGGTTTATCTCTGGTAACTTCTCAAAAACTCTTGATCTTGGTTTATCTATGGTACATATTGATTTGTAATCTTGTTCACGCAGCTTTGAACTGTAACAGATGTATATCACCAGAAATCTCCACATGAACATGTTACATCTTTAAATAAATGGAACCTGACAGCATCTCTTACAAGTATCTCTCTCTGAGTAATCTTGGAAATATATTTAGTTGCATTGCGGCAATCCCCACAGACCCTCAGATTTTTTACTACTCGTATGGGAAGGCCACGAGGAACAAATAGCAACCCAAAAGCAATTGCAAGCTTCTCACTATGGTGGTTAAGCATCTTTATCTTCTCTAAATCCTTAACATCATGAAGAACTGAACTTGCATCTGGTACATACCCTTCCTCTATCATTTTTTGGTTTAATTTCTCCAGCTCAGCATTTATCAGAAAAGGGACTTAACTGGTCATCTGCGGAGAAAATATGAACTTTGCTTTTATACTTGATCCATCTGAATCCCGGTCCCTTTCTCACTCCCTTTTCTCTCGTTCCTCTACATCGCTCCATTTTCCTTTAGCAGCATAGATGCTGGAGAGCAAGATGTAGCCTGCAGGCTTCTGGGGCTCCAGTTCTAGAAGAGACTCAGCTGCCAATTTTCTAATTTCCTCATTGCCTTGCATTGGGAGTAAAAGGCATCTTACTGATAAAACTTTTGGCTTATTCAAGCCTTCCTGCTCGACTAAAAAGGTCAATCATGCAGCTGTAGTGATCATAAAAAGGAATTATTCCATGGTCTTTTAGCATTGATTCACTGTTTTCCTCTCTCCACTAAGTACTAACCCCGGTCTAGAACAAGCTGAAAGGACTGCAATGAATGTAACAGCATCAGGTTTTAAACCTTGAGCCAGCATTCTTTCAAATAAATCCACTGTTTCATGGGCTTTTCCAGATTGTGCATATCCTGAAATCAATGCAGTCCAAGAGACTTCATCCCTGAAATTCATTTCATTGAACAGCTGATTGGAATCTTCTGTACCTCCACGTTTACCATACAAAGTAATAAGTGCATTGTAGACGGTTATGAAATAAATCAAACCAGAAACTAGGACTTGACAATAAAACTGGGCACCTTCTTCTAAGCTAGCTAGATTTGCATGTGAGTTAATTACACTTCCTAGAGTAAAATGATCTAGTTCAATCCCATTCTTTTGCATGTCACAAAAACCCTAACAGCTTCTTTGCTGAACCCTTTCTGGCCAAAACCCACTAACATAGCAATCCCTGAGACAACATTCTTATATGTCATTCTCTTGCCTGCTTCCGCAATACATGTCAACAAGAGCACTACCAACAAAGACATTGTGGTTATATTCATTCCTAATTGTAGAAGCATGAACTTGCTTTCCCTCTTTCAAACCATAAGCCCCCCACATGCAGTCAACACATTGCCAAATGTATACTGTTTCATCGCCATGCCTTCTAGCCCCATATCTCTGAACAAATCTATAACTTCGCCTCCATTCCATTTTGTCCACGAAATGGAAACTCTTTCCTTCATATCATGAAGCAGCCTCTTTGAATCCTCTACCACCCCACAACTCAAAAGCCCTGTAATCATCGTATTATACATTAACACGCTCCTCTCTTGAACCTCGTCAAAAACCTGCTTTGCCTCGGAAACTAATCCCATTTTGGCATACATATCCACCAAAGGACTCCCTACAAAAACATAGGCCCCAAATCCAAATTTCACTACCTGCCCATGAATCTGCCTACCCAAACCAACACACCCTTGACTCAATACCAACATAAGAATTGTCGATAATGTAATCCTATTCAAATTATAAATCCCATCTTTCAACATCAAGCTTTAACTACCTCCATAACTGAACCATTGCGCAGATACCCCGAAATAAACGAGTTCCAAGAGACGGAATCTCGGTTGGCATGATACTAAAGATCTCTTGCATAGCTTTTGATAAATTCCCAGATTTTGAATTAGCAGAAAGCATGGTGTTCCATGAAAAGAGTTTGTTGAGGCGTTTCGTCAAACACATGGAGTGCGTAGGTTATATTGTCTGATTTACCATGCGCGTCAATGAGATTGTTGCAGAGAAAGGTGTCTGGGCTTGTTAGGGTCTTGATCATGCGGCAATGGAGCTTCTTGGTCTGGGGATTCGTTTTAGCAAGGAAGAGTAGGAGTTAGATGAATTCGACATTGTTTTATTGACAATTTTATTTTTGGCGGGGATGGGGAGGGAAAAAAAGAGAGTTGCAAACTGGCAATGCAACTTTACTTGCACTGAAAGTTGAAAAGATAGCAGGGTTTAACAATTGCATAGCACTAAACTAATATGGAAAATGAACTGTTGAAAAATGCAAGCCTAGGGTTTATTACTTTATTAGGTTAATAGAACTAAACTACTATAAGTACTTGAGGTTCACAGAGCGCTATAATATTTACATGTTTTTGACCTGATTTAAGTGGCAAACGCTAGTAAAAAATTTGCATCCCAGAAGCCATAAGTACTGCAGGCTCGACAACAGAAAATGAAAAAGAAAAAAGAATAGTATTACATACTGTCACTGAGGGAATTCCCATGGTTTTGTAAATTACACATGAGCTTCCCATTGGCCTATCTTTTGAGATCATTGGAAGGTCAATCTATACATTTTTAAATTCATACCCTCAAGATTATCCCTTTCGCATTTCTGGTAACAATGATTACAATACTCAAACGAAAGCAGCATGGCGGCGGGGGTGGTATTGAATTCCTTCACCGGTCATCAGGTAAAACCCCAGCTCGACAACAGGTGCCAGCCATCCAAACTCTCAAAACCCTGCTGTTGACCTGCAACTAACCTCCAGGCTTCAAACTGATCAGCCAGAAGCATCTGTGATTTTTCCATTCTCTAATCCTTGAGAATATTAATACAGGCATATAGGCCAGGATAAAACGCATCAAGACCAAGGAGAAAATTAAAGCTCAACTTTCAAATGGCCTGGTGGCAGTGGCTCTGCAACAAAAAAGATGCATGTTCAGCTCAGGATCATTTAGCTTATAGCACGGGTCATATTATATGGCAAACTGTAGAGTCATACTATTTACATCTTGGCTGTCGTGGGGAGCACTGGTTCCATAGCTCATCTGGACAAAATTGCGGAGCTCATCATCCCATACATTGGGTAGCTGTTGTCGAGAACATCAAAACGAAGGCAAATTGTAATGCAAGGGATTCAGAAGAGCCAAGTGGAAATAATAATTCAGTTAATTGGTAAATTTTTGGAAAGTTTCAATTTCAGTTCAAGGTCAAGATATCACGTGTGTTTTGATTAAGAGACAAAAATATGCATGCAAAGTCTGAGTCCACAATTATCCTGCAAGGGTTGCATAAAGGATTCCTAGAGACTCTATGCCTAAGGGTTTGATTAATTTCTATATGCAATGCACCAATTTAGATCTTATCCACATAAATCTTCCATACAAAAGTATTTCTAGCACCATGTACTACTTTTCGTGAATTTTTTTTTTTTTTAAAAAAAACAAGCAACAAGGTAATCAGTAAATAAAAATCCACCAATAGATGTACCTGAGCAGGTTCCTTGAATCCTGCAGTCATGGGTGTCAATTGGGAATTAATGGTTCTACGTATTATGTCAGAGTGATTGTCCATTCCAGGAAAAGCTGTGGGAATAAGTCCTGGTTGAGATGGATGTGATGGGGGATAAGCCATAGGCATCTCCAAGGAAAATGACAGAGAGGATGGAGGAACAGCATGCAGCTGAAGAATCTGACAATACAAAGTATTTTTATGGCTCAGATAAAGCATATGAAGTTGCATTTTAGTGATCCATTAGCAAATTCTTGATCATGCAAACCTTGGGATCAAACGCATCTTTCGCAAGGAGTCCTTCTATGTTCAAATCCAGCCTCGGATTCACTGTTGCAAGTTTCATTGATAGAAACTGCAAAAGGATAAAAAGCAATCTCAAAAGAGGCAAAGACAAAAGAAATTAAATAACAATCAGAGAGACTACAATTACAATTGCTTGTCCTTGCATCAAATGCAAGCGCTTAAGAGAAAGACCATATAAGCTAGTAATTTGCTCCATTTAAACCAGTCCAGAAAATAATCCACATAATCAAGCTCAGATATCCAAACAAACTTTTGATGAAATTCAATAGTTCATGGTGCGTATGGATGGGCTAACTGAAAATGGGAACAGATTCTCACTGCCTTACCTCAACCTGCCGCTGCAGTGATTGCACATAGTTAATGATTTCATCTAGCATCACTGCCTTCCCTGTGACCTGCAAAATCCAATTGATATTATGACATGAACTACATTAGCAATTGAGTTATCCAAAGAATTCACCACGTCTTAAGCTATCAAAACCAACAAGCAAACCTTGCTGCAACCAGGTACAAGGTCCTGTAGAAACTTCATCCTTTCACTGATCTTTTCCCTTCTCACCTGCAGTCAGAATCAATCATCTAGAACCCAATCAATAAAATAAAATTTGTTTCCAATTTCCATTTATGCGTTAATAAAAAGAACTTACTCTTTCTGCAAGACTATGGCTGTTTGTTGCCTGGCCTCTTCGAGCTCTAACATGAATATATTCTTCTTTTGGTTGATCTGAACCAAGAGATCCCTGCTTACCTTGTTTACCAGCATCCTTGCTGGTAGTTGAAGTTGGTTTTTGGTCTCCTTTCTGTTGAGTTTCAGGGCTACCCTTTGCAGGTTCAGCAGATTGAGGGGTTCCCTTGGCCTGATCAAGCTCAGCATCCTACCACCGAAAAAAAAAATCTCATCACAAACAATTTAGAGTCCTTTTGGCATGACTTATAAAAAGTGACTTCTGACTTAAGTCATAATTCAATTTTGTTTTTCATAAATAACTTATGAAAAATATGTCAAAATGACTTTAAATTATAAGTATGTTTGGTTAAAATGATTCAAAGCAATGTTTTTTTTTTTTGAAGAAGAAGAAGAAGAGATGCAGTATAACTCTTTAAATAAAAAATTATTTCTAACGGAACATAATGACTCAAATCAACCCTTTTGAAGAAGCGAGGTAGTATAACTTTTTAGATAAAAAATTATTCCTAACCAAACATATTTATGACTTTCCAATGATTTAAAAGTTACAAAAAACAGCTTAAATCAACCTATACCAAGCGGAACCTTAATCAAAATACCAACAATTAAGAAAACAATTAGGAAGCATGGTTGCTACCTGTCCGTTCCTCTTTCTTTTGTTTGAGCCAAGGCTCTTAGCTGAAAGTTCCCTACAGTTGCCCTCCAACATTGACGGTTCATCTTGACCACCACCACCACCACTGAATTCAGCTTCATCAGAGTCATTACCAGACCCACCCATACCTTGTTTTGCTTCATCACGAGATCGCGCGAGGCTCTCACTTTTTGTCTCATTCTTGAGAGGGCTCCCTTCCGTAGCCATATGATTAACAGACATAGAAACATCTTTGGAAGCTTCAACGGCATTCATAACATTCTTAGGAGCTCGTCCCCCAGATACTGATTTCATCCCACTGCCCATGAACACCTCTCCTGGTCCCTGCATCATCCCCCCGCTCCTCGAGAAAAGACCCATAGACTCAGGAACTCCAAAAGGGTTCCCCATATCACTAAAATTTCCACCATTGAAGCACGAAAACCTGGCAGCGCGCTCAATGAATGCAGAATCAGCAGGAAACTGTGATAAGCTTTGTGGGAGCATCCCAGAGGCATTTGGCAACAAATTTCCACCTTTCAGCATTGGATTAGGTGGAATCCACCCCATTTCTAGTGTTCTATCAATACCATTTCTCAATGAAGCAGGGAATCCTTTTCCAATCCCTGCCGTGTTTGAACTGCTTGCAATATTCTGAACATTAATATCACAAAAAACCAAGTTCTGTGAATTGGTGGGATGTTCCCACATGGCTGGCCCAAATGAATCTATCACAGAAGCAGAAGAGCAAGAAGCAGCACCTGCTTCTGCTAGATCTCCTCTACAAACTGACATCTGATTATCAGTGGGGACCAAACCCAGAGATGAATTTGGGATACTTGTACTGTTAAATCGCCGGTCTAAGGACATACCACCAGGTGAACGGTAGTTGATAGGATTATCATTGCTCTCTTCTAACTCAAATTTATCCTTGTCACTCATATCCATCTCTCCTTTTCGAGAATAAGCAAAAGTAGCCAGCAGAAACACCTTTCTCTAACAGTTTACAGTTGTGCTTGAAATATCAATAAGTAGTTTATAGGGTTCTAGTGAAATAGAAAGTAAATCTCAAAATTAACCAACCGTACAGAACTCTCTACTGGCTCAATAAGATAAGCCGAAGATTAAAGAGGAAGGGGCTGAAAGAAGTAGAGGAAATAGTAAAATAAATTTAAACAATGCCCTCTGGTTTCTTCTATCTATGTAAAGAAGCTTCAACCGAAACCAAAACTATAAAAACTTTGAACTTACAGTAAGAGAAACATCAGAATTCACCGTGGTAAGAAGTATTCCTTCGAAAGCTCAGTCCACCAAACAGAAGGAAATTACCTAAAGGCAACTATATCTATAGCTAACCAATCTACAAGGACATCAATTATTAGAACTAAACAAGAAAGACCCACTTGAATTAATGGCCTTAAAAAAACCAAAGCACTGAACTTGAAGGCCCCCCAGAGCCCAAAATTTGTACCGAAAGATCAAAGAAACAGAATTGCCACCATTTCCAAAGCTAACCCACCAAAGAACTAGAAGTGTACTACAAATTGAAACAGAGTAAAGTAGCCCCAAGGACGCAAGAAACAAGACAAATAGTACTAACTAGTAAAAAGAAAAGTTTCAAAGGAAAGCTGGAAAAGTGTGCGGGAAGAAGGCAGTCAAATTAAGAAAACAAAAGAACATTGATTTCAGGACAATAAATAGTCCATTCAAAACCCTAGTCAGAGTTGAGGCAGCAGCAGAAGAGAAGCTAAAAGTGGCAAGAGAAGGATACCCATTTCAGATTCTGTGCGACTTTTGGTACCCTGCTCTTCTTTAAAGCCTTTTTCCACTCAAAAACAACTTTATTGAGTTCTTCGGGTTCTGCTCTGTTCACAACCCTCCGCCCCTCAGCTCTTCAGTTCAAACACACATACACCCAAACACACACAAGTGACATCGAAAGGCAGAAAGTAACAACCTTTTTTACTTATTAGATAAAATGAAAGATGGGTATTCGTGTACTTGAAGGGAAAGTGAAAGAGAAGAGTAATGGCAAAGGTCCTGCATTTATACCCACGCTTGCATAAAAAAGAGAGCTCTTGATGATTAACCACCGCCACTGCTACTGTAAAAATTTTAAATTATTTTAAGCCTTTACCGACTCCCAGTCTCCCAGCTCTCTTTTTTTTTCCTACGGCCATATTTTCAAACCATCTTACCTGATAATGAAAATTAATTTTCTGATTAAAGTAGTCCAATACATTTATCATATCAATTTAATGAATTTAATAGAATATATTATTTTGCTACTAATCTCAAAGCTGAAACTAAAAAAACAAAAGAAGTGAACTTTAACTACCTATCCTTCTATTTGGGATTTAATAACTCTACTTTCTTAGGTCTCAACAACACTCTGTCCTGGCTTTTCTTTGCATAGCTTAGCTAGCAACTGACACTGCCAACTTTCATTGAGTATTATTTTAGCTTGTCCTTACATTAAAAAGATCCTCGGGAGAAGAGCTTTTCAATGAATGGTTTGTTTGATCAAGGACCCGAGCTACCCTCATTTTCTCGCATATTTTTGTGCTCTTCAGAAAAATAAACTAAGAAACTGCAGTCCTGTACTGTACCTTACTATGATAACTCGAGTGTCTTATCTGGTATTCTTGGCTAGCTGTTTTGATTGTTCAAGACCCGGAAAACAGAAATCTGAGAATAATGAATAATAATTTCTTATTTCTTTACTGGTTTTTTGTGGTATAAACAATGACTTGTTGATGTTCATAAATCTGGACACAACTGGCAAATCTTGTTCCCAGACTAGCATTCTCATTTTTGTATTATCTGAAACTCAACACATCACATCGCATCGCATACCAGGATGAGTTATTAGTTTAGTCTAGTCTAAATGCTGTGTTAATGGGGATCAACTGATCAAGTCATGCTCTTCCTCGCGGACATAACTCTGGAGATCAAATTTTCTTGGAGCAAATTTAGAGAGTCTACTTGCTACCCACCTCATCTACAGTTGAGTATCTTGTATAACAGACAAGCCCAGTTGAAGAGTTCTCTGGTATATGTAAAGCTTATGCATACGTGATGGCGATTCATAATTGATTAATTTATTTATGTTATCTATAGAGAATTTCCTTGATGCTTTATAAGAAAATCTCTTGGTGCAAATTGAGATATAAAAATACATGACCTGGATCTTTCTTGGTCAAATGATTTAGAAAAATGGTTAAAAATCCGAATTGTGAGTTTGCAAGCTATTGAAGACTCGAGACGTCAATTTTTTATTATTATTTTTTGGCAAAATGGGGGAATCACCTGCAGAAGTAATTGAATCGAATGGCTATGATCATCATGCCTTACATTCTCAGATTTGACCCATAAAGAGTTTGAACTCCTTAATTGCTTCGGTCATCCATGGATTTTTTTAAAAATAAAATTAAAGATATTTTTAAATGATTCTCTCTAAACTGGCTGCAATTTTTTACTCCTTTATACTGTTGATGGACTGCCCTTTCTCTCTCTCTCTCTCGTGTCATTATTAGTTGGCCTCGGGACTTGCAAAATCTCAAAAACCCCAGCTGTAAAATAATGGAATCTCTCTCCCACTTTGCTTTTACAAATCCTAATCTTTACTTCTAGGTGTGTTTGTTGTTCAGAATTCATCTTATTTTTTAAAAGTTTTTTTTATTTAAAAATATATTAAAATAATTGTTTTTATTTTTAATATTGGTATATTAAAATCATAAAAAAACCACTATAAAAATACTGATTTAATATTTTTAAAAATCAAATATATTTTTAAAAGACATTATTAGACACAGTAACAAACACGATTTTAGCCGCGAGCATTAAAAAACAACCATGAGAGGGGTGGAAATGATTTGTATTGATTGGGTTGGTTTTTCCAGGTATGTTATTCTTATATCATTTATTTAGATTGCTCCGGTCGCGGTGTAATGCAGGCCAGAAGGCCAGTCATTCTCCAATGCAGAAGAAACCATAGACAAAAATCTGTAAAGGTGACGACTCCAGAAGGGAAGGGCAGAAGGCTATCATTCATAATAAATAAACCCTACCACCCTATGAAAGAAAATAAGGGATCGGATTCCCCAGTACTATGCTCTCCGATAAGATCTTGAGAAAGCCAAGAAGATGGCAAATGGAGCATATTTTTGCCACCTGTATTTGTTTGCCCTTTTACAGGAGGCCAATTGATTGGTGTCTACGTGTATATGGCAACAATATTGATTATTGTGGACAATAATCTTATTATTATTTTATTCTAAATTATTACTATGTAATATAGAACATGGCCTTCTTTTGGGAGAAGCTAAAACCAAGCAAGCAACTAAATCAAATCAGGATTCGAGATCTCTTAAGCACAGCTCTATAATTCTTTAACCGAGAATCAAAGACTGTATCATTGATGATTAACCGAGAATCTGATAAAGGTTATAATTTAAAGTATTTTTTATTTTTTTAAAATTATTTTTCATATTAACATATTAAAATAATATAAAAAATATAATTTTAATCGCATTTTCAACACCAAATGAATAAAACTATATAGAGTAATACACCAATCTACAATGTTATTACTGTAGTTGAAAATAGCTAGGTTATCATGTGTTCATATTTATCGTACGACTCTCGAAACCCTGTATATATATTTATTACTTGAAAAAGCGTGTTAGCTGCAGTAATGGAGCCATGCAACGCTAAGGCCCCGTTTGTTTGCTGGAAAGTAGTTTCCTTTTGGAAAGTGAATTCCGGGGAAAGTGAATTCCAGGAAAGTAAATTCCGGGAAAGTATTTTCCGATGTTTGGTAGTGTAATGGAAAGTAAGTTGGAAAACATTTTCCAGTGTTTGGTTATGTCATGGAAAATGAGCTGGAAAATAACTTATTAATGTTTTATTTTTCTCAAGTTTATTAAAATAATGAGGAACAAATCTTACAAATTAAAAAATTGAATGAGAATGAAA
>Ga0307510_10000885_pt1 | contig 31512 bp, 28 predicted proteins | sample 12_EM_MG_FD_207224 | JGI IMG/M metagenome (GOLD analysis project Ga0307510, IMG submission 207224) | Populus trichocarpa ectomycorrhiza microbial communities from riparian zone in the Pacific Northwest, United States - 12_EM | ecosystem: Host-associated > Plants > Roots > Unclassified | place... | reverse complement strand
AGGTCCATTTGTCTCTTTGACAATATTCTTCGAGCGGAAATCTTTGTGACTGTCTCTACTCCTACGGATATGTTGTGGCGTCTTGGGTTCCAGTCTCGGTGGATACACCAGACCGTGGTCATGAGGGTTGTCTGGATCGGATGGAGTATCTCTTGGATCTAAAGCATTGAACAGACGGTAAAAATAGCCGTCGCGAATGAAGCCGACGTCGCCAACCCCTACGGAATCGTATAGCCCCCCTGGATCCGGGTCCCATACATCAGCAAGATGACATGCAGCTGGAGGACTGGAAAGGCTAGGGTTGCTAGGCAACCAATCCCAGTTGTCCCAGCCCGCATCTCCATTGATTCCGGCCATTCTAATCAACCTAGTGTTCCAGTGACACGATCTAGGTCCATGTCTCCCAGAAATGAGGAAATTTCCTATTAGTTCCACCAGCACCACATAAAGTCACAGGGTACCCACACCCATAGATTATACCAGATGTCAGGCCAGTCAGATGCACCAAAGTTGATGCGCACAAGCGAGGGGAGCACTGCCGGTCGCAGGCGCCACACCTGCCTGGGCAGAGGGCACTGTTTGTGTTGGGCTTGCCGGCAGGACTAGGAGTCGTCGCTGCGAGACCTGGGGCATTGGGGCCTGAGGCATATGGTGACTCGTAGGGATGGTGTATATGGCCGTAAACGGGATGGTACGGGAATGATAAGGGTCGATCTAAAACAGGTGGTTGGCCCTTCGTCAAAGGAAGATCCAAAGGAAGATGAGGTGAGGAACGACGCACCCATGCAGCGTTGCTGCCTCCAACATGCTCCTGCAATAATCGCAGCTTATGCACCCTGATCTCAAGTTCGTGTGTGCGGGCTCTCCACGCCTGCCTCGCTGTACATCCCTTAGCCTCCTCATGCTCAAGCGCCTGAAGGGTCCTCTGCGTATCTTCGACCCACTCCCCTGCAACACGCGGCTCTTGAGCTCGCACAAGCACTCCAGTCCTGCTCAGCGCCGCACCGCCAGACATCATCACGCTCGGCTCGTGGACGTCCCTATCAAGCGTGACACTCCACACGCCGACATTGCGAGCGAACGTGACAGCTTGCGTGGAAGCCGCATCGTCACAGATCAGCGTGTCGTTGAATATAAATTCGATCGCTTCGGCACTTCATCTGTAACCAACAAGCGATAGCGCAGGCCACACTTTGCCTGGGGCGAGGTGCTTTGCGTTTCGCAGTTTCTGTAAGCAAGTAGGGTTGGCACATGATCGTCAGTGGCCTGAAGTAGATAGGGTACAGCACGCACTTTGGCGGAAATCTTGAACGCGCGGATCTTATTCAATGGGACCGTCATCCGTTTCTTAATCCCGCTGCACTCAAGGAGGTCCTTGCCTCTGAGTTGGTCCTCAACGACGTTGTATAGCTTGCGGCTGCCGTGATCTTGAGCGCTGTGCTTTTCCCGTGATCCTCAGGCCTAAGTGCAAGGAGCGACGCAACGAGGCCATTGACCTTCCACGTGTCGAATCCGGGCGGGGGCGTGTAGTTGAAATCAAGCTGGGAAACACACGAACGTACCACATCCCGCTCCTACGTAGCCAACTAGTTGTTGAGCAAAAAATTACGTGTGAAGGAGATGGTAAACGCGCACCTGCGAGGAGTGTCTAGAGGAGGTCTTCGACAGTGGCGAGTGCTGGTTGAGTTGCTGCTGCAGAGGGGCGGGTGCAGACCAGAGGCGCTGCCACGAAAGTGCGAACACTGCCAGTTGCAGCCACTACACCTGCCCTGGCCGAGGGTACTGTCAGCGTTGAGCTTGCTCGTGGGGCTAAGAGAACCACCACTGCAAAACCCAAGGCATCGCCCGCGGCACATGACAAGGCAGGGCGTGCATAGGAAACACCATAGCAAGGCTAGACATGGGCTCTGCTGTGAAAAGGTAAGCACGTCACCAAGCCACTACCTGAGACACTGCCACAAAAGTGCGGGTGCAAGCAGGCCCGTTTGAGGGCAAACACGAACCCGATGGGCTGCCAGGAGATGCACCGCAAGGGGGCGAAGGCACGCTTGAGATGCCACTGCAAAGCGTAAGTGTGGGCACGATGTGCCGCCACGAAGGGACCTGAATGGCCACCTGAGGTCCTGGAAGGAACTTACTGGGGCTGTCGAATCCGAGTCGAAAAAAGGCAGCACCACCCATAAGAAAATTGCCACGCAGCTTGGGTCATACCCCTGCCAACCTGTCTTACTGTCAGCCTGTGTTTGTCTTGAGGCCCATCAAAAGGGTGCCGCGCTGTCCTGGGAGGTGCAAAGGTGTTGCATAAGGCGTCCGAGTAGCACAAAGCCAGTGCTGCCAGTCAGCACCAGTCAGCCGTCACACTCCGTCACGTGCACACTCGCGAAACACAACCGCGTTTCGTCACATGATCGCGTTAAAGTCAACAGTGCACCGCCGAGAGATGGCAGTAACTAAGGGCCTGTTCGGGAACCAACTTGGATTTGGAAATACCAGCCAAAGTGATTTTTCGTCGAAATAGAATTTGAGTTTGAAATTTTGTGCTGTTCGGGAACAAAAATGGGCGCGTGAAATTGTATTTCGATTCCAAATAGCGCCAGCCAAATCCAAATGCACCTCCGACCCTCGATTTCGTCCAAATTGCGTGACTGTGTGACGGCGCGTGTGACGCGTGTTACTCGTGTGATGCACCAACAACTGCACATTTCCCCCTCACGTGCGCATTCCAGGTCATGTGTTCTCTCACTCGGTTGTGATTGTGATGGGCCACCTGAAAAGGAAATGTCTATTTGGTTGTAATAACAGTGCGTTCGGACTGTGCAAAAAAAATTCTGAGGCGCGAAAACGATATCTCTATTTGGTACCCCCCAAATAGAGATTACAAACGAAATCCTATCTACTCCAAAAAGTTCCCGAACAGGCCCTAAGCTCCTGCTCCTGTTGCACAAATTTTGGGGTGACAGCCTGAGCCTGTGGAGCGTGGGAAAGAATCAACCTGGACAACGATGAAAAGGGACTTGGCATGTGGTTGGGGGTCATCACCTCCGAGTCTTTCCCCTGTCTTTCCCCCCTCGACATGTGACATTGCCCGGTGAGTGCTGCTATCACTCACTTGCTTTCCCCCTCATGACACAGGCTGAATCACAACCATCATTGCCGCTCCCACCCCCGATGCCACGCCGCCCGAGGCGTCTCCAATTGGTGAGTGCCCCAGGCCCACAATGGGTCGCTTTCCCCTTCCCCCAGTATGCTGGCCAGTTGCAGACCCCCCCTCTTTTTTCTGTGTCCTGGGCTTGAGCGGGTGAGTGCCCTTTGCTTTTTTTTTTTGGTGTCCTGACCAGTCCCCCTTGCCCTGCTCCTCTGGCCCCTACAGTGGTGCCATGGCACCGCATGTCGCCCCATTGCAGAGGTGAGTTCGTCTCCCTTGCTCAATTTCTTTCCATGTCCTGACCAGTCATGCTGTCTCGCGTCTCTCACAGCTCGAATCACAACCATCTGAGCCATGCCTGTCCCCATAACCCATGCTGCCCGAGTCGTCGTCCTCCCCTCTCTGAGTGAGTGCCACTTTTTCATGTTCTGACCAGTCCTGACCTCTGCCACCACCCCTCCCACTGCCAGCACGCTCACTCCCAAAGAAACATGGCACAAAACCGACAGTGACAAGGTCGAGCTGGCGTCACCACCTCCGGCGTGACGTGCCTGTCCCTCCCAACCTCCCACATGTATCCTTTTTGTTACCCATTGGCATAAATATAATTTCAGTTTTGCTCAAAAATACAATGTGTGATTCTGTTAAAATGCACCAATCTTGTTCTATTTAATGTCCTGGAACCATGAACTCACACTCACGTCAGGTCACCATTCTGATTTTAACATCATATTCTGGACCTAAGTTGCTAATCTGGCTCTATGTGCCAAACTAGGATGACTGGCCGCAGCGTGCTGAGATAAATCACGGCTAGTCTTCTGGAGTCTTCTGGCCAGACAGAGTTGGAAGCCACTGGATCTGCTAGGATGCGCTAGGAGAGCTAGTCCCAGGACATCCAGAGACGTGTCATCTTGCTGATGTAGAGCATGTCCGTAATTGGGATACCTGACGGCAAGCTCTTCGCGGAAAGTGTTACAGTCAGCCATGAGAGTCACTGGCAGGAGCCGAATTATGTTATCAGGAAATCAAGCGTGTAGGGCGCAGTTTCAAGTTACGCCCAAACGACAATGACTGGAGTAGGTGACAAATATCTGTTTGTAAATGGTGCCTGACCTGTCATCTCATGACTCGCAGCCTTGCCAGTGCATGGGCGCATGGATGATCCCCGAGACGCCCAATTCCGGCTCCGCTCGGTCGCGAAGCCTTCTGGTGACGTAATGTCTTGTATCCTCTGTTCCTAAGTCTGAGGAAAGTTGAATGAATATTCTAAGCTCGTCTCAGACTTGGCTGCTTTCCTTGAGTCCCAGCCCTAAATCCGCGACATCTCGCTGTGAGGCATGCCCTCATACGCGTCAGATCCCTTCGCGCTCCCGTCATCCGCGCTCCCGTACCTCGAGACCTTCTGGTCGGTCGACTCGGACCATGTCGATCCGGACGCCCTCGGAGAGGTACGTGCTTGTATATCTGAGCGTTTCCCTCCCTTTTCTGTTAGATTGAATTAATGGGGTGTAGCAAATCGGGCGTGCAAGCGGATTGATAAGATATACCCAGTCCATTGATAGCCTGAATACCCTCTTTCCTAGCCGTGATAGGAGACCTAAGTTAGTTTAGCTTGGTACCCTAAAACTCGTTCATTTATATACCGTAGAGTAGTTGACTTTGTGCCCTCAGTTCCCGTGTCTGACTCACATGCGTTCTGAGGCTCGACGCGTGCCCTGAACTCACTTTCTAGCATTATCGCTTTCTACACAGAGCACCTCAGGTGATCGCAACGCGACCCGTGGAGGGTGCATATCTCTCCTTGTTCTCAGAACATGGATCCGCAGGCTCGAAGTTCTCGCCCAGACCTCGACTCCTGTCCGGCGCCTGAAAATCCTCATCGTCGATGCGTCGGCCACAACGCCCACAGCTCGCCGCACATCCGCCTCACCTCGAGGCATTACACATCGTCGCTCTCCTGCAGCATTATAATCTCGTATGTATACCCCTGTCTTACCTTTTCTAGCAGTCCTATGGATACGCCCGTGCTGAGTGTCGAGGACAGGAGACGTTGCTGGCGCCCGCACCGCTGTTTGAAGCGTGCCTAGGCCTGCAGTTTCTCACGTTCATGGCTAGTGGCGTGTCACGTTATGAGCTCGACGACGAGGCAATGGTGCGTGACGTTGCGCGCCCGAGGCTAACCACGGTTATCTTGCTGAAAGGCCGGGTGTGGTTTGTGGGCAGTGCGGGTAGGTGGGTGCATTCGTGATGGTACACCGTGAGGACTGTCTGCGGTGTCTTTAGAATGTGCTTTGTGACATTGTCCGTCAGAAACAATCGCCAATATTTCGGCGAGCACAGAAAACGGGAAAGTGGATGCCAAAGAAAGATTAGGACAGGTACTAGGAACCAAGAAAATACATATCAAAAGCGCACAGTCACCATGGTGCCAAGTAGTAATTGCAGCTAGGCTAAGTATGAGCAACGCCGTTCAAGGACAAGAGGAGAGAATGCAAACAAAGGAAAAGTAGAAGGAAACGGGTCAGTGAGACAAGAAAGATAGCAGAGAAATGTCCACGCGTTTAGCGGTCATGTCACTCAGACCATGGGAGTGTAGCGGTAGGTTTTGATCGCGAGGAAGTTGGAGAGGTAAGCGCCATGGTTGAACTTCTCGTGCGTCCCTGGGTGGCTGATTCATTCCGATCCTCATATGGATCCGGAAGCCACGTTATAGGGCTACATGCCTGCTTCAAAATCACAGTGTGTTATGATGCGCAGACCCGTGATCCAAAAGTAGTTGCACGATATCATGGAGACCTTTAATCGATGCGCACTGCAGCGGAGTCAGGCCCACAAAATCCAGCAAGTTTGTGTCCCCCCCAAACTTCAGGAGCACATAAACCACTCCTAGGTGTCTGGCTTCGGAAGCTAGATGTAGCGGGGTCGACATGAAATAGTTCTGGGCATTCACGTCCGCGCCATGACCGATGAGCACCTGAGCAAATTCCACATGTCCGCCACTAGACGTCAGATGTAACGGAGTCGAGTTGTCATTGTCCTGGGCATTCACATCTGCGCCATGCTCTAGTAGCACTTGAGCGGATGCAATATGTCCGCCCCTCGACGCGAAATGTAACGGAGTCGACTTGGAAACGTCCTGGGCATTCACATCCGCACCATGCTCGATGAGTCCCTGGGCCAATTCTACACGTCCGCCCCTCAGCGCAAGATGCAACGGGGTCGACTTGGAAATGTCCTGGGAATTCACATCCGCGCCATGCCAGATGACCACCTGAGCAAATTTCACATATCCACCCCTCATTGCGAGATGCAACGGAGTCGATTGTGAAATGTCCTGGGCATTCACATCCGCGCCATGCTTGATGAGTACCTGAGCGATTTCTACATGTCCGCCCCTCGCCGCGAGATGCAACGGAGTCGACTTGGAAATTTCCCAGGCATTCACATCCGCGCCATGATCGATGAGCACCTGAGCGGATTCTACATGTCCGCCCCTCGACGCGAGATGCAGCGGAGTCGAATTGGAAATGTCCTGGGCATTCACATCCGCGCCATACGCGATGAGCACCTGAGCGATTCCTACATGTCCGCCCCTCAACGCGAGATGCAACGGAGTCGACTTGGACTCGTCCCGGGAATTCACATCCGCACCATGCTCGATGAGCACCTGAGCCAATGCTACATGTCCGCCCCTCAGCACAAGATGCAACGGAGTCGACTTGGAAATGTCCTGGGCATTCACACCCGCGCCATGCTCGATGAGCATCCGAGCGATTTCTACATGTCCGCCTCTCGACGCGAGATGCAACGGAGTCGACTTGGAAATATCCTGGGCAATCACATCCGCGCCATGCTCGATGAGTACCTGAGACAATTTTACATGTCCGCCCCTCAGCGCGAGATGCAACGGAGTCGACTTGGAAATGTCCTGGACATTCACATCCGCGCCATGCTCGATGAGCACCTGAGCAAATTCTACATGTCCGCCCCTCAACGCGACATGCAACGGAGCCGAGTTGGAATCGTCCTGGGCATTCACATCCGCGCCCTGCTTGACGAGAACCTGAGCGAAGTCTACATGTCTGTCCTTCAACGCAATATGTAGCGGAGTCCCTTCGTATTTGTCTCCGACATCCACGTTCGCGTACTGCGCTGTCTTGCGTGTCCTGACAGTTCGAGCGATGTAGCTGTGGGGGAACATATAATCACGGGTTGGGGGCGGATTCTGGCCCAGACCGTAAGGCCCTCCAATCAGATGCTCGGCTTGTTTGGAGGATGTCTCGATTCTTGTGCGAGAGCTGGCCTGGTATTCGCGCGGTCCTTCGAACACAGCATTAGAGAGTGTCGCCACTGAGGCAACCTCTGCCTTAGTTTCTGAATCTTCCTCGTTTCCAGGAAAAAGTTCTTCATGTAAATCATATTGAATCAGGGCCCAGCTCATAGTGAATCGGCCAAATACTGACCACACTGGACCCGTCGTATCGTTGGAGCGTAATTCCGGAGGTGTTCTAATAGTGCATCTGGCTGTCCAGTTTCAAGCGGCTAGTACAGGACCTAGGATGTGAATAACAGCGCTAAAGAGCGTGAAATAAACGTACCTTATCGACAAGGAATTCCAGGTCATTATCATGCACAAGTGCCATATCACAATCCGGTGCTTGCTGTTATACCCTGTTAGAACGGCGTGCGCACGCGAGACGATGATAAAGTGTACGACAGTAGAAAACTTACCTCTGCAATATACCTTAACAGGACAAGAAGGGGATCCTGATACTTTGAACCATAAAATGGACGGAAAAGCAACGAGAGGTATTACTAACGTCTGTTTCTGCAGGGATGCTTTGGAGTTCAAGAAGCGTGTCAGATTCAGGTTCAGGCTCATGCATATCGGAAGAAGGCTCTGCCAGCCCTCGAAGCCTTGGCCAAATGTTCAGGATCCGGACGACACGGTACCCTCGGACGAACACGCATTGGTTCTCAGGTAGGGCCTAGTACCGGGTATCAAGCCCATGAATTTACATTATTGGGTGAAGCCGGAAAATGGTACGAAGACCCACCTCGCCACTGGGACCAAGTTTCAAGTCCCCTCCAGTCGCGCTTCGCTCCTCCAGATAGACCCCAGAATTGCCGGACGCTCGGACAACGAACGATAGTTGTGCGCCTCCCCGGTTCTCGGAGAAGACGACGTTAACCCATGACCTCACGAGATGTCGGCCAGTGACAAGAATGATATCCTCCATGCGGTTGACTCCCAACCCAAGATCTTCGGAGACCTTCATACAGCGGTCGATATTCTTGACTAACCACTTGCCAAAGTCACCTTGAGCAACCGTATCCTCGCATGCTGCGGGGAAAGGAAGAGATAGTAATGCGCCTTGCCTCCCAGAACATGAAATCGTGACCTGTGCGTTGTCGTCTGGTCTGATAAAATGAGATGTAAGCAATGGGATTCCACGTTCAAATTGCAATTTACCCTGAGGCATAGATGTTATGTCCAGGACTCTCTTTGGTAACATTCTTCGAGCGGAAATCCTTGTGGTTGTCTCTATACCTGCGGATATGTTGTGGTGTCTTTGGTTCCAGTCTTGGGGGATACACCGGACCGTGATCACCGTGAGTATCTGGATCGGATGGAGGATCTCTCGGAAGCAAAGCATTGAACAGACGGTTAGCCCCTTCGAATGACGCCGACATCGCCCACTTCTACGGAATTGTACAGCCCCCCTGGATCTGGATCCCATAGGGCATGTCCATGATTAGGGTACCTGATTCCAAGCTCTTCCCGGAAAATGTTACAGTCACCCATGAGCATAAGGGACAAGGGTGGAGCTCTGTTGTCAGGCGACAAGCCTGAGGGCAACGCTCATAGGGTGTCCGGCCCGATACGCCGAGACAACATCAGGCACGTGAGGAGAGCGTGCGGCGTCCCATTTCTGGAGTCCTTCTTCTCACTATCCCTCCCTAAGTTACCACCTCCGTCATATTGCGCGCGCACGTCGTCGTCCTTTTTACTTCCTACCCGTGTTTTGTTTCTCCGTAGGTCAAATTTTAAGAGTCGTTCGTGTGGCGGTCAAAATACTACATCGCATTCGAGGTCGTTGTAGGCGCCGAGCTTTTGATCGTCTCAGACAGCGTAGCCAGTTATCGGAACGAGATGCCGCACCAGATATTCGGTTCGTTCGATCGTTCTTCACCCGATGATAGCAACGAGAGACTGATGCGTTTAGTTTTATGCCCACTGCTCTGTCGTCCGGCATGAAGTACCTGCATGACCACGCTACCACCCCCCGGAATCTCAAGTTTGTGAACAGAGCGGAGAACATTCTCTTCTGTACCAAGGACCCATCGTCGAATATCGTTATTCTCAACTTTGGAATGTGCATCCCCTGGACGACCTTCTCATCGGGAATTGGTCTCCTATGCATGTCATTTGACCTTGCAGTGCCAAATATCTCGATTCCTGTGGGGAACATCTCACGTCCGTCGCAGGAAGTTTTGGATAAAGTCGCTCCAGACGTACTCAGCCAAAAATGGCACGGCAGGCCCGCCGATCTCTGGTGAATAGGGTACGGTTACTTCCTACCCTTACCAATCATTTATACCGCGATGGAATGCTCATTATGCGTTGCAGAACGAATCATCATTTACGTCGTCCTTGCGCATACGCGCTATTCAGGGCAGATTAGATGGAGGTGTTACAGCAGGTGACGGAGGTGAGGGCTAACCTCCACGATAGCTGGAAGAACGTAACTGACAAAGGTACGCACTGGATCGTTGCGGCTACTGTAGTGGGAATGTGCTGAGCTGACATTCAGGCTCTGGTACCCTACACCACAGCCAAGAGGTTTATCCGTGCTCTCCTCAATTCTAAACCCACGCGTCGCCTCACGGCCGAGCAAGCATTATCGTATACATGGCTCACGAGCTTCGCTGCCCCGACCGGAGGCACCGAACACGACCTGCGGTCTGCGCGAGAACTTTGACCCGCGCTCACGCTGGCACAGCGCGATCGGTACAGCACATACCTGTCGCAGTTCGCGAAAAGTAGTGGCAACAACAAAACGGAACAGCTAGCACTCAACTCTGACGATGAAGCTGAGGGCAGAAGCGGGTCGCCGCCGTGGCGCGCCACGCTGGAAGCAGACTCCAGAGACAACAACACGCCACCATTGCCGAATAATCGTGCGCCTCGGTGCGGGCTGGCGGGACTCGTGGTGTAGGGGACTCCAAAAACACCAAAGGCGAAAATCTCTCCGATGTCAACTTCCCATGCTCTCACCACTGCCGAGGCTGAAACTGCGCGAAAGGAGGATGCCCCCCCCTGCAAACAAAAGACTCCGGCGTCACAGCCACGCAAGATTGAGGAAGGTGCGGAAGATAATGAGGACGAAGAGGTACTGCTGCATATACCCGCGTCGTTCGACGTTAAGGACCATGGCGGTGGTGTGGCGCGTGGGGCAGGTGCTGGGACCGTCGATCCGTTCGATACTGTTGGTATGCTCAGGAATTTGTGGTGGCGGATGTCCAGCTGAGATGATACTGCGAACAAAGACACCCTACGCTTTATATCTCCCCTCATCTAGACCATCGACTTATCTACATTTGCCGTTATGGTTATAACCCGTTCCACCACTCCGGTGGTGTTTGGGTTTTGGGGGTTTTTGTTCCTTTCTCCTTCGGACATCATCCAGCACTTAGATGAACTTGAAGCAGACTCAATGGGAAGCGCGAAAGCGGGCCGGATAATGATTCGCACTGTTCAGCTTCGGTCCGGTCACCGGCGCACCTCAGATCTCAGACGCCGTTGCAAGTTGGTTGATTCAAATTTTACAGTCACTGTCACGGCCCATACATATCATTCCAGGCCCTCAGCCCCCTCCTCGGATCATACCGTGAACCCAACGGCGGCAATGACCATCGTCATGAGTAAACGCGCCGCGCCACGCTAATGGCCCTCCCTTTCGACCTCATCGCCCACATAGCGACCTTTCTATCCTGGCCCCGACCTCCATCCACTTCTCCTCGTCAACAAATCTCTCAGCCACCTCACCAAACGCACTTTATACCGCAACATCGGCGATCTTCCCGCTCGGCACGCCGTGCAACTCTTGTTTTCGCTCGCGAATGCTCCTGCAACGTGGTGCGAGCCTCCTCAAGAGACTCTCACCCAAGTTTGTCGAAAATAGAGTCCTATTCGCGCTCGAGCTGCTCACAGCCAAGGTCATCAGGCGGCTGCCTGTGCGCTCTGAGCGTCGGGGTGTCCGTCAACGAAAATAGACACCGCGCCTTCGCATGGATATTCCCCCAAGACCCCCCATTCCGGCTCCGCTCTTTTGCGACTTCCGTCAGGTAACGTAACGTCTTGTTGGTGGAATCAGGATATGACGAGGTACAGGCGCAGGCAGGAGGAGGAGGGTAATGACCGGGGATGACGCCAAGAGCGCTCCCTTGTCTCAGTTTGATTTCTAACGCCTCCGGCACATTGCACTTGATCATACTACGATAATTTGATTTTATTCTTGAATAGGGCGGCGCCACATGTATGTCTAAGGCGTTGCTGCAACCTCATTTCCAATCTTGACAAAGTGCCCCTGAGCACGGACCCTCGGCCAGCGTCAACGGGCAGCATTGGCAACCCAGCGCCCCAGGCCGAGTGCCCTTTTCCCCCCTCTTCATTAGCGTCCTAGTAACGCTCATTCTCCTTCTCCCATGTCCGCTCGATCCCCTTCGCTTTCACATGCCGCGGTGGAGTCACTTGATAGTGCTCCACCATATTTTATTGATCTCTGGACTACTTAAACGCACCCTCAACGGGCTGGGAATATCATCTGCGAATCTCTTCCTACTTGTGTGTGTGTGCGTGATCCTCCCACTTCCGTGCACTTCCCACCGCTTGTCTCTGCCTCGTCGTTCCCCTTGCGCCCGCTGCGCTCACTCGTTCGATCCCTCAGCAAGCTCATAGCCTCTCTACTTGTATCATCTGTTCCTAAGGCTGCGGAATTGGAATGAATATTATAGGCTCGACACGGACTTGGCGCTTTCCTTGAGTCCCAGCCCCAGATCCGCGACATCTCGCTGCGAGGCATGCCCTCATACGCGTCAGATCCCTGCATGCTGCCGCCATCCGCGCTCCCGCACCTCGAGACCTTCCGGTCGGTCCATGTCGATCCGAACACCCTTGGAGAGGTACGTACTTGTAGACCTGGGCGTGTCCCACCCTTTTCTGTCAAATCGAACTTGATGCTGCATCTCGGGTAATCGCAATGCGACCCATGGAGGGCAATCTCTCTCCTTGTTCTCCGACTTCGAGCATGGATGTCGCACAGTCGAAGTTCTCGCCCAGACTTCGACCCCCGTCCGGCGCCTGATAATCCTGATCGTCGACGCGTCGGCACGAAACGAACTCTTCCCACAGCTCGCACACACCTACCTCACGTCGAAGCACTACACATCGTCGCTCTTGTGCAGCAACACAATCTCGTATGTGTTTTCCTTCCTTCCCTCTTATACCATTCCTCTGGATACATCCGCGCCGGGTGGCGGGACAGGCCACGTTGCTGGCGCCCGCATCGCTGTTCGAAGTGTTCGTCGGCCTACAGTTTTTCACGTTCATGGCCAGCGGCGTGTCGCGTTAAACTCGATGACGATGCGACGTTTGCGGAGCGGTGGGCCTGTGCGTACCCGGCGCTAGTTACAACCTTCCTTCCGAAAGGCCGGGTGTGGTTTGCGTGCAGTGTGGGTAGGTGGGTGCATTCCTGATGTTATACTGTGAGGATCGTCTTCTGTGTCTTTAGAATGTGTTTTTGGCGTGTGCCACAGCCCGTCATAAACAATCGCTGATATTTCGGTGAACACAGCACAGGAAGGTGTTTCCCAAATAAAGGTCAGTATTGGTACTAGAATCAAGAAAATACATCTCAAATGCGTACAGTCACCGAGGTGCCACGTGATGGCATCTAGGCTAATTATGAGCAATGTCATTCGAGAGCGAGAGGAGAGAAGGAAAAGAGGGGAAAGTCGAAGGAGATGGGGCGGTGAGACAAGAGAGAAAGGTGATGGCCGACGCGTTCAGTTGTTACGTCACCCAGACTATGGGAGGGCAGTGGCGGGTTTTGACGTCAATGATTGCGATGAAGTTGGAGGGAAAGAAGCATGTTGACAGACGCCACAGTTTAACTTCTCGTGTGCTCCGACGTCGCCAATCTATTCCAATTCACATGAGGGTTATAAAGATACATATTCGGTTCAAAATCACAGTGCACTATGATATGCAGACCCGTAATCCAAAAAACGTAATCGCATGATATCATGGTGTCCTTTACTCGATGCGCGCCGCAGCAGACTCAGACCCTCACGATCCTGCATATGTGTGTCTGCCCCACACTCGAGAAACACCCGAACCATTCTTGCGTGTCTGGCTTTAGAAGCGAGATGCAACGGAGTCAACTTGTTATTGTGCTAGGCATTCACATCCGCACCATGCTCGATGAGCACCTGAGCCAATTCTACATGTCCGCCATTCGACGCGAGATGCAAGGGAGTCGACTTGGAATTGTCCTGGGCGTTCACATCCGCGCCATGCCCGACGAGCACCTGAGCGAATTCTGCATGTCCATTACCCGACGCAAGATGCAACGGAGTCGTCTTGTAACCGTTCTGGGCATTCACATCCGCGCCATGCTCGGTGAGAAACCGACCAATTTCTACATGTCCGCCTCTCGACGCAAAATGCAACGGAGTCCACTTGGAATTGTCCTGGGCATTCACATCCGCGCCATGCCCGACGAGCACCCGAGCGAATTCTACATGTCCATTACCCAATGCAAGATGTAACGGAGTCGCCTTGTAATCGTTCTGGGCATTCACATCCGCGCCATGCTCGGTGAGAAACTGACCAATTTCGACATGACCGCCCCTCGACGCGAAATGCAACGGAGTCCACTTGGAATTGTCCTGGGCATTCATATCCGCGCCATGTTCGATGAGCACCTGAGCGAATTCTGCATGTCCATTACCCAATGCAAGATGCAACGGAGTCGTCTTGTAATCGTTCTGGGCATTCACATCCGCGCCATGCTTGGTGAGCAACTGAGCGGATTTTACATGACCGCCCCTTGACGCGAAATGCAACGGAGTCCACTTGGAATTGTCCTGGGCATTCACACCCGCGCCATGTTCGATGAGCACCCGAGCGAATTCTACGTGTTCATTATCCAATGCAAGATGCAACGGAGTCGTCTTGTAATCGTTCTGGGCATTCATATCCGCGCCATGCTTGGTGAGCAACTGAGCGGATTGTACATGACCGCCCCTTGATGCGAAATGCAACGGAGTCCACTTGTAATTGTCATGGGCATTCACATCCGCGCCCCGCTCGATGAGCACCTGAGCCAATTCTACATGTCCGCAACCCAACGCAAGATGCAACGGAGTCGTCTCGTAACCTTTCTGGCCATTTACATCCGCGCCATGCTCGGTGAGACACCGAGCGAATTCTATATGTCCACCCCTCGACGCGAAATGCAACGGAGTCCACTTGGAATTGTCCTGGGCATTCATGTCCGCGCCATGCTTGGTGAGCAACTGAGCGATTTCTACATGTCCGCCCCTCGACGCGAAATGCAACGGAGTCCACTTGGAATTGTCCTGGGCATTCACATCCGCGCCGTGTTCGATGAGTACCCGAGCGGATTCTACATGTCCGCCACGCGAAGTGTAATGCAACGGAGTCCACCTGAAATAGTCCTGGGCATTCACATCCGCGCCATGCTCGATGAGCACACGAGCAACTTCTCCACTCGACGCGATATGCAACGGAGTCTGCTTGGAAATGCCCTGGGCACTCACATCCGCACCATGCTCGATGAGAAGCTGAGCGGATTCTACCTGTCCGCTCCTCGACGCAAGATGCAACGGAGTCGACTTGGAAATGTCCTGGGGATTCACATCTGCGCCATGCTCGATGAGCACCTGAGCCAATTCCACGAGTCCGCCACTCGACGCGAGATGCAACGGAGTCGACTTGTAATCGTTCTGGGCATTTACAGCCGCGCCATGCCTGATGAGTACCCGAGCGAATTCTACATATCCGCCATGCGACGCGCGATGCAACGGGGTCCACTTGGAATCGTCCTTGGCATTCACATCCGCGCCACGTTTGATGAGCACCTGAGCGACCTCTACATGTCCACCACTCGACGCGAGATGCAAGGGAGTCGACTCGGAATTGTCCTGGGCATTCATATTCGCGCCATGCTCGATCAGCATCTGAGCGAATACTACATGTCCGCCATCCGACGCGCGATGCAACGGAGTCCACTTGGAATCGTCCTCAGCATTCACATCCGCGCCTTGCTCGATGAGCACCTGGGCGAATTCTACATCTCCACCCTTCAACGCGAGATGTAGCGGAGTCGGTTTATACTTCTCTTCGACATTCACGTTCTCGTGCTGCACTGTCCCCCATGTCCCTAGGGTTCGAGTGATGTGGCCGTGGGTGTACATATAATCACCAGTTGGGGGCGGATTCTGGCCTAGACCATAAGATTCTCTAATCAGATGCTCGAATTGTTTAGAGGACGTCTCGCGTCTTGTGTGGCCGCGAGGGCTGGCCCGGACTTCGTGCGCCCCTTCGAACACATCGTTGGAAAGTGTCGCCACTAAGGCAATCTCTGCCTCAGTACCAGAACCTTCCTCGTTTCCAGGCAAGCGTTCTTGACACAAATCCTACCGAATCAGGGCTCAGGTCGGAATGATTCTAATAAATACTGACCACACTGGACCTGTCGTATTGTTGGAGCATAATTCCGGAGGCGTTCTAATAATGCAGCTGGCTGTCCAGTTTCAAGCAGCTTGCGCAGGATCCAGGGTGAGAGTGATAGTGCCAAAGCATGTGAAATAACCGTACCTTATTGACAAGAAATTCCAGGTCATTATCATGCACAAGTGCCATATCACAATCCGGTGCTCGCTGTTATACTCTGTTAGAACGGTGTGCGCACGGGAGACGAGGGTCAAACGTGTACGACAGTAGTAAACGTACCTCTGCAATATATTCTAACAGGACAAGAAGGGGATCCTGATACTTTGAAACATTAAAAGGACAGAAAGCAATGAGAGGAATTACTAACGTCTGTTTCTGCGGGAATGCTTAGTAGTTTAAGATGCGTATCAGAACCAGGTCCAGGGCCATGTATATCGGAAGAAGGCCCTGCCAGTCCACGAAGCCTTGGCCAAATGTTCAGAATCCGGACGACACGGAACCCTCGGATGAATACACATTGGTTCTCTGGTAGATTCTAGTACCGGATATCAAGCCAATGAATTTTTATTAAGAGGTGAAGCCGGAAAATGGTACAAAAGCCTACCTCCCCACTGGGGCCAAGTTTCAAGTCCCCTCCAGTCGCGCTTCGCTCTTCCAGATGGACCCCAGAATTCCCGGACGCTTGGACAACGAACGATAGCTGTGCACCTCCACGGCTCTCGGAGAAGACAACGTTGACCCATGACCTCGCGAGATGACGGCCAGTGACAAGAATGATATCCTCCATGCGGTTGACTCCCAACCCAAGATCTTCAGCGACCTGCATACAGCAATCGATATTCTTGACTAACCATTTGCCAAAGTCGCCTTGAGCGACCGTATCCTCGCATGCTGCGGGGAATGGAAGAGATAATAATGCGCCTTGCCTCCCAGAACATGAAACTGTGACCTGTGCGTCGTCGTCTGGTCTGATAAAATGAGATGTAAGAAAGGGGAATTCATGCTCGAATCCCAACTTACCCTGAGGCATGGATGTTATGCCCATAATGCTCTTTGGCAACATTCTTCGAGCGGAAATCTTTGTGGTTGTCTCTATGCCTGCGGATATGTTGTGGTGTCCTGGGTTCCAGTCTCGGGGGATACACCAGACCGTGATTACCGTGAGTGTCTGGATCGGATGGAGGATCTCTCGGAAGTAAAGCATTGAACAGACGGTAAAAATAGCCCCTTCGAATGAAGCCGACGTCGCCCACTTCTACGGAATTGTACAGCCCCCCTGGATCCGGATCCCATAAGGCATGACCATTACCAGGGTACCTGATTCCAAGTTCTTCACGGAAAATGTTACAGTCATCCATGAGCACGAGCGACAAGAGGGGAGTTCTGTAATCAGGCGGTAAGGCGACGGACGAGGGCAACCATCATAGGGTTTCCGGCCCGATGCGCCGAGCCAAAAAGGCACACTCAAGGCACGTGCTGAGGAGAGCGTGTGAAGCTTCACGACGAGATGCCGATCCTGCAGCCTGCAGATTCGGTCAACCCAACGTCTTGGTCCTATTTCCTTCTCACTATCCCCTACCACCTTCGTCATATTGCACGCGCATGTCGCCGTCCTTTTTTCCTCCTACCCGTGGTTTGTTTTTCTGAAGGTCAAACTTTACGAGTGGTTCGAGTCGCGGACAAAATACTACCTCGCATTTGAGGTCGCTGTAGGCGGCGAACTCTGTTGATCGTCTCAACTAGCGAGGCCAGTTATTGGAACGAGGTGCTGTAACAGTGCTTCGGTACGTTCGATCGTTCTTCACCCAGTGATAGCAATGAGAGATTGATGCGTTTGTTTTTATGCCCAGTGCCGCGTTGTCCTGCATCAAGTACCTCCATGACCACGTCATCGCCCCCCGGATTCTCAAGTATGTTGCTCCTCCCTTTATCATTCACCTCCACATCTTTGGCGAGCTCTTTGGATCAAACACGTGGCTTGTGAAGAGAACGGTGAACATTCTCCTCCGTACTAAGGACCCATCGTTGGATATCGTTATTATCAACTTTGGAACGTGCATCCCATGGACGACCTTCTCATTGGAAATGAGTCTCGTATGCGTGTCATTTGACCTTGCAGTACCAAGCACCTCGATTCCTTTGGGGAACATCTCACGTCCGTCGCAGGAAGTTTCGGATAATGTCGCTGCAGAGGTACTCAGCCAAAAAGGGCACGGCAAGCCCGTCGATCTCTGGTCGATAGGGTGCAGTTACTCCCTACCTTACCAATCATTCATACTGCGATGGAATGCTGATTACGCGTTGCAGAAACATCATTTACGTCCTCCAAGCGCATACACGCCATTCAGGGCAGATGAGATGGCGGTGATACAGCAGGCGATGGAGGTGAGGTCAAACCCCCACAATAGCTGGGAGAACGTAACTGACGAAGGTACGCACGGGATCGTTGCGGCTTGTGGGAATGTACTCATCTGACATTCAGGCCCTGAGGTGAGAGCAAACCTCCATGATATCTGGGAGAACGTAACCGACAAAGGTACGTACGGGATCATTGCGGCTTGTAGAAATGTGCTTATCTGACGTTCAGGCCCTGGCACCCTACACCACAACCAAGGGCTTTATCCGTGCTCTCCTCAATCCCAAATCCACGCGTCGCCTCAGGGCCGAGCAAGGACTGTCGTATACTCGACTCACGAGCTTCGCTGCCCCGACCGAAGTCATCCAACACGACCTGCGGTCTGTGCGAGAACTTTGACCCGCGCTCACGTTGGCGCAGCGCGATCGGTACATCACATGCCTGTCCCAGTTTGCGAAACGTAGTGACAACAACAAGAAGGAACGGCTGGCACCCAGCTCTGACGATGAAGGTGAGAGCAGAAGCGGGTCGCCGTCGTGGCGCGCGACGCTGGAACAAGACTCCAGAGACAACAACACTCGTTGCCTCCATCGCCGAACGATCGTGCGCCTCGGCGCGGGCTGGTGGGACTCGTGATGTAGGGGACTCTAAAAACAACAAAGGTGGAAATGTCTCCGATCTCATTTTCCGATGTACTCATCACTTTCGAGGCTGAAACTGCGTGAAAGGAGGATGACCGCCCGTGCACAAAAGACTCCGACGTCGCAGCCACGCAAGACGGAGGGCGATGTGGAAGATGGTGACGATGAAGAGGTACTGCTGCATATACCCGCGTCGTTCGACGTTGAGGACCAATGGCGGTGATGTGGCGTGTCGGGCAGGTGCTGGGACCGTCGGCCCGTTCGATGCTGTTGGTATGCTCAGGAATTTGTGGCGGCGGATGTGCAGCTGAGATGATAGTGCGAACAAAGACACCCTACGCTTTATATTTCCCCCCATCTAGACCTTCGATTTTATCTACATTTACCGTCATAGTTACAACCCGTTCCACCACTCCGGTGGTGTTTGGGTTTTTTGGGGGGGTTTTTTCCTTTCTACTTTGTTCGGGGTTTATTGTACGGTCTGTATGGCTCGTTGCACCCTAGTGTATGACGTCAGTGCGACTCTTACCGTATAGCAACCGAGGGCAATGAAATTCTCCCCAGATACCAAAGCACTGGCCTTCGGATATCATCCAACACTTAGATGAAGCAGACTGAAAAGCCACTTGGTCAATGGGAAGGGACACGTGGAAGCGGGCCGGGTAATGGCTGGTGGAGGTAACCGCGTTTCAGTTTCGGTCCGGTCACCGCACCTCAGACGCCGTTGGTTGATTCAACTTGAAATTATTCATGATCAATCACCGTCACGACCCAATACATATCGTTCCAGGCTTCCAACTTAGCCCCCTCCTCGGATCATACTGTGAACCCAACGACTGCAACGGCCATCACCATGAGTAAACGCGCCACGCTAGTTGCCCTCCCTTTCGAACTCATCGACCACATAGTACTGACCTTTCTATCCTGGCCCTGAGCTTCATCGACTGCTCCTCGTCTACAAATATCTCAACCACATCGCCGAACGCATATTATGTAACATTGGCCACCTCCCCACCTGGCACGCTGTGCGACTCTTGTTGTTGTCGCTCGCGAACGCTCCTGCAACGCGGTGCGAGCTCAAGAGCCTCTCGCACGATTTTATCGAAAATGGAGTCCTATTCGCGGTCGAGCTGCTCATAGCCAAGGCCCTCAGGCGGCCGCCCGCGGGCTCTGAGCGTCGGGGTGTCCATCCACGAAAATAGACACCGCGCCCTAGTATGGATATTCCCCCGAGACGCCCCATTCCGGCTTCGCTCGTTTGCGACTTCCATCAGGTAAGGTAACATCTTGTAACATCTTTTCCTGAGTCTGCGGAATTTGAATGGATATTCTAGGCTCGACACAGACTTGGCTACTTTCCTTGAGTCCCAGCCCAAAATCCGCGACATCACGCTGGGCGGCATGCCCCCACTCAGACTATGGAAGGGCAGTGGCGGGTTTGACGCCAAAGATTTGCGATGAAGTTGGAGAGGGAAAGAAGCATCTTAACGGACGCCATAGTTTAACTTCTCGTGCGCTCCGACGTCGCCAATCTATTCCAATTCACATGAGGTTCTGGACGTCACGTTATAAAGCCACATATCTGGTTCAAATTCACTGTGCACTATGATACACAGACCCGTAATCCAAAAGTAATTGCATGATATCACGGTGTCCTCTACTCGATGCGCGCCGCAGCAGACTCGGACCCACACGATCTTGCATATGTGTCTCTGCCCCACACTCGAGAAGCACCCGAGGAATTCTCGCGTGTCCGGCTTCGGACGCGAGATGCAACGGAGTCGACTTGTTATTGTCCTAGGCATTCACATTCGCGCCATGCTCGATGAGTACCTGAGCCAATTCTCCATGTCCGCCACTCGACGCGAGATGCAACGGAGTCGATTTGAAATTGTCCTGGGCATTCACATCCGCACCATGCTCAATGAGCACCTGAGCGGATTCTACATGTCCGCAATTCGACGCGAGATGCAACGGAGTCGACTTGGAAATGTCCTGAGCGTTCACATCCGCGCCATGCTTGATGAGCACCTGAGCAAATTCTACATGTCCGCCCCTCAACGCGCGATGCAACGGAGTGAACATGATATCGTCCTGGGCGTTCACATCAGCGCCACGCTCGACGAGCACCTGAGCCAATTCTACATGTCCGCGCCACAACGCGGGGTGCAACGGAGTCCGCTGGCGATCGTCCTGGGCATTCAGATCCGCGCCATGCTCGATGAGCACCTGAGCCAATTCTACATGTCCGCCATTCGACGCGAGATGCAACGGAGTCGACTTGGATTTGTCCTGGGCATTCACATCCGCGCCAAGCCCGATGAGCACCTGAGCCAACTCTACATGTCCGCAACTCGACGCGAGATGCAACGGAGTCGACTTGGACTTGTCCTGGGCGTTCACATCCGCGCCATGTTCGATGAGCACCTGAGCAAATTCTACATGTCCGCCCCTCAACGCGCGATGCAACGGAGTGAACATGATATCGTCCTGGGCATTCACATCAGCACCACGCTCGACGAGCACCTGAGCCAATTCTACATGTCCGCCGTTCGACGCGAGATGCAACGGAGTCGACTTGGATTTGTCCTGGGCGTTCACATCCGCGCCATGCTCGATGAGCACCTGAGCAAACTCTACATGTCCGCAATTCGACGCGAGATGCAACGGAGTCGACTTGGAATTGTCCTGGGCGTTCACGTCCGCGCCATGCTCGAGGAGCACCTGAGCAAATTCTACATGTCCGCCCCTCAACGCGCGATGCAATGGAGTGAACGTGATATCGTCCTGGGCGTTCACATCAGCGCCACGCTCGACGAGCACCCGAGCAAATTCTACATGTCCGCGCCTCAACGCGGGGTGCAACGGAGTCCGCTGGCGATTGTCCTGGGCATTCAGATCCGCGCCATGCTCGATGAGCACCTGAGCCAACTCTACATGTCCGACCCTCGACGCGAAATGCAACGGAGCCCACTTGAAATTGTCCTGGACATTCACATCCGCGCCATGCTCGATGAGCACCTGAGCAAATTCTACATGTCCGCCCCTCAACGCGCGATGCAACGGAGTGAACATGACATCGTCCTGGGCGTTCACATCAGCGCCACGCTCGACGAGCACCTGAGCCAATTCTACATGTCCGCGCCTCAACGCGGGGTGCAACGGAGTCCGCTGGCGATTGTCCTGGGCATTCAGCTCCGCGCCATGCTCAATGAGCACCTGAGCAAATTCTACATGTCCGCCATTCGACGCGAGATGCAACGGAGTCGACTTGGATTTGTCCTGGGCGTTCACATCCGCGCCATGCTCGATGAGCACCTGGGCAAATTCTACATGTCCGCAACTCGACGCGAGATGCAACGGAGTCGACTTGGAATTGTCCTGGGCATTCACATCCGCGCCATGTTCGAGGAGCACCTGAGCAAATTCTACATGTCCGCCCCTCAACGCGCGATGCAACGGAGTGAACATGATATCGTCCTGGGCGTTCACATCAGCGCCATGCTCGACGAGCACCTGAGCCAATTCTACATGTCCGCGCCTCAACGCGGGGTGCAACGGAGTCCGCTGGCGATCGTCCTGGGAATTCAGATCCGCGCCATGCTCGATGAGCACCTGAGCCAACTCTACATGTCCGACCCTCGACGCGAAATGCAACGGAGCCCACTTGAAATTGTCCTGGACATTCACATCCGCGCCATGCTCGATGAGCACCCGAGCAGATTCCACATGTCCGTCCCTCACCGCGAGATGCAACGGAGTTGTGTCGTCATATTCCTGGGCATTCACATCCGCGCCATGCTTGATGAGCACCTGAATGAAGTCTATATCTCCGGTCCCGGACGCGAAGTGCAACGGAGTCGACTTGTCCCTGTTCTTGGCATGTACATCTGCTCCATGCTTGACGAGGACCTGAGCAAACTCTACATATCCGCGTGCTAACGCTATATGCAATGGAGTTGACTGGGTACCGTCCTGGGCATTCACATCCGCGCCATGCTTGATGAGCACCTGAGCGAAGTCTATATCTCCGGTCCCGGACGCGAAGTGCAACGGAGTCGACTTGTACTTGTCCTTGGCATTTATATCTGCTCCATGCTTGACGAGGACCTGAGCAAACTCTCCATATCCGCGTGTTAACGCTAGATACAATGGAGTTGACTGGGTATCATCCTGGGCATTCACATCCGCGCCATGCTCGACGAGCTCCTGAGCGGTGTCTACATCCCCGGCCTTCAACGCGAGATGTAGCGAAGTCCGTTTATCCTTGTCTCCGACACTGAAGTTCGCGTACTGTGTTGTCTTCCATCCCTTGAAAGTTCGAGCGATGCGGCTGTGGCCGTGGGCGTACATGTAATCACGAGTTGGGGGCGGATTCTTGCCCAGACCATGAGGCCCTTTAATCAGATGCTCGGCTTGTTGGGAGGACGTCCCGATTCTTGTGCGAGAGATGGCCTGGACTTCGTGCGGTGCTTCAAACACAGCGTTGGAAAGTGTCGCCACTAAGGCAATCTCTGCCTTAGTTGCTGAACCTTCCTCGTTTTCAGGAAAACGTTCTTGAGATTAATCCTATCGAATCAGGGCCCAGGTCATAAGGACTCTGCTAAAGACTGACCACAGTGAACCCGTCGTATGGTTGGAGCGTAATTCCGGAGGCGTTCTAATAGTGCAGCTGGCTGTCCATTTTCAGGCGGCTAGTGCACGACCTAGGGTGAGAATGATATCGCCAGAGCGCGTGAAATAACCGTACCCCGTCGACAAGGAATCCCAGGTCATTATCATGCACAAGTGCCATATCACAATCAGGTGCTTGCTGTTCTAACTTGTTAGAGCGGGGTGCGTACGTGGGACGATGACCACATGTGCACTACGGCAGTGAACTTACCTCCGCAATATACTTTATCAGGACAAGAAGAGGATCCTGATACTTCGAAACATCAAAAGGACGGAAAGCAATGAGAGGAATTACTAACGTCTGTTTCTGCAGGGATGCTCAGGAGTTCAAGATGCGTGTCAGAATCAGGTCCAGGGTCATTCACATCAGAGGAAGGCCCTGCCAGTCCCCGAAGCCTTGGCCAAATGTTCAGGATCCGGATGACACGGTACCCTCGGATGAATACACATTGGTTCTCGGGTAGGTCCTAGTACCGGGTATCAAGCCCATGAATTCTCATTATGAGGTGAAGCCAGAAAATAGTACAAAAGCTCACCTCACCACTTGGGCCGAGTTTCACGTCCCCTCCAGTCGCGCTTCGCCCCTCCAGACGAACCCCAGAATTTCCGGAGGTTCGGACAGCGAACGATAGTTGGGCGCCTCCGCGGCTCTCGGAGAAGACGACGTTAACCCATGACCTCGCAAGATGACGGCCAGTGACAAGAATGATATCCTCCATCCGGTTGACTCCCAACCCAAGGTCTTCAGCGATTTTCATGCAGCAGTCGATATTCTTGACTAACCACTTGCCAAAGTCGCCTTGAGCGACCGTATCCTCGCATGCTGCGGGGAAAGGAAGAGATAGTAATGCGCCTTGCCTCCCAGAACATGAAACCGTGACCTGTGCGTTGTCGTCTGGTCTGATAAAATGAGATGTAAGTAATGGGATTCCACGTTCAAATCGCAACTTACCCTGACGCATAGATGTTATGTCCAGGATTTTCTTTGGTAACATTGTCCGAGCGGAAATCGTTCTGGTTCTCTGTACGGCTGCGGATATGTTGTGGTACTTTGGGTTCCAGTTTCGGGGGATACACCGGACCGTGATCACCGTAAGTGTCCGGATCTGATGGAGAGTCTCTCGGCGGAAGTAAAGCATTGAACAGACGGTAAAAATAGCCCCTTCGAATGAAGCCGACGTCACCCACTTGTACGGAATTGTATAGGCCCCCTGGATCTGGATCCCATAGGGCATGTCCATGATTAGGGTACCTGGTTCCAAGCTCTTCCCGGAAAATGTTACATTCACCCGTGAGCATGAGGGACAAGGGTTGTCAGGCGACAAGCCTGAGGGCAACGCTCATAGGGTGTCCGGCCCGATACGCCCGTGAAGACATCGATGGGCCTGGCACGTGCCGGTTCATCCGTGAGTGGCTGATGGATTGTGAAAGACTACTGTAGCAAAGGGTCTAATATCTAATAGTGGTCTAATACAGTACTACGGAGAATGGCGACGGTAAAAGTAGTGAACGCGTTGCGATCACGCATTGAGGGACGTCACGTGGTCGGCAATGTGAGGAGCTCAGAGCTCTTAACTTATTGTTCTCACTATCCCCCTAACTTACCACCTTCCTCATATTTCGCGTCGCGCACAATCTCCTTTTTGTCTTTTTCCCTTCTGGTTTTCCGTAGGTCAAATTTTATGAGTGGTTCGGGTCGCAGACAAAATACTACCCCGCATCTCGAGCTCGCTGTAGGCGGCGAGCTCTTTTGACCGTCTCAGCCAGCGCGGCCACTTATCCGTAGCATGCTTCGGTACGTTCGCTCTTCACCCGGGTATGGCAACGGGAGACTGATGTGTTTGGATTTATGCCCAGTTCCGTGTTGTCTGGCATGACGCACCTGCATGACCACGGCATTCCCGGGATCTCAAATATGTTGCTCCTCCCTTTATCATTCCCAGCACGGAAAGCTTGTCAATCTCTGGTTAATAGGGTACGGTTACTTCCTACCCCTACTGACCATTCATTGCGCGATGGAATGCTGATTACGCGTTGCAGAATCATCACTTACGTGCTCCTCGCGCATAGAGGCCATTCAGGGCAGATGAGATGGAGGTGATACAGCGGACGCCGGAGGGGATACTGGAAGAACATATCCGGCGAAGGTACGCCCGTGATCGTCGCGGCTTGTGGGAATGCACTTATCTGACTTTCAGGAACTAACCTGCACCATAACCCAGAGCTTTCTCCGTGCCGTCCCTAACCCCAACCCTGTGCGCTGCCTCACCGCAGGGCAAGAACTGTCGTATACATAGTTCATGAGCTTCGCTGCCCCAACCGAACACGACCTCTGTGGTCTGCGCGAGAACTTTGACCCGCGCTCGCCCTGACCCAGCGCGATTGGCACTGCACGTGTCTGTCGCAGTTCGCGAAAAGTAATGGCGCGAACGGCAACAAAAAGGACCAGGTTGCACTCAGCTCTGCCGATGAAGATGAGGGCGAGAGCAAAAGCGCGTCGCCGTCGTGGCGCGCAACGCTGGAACAAGACTCCAAGAGACAACAACACTCGTCGCCTCCATTGCCGGAGGACCGTGCGCCTCGGAGCGGGCTGGCAGGACTCGTGGTGAAGGGACGTCAAAAACAACAAAGGGGACGGTGTCTCCGATGTCATTTTCCAATGCTGTCAATAATGCCAAGGCTGGTGCCGAGGCTGAAACGGTGTGAGAGGGGATCTCCTTCGCGCACAAATGACTCCGGCGTCGCAGCCACGCAAAGCGGAGGAAGCTCAGAAGATGATGAGGACCAAGAGGTACTGCTGCGTATGCCCGGGTCGTTCGGCGTTGAGAACCATGGCGGTGGTGTGGCACGTGGGGCAGGTGCTGGCGACTTCGGTCCGTTCGGTTCTGTTCGTATGCTCGAGAATTTGTGGCGGCGGATGTGCAGAGTAGCTGAGATGATAATGCGACCAAAGACACCCCACCCTTTATATTTCCCCCCGTCTAGACCTTCGAATTAATTTTTTCCTTTCTACTTTTTTTTTTTTTTTCTGAATCTTTCTACTTTGTTCGGGTTCTGTTGTACGGGCCCGTATGGCTCGTTGTTCCCCTCGTGTATGTCGCCAGTGCAAATCTTACCGTATAGCAACTGAGAGCAATGAAATTATCCCGAGATACTAGGGCACGGCCTTCGGGTGTCATCCAACACTTCGAGGAAACAGACTGAAAACTCCTCACTTCGATGGAAAGGAAGCGCGGAAGTGCGCCGGATGATCCAGTGTTGGACAAGTCTATTTTCAGTTTCGGCCCGTGGCCCGAGTCCAGTCACCGCACCACGCCCAGCCCGTTGCCACTGGCAGTTGGTGGATTCAAATCATTCAATCACTCTCACGGCCCACGCATATCATTCCGGGCTTCCAACTCAGCCCTCTCCTCGGTTCATACTGTGAAGCTAACGGCTGCAACGACCATGGTCATGATGAGTCAACGCGCCACGCTAATGGCCCTCCCTTTGGAATTCATCGACCACATACTGACCTTTCTATCCTGGCCCCACGACCACCATCGCCGAACGCATCTTATACCGCAACATCGGCGAACTTCCCGCCGCGGGGTGCTGTGCGAACCTTGCTGTCACTCGCGAATGCTCTTGCAACGCAGTGCGAGCTCCTCAAGAGCGTCATGCTTGATTTTATCGAAAATAGAGCCCTGTTTGCGCTCGATGTGCTCATAGCCGAGGTGCCCAGGGGGCCGCTGCGTTCACGCTCTCTGAGCGTCGAGGTGTCCGTCCACAAAAATAGACACCGCGCTCCGGAATGGATATTCCCCGGAGACGCCCCGCTCGTTCGCGACTTCAATCAGGTGACCCGGTTGGACATCTCCGTGTCGTGAAGCCTCTGCTCGAGTCACTCGAGTGTGGTACCGACGTCCACGTTCGGAACGGAAACCAAGAGACATCACTAGTAGGTTCTAGCATCTGGCGAAGGGGAGCCCGACGTTGTGCGCTTTCCTGTCGGGAAAGGCGCAGATCTCCACACCACCAGGGACAACAAAGGCTGGAACCCACTGCACATTGCATCACAAAATGGGCATCTCAACGTCGTCCAATTATTGCCCGATGCTGGCACCCCCGTTGATATCTGGGATGAGACCCAAAAGACCCCTTTGGATTCGGTTTAATAACAAATCTACATCTTTCCCCGTCCATAAATCGGCATTTATTTCCTGTGTTGAGAGCCTATATGTTTTTTCGCCATTGTAACGCTCGGTCATGTGATACGAACTGTCTATGCGCCCTATCTTACCGGGGGGGGGGCTCCCACATTCGCGATCGTGGATCCGGAGACCTGTGGCTTTTCCTCACCATGAGAGATCTGGTGTGTTAGAACTGTATATGGCTTACTCTGTAGGGCATATCATTCAATGCCGCGGCTCGCGCCAGTCGCTTCTGTGCCCATTCCGAGTCCGAGTCCTCCAGCCTATCCTCTGAGAGGTGGACAACCTGGTTTGCGAGCGGTGTCTCAAATACAACATCGGATAGTGTAACCACCGTAGCGGTCTCTGCCTCAGCTCCTGACCCATCCCCGTCTCCAAGTGAAAGTTCTTCGAGTAAATGTTATCAAAACGGGGGCCATGCAACCATGATACCTCCTGAACACTGACCGCACTGAACTTGCCGTATCGCTGGGGCATAATTCCGGAAGTGTTCTAGTAATGCGTCTGGCCCCGGGGTTTCCAGTGGCTACAGAAGTGAGGGTGGTGGTGCTAATACTACTCAAATGACTTACAAAACTGATAAGGAACTCAAGGTCGTCATCATGGACGAGTGCCACATCGCAATCCGGCGCTTGCTATTCAACTCTTGTTAGAGTGCCAAGAGTGGGATAGCCACGCGCAGCCACCCAGCGGTACTGGTATACTTACCTCAGCAATATACGTCAACAAAACATGAAGGGGATCCTGATACTTTGAATAATCAAACAAAAGACGGAAAACAATAGCCAGAGTAACCAACGTTGGTTTCGGCAGGGATGCTCATCAGTTCAAGACCCGTGTCAGATCCCGGATCGATATCAGGTTCAGGCATATCGGAAGCGGGTCCCGCCAGTCCCCGAAGTCTTGGCCAAATGTTCAGGATCCGGACGACACGGAATCCTCGGACGAATACACATTGGTTTTCAGGCAGGTCCTAGAGCACGATGTATTGGACTCATGAATTCTCATCATGGGCTAAGACTGGAAAATGGTACGAAGCCTACCTCGCCACTGGGGCCAAGTTTTAAGTCCCCTCCAGTCGCACTTCGCTCCTCCAGATGGACCCCATAATTCCCGGACGGTTGGACAACGAACGATAGTTGGGCGCCTCCTCGGTTCTCGGAGAAGACGACGTTAACCCATGACCTCGCAAGATGACGGCCAGTGACCAGAATGATATCCTCCATGCGATTGACTCCCAACCCAAGATCTTCAGCTACCTTCATGCAGCAGTCGATGTTCTTGACTAACCACTTGCCAAAGTCGCCTTGGGCGGCCGTGTCCTCGCATGCTGCGGGTAAAGGAAGAGACAATAATGCGCCTTGCCTCCCTGCACATGAAACCGTGACCTGTGCGTCGTCGTCTGGTCTGATAGAATGAGATGTCAGCAATGAGAACCCACGCTCGAACCCAAATTTACCCTGAGGCATGGATGTTGTGTCCAGAAAACTCTTTGGTAACATTCTTCGAGCGGAAATCTTTGTGGTTGTCTCTATACCTGCGGATATGATGTGGTGCCTTGGGCTCCAGTTTCGGGGGATACACAAGACTGTTATCGCCGTGAGTGTCTGGATCGGATGGAGGGTCTCCCGGAAGTAAAGCATTGAACAGACGGTAAAAACAGCCCCTGCGAATGAAGCCGACGTCGCCCACTTCTACGGAATTGTACAGCCCCCCTGAATCTGGATCCCATAGGGCATATCCAAGGTCAGGGTACCTGATGGCGAGCTCTTCACGGAAAATGTTACAGTCACCCATGAGCATGAGCGACAAGGTTGGAGTTCTGCCAGTGTTATCAGTTATCAGATCAGGCGACCAGCGGACTCGGGCCGAGGCAACTACTCTGGGGTGTCCGGCCCGACAAGCCGGGACGTTCGACGACGATTATCCCCTACTACCTCCATCATATTGCGCGCGCACGTCGTCGTCCTTTTTGCCTCCTAAGCTTGTTTTGTTTCTCCTCAGTTCAAATTTTATGAGTGGTTCCTGTCGCAGACAAAATACTACCTCGCATTCGAGCTCGCTGTGGGCGGCGACGGTCGTCTCAGACTTTCAGCCAGCGCAGCTAGTTATCGGAACGAGATGCTGTAGCAGTGCTTCGGTACGTTCAATTGTTCTTCACCCCATGATAGCAATGGGAGGGAGACTGATTCGTTTGGTTTTATACCCAGTTCTGTGTTGTCCGGCATGAAGTACGTGGATCACTACTACGACATCGTCCCCCGGGATCTCAAGCATGTTGCTCCTCCCTCCTCCCTTTATCATTTACCTCCTGATCTTGGCGAGCTCTTTGAGTCTAACCCGTGGGCTGTGAACAGCTTGGAGAACATTCTCTTTCGTACAAACGCCCCATCATCGGATATCGTTATCGTCGACTTTGGCATGTGCATCGCCTGGACCTTCTCATTGGATATATGTCGCTTATGCGTGTCATTTGACCTTGCAGTGCCGAGCACCTCGATTCCTCTGGGGAACCACTCACGTCCGGAGCAGGAACTTTGGGATAGGTCACTCTAGAGTTACTCAATCAAAAGTGGGGCGGCAAACCTGTCAAACTTTGGTCGATAGCATACGATTACTTCTTACGCCTATCAGCCTGCCCTTATGGGATCAGATCCTTTCCTAGTCTTCCAAAACCCATCAAATGTAGGTATCCAGCTACGCGCTGTAAACATAGGCGTCCACGTGCAAAATAAGCTTTTTACCAGGATAAAGGTGGGAGTCAGACCTTTTACCACGAAACGGAGCCCAGAGTGACCTGTATCTCTACCCAAAGTCAGAGACATGGACTCTGCATAGTGTGATAGTTTCTGGGCCGGTGCTTGCGATCAGAACGCTACAAATCCTATCCCAGATTCACAGTCCTGAGTCGCTTGCTTCCTGTCAGAGGAAGACCTGAAAATAGAGAGAAGTCAGCAACCCTGAATCCCTCTAGGTTGTCGTCTTGCAGAAGCAGTGACGCCGTAGAGCAGTGACATTCATTGATAATCGGGAACATCGTCCTTGACATGCTTGGCATTATAATCGGATGGTGCCTGTGTTGATTTTTTCCTTGGGTCGATCAAACAGTTAGACCGTAACGTCCCAAAATACCGTGATTAAGCAGAGCACAGGCGAACATCGCGTGTAAGCTCCAAAAATAAAATAACAGTACAGACACGAGAACATCCATCTCTAATGGTGGGAAATTGACGAGGGAAGGAGGACAAAAGGAACGCGTGTGGAAGTGCCGTGCCAACCACACTCCGAACACAAGCTATTGGGGCGAACCAAGCGCCGCCTGTACTGCTTCATTAGTCAGGAACGCAACCCTGTTGTTCTCTAGGTAATCGTCAAAGTCCCAAAATCTGTCCAGTATGCTGCTGTGGCGAATGAGATGTAGGGTCCGGGTGGACATCGCATGATTGAACCAGAGTTTGTTATCTTCCACCTGACGAAAGACCGTGGAATTGGGAGCGTTCGGAACGTAGGGCTGGACATTGAATATCGATAACTCGGTCAGAATCGACTAACCAGAGAGTCAAAGGAACGTACGACAAGCGCTGCACTGCTCTCCTCGTCTAACCTGGAGCCATTGAGCTATTGGACACGTCATGGGTCGGCAAAGAAGCTGACGGATGATAATAGGTTCCGAAGAACTCACCACCAGCGCGATTGGAGTCTGGAAGGACTCTTTTATCTTGGCTGCGACGCACTCGCCG
>Ga0307510_10000884_pt1 | contig 31532 bp, 25 predicted proteins | sample 12_EM_MG_FD_207224 | JGI IMG/M metagenome (GOLD analysis project Ga0307510, IMG submission 207224) | Populus trichocarpa ectomycorrhiza microbial communities from riparian zone in the Pacific Northwest, United States - 12_EM | ecosystem: Host-associated > Plants > Roots > Unclassified | place... | reverse complement strand
ATCCCCCCCCCCCCCACCCCGACATAATCATGAGCTACTATTATTATAAACGTAGAATCCATAGCGCAAGGCAAGGGAATTGAAAAAGTTCCTAACCTACCTGTAGGAGCTAGGAGATCGAAGATCAAGTATGATACCTCTAAATTTGCCCTGCTCGCTGCGCAAACTTCCATCCTGCTTGCTACCTTTAACCCAGCAACAATAGGCGAAGTGCTCATAACCCCCGACTTGACTTGAAAACCAACCAACCACAATACCCTGAGCGAGATTGACCAACGTTGACAATTTTCCTCCTTTTAATAAATATTATACCACTTCTATCCTTAACCCAGAGAGCGAAAAGCCAAAAACAGCAGGATAAGTATTCGTTCTCGTAGCGATATGATGTGAAAATGCCTTAGCTGGAGCAGTGGTGGTCAACATGTCAAGAAACAATTATAACCCCCTGTGCAATTTAGCAGGAGCCCAGGAGTTCGATTTCCCCCCTCATACTGAGTCATTATTATCGAACGATCCGTCACGTAGGCTTGCCCTACGGGAACTGGGAGACTGAAGACCTTAGCCCTCCTCGATGGGGCTGTAGCGCAAATCAGAACCTGCTGCGAGGTGGTAGAATCCAACTCTGGACCTCACCCCTTAAAGATGAGGTCCGCGATCGGCGGGGCAGCAGAACAAAAAATGAAACAAAAGTTTTTTTATGATATTCTCACCTTTATTTTTATTTTATAGAGCATGATACAATTATCGGTGTATCAACAAATGGGCGGGGCCGATCTTTTCCGCCCTCAATTAACCCTTTTTTCTTCCCCCCCTCTCTTTTTTCCCATTACCGGCATTGTTCCGACACGAGACGACCCACACTAAAGTTACATGTACGGATTAAAGTAGGGAATTTATTAGCCGGGTTTATCTGCGTTGCCACTTCCAGATCATACAATGCCCGGCGACCAGTGCTTATCGCGGGCCGGGCTAGCGCGGGCCCACAAAAGCCCGGGCCGGCCCGGGCCATGAATGCCCACCAGGCCGAGTGATAATCCTAGATAGTTTTCACAGATAGTTCCACTACCACACACACCCCCCCTCAAGCCACCACTCAGATCCACAAGTGAGCACAAGCAGAATCCAACACGAAATCTAAAATAACAGAAGCATAGGAAACCAGTTTTCATCAAGAGTTCAACTTCACCAAGCACATGTCCAGCCACCATAGCTTATCCCTAGAGAGAGAACATCAAGATCTAGGAATCCAATCTTCAAAGCACACTAAGCTCTTACCGCCATCCTCTGCTCCGCAAGCAAAGCAATGCATGCAACTGATCCTGCCCAAGCCATGTGAAGTTCAGAGTGCATGGCGGGGGGTAGTGTGGCCTCCTGCCCGGGGCTTGATGCATCCTGGCTTCTTAGTCACTGTTTTGACCCGGGGTCTTATTCCTTGCCCGCTCCGTCTTTATTTTTCACCCTGCGGGGAAGGTTTATAAAAGTGGAAAAGTCGGCGGGCCGAGGTGGGCCGAGGTGGAGCCCACGGGGAGCACTGCTGCTGCTGCTGCTTGGATGCCGGTTGCTTTGCGGCAGGAGGTTGTTGTGGCGGTGGGGGGTTATTGTTTTCCGTGGTCTACGATATCTAGTGGCTCCGTCGGCGATGACGGATTCGAGATGTTAGTGATAGGGAGGGCCGTACCCAGTTGGTCTGTGAGGTTCTTAGTGGTAGGTCAGAGTAGTCGAGAGGACACAGGGGCAATCACCGTAATAATGAACTATAGCATGCTTTGCGCTTCACCGAGAATCACTCTTGGGGGGGGGAAACCAGGGTCAAGCTTTAATTCTTTTTTTTTTCTATGGATAGCGAACGCCCCTGCTAACTACCGTACATCGCCATCAGCTGCTAAATACGGAATTATACTCTCCAAGCACGAATCCTCCGCTCTGGTAAAAAGGTTAGAAATGGGGTGTGTCTCCCCAAGCGGCGTATTGCAGCCACCGGAAAGGGTCTTTAAGATCTAGTATCTCCTCGTCTAGCTCATCACCTACCGCCCCAATCCAATAAATACGGAGCCTATTCGCAGTTCAATGCACGCGCGCACTACGCACTTACCATGTCACCCCTAAAAAAACCCTTAACGTCTCAGTAGCCCGCACCCCCGAACGAACCCCACGGAGGGGAAAAAAGAGAGAGAGAAAAGACATACAACAAACCCCCGACCTCACACACCCCCTCTAAGAACTGCCTCCGGTTATCCCAGGTCAAACATACCGTCTCTCCTCAACACCACCACCACTCCTCTATTCAGTTACCAAAATGAGCGGCCAACGGGCAGACGCCGACAGCCTAGCACCCTTCGCAAGGCTGGATCTGCCCACAGAAGAGATGCCCTGCAGCTGCCGCCGGGGATTCAGATGGTGGTGCCAGGATCCATGGACTGAATTCGTGCATTGCTCCTGGTGCGCCTGGTGTGGGCTTGGGTGTGCCAAGTGCTGAGAGAGGTGACCAGCATGCGAGTGGAATTGTTTGGAGTGCTGGCAGCGGGAGTGGGAGGGTGGATTGCTGGTAACAATGGCAGTGGTAGCATACTAGATCTAGTGCTTCAGCAGGGGTTTCATGATGGGAACAGGTGAGGAATTGGGGGGGGGGGGGTCATAGTGCAGTAGGTGGTAGTGGGATAGCGTAGCTTTTGTTCCTTGTACAGTTAGGTTTTGTGATTCTCGGACAACCGGATGGCGAAGCTAGATATCAGTCGGAGCAGAGGTGTGCTCTTCAGAACAAGCTTCTGGAAATCCTAATATAAAGTCCACAGTCTAGATCGAAGTGGATACCGGACCAGGTCGATTGGGGCCTTTTCCTTTGGTTATCGGTGTACTGTACCAATAAAGCCTATCAGGGCTAGATACGCGGAGGTGCTCACTTGATACAAGTAGTCCACTAGACCGGCGACATGGATAAGCATTCGCCCGGAGAATTTCGGGAAGCGTGCGTGTACCTTATTATAAGCTTTCCTGTTAGGGAACTTGCGTATACACTGCTCATATGGATCTAGAATACGCGTCCTCACGGGCTGCTCCTCTGCGACAGTGTTCTTATTACAACACTCAGGAATGGACTTGAGGTGTCGGTATGGATTCCTTGGCGGTTCTGTGATCGAACCCATCACCAGATTTGCTCTTATCAGAACGTCCCAACAAATCTTTAAATAATTCATGGGCCTAGACCCCACGCCGTTAGCCTTGCGACAGCAATCTACCCCGTAGCCAACACCAGTATTCTTCTAGGGGCCAGGGGGAGTTTTTGGCATGAACGAAGTTCCTATGATACGAATTACTCCATCAGACACCTTCCCAGCCCTTCATCCCCAAAGGGGTAATAATGGTGGGGGCGGAGGAAAAAAACCCCCAGTCAATTCGAGGGGATGGAGAGCAAACTCACGAGTCCCGAATCCCCCCAACAAACCCAAACCTGTCTCTGACAGATGACGACCGGCAAGTATCGTCAATTACCGAATACCTCCGGCCCGTGAAAATAATATTGCAAACACACTTCCCAACACTAATCATCCCGGTCACACCCAGTCACCAGCCAACTTCCTGCGTTGAATTTCTCCAGAGCGCTTGGGCCAGGTGTGAATTGTAATCTATCGTTCTACCGAAAAATACGCCCCTCGGACGGTAAGCGGGTGGGAAAGGATGGCGTAATACCGGTATCAAGCCCACTTGTTAGAATTGTGCTTTGAACTTTTTTTTTCTTCCTCCCCCTCTTTGAGCAGGATTTTCCAATTAGCTCCTGTTTGGCATTATCCAATGAAAATATCTTGCGACAAAAAGTTGAGAATGACATGTATCCTACCGGTGTTTGTGCACATGCTGAACACAGCCTCAATAAAAAAGTTTTTCGCCGCAAAAATATTGCGTGTAAGCCCCGTGCCGAAAAGGGCCCTAAATTTATCTCCGATTACTTTGCTGCCCGCTCCATCCAGTTTCCTTGGGCCACTAGCTCGTGGCGGAGCCAGGGTCACATAGTGTCACTCGGGATCGTTAATTCGTGCTACCCGCCTTAGAGATCCAACAGCGAACCGTAGAAGGGTTATGCTTTCCGATTCCAAAATTAATTGTAAATGCGGGGCGATCGGGAAACACGCTATACGATACTCTGGCTCCGATACGGACTGTCCGATCTTGCTGCAGACTTCCTTAGAGTACACTGCATAAGTTATATGTAACAGGAGTTCCTCAAGGCGTCCTGGGTTGAGCAAGGCTGAAAGGGGACTTGTATGTGCTCTCAGAGATAAGAGGTTTGTGCCCCAGTCCAGAGGAAGCTGAACACCTATGCTACGGTGCTGTGCGCCATATAGAAATCTGCACTTTAACCATATGCAGGTATCCTGGGGCCTGGTGTTGGTGTAGGATGTCGTCCCCTGCCTCCGCCGTGAGGGACATTAAATATATCGGCGTCGTATCATAAACCGAAGAAACGTGTTTGGTTATTCTTCAGTACCAGTGAGTTGGCAGTTGAGACTCATATCAAGCTCCAGATACCTGAGGCCTGGGGCAATCATTTCTCCAAGCAGTAGAAACTATGGTGAGACTAATGCGGAGGGGCTGAGGGTTTCCCGGTGGACTCTAGGCGCTGAAGCCAATGTGTCGAGAGTTTCTCTCCTATGTTTGGCTGGAAATGATGCACCCTCGCATGCCATCAGCAATTGTGCAATTGACCTTGCAGTTGAGACGATCAATTGGGGCCCCGCAGTGGGTTGGCATTTGTGAACATAGCTGAATCTGGTGAGTATGCAGTAGCAGCTGTGTTCACAAACGTCACCACATCATGGGTAGAGACATTATTGCCGTAATGCCGTTGGCCGGTAGGAATATCCCGTTGGTTGTGCTTTGAGACAAGATTAACCCGAGCCCGATTGAGGCTCTTCCGTTAGAGGCCGCTGGTTGGTGAGATAGACATCGGCTAGTAACCGAGTTGCATCTCTGGCAACTTAAAAACTCTCGAGAGTAAATAGAACGGTGCACTCCTAGAGTATACCGGCAAGGCATCGTACTAGAATAGCATATCCCCCTCTCGGACCGGAGACTAGGAATTGAATTTTAGCTCCTTCCGGTGGTCCTGACAACACGATCAGCGTGGTTTCCGAGCTTAGAACATCCGGATAACTAGTCTAAGGTTAGCGAGCTTTTTGGGCCATTTAACCCTTTGAGTAAAATCCCTCCGCCTACTGAACTGTGGCTCGGAATGATAGGGCGGGAAGTTAGCCATCTTGTAGGAGTTCACTGTCCTACCACGCGCTCGGAGGGATTATTTGGATTGATTGGCATAATCGCTCCTCGGCAATGATAACCTAAGCAAGGCGTCAGAATATCGTCAGTCCACCTTCGTATTCTCAGGAAAACGCAATAGCAAAGGTCCATCAGACCGAGTATCCAATAGGGTCTTCTATGCCCCCATACGTAGACCTCCGAGCCACGTTTTCTCGATGAGCCGTATTATTGCAGCAATCCCCTTGTTTAACTATCATTCCGATATGTCATCTGCACAGAAATGCGATATTGCCCTCTCCTTCCTTCCTTTTCTGTTTTGATACACGTCATATTACCACCGATCCTTGAAGGGCAAAAGAGTAGTCGCAAACAAGTACTCGAGCAGTGGACTGGGTTGCCTGTGCTGAGCAAACTTGTTACACGATAGAATCCTTTTGGCCATTTGGAACAACCTGATGCCTGATGCGGGAAGGTAGCTTAATGGTTGCTAGTCTTAACCATTTTTTGCTGACTCCTTCGGGATTCGATGTGGGAGGGTGTTCCTCTGATGTTTGTACGATACTTGTATGCCGCCGGCGGCTGAAAGCCCATCCTCATGGCACTAAACATCGGGGGACTAAGCTTACGACAACAACAGCTGCGAATAGAATTTTTTAAAATATGATACCCTCTGAAAATCCTCCTAATTGGTGATTAGTATTTATAGAGTGGTTTCTTTTTTGCTTTCTAGCCAGAGCTATAGAAACCTCGAGCACAGTACTTGTAGTACCGTATGTACCTGAGTGTACGATACCAAGGGGAGTTTGTGATGAATAGCTGGCCAAGAGACTTCCTGACTAGGCATGGTTCACCACTATATTGCGACCTGAATTCTTGATTCGCGCGGGGCTCAGGGTTCTCAGGTTCAGGTGCCGGCACCGCACTCGAGCACAATGTTCCATCTCAGGAGACCTGATGAGACGTAAATGCAAAGAGTATGTACTAGTAGAGTAGAACAATTTAGTGTCACAGGGGAGATACTCGAGTAAGTTACAGACCACGGCTGATTATGCCTTGGTGCATCGTCTCCAGGGCGAATTTGGCTGGCACCAAGGATTTTCAGCGATCACGCGTCCAGCACGAAAAAAATTGTTCTGTACAAGCCAATCCCGAGCGCTCCATTGAATACGGCACTGCGCTCGACTGCCATCAAGGTTTCAGCCTTTCTACCGCACTCCAATACGGTACCGGCATTTGCCCCTTCCAAAAGTATCCTGAAGTCTTGGTATAGTTTAAGCCAAGGAAACGCCAAGCACGGGCACAAGCAGTTGGCCAGCAATAAGTGATAAGGACATTCATACTTTCAAAAAACCTCCCAAATCATTGAAACTAAAATTTTTAAATGGAAAATCAGGGCAGGCGAACCAGAGACACTACCCAATATTAGGGGATAAATATATAGATGGGATATTTTGCATAAAAGTTTTTCAGAATCCCCCTAGAAAAATGGCTGGACAGGTATCCTACCAAGCTGTGTTGAGACTGCGCTCACCTCGTTTGGCGCTAAGAGATCGGCGCATTCTCTCTGCCCAATCCCGTAAAATCTAGTGTAATCCGCTCTCACATTATCAGCGGGGATTGGGGCATTGATCCACGATAGGTTTATTTTGACAGGTTACTTGAATTGCGAATAGCAGATTGTATGAGATCCTACGGCATGTCTCTAAGACTTTCAACACCGGTAATTGAATAAATACGCCTGGATCTGGTTGTCTAAAGAAATATTCGGATTCTTCATGGATGTGTTCTCCGGCTTGGCAGTTGCAGCATTATTTTCTTGGCTGAGGGTGAAATGATGTGTTTTGGTGGCACCGCCTCCAGCAGGAAAAGTCGGGGAACGGGGGTTAGAAACACGGAAATCGAGTGGCTCGAGCCGCTAAACTCACCAATCAAAAACTCCAGAATTCCTTACCACGTTTTCCGGTTTTTTTTTCTTTCCACCGTCGGCGGCATAAAAAACATTGGTGGTACAGTATTTCACAGGGAGGGTCCGGGATTGGCTGATAGAATAGGTTTTCCCCGTTCAGCACACATTAAGGTTGGGAAGGGGGGCTCGAACAGATCCCTGCCTGGATTGATTCGCGAAGGCTGCCGATCGTCAGTTATGATTCTGCTGGTGATGTCCCCAACCTCGTTGTTCTTTGTTTAGCTCTGCTAGCAGCCACTTTTGAGGGGAGAATCCGAGGGAATATCGAGGGGAAATGCTGGTTTCACGGCGGAAAACGTGTTCTCTCAGCCAGAAGCAAGGACTCAAAAAAAGAAAAAACGCGCGTCGGGTGTGTGAGTGAGAACCCAAGATCCGACTAAGAGAAATAGAGAGACACCTCCTCGTAAGATACTTTCCCCCTCTCTTTCGCCCTTTTTTACACCCCTTCTTTGGCGACAGCCCTTCCGCTTTGAACAAGCCACCATCCCTCTTGAACCCTTCCCGTGGATTCGCATATTCCCATACCATACCCACCGCACCCTACTCGGGTACCGCACCGGTATGTCACATTTGTTGCTATTCATTGGCTCACCCCCTGCCTGAGTTGCCCGGCGGTTACTGTGCTGGTGCACGAAAGCTTTACTGCATGCAGGCCCTACCCTATTTTGCACCAAAACCTCCAGCCTCGTACCTAACTTATGAGGCCACCCCTCATTTTACTGCCCAATGCCCATACCGTGACACGCAATCCAGGGTCTTCGAAACGACACTTAAAGTACGAGTTACCGGTGATGAGTTGGAATTTGGGGTATCAGTCTGGCATTTGCAGAGTCACAAGCAGACTCGGAGGAGCGACTACACCGTGCTGTGCCAGTATCTCGAGTACACTGCCGCTGTGATCTTACCCCCAGTGCACGTCACTGATCATCACCACACTTACCAGTATTGTACTCTCGAGTACAGTACCAGTAACGGTAACCGCAGCAATGCTCTACGGGTAACACTAGGCGTCTCCTCACCCTTTCTACTCGAGTACAGCGATGAGGCATCGCTTGTTTTTATTAGGGCAACACCATACCGGTATTGTACCAGCACTCCTACCGGTAACCCATAGCAATATTTATTTGGCTTTTCGTCATCACAATTCTATCTTTTTGGACCGCAACTAGTTCCTTACCCGGATCCCCTCCGCCTTCTCTCCGCATACCGCACAATACTGTATCATCAATCTGTACAGTATGCGCAGTACCTTTCGAAGCCATTTCTCTCGTGTTATGGTACCGATATCGGTATTCCCGCCCTTCCCAAAGCGATTGTAGCTGCCCTGGTCTCTATGTATGATAATAAACTTCGCTGGCTCTAGTTTTTGAAGACACCACACATACATACAGAGTGCGTAGAGCACAGTGCTCCATCCGTCTTTTTCCTAGAGTCATCTTTCCCTGAAACACCCAGTGTAAAGAGGGATACCGGTACGATACATATTGTACGAGTACTGTAAGGCACTCGTGCATCTCAATTTCTCAACTCTCCAAAATGACTTGACATTGAAAGATCGAGCGTACTATACTATACCCTGTGCAGCCCACCCGCCCAGCTAGGCTTAGCCAAACCCACGCCCTTCTGCCATGGCTTTCTGGCCTTGGATTTCTCTTGCTCTTTTTTGTCCCAAGCCCACCCGCTTATCCTAGCAAAAGGAGGGAATGGGTTGTCTTGACTTTACCGCATTTGTATTCTATTCTCTCATCTTCTGTTTCTCGCTCCCCCATCAGCGCTTGTAAAGTGCCGGTACTATCTTGAGCATCGTTGGCCTACTCCGTGAGCTCTTTCCCTTGAACTTCCTCTCACCTCTCTGCACTCCACGTCCCTTGAACACACTCGTTCTCTTCTCTCATAGTCACTCGCTTGCTCCGACACGGTGGTGTGCAGACGGTAAACGGAACTGAGAAAGAAAAATACCTACACTCGTTCATCCCGACTCCTTGAGCAGCACCATTCTGGGAGGTGTACTTCTGCCCCAGCCACCTCCACTTCGCTTTTGCCTGTTCGTCAAGTAGGCTGGGGTGTTTGGAGCACCCTCGGTTGAATCTGCGAAATCTGTCTACCCCACCTCCGACTCGTACGGAATCTCCTGGTGTCCGAAGGGTGAGAAGACATTCTCTCCTTCTTCTGGGCTTTCGTGTGGAGTGGCATCCTTGCTTTTCTGATTTTCGGAAGGGAGAAGGGTTCGCCCGGTCCCAGGGAGTAACGAGCCAAGGATCTTAATTAGTGATTGGAGAAAGGTTCCCTATTTATTGTAGGACCTGAGAAAAAAAATACCTGTGCCGCAACACAGGAGGCTTGCATATACGGAGCGGAAGGGGGTTCAAGAACCTGAAGGGAGGGAAAAAAAATCAAAAATAATAATCCTTGACCCATTTCAGCCTCAAGTTCATTCTCTCTGGCTTCTACCGTAGGCTATTACAGCATAGTACTATACACTACAACCCCCCATTGCGATTGAACCTGGACACCACTGCCTCTTGTGCTTCTTAAACCTGCACAATTTGTACCGGTCGTTGCGCCTACTGATCGGAGCTCAAGAGGTCGAAGCTTAGAGCTCCCGTTCTAAAGAAACCAACACTTTCTCTCGCCCTCCAGCAGTTCATAATACCGTCCCTTTCCCGCGTGTCAGCAAGAAGTTCTGTGGAAATTCTGGGGTAAGCTACTCTTCTAGAACCGTTCTTCCCATCTACCTCCCTCGCAGCAATCGCCGTCTGTAGGTGTAAGGGAAAGACAAATTATTGTCTTGTGGATTAAGAGCTGACTAGTTCCTTGAGTTGTTAGATTTATAGTACCTCCCGCGGTCGAGACCTTACGTTTAGGCGGAAGTAAGCACCCGAGCGACTGTTTCTACCGGCATACGTCCCGCTTTGAGGTTGTATTTTTCTCGATATAATTGGTTATCCAAGCTTTTTGTGTTTTGGTGATTCTGTGGTTTCGAACCCAACCCCTAAAACGGTTGAACCACAGAAGTACTGGACGTTTAGGCTTGGAGTTCTAGACCTTGAGAGGAATTAGGAGAATAGGTACACAGATCAATTTCTTTCATTTTTCACCCTTTTTTCGAGAAAGCCCCGGGACGAGTCCTGATATCATAGTTGAGCAGCAGCAAACCTAGAGCCCTAGGACCACTCAATTGCCCCAAAGGTCTAGGGATATAAATAGTTTTGCGGCATAACCTTTTGCGGGGGGACAAACAAAACAGTATCATACCAACAAGAATCACAATGACTACTGGAGCGGTTGCCCCGGTATATCCGTTAAATACCTCTTCCCATGATTCTTCCGGCGGAACAATCGCCGCGTCACCAGACAGGGATAACTACGGGCCACGAACGCCAACGTCCCCGGTATCTTCTCCACGAAATTCTATGCAGCAGGTACGCCGTAAGAGTCTTCCGCCATCCTCCCCTGTCCATCAAAGACAGCAAAGTCTCGGGGGCATCAATGAACATGGCACTACACAACAGAATCCCTACCCCTCGCCTGAGCATGCTCAGCACGACTGGCCCATGCAAGGGACCGCTCAGCAGTACCAACAACGATTGCCAACCTTCCATGGACGTGTGCAATCCGTGCAATCCTTAGAGTCTCGCGACCTTCAAACCCCATCACCCGACCTCATTCTCGACGCCAGAAGAGAAGAAGACCCGCCTGTACAGGCCCCTCTTTCCTCTCCTACCTTCACACACCACATTACACACCAAGCTGGCTCAATACCTCAGCCCCAGATGGCGATATTATCCTCCGGGGAAAGCCGCCGTTCGTCGAAGAGCTCGTCTAATTATGGGGATGAGGGTCCAGGGCGCGAATCTCCCGCCAGCCAGGCCTCTTTAGGCGAAGAGGCCAGAATGTATCCACAACTCCAGTACCATCACAACCAATTTTCCGAGAACGGTTCTTACCGAGAAAATAACGGAAGCGGGGCGCTCAGTGCTAGTGGAACGGGTCCGTATCCCGGGAGGAATTCATCACCACCATCCTCCGACGGTCAACTGCCCAGCGGGAGACATTTGGCCGCCCCAGGACCTAACTATCGAAGAAACCCTTCTAGGCCTTCTTCCATGTACTCGTCTTTGTCTGCTGACGGCCGTGGAAGGTCTCCTGGATCGCCACACCAGCGAGCTGTTAGTACTCATTCGTACGACAGTCGGAGGTCGTCCTATACCGATTTGACACAGCCTGTACACATGCAAGCCCCACCTCCCATTGCTCCGTTCGACAATTCTCATCTGAGGGACAAGGTTGGCGCGAATGCCTCACTTCTCACGAACAAGCAGACCTTGGAGATGTACCGAGCGAATGCTAAGAAGTCACAAGATCCCTACCTGCAATACGAGTTGGCTGTATTTATGGTACAGGCAGCTCAGGGTGTTGGTGGTGGGAGTGAGTCAGGGACGCCATCTCCAAGGGTGTCTGGGAGTAAGAGCGACTTGAATAATCCATATGAAGCAAGCTCTAGTGCTTCCAAGAATGAGACTCTCCGCGAAGCTCGTCAGATTTTGGAACGTTTGGCAGGAAAACTGCCGCAAGCTCAATATTACCTCGCTGACGCTTACGCCTCTGGACTTTTCAGCAAAGGCAAGGAAGAAAATGACAAGGCTTTCCCGTTATTTGTGGCAGCCTCTAAACACGGCCATGCAGAGGCTGGGTACAGGGCGGCTTTGTGCTATGAATTTGGTTGGGGTTGTCGGAAGGATCCCTTAAAAGCTGTTCAGTTTTATCGTCAATCGGCGAGCAAGAATCACCCTGGTGCCATGACACGGTTAGGGATGGCCTGTTTGCGATCGGATCTTGGTCTGCAAAGCCGCTATAAAGAGGGTGTCAAATGGTTGAAGCGCGCGACTGATGTAGCGGATGCTCAGTACCCGAATGCACCGTATGAGCTGGGATGTATGCATGAAACCGGATATGGCGATGATGTCTTCCAAGATGAGAGTTACGCCGCGCAACTTTTCACCCAAGCAGCAGAATTGGGACACTCAGATGCCTACTATCGCATGGGCGATGCGTACGAGCATGGCAAACTGAATTGCCCGCGCGATGCAGCATTGAGTGTTCATTTTTACACTGGCGCTGCACAGAGAGGGCATGCCATGGCTATGATGGCTCTCTGTGCTTGGTACCTTGTCGGCGCTGAGCCAGTGTTGGAAAAGAATGAGGACGAGGCTTACCAATGGGCTCTAAAAGCTTGTGAATATGGTACGTTATCTTTGAGGGCCGGTTTTGATGGTAGGCTAATGATTTTCCTCACAGGTCTTCCGAAGGCGGAGTACGCTGTCGGATATTTCACCGAGATGGGCATTGGATGTCGGAGAGACCCATTGGAGGCTAACGTCTGGTATGTCAAGGCTGCGGGCCACGGCGACGAGCGTGCAGTCGCCCGATTAAAGGTCATCCAGGAAGCCGCGTCAGGCGGCTCACCCGCGAAGAAGGACAAGAAGAAGGAGAGGACTGGGAATAGAGGTGTTCTCGAAAAGAGCCGAGACGGTGAGGATAAGGACTGTGTAATTATGTGAGGCAGGGCGTGAGTTTCCAGAGGCTCTAACTCACATCTGGATCCTTCCTTCTCACTCCCTTTGTCCCTTCTTGGTTAGCCTTAGCCTTAGTCTTGGTTTTGTCTAGTCTTGAGGATACTATTTCTTTTGCTTTCATAACCTTTCACTTGCTTTCTCGTTGGTTGATCTACGCATACTGCCTTTGAGGTTTTCAGTTTGCTTTGGAGTTTTCTCTTCTATCCTCCCACCGTTTCTATATCTATACCTGATTATTTCCTTTGTGGCACCATGGCATACGTTCCTTGGACTCAGGAGCTGGACAAACTAAAAATACGCTTTCCTTTAGAATTGGCAGCACTTTTCTCCCATTTTCGCAACTTTATTTCTTTTGTCATCGCGCCAGATATACATGCATCGAGGTACTCTTTTTAACTTTCCTTATCTTTTTATTTTATTTTCTGTTTTCCTCCGAAAATGTTTAGCATCACCCAAGGTCACAGAACCTCATTCCTTTACCAAAAAGAGAAGTATGATTGTTTTTTGTTCCGCTATTTTCCTGTGTTTCGCATGAGGGATAATTTGCCCTTTTTTCTTCGGAGGTTGGGAAGTAGGGAAGGAGAGAGGCAAGGAAAGATAGGCGAAAGGCTGGGATTTTGGGGGATACCAAACATATCATACATCAGGCATTTGTTGTATCTATCTAGTTCATCTTAGGCGATTTATAGTTAGTTGGTAATGCATAATGAGGGTGTCTATTTTAGCGAAGAAAGGGAGCTGTTGAGCTTCGCGGGTGATTGTGTTTGCCGCTAGGCTATTGTGTGTTTTCCTTGATGGACAAAAGTGCTGGCTGGTAGTTGCCACGGATGGCATTTTTGTAAGCGTAAATCCCTAAATTTCTAAATTCCAGTCACCAAAATCACGGCAGGTACAGTGCGGTGTTTTCGTCTGTGCAAAATTGGGGGGGCTAATTCTTCAATAATATAGGGGCACAATTTCTTCAATGGCAGTCTGTTGTAGGGATATAATCTGCGGAAGTTTAGGGGGCGGTCTAAATGTCTACTGGAAGTCATACAATAAAATTGGTGTTGCATGGTGAAGCTCATGTATTATAACATGATAGAATATATCATACTAGAGTTTATGCTGGGGGTCAACTGAAGCTTGCCCCCGACTCCAAGTTCTTGGGAACCCTGGGCATACTGAATTCTCAGCAGTCTGGAAGGGGCCCTTAAAGAGGTTCCTTTGCCGGTTCTGGCGGCCGTCACTTTTGGTTTACCTCAAGGTAAATACCGGTGCCGGTACTCGAGTAGTAGTAGCAGCAAAAACTGCACCGTACTATAGGAACTCGAATAATTGAACCTCAAGCTACGGCGTTGGGGTTGTTGCCCTTGCCGGTCAGGCCAGCTCTTTTTTCTTTCTTTTTTTCCCTGTCTTGAGCTCGGGCTGAGGGGGGTCAGTGTCCGCTGTGCGCTCGTACTTGTACCCCTATCCAAGAGAGGGAATTTCGGACGCCTTAGCGCGAGGTTCAATTATTCGAGTTCTGACGGTATGATACAAGTGCAAGTAGTAGGTTGTGGGAAACACCGAACCGGTGATCTAGAGCGGAGAAACTTCCCTTGAGCCTAGAGGCAACAATTAAGAAGTGACGGTCGCTTTCCATCCGGGAGAACTTTTTATCTTATTTTCATTTTTTACTAATGTGTTTGAAATCAATGACCGGAATCATTGTTTGTTGAAGCAGGCTATGATACGATATAGATATTATTCGATAACTTAAAATATGCGCAACATCGATCCCAACTCTGACCCTGACAGCGACATTCTCTCTCTCTCTCTATCTCCACGGCCATAACTTATTTATATATTAACAAGAAACGTGGGTGGAAAAAAACGAAAAAAAAAACAGCACACTGTACAAGTAAGTTAGGGCTCGAATAATTGTAAACCGGAGGAAACCGTATTATACCTTTTTCAAGTAGAGCCCATTCCCGGTTTGGGAGGGTTTTGGGGGTTATAATATAATAATAATATCATAATAAGGGCAGATTTCGGTTATGCGGAGCAGTGCAATGTACGGTAGTACCGATACTCGAAGTTGTGCGTGGTGGCATTGGATTGCCGGTACCGGTGTGACACACGCGGATGATGTGCTCGTGGCATTTTTCGAGACACGGAGAATACCATTCCCGGGAATTACCGAGCGAGGGGGAGGGGAGGGGAGGGGCTGCGGGGGCGATATAACATATCTGACCGGCCTGGTTCTTGTGCGGGAGCACTGTGGTGTACTTTTGTGGTGTGCATGTATAAATAAATTCACTGGGCTTCGCGGGATAAAGTACTCGTACAGTAGGTATCGTGTCAAGAAGTCGGGATCATTGACGATGCAGTACAATACTGCTACTACTTATTCGTTCTATATCATATCATACAAGCAAGGAGAAATAATGTTTTTTTTTCGTAAAGGTTGGATTCGGGTTGGGGGCTGCGGGATTGCCTTTCGCTGTTTGATATATGATGGGGTGGGTTGGGGGCTTTGTGCCTAGTCTTTCGATTGGCTGCCCTGTACAAGCACTTAGGATAGCTTTATCTGGCTACTATGGTAAGGTATGGTATGGGATTGTTGGATGGGCGTCGTCTTTTTTGTGCCTCGCTACAAAAAAAACGCGACTTCGGTCGGGAGACATGAGCAGGTGCGCTGGTAATCAGGGATCCCATGGAATGTACCGGTATTCATGCTCGAGCCCTGGCGTTCGAGTGGTTTAGTTGGTTAGTATATGTTCGTCAGTGTGCTGTACTCGAGTACTATAGATCCGGGTAATGTCCGCTAGTGCGAGGGAATGGGGGGGATGTAGAATGCGTGGTATGATCCCCGAGGAGGAGGAGGAGGAGGGGTGGAGGGGTAAGTTGAGACAGGACCGTTAAAGCGGGGGGAGGGTAGCATGCATAGCTGGCAGGAGAGTGTTGGAATTTTTGGTGGGGTTCAGTGGGGGATTAAGTGGATGGTAGGCGCAGCTCAGCGCGCTTGCAGCCACTGTAGATAACAGCCTGGGGGTATTCTATATGCCCGTAAAATATCAGGTATCATATAACGAACTCGCCTGTATTGGTCGTGCAGCAACTCTCAGAGCTTTGAATGGCCCAAGAGGACGTCAAAAGAGGCTTGCTTATGTTATCTGGCCTTGTTCGCAAGCTCTCCTTTAATTGGGGGGCCTGCCTTCGCTGCATGGCCGGTCTAGGCGAGTTCGTTATACCTGAGATTTTGTGGTCCGTGAGCATTGACAGGTGAGCTAGCTTGAAGCGTTTCTCTAGGTGGTTAGGTTATCTTGCGTGGAGTTTCTTTCTTTCTTTCTTGCTTCTGAAATGAGTTCTTGTGATATATTGCCTAGGATGTACGGTATGTTCCTTCAATTGTGAATTTGCGGGTCCCGGAGTTGGTTGTGGCGATACAATCGCTATCTACGGTGGTGCCTTTAGGGGCTCCCGATAGGCTAGAGGTTTAGGTTAACGTTTCCTGCCAAGAAGGTGTCTGTCCGCCTGCAACAGCTCTTTTTTCGGATTCTGTATTGGCATAGGCTAATTTACCGCCAAAGCGGTAGCCCGCGGGCTTGTGTTCCTGGAATTACCCCTCTATTAGAGCGCGTTTGCGAGCTCCTTCTAAGAATGCTTATGGACAACCCCCCCAGATTCATAATCTATTTTGGGGGCCTCTTACTGGTGGAGAGAGGACAGGGGGGTTGTGGGTGGGGATGTGCGGGGTCCCGCAGTGCTACCGTTAGTGCTATAGTAGGAATAATTACTTCTACAATTGGAGAGGGAGAGTAATATAAGTGTATCACTACTAAAAGTGGTGATTGGTGTGTCTTAGGTTTAGGTATCATACTCTTTGATGTTGCGCGATGTGTCCTAACCAAGTTAGTTTTAGCCACGGAGTATAGTTATCCTAGACTACCCCGAATGGCTTTGTATGATCTTCGGCTCGTTGCAAAAAGGAATGTATCTCCTCTGCAGATAGAATCACAGCAGGATAAACAACAGGGCGGGGCAATATCAAGCGATTTTTTAGGAGGGCTAGATGATTGGGGGGGGGCATGTGTCGGGGCGCTTGGGCGTGTAGTACAGGGTGGGGGCGGTAGGCTCGGGATATTCGCAGGGGTGCCGGGTATGAAAGTGCGGTTGTTTACCTGGTGGGATTTGTGAATGGGTCTTGTTGACATATGATGCGGTTTGAAGTATGATAGGTGAGGTGGGGTGAGACATTGTTCACGAGTGAGCGGTTGTGATTGGATCACTGCTATTATAGGCTTAGGGTTTTGTTTATTACAGACGTTAAGTACCGCCGTGCGTATTATCTCAAGTGGGGTGGTAGTGCGTAGACCCAACCACCATTCCGAAAGTCCACTAGCGAAGCACAGCGGGACCGGGCGCAAAGGTTTGCGGTGCCGTTGCTAGAGCTTGGACTGTCAAAACCTACTGTAAGAGCGTGAATGCGAGATAAATGTGCTATTAAGTGGCTGTGTGGACTCCCCTCATTTTATCTCAACTAAGGTCCGAGTTTGTGGTGTTTCGCTGTCGCATGACCGAGGAAGTGAATTTCCGACGCCCCAGCTCATTTGTCTGCTGTTCGAATTCTTATGGTACAAATAGAGTGCTAAGGGAGATGTTTTCATACAAGAAAGGGATTATTTTGCTTGTTAGCTATCCCTGTCTTATACCAAGACACTTCCCCGGAACAGTGGTCTCACATCACCACAGCAACCGTTGGGCAGGAGCTGTTTGGAGGATCTTGAGAACACAAGAGCAGGAATCACAGCATGTTGGGGGGAAACAGATGCGTCTAGTGTTTAGGGGTGTGGTTCGGCCGTTTGATTAAATAGGGAGGGCGCAAGCCATTTGGGGCACGATAAGTGTGCCTGGAGGGAATGCAAGATCATTTACGACTGATTGAGATTTTTTGCTTTAAGATCGCTTCGTTTAGGAATGCTTAATGTTGATAGTTTGTAACGTAGGGTACTGGTTCTAGCCATACGGGTTTTTATTTTTATTTGCTTGCTATCATACCTTCTACTGTTAAGCATATGGGTATTTGAGGTCTATCCCTTTGAGGCCCTATGCCTCTTGGCGTGGGTTTTGCGGTTACTCGGGAATGGGGTTTTTTATTTATTTCTATTTCTTGGGAGTGCTGTAAGCGGGGGGTTAGTGTTTTGGGGTTGTTTTATGCTCATATGGCTTTATGGCATGTTCTTTTGTGTTTGTTTTCTGGAGGCATGTATGATACGTGTTTTATCCACCTGTGGAGGGTTTTGGTTGGCCAAGAGGATGTCCCGTTCATGAGCAGGATATCTCTTTGGCCAAGCGGGAGTCTTGCCCGCTGGGATGGAGCATGTCTTGCACTCCCCACTTTAGCAACTGTATGCTTGTGACCCTTGGATTTAAAGCCCGGGGGGATGTCCTGAATGAATGGGGTTATCGTAAATCAGGAATATTGTGGGGAGCCCACTAGGCTCTTTTCGGTTGACATCCTGGTTTTGATAGAGTGCGGCAACTCATAGCCCGGACTTGTCGGAAGACTGAAGGTACATGGTCGGGGAAGAGTTATGTCACTTACTGCAGCGCCACACTTCTGGAATCGGGTTACCGCCATTCCCGGTAAGCGATATTTGAGGAATGTGGGGGAGTTCGGTACTATTATCGCCGTAGGTAGTAGGCTGGTTCTTGTGAGCATCAAAGTGAGTTTTCGCCGTAGGATAACTTGCTATTGTAAACTCTGGCCCATGGTGGAGCTTTGGCTAAGCGGGCAGATCAGGGTCTACTGGTATGAGTAGCGATTCATGTCTTTGGTTTGCGAAATGAGGGGATATGTTCGTGAGGAGTACAGTGGCATAAACATTGGATTTTGGGAGGGTTGGACTCCCTGGCATGGTTCCTGTCGGTATGTATGCGTGACAGCAATGGAGCTTGGAACTAGGGATATGGTATGATCGATTTATGGCTGTACCTAGTGCTGTATCGTACTATACATACCTAAGTTTGAGGTTAGGGTGGATTATATATCTCGGGCAGTGGGGTATGGGTTTTGAGATCGCTGGGGCTGATCGATCAATCTCGCTGGCGAAGATTTTAACCCACTTCTGGGCTTAAGTTTGCGATCTGGGGTTTGGCTGTTTCTGTGGTATGGTTTGGAGGTGATTGGGTTGGTTAGAGTGGTGTTCATGAGCACTGTGGTATCTTGGTAATTGTTCATGCCCCTGTATACTATAAGTGGTTGATACCGCAAGCACTATGCAGGGGTTTTTCCAAAGGGAGAATTAGGTTACCATCGCTGTAGGTTCTATCGAGGGTAGTTATTTATTTCCGTAGAGTCCCGGCTCTACCATACATCTCTCTGTGGGGATTGGTTCAAGGAGGCCCGCGGTATATGGTATCATTCCATGGGCGGGAAGTAATTTGGATAAAAGTCAGGGATGTCTGGTGGTGTGCGATGCTCTAGTGCTAGGGTCTCCACTCCATGCTAATAGAAGCCCGGAGTCTGCTGTACAAAGAATAAGGGATAGATGAACTGAAAGGGTTTCTAGATTGGAAGCAATAAAGTTCCTCCCTGAAACCGTCGTCTTGTAATTCTGAGTCTAATGGCTACTAGAGGAGATACTAGCCATAGCGCATAGCTTGTTGTCTTCTAAAGCGATATTTTACTAAGAAGCTTATTCGAACTTATACGAGTAGTAGTATCTAATATTGCCAGTGGACTTTGGGGATACAAAGTGTTATTATGGTATGCGCAACTATAATCCTATGATGGATTAGGAATTCTGAGCTTGGAATACGCCAGGTACTGTTTCTTACAACTACGGTTATGGCATGGTAAGTTATCGTTATTGTACCGCTATAGAAAGTAATTCCTAATATTTTAAAGGTACGGTGGAGCGGACCAACTAGGGCTCGAGCCCAACCTCGAGCATTATTTAAGCATTAAATTGCCAAGCCAAAGTACCTTAGAATGATTTGCCTGCTGAGCATATAAATATTACCTTAATTTCCTGGGGGGTGCAAAGGGGTTGTAACAGTCACAAGATGTCACTGAGGTGGGGCTTCTTTATTGTAGGTATGATAATAATAATTATTATGATGGAATTGACTCGTGTATCGTGGCTGTTGCCTCTCCTACTTCGGTCGGTCGTCGTCAGCAGTGAGGGCGCAGAGGAAAACGCCAAGCCCGATTACTAGAATCTTGGCTGACTAAGGGGCCGTTTCAGGTCAACGTATTTGACCGGCGCCCTGGAGCAGCAGCCCGAGAGACCATCAGAGATTCCCCACTCCTTCCGCTTCACCACTCGACTTCATTCCCACAACTTCGCCGTGTACTGAGGGCTTTTATCCCGGCGGCTACTCATCTCTTGCTCCCTTTGGTCTAGAGTTAATCTGCTTTAAGCTGCGAGAGGCCGAGCCCCTCTTCCCCCTCAGCTCGAGTTCATGGTGAGCAGACGATTCAACGGTTTTCGAGCCTACTTGCTAATTGACTGGCTTTAATAGGCACCTACTAAACGCGCGGGCCGGAAGGCGAAGAGCAAGGATGCTTCTTCATCAAGCGGCGGCCAACCCAAGGTTAAGAAGGCCGTATTCGAAACAACAAAGAAAAAGGAAGTCGGCGTAACAGATCTCACGCTAATATCCAAGATATCCAACGAAGCTATCAATGAAAATCTGAGGAAGCGGTTCGAAAACCGTGAGATTTATGTTTGTATTCCACAGGCTTGGAACTAGGGAGATGTGCTAATAGGGGTATCCAGACATACATTGGCCATGTGCTTATCTCCGTGAATCCGTTCCGGGATCTCGGAATCTACACCGACCAGGTCTTAGCGAGCTATAGAGGGAAGAATCGACTGGAGGTTCCACCACATGTTTTCGCTGTCGCAGAGAGCTCCTATTATAATATGAATGGGTACAAGGAGAATCAGTGTATCATCATTAGGTATGTTAAGCTCTAGAGATGAGATTTTTTCCGCGAAAGGGCCGCAGGGGGTGGGCTTGGCACATGCGATAAGAAAAAAGCAACAGAACGAGTGATACTGAATTAGGGAAGGAAACCTGTACAAGTGCTAATCAATCTGGGTAGTGGTGAATCGGGGGCTGGAAAGACCGAAGCTGCCAAGCGAATAATGCAGTATATCGCCGCGGCATCATCAACATCCTCGACAACGATCCAAGAAATCAAAGATATGGTTTTAGCTACCAACCCTCTTCTCGAGTCATTTGGATGCGCGAAAACGTTAAGAAACAATAATTCTAGCCGCCACGGAAAGTACTTGGAAATTCAGTTCAATAGCCAAGGGGAACCTGTCGGTGCGAATATCACGAATTATCTCCTTGAGAAGACAAGGGTTGTTGAGCAAATCAGAGATGAGAGGAATTTCCACATCTTCTATCAGTTTACGAAGGCCGCGAGTCAAACTTATAGGGGTGAGGGCGAATTTCTGTTTGTGGAGATGTATTAGAGCTTACTAATATTGGGGTGAAAAAAATAGAAACATTTGGACTTCAAACACCGGATACATACCTCTATACTTCCAAATCAAAGTGCCTTGATGTCCCGGGGATTGATGATGTAGCCGAGTTCCAAGATACTCTGAATGCCATGCGGGTTATTGGGTTGTCTCAGGGGGAACAGGATCAAATATTCCGGATGTTAGCTGCGATTTTATGGCTGGGCAATATCCAATTTGTTGAAGACGAGCAGGGGAATGGGGCGATCAGCGATTCGAGTGTGACTGATTTTGTCGCATATTTACTCGAAGTTGACGGCGCTGCTGTGCATAAGGCTCTCACGACCAGGATGATTGAGACTTCCCGCGGTGGCCGGCGAGGATCAGTGTACGAAGTTCCTCTCAACCCAACCCAGGCTACCGCTGTTCGGGATGCCCTTGGGAAAGCAATCTACCAAAATCTGTTTGAGTGGATCGTTGATCGTGTAAACATCTCCATGAAGACTCGGGGAGCTATTGCACACACAATAGGAATTCTCGATATATACGGGTTTGAGATTTTTGAGAATAATTCCTTCGAGCAAATTTGTATTAATTACGTCAACGAGAAACTACAACAGATCTTCATTCAGCTCACCCTCCGAACCGAACAAGAGGAATATGCACGAGAGCAAATCACATGGACGCCGATTAAGTATTTTGACAATAAGATCGTGTGCGATTTGATTGAGGAGAAGAGACCACCTGGGGTTTTTGCTGCCCTCAACGATGCCTGCGCAACGGCTCATGCTGATTCAGGGGCAGCTGATGGAACTTTTGTTCAAAGACTCAATATATTGGCTTCGAACCCACACTTTGAGAATCGCCAAGGGCAATTCCTTGTCAAGCATTATGCTGGAGATGTCATGTACACGGTTGCTGGGATGACGGATAAGAACAAGGATCAGTTGTTAAAGGATCTTCTGGATTTAGTTGGACAGAGTGGAAATACATTCTTGAGAAATCTGTTTCCGAACCAAGTGGATAGAGATTCGAAGAGACGTCCTCCGACAGCCAGTGACAAGATCAAGGCATCAGCAAATGATCTTGTCACTACCTTAATGAAGGCTCAGCCTAGCTATATCCGAACAATTAAGCCGAATCAGAACAAGAGCCCCACAGAGTATGACGTGCCTGCAGTATTACATCAAATTAAGTATCTAGGATTGCAGGAGAATGTTCGTATTCGGAGAGCAGGATTTGCATATCGCCAAACCTTCGAAAAGTTTATAGAACGATTTTATCTTTTGTCTCCTAAAACTTCATATGCTGGTGACTATACTTGGACTGGAGACGCACGTACAGGTACCCTTCAGATTCTGAAAGATACAAGTATTCCGAAAGAGGAATATCAGATGGGTGTTTCGAAGGCATTTATTAAGACACCCGAGACATTATTCGCACTGGAGACGATGAGAGATAGGTATTGGCATAACATGGCAATTAGAATCCAACGTGCTTGGAGGAATTACTTGAGGTACCGAGCGGAGTGCGCAACCAGGATTCAGAGGGCTTGGAGAAAGAAGAGAGGTGGGGAGGAGTTTTTGAAGATCAGAGACCAGGGGCACAAGTTACTCGGGGGAAGGAAAGAAAGGAGGAGAATGAGTCTATTGGGCAGCCGCAGGTTTATGGGAGATTATCTGGGCGTAGGGAATGTCGGGAGTCGACTCGAGCCCATCCGTGCACCTGCGGGAATTGGGCAGGGGGAGAAAGTTTTGTTTAGCTGCAGGTCTGAGATCTTGGTGTCTAAATTAGGGAGAAGCAGCAAGCCGAGTCCTAGGATGTTAGTCATGGTGAGTTATCTGCATTGCGCCCCTTCTCATGATTAGTAAATGCTGACAGTCTGATGCTTTAGACTAATAAAGCAATATATATCGTGGTTCAAGCTATGGTCAACGGCCAAATCGCGATATCTTCTGAGAGAACCATACCGCTCGGGTCCGTCAGGTTTGTCAGCATGTCCTACCTCCGGGATGATTGGTTTTCTCTTGGAGTCGGTTCTCCTCAACAACCGGATACGCTCGTCTCTTGCGTCTTCAAAACAGAGTTCGTAACACATCTTCGGGCGGCTACGCCTGGTGGGCTCGATTTAAGGATTGGACCAGTAATTGAATACGCCAAAAAGCCTGGAAAGATGGCGGCTGTTAAGGTTGTTAAAGACCCTGCTATCCCGAGAGACGATCTTTACAAGAGCTCCACTATTCATGTGGGACCCGGGGAACCGCCTAATAGTAGTTCAAGACCGACTCCTAAGGGGAAACCTGTTGCTGCTAGACCGGTGACTACCGGCAAACTTCTGAGGCCCGGCGGGCCGGGGGGCGGGCCAGTAAGAAATAAGAATCCAGTAATGGCTGAAAGGCCGGTCCCACAACCTATCCCACAACCTATTCCACAGCCGGCACCCCGGCCCAGCATGACTTCAACTCCAAACGTAAACGCCAATGCATCACGTCCCGTCCCGCCAAAACCGGCTGTGCCAGAAGGTCGGACGGTCCCTCAAAATCTCATTGCTGCTTTGAACACTCATTCCCGCAATTCTTCCACTGGTTCGGCGACCCGTCTCCCCCCACCGGCGCCACCTGCACCTCCAGCTGCGCCTCCCCGCGTTGCGGATCCTACCTGTCGGGCTCTCTACGACTTTGCGGGTCAAACTGAAAACGAACTTTCTCTTTCGAAAGATGAGGTAGTTATAATTATTCGCAAGGAGGAGAATGGGTGGTGGCTTACTAAGAAGAAGAATTCTACTGAACAAGGTTGGGTGCCGTCGGCGTACCTTGAAGAAGAGGTTGCTCCCCCACCTCCCCCACCGCCCCCACCTATTGCCCCTGCTCGGCCGGCAAATGGGGCAGCTAGAGCAGCAGCGGGCAAGAAGCCGGCACCACCAGCCCCTCCGGCAAAGAGGCCAACTGTTGGAAGAAAACCTGTGGCGGTGGAGAACAGAAGCAGTGTCGCGGGTAGTACTACTAGTAGTAGTAGTGGAGCTGGAAGCTCTACAACAAGCTTTGCACCTGGCTTAGCACAGGCCGTAAGTTTACCCAATAATCTTCCGTCGCATAAATACTAACATATGGTTCGTTAGTTACTAGATAGACAGCAAGCTATGAGAGGTGGGAAAAAGGACGAGTCTGATGATTGGTAGATTTTCTTGAATAGGCTATTTTTCGCGTTACTTTAAAGCTTTGTAGTGAGAAGTTGCACTAAATTTTACGCTACTCCGGTTATTTTTTTTCTTAGCTCTGTCTTCATTTCCCTATTTTTCTTTCCCCCCGCAATAAATAGAGAAAATTCGGCTTTTGTTATACCGGTAGTGTAGGCTTGTGGTCATCTTGTTTTTATACTGTACTTTGCTTCTTCGTTCTTTGCTCCATCCCTCTAGTACTGCATGGGCTTGATATTGGGACGGAGAGAGAAAGGGACATTTTCTAGGTTTCTATTGACGATTATATATTGGGCTTGTAGCTATAGCTCGAGAGAGGAGAAACTATTCTAGTGCGTCGGTCGTTAGTGCGCCCTGGCACTACCGGTGGGTGGTTCGAGCCAAGCGGCGACCTGTTAAAGCTTGAGAGGTGAGACTGACACCTTATCCCACCTACTACCATATGGTAGTCCGAATCTTACCTTGTAAATCGCTGGATCCTGTAGATTCGGCCCCGGATCCCACCGTAACTCTGAACTAAGATTACACTGTGTTACCCATCTCGGATAAAGTGTGGCTCGGGATTGTCATGACACTTGGCAGTCTCGGTGAGGCGTGTATAAAACCTGGCAGTACTCTGTTGAGGGGGGGGGCAAAGAATTGTTAACAGCCTAGGTGCCGGGTTTGGTGCCTATTTTTGTGGAATGGGAGATTTGAGGACAGGTTACACGTTGGATTGGGGTTTAGCATCTTGATGGGATATCGTGAAACCTTCGGCTGGCACTATGAGGGGTTGTTATTAGGCCTTGTTGTGCTTTGTGGTTTAGTAAGAGTAATAAATTCCTCTGCAAGGGGTTCCTTTTTCGGGAACTGTAGGAGACTAGATTTTTCTCTAAACACGATTTCCTTTTCTTCCGGCGCTTCCATTCTCCGGCTTGGTGTTTTATTGTATCTCTGGATCTCTGAGTGCTTCAAGTTATCAAGCTCCTTACAGCTGATAGGCGAGTGATCGCCAGCGGTTGACACAAAATCTACCAACCCAAAGTGCCTCAATTCCGCGTCTCTCTTTAGCTTTCCTCTCGTCCGCCTTTTCCCGGCATATTTATCCTGTACCGCTATCCTCCTAGGCTCTGCGGGCGAGTTAGACACAAGTACAGTAGTATCACATTTGTAGTCAAAGCTAGCCATCCATCGATCATGGGAGCAGACATCGGTCAACCCAGGAGCTGCAAGGGCATGATTCGCCCACCCAACGGGGGTTTAGCGGCTACGCGACAAGCACAACACGTTGTACAGCACTCGGGTATTAGCTAACAACTACCCAGGGGTTGTCCCTCAGGTGCAGTAACGAGGTAACCTACTGATTTGGCTCATCATGGAATTGCCTAGATCGAGCCGATGAGGCGAGGACAAGTCGGGTGCGATGCCGCCCCTAAGTTTCTGGGAATCGCTTATGGACATTTGGGCCGGTGGCTTCTTGGAGAATTCTTTTCTTTTCTTTTGTTGGGCCCTTTAGCTAGCTAGGGGTGCGATACTGTGCCGGAACCGTAAGGTTATAGCGCAAGAACCCAAATCCCATAAGAAACATAACCGAAAGCATAAACAACTAATAACAAGCTAAAACAAATGGCGCCTCTCAGCGTCCCAGAATGGGGCTCTCCCATTCTTAAAGTAACTACGAAACTCTCGTGAAGGGGATTCTTCTTTGCCTGAGGCTATTAGTGGAACAAAATCAACGGAAACATTCATCAGCTTCACTCCCGTCTCGGTAAGCTTAGAGATCTTTGCATCAGGGTCCGAAATCCCTCACCCTAAGGTCATACATGTTCTAGTGTAGCACAGGGCAACCCTTAAATACGTCTTTGTCTCTTCCTCTAGGCCGCAGCGGGGGACGTATAGGCCCCCTGTCCTTGCTCTCCTAATCCTACTTCCTCCTCCCGTTTGGTGCATCCCCCCAGCTAGGAATTTAGGTCGGCCATGGATGCCCAGCGCGTTCGGAGCGGTGGCCTCTGACTATCATACGCAGGGCAGCTTTCATTCACCCTCATCTCATAAACAAATCTTCTAACCCGCTCTATCATAGGGCTTCCAGATGTGCTTGAGTAGATGTTATATACAAGCAATAGTGCTTTTACAGCAGATGTGATGGTATAATAATCCCCGTAGTAGGGTGTTGCATTGGGAGCAGAGAGGGGCACGGGCAAAGGGAAGCTGACATGGTATGGAGGAACACTGAATTGCGGATGAGTGAGCGTTCTAGGACATGAACGGATGCATAGGGTTATACATGTAGAGTTTTCACTATTAGCTAGCAATCTCCATAGAGAAGAGGCACTACGATATCATTCTCCTATCACTATTCCTACACTATTGTGCCACCTCCTTCATCAAGATGGTCGTATATGAGGTTCGGGGGAGGTGTGCTTTTTGACAGGTGCGTTAGGTTAGCTATAGCGCTGGCAGGTGCTAGGCATGAGGATGAAAGTAGATCTGCTATAGTCTCTGCATTGCGGTTGGAGATAAGATAGACATACTTAGTATGGGTTTAAGGGTATTTGGAATGCACAATATTGGTAAGGGATCCTCTACTAGCCCACCGGGGGTCGGAGTGCCTGGTTCTGCTCCTGAGGGGGCTTCTTCGGGAGTATGCATTTGGCACCCACCCACTGATTCCATAGGAATAAAATGTACGGTTTTCTCCATCCCCTGTCTCCATAAGGTTTATCGTGAAGATATGCGGAATATCATGTCGGCCTATATGGATCCAGATTCCTCAAAAGCAGAATTGGCTGTACAAAAAAGGTCTCTCCACCCGAGCCAGGGCCTCCAGAGTGGGCACGGTGTGTCACCATGTCAAACCTTTAACAAATAACCCCTCCCCACCTTTGTTAAGAGTTTCCCGAGCAGCCCCACTCGAGCGAGATAAGAGCTAGTGGTATCGCTACTATTGCTCACCCTGCTATTAACTGCCCAAATCCCATGTACTAAAGCCGCTCCAGAAGGAAACAGCCTTTGGGAGTGTGTCATGCGTCTCTCTGGAATAAGCCTGTTCTGTCAGCTTGGGGCCCTTCGGGATCACCGAAGATCACTCGAAATATTGAAGAGAGCCCTGTTATAATATGGGATCGGAATATGTGCACGGAACTCGGACGAAGAAGTGATAACAGAAAGTAGTGAAGATCTCTTATCGTAACAACGCTCGTTAATTCCATAATAAGAAAGCCATAGCTCAGCTATATAATACAGCAATTGAGTTCAGCCATTACCACCGCCTTCCCCTAATAAGGAAAAACAAAGACTATCAAAGAAGTATTCTGAGAGGAACAAAAGGAACAATGAAAGAACACACAATAGGCTTTCAAGTCAACCAGTAACGAGTATGAAAACAGAAAGGGCTGAAAGAAACATTTGAGAGGAGAAAGGAACCATATTTGAGAGGAGCAGAAAACCATATACCAACAAGCCCAACTTTGCACGTAGGAGCTATATTGGAAGTAAGGTATTAAAAAGCCTGAAATTTGGCATACCATCCACGCCTGCCCCTACCCGGTCGCTTATCAGGATATTTAGTATCTGTTTGTTCATATATTCACGATTAAATTCTTGATTTGTACCTAGAAAGAAGAAGGAAAGAAGAGAAAGGATAAGGCGGCCAACGATTATAGGATGAGGTGCCTGAGGTTTTTATCAAGGCCTCATAAGGCCCGGGCTAAACTTCCACCTTCGTCAGCTCCCCCACCACAAGTGCCTGAGAGGTGTGGGAAGGTGAATTGGGGTGAACAGAAACCCGCAAGAGGGGCCTATCCCATTTTTATCGCAATCTAATTTACGACCCCTTCTATAGTATAGTGCTGCATCTTTTTCTGTTCCATTGCGGGCAGTTGCTTTCACTCTCATTTTCTCATTGTGGATACATTCACTGCGGCTGATAGGCCTGAAATCATGAGTGATTACTCTCGGTGACGAGCTCTTCCCCAAACACAACTCTCCTTCAAGTGCTGATTTTCCTAGGTGTTGGTCTGCAGCGCTCTCGAAACCTGCTTGATAAAGAGGGCAAAAGATAAACAGTCCTCAGCTTCGGTACTTACACGCCTCAAACGACTCGGACCTCTCTGAGGAAAGACTATGTACCTCGATTCAATTATTTCACTTGTATATACTACGAGAGCGGCGCTTCATCACCAGCTCCTCCCGGACACATAACCCAAGTCTACAACGGTTGATCTTAGTTCAAAAGCCCCAGCACCACGTCAAGGTGTCAACCACGCTGGGGTCCCACGAGCCATCCGCTGGTTAACCAACCCACATTGGACGGATGATAGCCGGATCCATGATATTATTTCATGGTCCTCTAAAGTATCCTTCCTATCAGGCACCCTCCGTACGAGGCGTGTTACCGTGCTTGTTAGAGCCTGTTTGTATACAATGGTTCTATTCCGTTCCCCCATATGAATGGCCCTCTCTCTTCCGTTTCAAAAGTGAGAGAAGGCCATTTTCATGGGAGGAACGGTAGCCCAGTGGAATGGTCCATTTTTTACCAAAAAGGCTCTTGGTAGGCAGCGGTAAATACTGCTCGTGGGAGCCGGGACACTCCCGGCAGGCAGGCTCCCTGGCTGTCGTCACAGTCGCAGAGCTCCTCCGCAACAGTGATGCAAATTCCATGGAGAGAAAAGAAGAGGATTTGGTGAGGGGAAGTGGTATTTATAGGGAGTGCCAAGAAGTTCTTTGCTCTGGGGTTTTTGTGTGGAGGGTGGATGGGAGGTTCAGGTCTCTAGTTAGGTAGGGTTCATGAAAGTTTTGGTATTTTAGGGTACCGCGTGATATATTCATAAATCCCCCCTCGACATGGCGGCTTTCGGAGGCGTCGGCGTGTTCTTGCACCCACACCAGATGTTGGCCTCAATAGATTAGACGCTCAAGTAGGTGGTCTAAATCGGGGCTCCGATCTTCAGGCTGCAATCCCTACAAAGTGGGATTATGCTCTCATTGACTCATCTAGTTACTCTTCTCCCTCTGGGTTTTGATTCTTTGCATTGATGGCAACTGGGTTCTACGAGGGGCTATTCTAGCTAATTAGATAATTCGGCTGGTAGTTTTTACGCCGGAGGGCTTTTTTTTTAAACGTTATCGGAACAATTATTAATGGGATGATCCCAGGATTTTCTGGCATAAGAGATTGGGATTTTTGGGCCGATAGCTATCCATTAGGTTCTACTACCTTTAAACCAACTACGCATCTGTTAAAGGTCTTCACCTACTATGACAGGAGTAGAAATGTCCCCAGCTTTACTGTGAAAGTCCTACAAATCCTATCATTACCGAGCCAATAACCAAGCGTATATCACCCAGCCAGGACACTGGTAGTAGCGGGAGACATGATCTCAAATTTTGGAAAATACCCGTAGGTAATCTGGATAGGCTGGGCATTCCCCTAAGAATCGCATTGTTGACAATGCTGGATGTGGAAACCTCGGTCCTGGAATGGTCACTATATGACAATCTCCCCAGAAACTTGTTCCGTACTTCTCTTCCCACCAATGAAATACGCGGTCCATGCAGAGGCATCAAACGGAAATGGTGCTTTTGGTATAGGGAGGCTTTCCTTCCACAGAGATTTCGGGCAGTTTTTTGGATTGGTGGTTGGAAGCTTGGTATTCTAGGACACATCGGTACCTCAATTCAGCACAATACATGTGATGCTAGCAGCCCTTGACCGACCGGTCAAGCTTGGAGTCAATGTTGAAGTATAATAGATGATGAAAGCACTGTTAGAAAAGGTAGCAAATTTGGTCTTGGCTATTATATTCATCTCCAATACTTGGGAGAAGCAAACTTCGTGGGTTATATGTGTAAAATACAGGTGTGATCTCTTCCAGTCCAAGCAATTATTTCACCACTTCCTGATATCCATGCCTAGCGACACGCAACAGGGAATTCGACCACGATTATCTGGCTTGTCAGGGTCAACCGCTTTCAGTCCGAATTGAATTTACACTCTCCCTCATCTGCACCCCAGCATCCAAGAGGGGTGTTCGGCGGCAATCATCTGGCTTTATATCGATCTCCCAATCCACGAGCCATCTTTCCCAGTTTTTCTCTTTCCCGGGAAATTGTTAGTTTGTGTAAAATTGCATCGATACCTAAGATAGCCTATAAAATCGTAGATGAATAGCTATTAGTGGATTGTCATGCATTTCCGAATAGCATTGCCCATACCTACCAGTTCCAATTTGAAGTCTATGCTGCGTACACTTTGTTCGTTCAGATATCCCATTGCTGCGATTTTGGCTAGTTTTCCGGTCGATAGATCAACCTTCTGGTTCTATTGGTCTCCCTCTTGCTCTGTCGTTACTTCCAGAAGAGTGTGTCTGCTGCAAGGACATACTCGCTGAGTCCCGTATCATGCGAACCCGACTACCGCTCGGCGACTACTGGGATGACTTCTTTGCCTTCGAGATCTGAGGCAAGTCTTGGCACCCTGAGTGTTTTGATCATGGAGAGGGCTTGTAAAATGTCCCGTTGGTTCATCGGGGTAGCAAGCCGGTAGTTTTGTTCATTGTCATATTCGAATTAGTACCGGACTTGTCAAGTCTGTATAATTTGACAGAGCAGACTCGGACTCGGAAATCCCATGCCTTCATCAATGCAGCAAGGGCAATATCATTGGCCTCAGTATCCATTTTGGCCATCGTTACTCTTTCGTATCGACCCTTGCTTGTTTTTTCTCCCATTGCATGCTTGGCCTTCGAGATCAGATCTTCAATAGATCTTATGTATCGCAGAAACCAGGTTCTGATAGGGTCACCACCGCCCATATCGTTGTCAGAGGATAATAATTCAAGGACGATAACCTTAAGGGCTCCTTCCTTGCCTACTTGAGTGTGAAGGTGATGGGTTTCTGGCACGGTCCGGACTGCACGAGCGGCATGGCACTTCTTTGCACCAGTGAGGAGGAGCCACATTGTTTTCTTGGAGAGTGGAGGGAAGGTGGCTCGGAGGTGTTCGGCGACTGCGCGGAGATGAGCTGCACAGAAGGAAAGGTCGGTGTTGAGTAATGGAAGGACTGTCGGGAGGTATTCTTGAAGTTGAGAATAAGATTTCCTGGCTGATCTATAATG
>Ga0307510_10000883_pt1 | contig 31532 bp, 30 predicted proteins | sample 12_EM_MG_FD_207224 | JGI IMG/M metagenome (GOLD analysis project Ga0307510, IMG submission 207224) | Populus trichocarpa ectomycorrhiza microbial communities from riparian zone in the Pacific Northwest, United States - 12_EM | ecosystem: Host-associated > Plants > Roots > Unclassified | place... | reverse complement strand
CGACCTCGGGCATGAGCGTGACCGGGCCCAACGGCGAGCCGGTCGGCTCGGCCTCGGTCGGCGCGCTGTTCCTGGCCGGCATCCTGCCGGGCCTGTGCCTGTCCGTCCTGCTCGGCGTGACCACCTGGTGGCGCGCCAAGAAGTTCGACTACCCGCGCATGCCCAAGGCGACCTGGCTCGAACGCTGGAAGGCCTTTCGCGAATGCATGTGGGGCCTGCTGCTGATCGTCGTCGTGATCGGCGGCATCTACAGCGGCGTGTTCACGCCGACCGAAGCGGCGGCGATCGCGGCGGTCTACGCCTTCTTCATCTCGGTGTTCGTCTACAAGGACCTGAAGCTCAGCGATGTGCCCAAGTCGCTGCGCAGCGCCGCGGCGATGAGCTCGATGCTGCTCTACATCATCACGAACGCGGTGTTGTTCAGCTTCCTGATGACGTCCGAGCAGATCCCGCAGGCGATGGCCGCGTGGATGACGAGCCAGGGCTTCGGCCTGGTCGCGTTCCTGCTGCTGGTCAACATCATCCTGCTGGCCGCGGGCAACTTCATGGACCCGGCCGCGATCGTGCTGATCATGGCGCCCATCCTGTTCCCGGTGGCCGTGAAGCTCGGCGTCGACCCGATCCACTTCGGCATCCTGATGGCCGTGAACATGGAGGTCGGGTTGTGCCACCCGCCGGTCGGGCTGAACCTGTATGTGGCGTCCGGCATCACGAAGATGGGCATCACCGAGCTCACGGTGGCGGTGGGGCCGTGGTTGCTGACGATGATCGGCTTCCTCGTCGTGATCACCTTCTGGCCGCCGCTGTCGCTGTGGCTGCCGCACCTGCTGTTCAAGTGAACGGCGGGCGGCGGGCCTGAGCGAACAAGGTCGTCGTCAAGGCGCCGGCGCGAACGCCGGGTCGGCCTCGGCGCCGGGGCGTGGCTTCCAGCCCAGCGTGTAGTAGGCGCCGCGGTCGCGGCCCCACGGGTCGAAGGTGTTCACCACGTGGTCGAGCTCCGGTGCGAGCTCGGGCATGGTGCGCAGCAGGATGCGCTTGAGCGGCGCCACTTCCACCGTGTGGCCGTTGGCGGTGCCGCGCTCCATCACCTTGCCCAGCGGGCCGTTGTCGCTGACCCAGCGCACGCCGAGCGCGGTGTAGAACTCGGGCCGGAAGCTCGAGGTGAAGAAGCGGTCGCTGTACAGGCGCCGCGACGCGTTCAGGATGAACACCTGGAACTGCGTCTCCGAGATCGCGAAGCCGTGCGGCCGCGTGAACTCGGCGAGCCAGCCCACCACCGTGTCGACGTCCTCGATGTTGTCGACCAGGCTGCCGTTGGCGTGACCCAGGCAGTCGTCGATGCGCGTGCCGTCGACGTTGCGCTGCGCGTCGGTGATGATCTTCGAGGCGTCGCAGCGGTGCTGGCCGTAGACCTCGCGCAGTGTCGCGATCACGCGTTCCTGCTCCTTGCGCGGGGGCGAGCCGGCGGGCAGGCGCTGGTCGATGAAATCGTCGAAGCTGGTGAGCTGGCGCAGGCCGTACTGGCGCCGGAACTCGTTGAAGCGCGGCACGCCGTGCTCGCGGTCGCGGATCACGTCGAGCGCGGCGATGTCGATCTTGCCGGTGGCGGTCTGCAAGCGCGGCAGCGCGATGTTCTGCATGAACTGCGGCGTGTTCTGCAGCGTCAACAACCCGAGCCGTTGGCGGCCCATCGAGAGTGCCCAGTTCGCGGCGCCGGCATCGAGCATCGCCTTCGTGGCCTTGCCGCGGAAGGTCTCGATCACCGGCACCTTGGCGCGGATCACGTTCGGGTCGCGGTCCCATTCGCGGAACTCGATCAGGTCGGGCACGAGCGCGTGCAGCCGGTAGACGCTGACGAACTCCTCGGGGAAGTTGAACGGCGAACCGAAGTGGTTGATGCCGCCGTTCACATGGTCCGGGTTCTTCAGGCTCCAGATGTCGGTCTTCTTCGGGTCGTAGAGCGCGAACACCGCGTCGTCGCTGTACACATGGCTGCCCAGGCCGAAGATGCCAGGGCCGGAGGCGAGCGCCGAATACCACTGCGTCGCCTTCTTCGCGTTCTCCGACTTGCCGAAGTTCTGCACCACGATCTTCTCGAGCGCGGCCTTGGCGATCTCGTGGCCGGCGAGCAGGCCGTTCCAGTTGGCGTTCATGCCGAGGTAGAGCGGCTCGTCGTAGAGCAGCTGCGGCGTCCACTCGATGGTGTGGATCTTCGCGATCTCGGCCGCGACGACGAGGCGGCCGATCTCGAACAGCTCGTTCGCGCTGACATCCTTGTAGCGGATCACATCGTCCGGGCGCACCGGGTTGCGCAGGCCCGAGTCGGCCTCAGGCGTGGCGCGCGTCTGCGCACGGAAGGCATCGACGAAGGCGTTGTGCTCGCGCGCGAACACCGTGTGATAGAAGCTGATGCCTATGGTCCAGTTGTCGGGGAAAGCCACCGCCGATTGCCCGGCCCACTGCGGATTGAACTTGTCGTTGGCACCGAACAGCGGCAGCTCGCCCTGCGCCTCGCCGGCACCGGCATGTGCGCCCGGCTGCAGCAGCAGCTTCGCCGGATCGGCCGGATCGCGCTTGACGCGGCTGCGCGAGACCGCGTCGTATCCGTAGATCTGCGAGGCGTCCCACCAGCCGGTGACGGTGTTGGTGTGCGTCTTGTAGGCGCGCGCAAGTTGAGGTTGGCCGTTGGCGGTGAAGGTCGGCGGCGCGCCGGCCTCGGCCACGTAGCCGCGGTCGATGCGGTCGCCGGGGCGGCAGCCGAGTGCCTTGATCTGCGCGGCGCCGAGCGGCTTGCCGTCGGCGCCGGTGCTGCAGCCGACCGGCATCATCGCGCCGTCGTTGTTGTGGCCTTCCTCGAGGTGCGAGAACCAGTCGTGCGTCATGAACTGGATCCAGAACGCCGCGAGCACATTGAAGAACGGCGCCTTCTTGTAGTCGCACTGGCCGGCGGTCGAGTTGCCGGGCAGGCCTTCGCCTTCGTTGCACTTGGCCGGGTCGGATTGTTCGCGCGTGAACAGCTTGCGGCTGATCAATTGCGGGTCGGGCTTGAGCAGCGCGAGGCGATCGCCATGGCGGTTGCGCGCGAGCTCGTTGTTGCCGAGATCGGGGTAGGTGGACTCGAACTCCACATTGCGCGCGAACGGCGTGCCGGCCGAGCCGAGGCGCGGGTTGCGGATGTCGTTGCACACGCCGTCGAGGTTGCGAAAGCGGATCAGCTCGCCGCTGCACAGCTGCGGCCCGTCGCCGCCGACCGCGTTGTATTCGGGCGCGCTCTTGGGCAGCCGCATCGCGTCCCAGGTCTTGAGCGCGGGGCCGGCCACGCCATCGCGCCCGAGCACGTAGTCGACGAAGGTGCCGTTGTTGTCGAACAGGTTGAACTTGATCAGCTCCATGCGCTGGTACTCGAGGTCGAGCAGCGCGCCGTCGATGCCACGGCCGTTGGCCGACAGGTGGCGGCCGACGCCGGTGGTGCCGGGGTACAGCGTGGCGCTGTCGCCGGTGGCCCAGTAGTTGGCCCAGTCGACATACGGCGTCTTGCGGAACTCGGCCGCCTTGTCGCTGCCGCGGCAGGTGGCCACATCAGCGCCGACCTTGCCGTTGAAGCGCTGGTCGCGCTCCTTCGCGAGCGGTCGCAAACCGCCGGCGACCATGTCGATGCAGTCGCCCGCGTCGGCGAGCGCGCCCTGCTCGCCGCCCTGCGTCGCGCATGCGCTCAGCAGCAGCACCAGCACCTGCACGAGCGCCGCGGCGCCGAGTGCTTTTGTCGATGTGTTCATCTTGTCCCCGTCTCGGTCTGGCCGGACGAGCAACATACGCAGCGCCCGATGCTGCGTCAATCTCACCGACCCCCTAGGGTCGCAGGCGCGAAGCGGGCGGTGTCAGCCCGGTCGGCGATAGTCGTTCGCGATCCACGCTGCGGCGCTCGTCGCGTTCAGCTTGAACGCCGGTGACACGGCGACACGCGCGAGCTCCGCACCGAACGCATCGACGGCCGTCAGGCGCGCGGACGGGTTGTCGTCGTCCGGCACGATGTCCAGCGTCACGAGCACGCGGCCGCTCGCGGCGTCGACCTGCACGCGCTTGTGCAGCGTCGCGTGCAGCTGCTGTTCGTGGCGGCGCAGCACCTCGTTCGCCGTCTTCACGAGCGTGAAGAACGCCGGTGAATCGAGCGGCTTCGGGTTCTTCTTGTCGCGCCCCATGGTCCACGGGCCGACCAGCGCCGGCTCGGCTTCGCCGTCGCGCGTCATCGCCACGGCCCAGCCTTCGTCGTCCTCGTTCTTGATGACGCGGGCGGTCCAGCCATCGGCGCGCCACAGGCGGTCTTCGTGGATGTCGTCGTTGTTGTTGTCTTCTTCGTTCATGCGGCGAGTATCGCCGCAGCGTCGTTCGGCTTCGCCTTGCGCTCAGCCCACGAGCAGGCTGCGCACGAGCGGCAGCAGGTCTTCCAGCGTGTTCTGCTTCTGCAGCAGGCTGCGCACGTGAGCCGCGCTCGCGGCGCTGTGCAGCTCCTCGGAGATGTAGCCGGAGCTGATCACCACCGGCAGGTCGGCGCGGATCTCCGCCATCGCGCGGGCCACGTCCATGCCGGTGAAGCCGGGCATGTTGAAGTCGGTGATGACGAGGTCGAACGCCGCCGGTGCGGCACCGACCGCCGCCACCGCCGCCTGACCATCCGAGAAGGTCGTGACGCGGTAGCCGGCCTGCGTGAGCAGGCGATCGACCATCAGCACGATGACCTCGTCGTCGTCGACGCACAGCACGTGCTGGCCCTGGCCGCGCACCGAAGCGGCCGGTGCGGAGGATGGCTCCGGCAGCGGCGCGGGGGCTGTGGTCGGCAGGTACATGTGGACCGTGGTGCCGCGGCCGGGCGCGCTCTCGACATGGATCGCGCCGCGGTGCGATGCGACGATGCCGTGCACCACCGACAGGCCCAGCCCCGTGCCCTGGCCGGTGGGCTTGGTCGTGAAGAAGGGCTCGAAGATGCGGGCCCGCGTGGCCGCGTCCATGCCGCTGCCATCGTCCTGCACCCACAGGTGCGCATAGGCGCCCTGCGCGAGCGACTTGCTGCTGGCCGCGCCCGCACTCGTCGCCTCGATGGTCCGCGGTTCCAGACCGACGACGATCTGCCCCGGTCGCCCCTGCAGCGCGTGCCAGGCGTTGGTGCACAGGTTCATCAGCACCTGGTGGATCTGCGTGGCATCGGCTTCGGCATGCAGCGGCGCCGGGCTCAGCGAACACGTCAGCGTGACGGACGCGGGCAGCGTCGAGCGCAGCAGCGTCACCGCTTCCTCGACCAGCGGCTGCAGCGCTTGTGCACGCAGCGAGTGCGGCTGGCGCCGCCCGAACGCGAGGATCTGCTGCACCAGGTCGCGCGCACGCGAGCCGGCCTTGCGGATCTCCTCCAGGCTGCGGTGCGCGGGGTGGTCGGCACCCAGGTCTTCGCGCGCCAGTGCCACGTTGCCGAGGATCGCCGCGAGGATGTTGTTGAAGTCGTGCGCGATGCCGCCGGCCAGCGTGCCGATGGACTCGATGCGCTGCGACTCGCGCAGCTGCGTCTCCAGCGAGCGGCGCTCGCGGTCGGTGCGCCACAGGCGGCGCAGCAGCGCGCACATCAACAGCAGCAGCACGGCCCAGGTCAGGGCCGTGACCAGCGCCAGACGCTGCCAGCTCGCCAGCACATCGTTGCGGCTCAGCGCCACCGTCAGGAAGAACGGATAGCCCTTGACGACGATGGTGCCCGAGATGCGCGGCACCTTGTCGGTGAAGGCCACGTACTCGTTGACCGTTTCCTGCTGGCCCGCCTTCACGCCGAGCAGGATGGGCTGATCGGCCGGCATCGGCTTGTTGACCTCGGCATCGATCTGCGGCCAGCGCAGCACCAGCCGGCCTGCGTCGGTGCGCCGCAGGAACACCGCGCCGTTCGGTCCGATGTCGATCTTCTTGAACTGCTGCTGAAAGTAGGTCAGGTCCAGCGGCGCAGCGACCGCGCCGACGAAGCGGCCCTGCGCGTCGCGCAACGGGCGCGTCATCACCATCGTCGGGCGCCTGACGATGCGGCCATCGAAGACATCGGAATACAGCAGGCCGGCCGAGGGATCGTTGCGGTAGATGCCGAAGAACGGGCGGTCGCCGTAGTTGGCCGAAGGTGTGGTCGATGCGGCCGACACATAGCGCTGATCGCCCTGAGCGTCGATGATGCGCAGCGAGATCAGCTCCTCGAACTCGCGCAGCAGCGCGTCGAGGTTGCCGTTGAGCCGCTCGGCGTATTGCGCCTCGGCGTTCGGTGCGAGGGCGGCGATCGGCGTGGTCTGCACGACGGTCTGCAGGATGGAATCGGTGCGCCGGAAGGTGCCGTCCATGCGGACTTCGAGCGTGCGCGCGTAGTTCAGCGCGGTGATCTTCGCGGCGTTGAGGGCGTCTTCGCGCGCGGTCCAGAGCAGGTAGCCGATCAGCAAGGTGGCGCAGCACGCGGCTGCGACCAGCAAGGCGATGAAGCGCTGGCGCTCGAACAAGGGCCGATGGGCCGGGCGAGCGGTGGACATGCGGGGCGTGGGCTCGGTTCGCGCGGCGATTCTCGATGCACGTCTGCGCGTCGCACGATCTTACGCGCGGGTGATCGGCGCCCGGGGCGGCACGGCCCCGGTGTTTGCCCGGGCTGAGGCCCGGTGGCGCCGGGTGCGCGGCAGGCCCAGCATTCGAGGGGGCACCCCTAGTGTCGGGCCTGCTTTTTGCACGGTCGGCTGTTGGATACGCGTCACAATTCGCACCTGAAAGATGGCGCGGTCATCAAGAATTGCCGGCTTGCCCGAGTGCGTCTTCGAGGCCTGGTGTGAGGGACGCCAGGCTGAATCAACAAGAGGCCGAGATCTCATGTTCGAAAACTTGCGGCGGGACAGCGCCCGGTACACGGTGCTCGGGGGCTGGTTCCAGCATCCCGGGTTCTGGATCGTCGCTGTCTACCGCTTCGGCATGTGGGCGCACGAGCTGCCGTGGTGGGCGCGCCTGCCGATGTGGGCGCTGTACCGGCTCGCCAGGCTGCCGCTGGTGGTCTTCAACGTGCACCTCTGGGCCGGTCGCGGCGGCGCCAAGATCGGCCCGGGCTTCTGCCTCATCCACCCGACCAACGTCAGCATCGGCAAGCTGGTCGAGATCGGCAGCGACTGCCTGATCTTCAACGACGTCACGCTCGGCACCGGCACCATCGGCAGCACGCCCAAGCTCGGCGACCGGGTCGACGTGTACGTCGGCGCGCGCATCCTCGGCGGTGTCTCGATCGGCAGCGATTCGATGGTCGGCGCCAACTGTGTCGTGATGCGCGACGTGCCGGCATCGTCGGTGGTGCTGTCGGCGCCCAGCCGCGTGATCCCGCGCGCGCTGTCGCCGGTGGCGCGGCGCGCCGACGGCATGGCGCCCGACGAAGCGGCTGCGCCCGGCCCGACCGAACGGATCGGCTAGCCGCGGCCCATGTGCGGCATCGCGGGCATCTTCAGCAACGACGCCGCCGCGGCGCCGCGGCGCGACGAGCTCGCCGCGATGATCCGCGCCGTGCGTTTCCGTGGGCCGGATGGCGACGGCTTTCTGTGCGACGAGCGCGTGGGCCTCGCGCATGCGCGGCTCAGCATCATCGATCTCGCCAGCGGCCAGCAGCCCATCCACAACGAAGACGAATCGGTGTGGGTGGTGTTCAACGGCGAGATCTTCAACTACGTCGAGCTGCGCGTGCAGCTGGAGCAGCAGGGCCACCGCTTCTACACGCAGTCGGACACCGAGGTCATCGTCCACCTGTATGAACAGCATGGCGAAGATTTCGTCCAGCACCTGAACGGCCAGTTCGCGATCGCGCTCTGGGACCGCAAGCGCGCGCAGCTCGTGCTGGCGCGCGACCGCACCGGCATCCGTCCGCTGTTCCACACCACGGTCAACGGCCGCCTGTGTTTTGCGTCCGAAGCCAAGGCCCTGTTCGCGCTGCCCGAGGTGCCGCGCCGCATCGCGCCGCAGGCGCTGGCCGAGATCTTCACGTTCTGGGCGCCGCTGGAGCCGCACTGCATCTTCGAGGGCATCGAGTCGCTGCCGCCGGGCCACCTGATGGTGGTGAGCAACGGCGCGACGCGCGTGCGCCGCTACTGGGACTGGAGCTTCCCGAACGAGCCCGTGCCCGACCACCGCAGCGCCGACGAATGCGCCGAAGAACTGCGCACGCTGCTGATCGACGCGGTGCGGCTGCAGCTGCGCGCCGACGTGCCGGTGGGCGCCTACCTCAGCGGCGGGCTCGACTCGTCCATCGTGACCACGCTGATCCGCCATTTCACCGACACGCCGCTGCGCACCTTCTCGCTCGCGTTCGAGGACGACGAGTTCGACGAGAGCGGCTACCAGCAGGAGATGGTGCGCTACCTCGGCACCACGCACTCCGAGATCCGCTGCTCCAAGGCCGACATCGCGGCGGCGTTCCCGCGCGCGGTCTGGCACACCGAGGCGCCCATCCTGCGCACCGCGCCGGCGCCGCTGATGATGCTGTCGGGCCTGGTGCGCGAGCAGGGCTACAAGGTTGTGCTCACCGGCGAAGGCGCCGACGAGGTCTTCGGCGGCTACGACATCTTCAAGGAAGCCAAGGTGCGGCGCTTCATGGCGCGCTCGCCGCAGTCGGCCAGCCGCGCGGGCCTGCTGGCGCGGCTGTACCCGTACCTGAAGCATTCGCCGGCCACCGGCGGCGCGTTCGCGAAGGCCTTCTTCAGCGATGGCATCGAGCACCTCGGTCAGCCGTACTACGGCCATGTGCCGCGCTGGACCACGACCGCGCGCACGCGGCAGTTCTTCTCGAAGGAGATGCGCGCGTCGCTCGCCGGCTGGAACCCCTACGCGTCGCTCGAGGCCACGCTGCCGCCGGAGATCGGCCGCTGGCCGGCGCTGGGCCGCGACCAGTACATCGAGGCGCACACGCTGATGTCGGGCTACCTGCTGAATTCGCAGGGCGACCGCATGGCGATGGCCAACTCCATCGAAGGGCGCTTCCCGTTCCTCGATCACCGGCTGATCGAGTTCGCGAACAAGCTGCCGCCGCGCTACAAGCTGATGGGCCTGACCGAAAAGTATCTGCTCAAGCGCAGCATGAAAGGCCTGCTGCCCGACACCATCCGCCAGCGCAGCAAGCAGCCCTACCGCGCGCCCGACAGCCAGAGTTTCTTCAAGGCGGGCAAGCCGGTGGACTACGTGGCCGATCTGCTCGGTGCGGAGCGCGTGGCCAGCGCCGGCTACTTCGATCCCGTCGCGGTCGGCAAACTCGTGGAGAAGTGCCGCAGCGGGCGGGCCATCGGGTTCGCCGACAACATGGCCTTCGTCGGTATCCTCTCGACCATGTGCATCGACGAGATGTTCATACGCCGCGCGCCCGGCCCGATGACCATCGGCTGAGGCCTGCGGCGCGTCCACACGGCCTCAGTCAGAAAGTTCGGGAAGAGCGCATGCTGCTGCATCAGTTGTTCGAAGCCACGGCGCGGCGCGTGCCCGACAAGACCGCGCTCGTGTTCGACGGCGTGCGCCACACCTACGCGCAGCTCGATGCGCGCGCCAACCACCTGGCCGCGTTGCTGCAGCAGCGCGGCGTGCAGCGCGGCGACCGCGTCGCCGGCTTTCTCGACAACGGCGTCGAGGCGGTGCTGTGCCTGTACGCCACGCTCAAGTGCGGCGCCGTCTTCATGCCGGTCAACCCGCTCACCAAGCGCGACAAGCTCGCCTACCTGCTGAACGATTCGCGTGCGAGCGCGTTGGTCAGCCACACGGTGCTGCAGGCGGAATGCGTGCACGCGCTGGCGCAGAACGGCAGCGTGCACACGGTGATGATGGCAGGCACCACGGCCGTCACCGCCACGGAAGACACGCGCCAGCTGCCGTTCCCCGCCGCCGATGCGCCCGCGCTCGCACCGCTCGCGCTGCCGCCGCTGATCGATCAGGACCTGGCCAGCATCATCTACACCTCCGGCTCCACCGGCGACCCCAAGGGCGTGATGCTGACGCACCTGAACATGGTCTCGGCCGCGCGCTCGGTGTCGCAATATCTCGGCCTGGTCGACAGCGACATCGTCGCGTGCGTGCTGCCGCTGGCGTTCGACTACGGCCTGTATCAGGTGCTGATGGCGTTCCAGACCGGCGCCACCATCGTGCTGGAGCGCTCGTTCGCGTTCCCGGTCAAGGCGCTGGAGGTGCTGGCGCGCGAACGCGTCACCGTGTTCCCCGGCGTGCCGACGATCTTCTCGCTGCTGATGCAGCTCAAGACGCTGGGCGAGCATCCGCTGCCCGATCTGCGCCTGATCACGAACACCGCGGCGGCCTTGTCCGAGACCCACATCAACGCTTTGCGCGGCCTGTTCCCGCAGGCGCAGCTGTTCTCGATGTACGGCCTGACCGAATGCAAGCGCGTCACGTTTCTGCCGCCCGAGCAGCTCGACATCCGCCCGACCAGCGTCGGCCGCGGCATGCCCAACGAAGAGGTGTGGCTGGTCGACGAGGCCGGGCAGCGTCTGCCCAACGGCAGCGTCGGCGAACTCGTGATCCGCGGCAGCAATGTGATGCGCGGATACTGGGAAAAACCGCACGAAACTGCCAAGCGCCTGAAGCCCGGGCCCATCCCCGGCGAGTTCATCCTTCATTCCGGGGATATCTTCCGCACCGATTCCGAAGGATATTTGTATTTCGTGTCGCGTACCGACGACGTCATCAAGAGCCGCGGGGAAAAGGTCAGCCCGCGTGAAGTCGAAGACGTGCTGTACAGCCTCGAGGGCGTTTACGAAGCTGCCGTGATCGGCGTGCCGGATGCGCTGCTCGGCGAAGCGGTCAAGGCGTTCGTGTCGTTGCGGCCCGGCGTCTCGTACAGCGAGCGAGACGTGATTCGTTACTGCCTGTCCAAGCTCGAGAGCTTCATGGCACCGAAACACGTCGAGTTCGTGGCCTCGCTGCCCAAGACCGACACGGGCAAGATCAAGAAGACCGGGTTGTCCTGAGCCGCCACCGAGCGGCAGTCGTTAAAACAAGGGAATGAAGATGAGTGCGATCAAGTCGACCGTTCGGGCCTACATCCTCGAGAACTTCATCATGGGCGGCGATGGCCCGGCGTTCACCGACAGCGATTCCTTCATGGAACTGCACGTGATCGATTCGACCGGCTTCCTCGAACTCGTCACCTTCCTCGAAGAAACCTGGAACGTCGTCGTCGAAGACGCCGAGATGACCCCGGAAAACCTCGACAGCCTCGACGGCATCGAAGCCTACCTGCGCTCCAAGGCCGTGGCGATGCCGTGCGCGGCGTAGCCGTTTCGCCGCCACCGGCGCGGCGCCGCGCGCCATGCTGAATCCCTCTGTTCTGGACATCGACTGCGCTGCCGAGACGGAGCGCATCTGCCGCTGGATGGTGCAGACCGTCGGCCAGCAGCTGCACAAGCGTGGCGTGGTGCTGGGCTTGTCGGGCGGTGTCGACAGCTCCGTCTGCGGCGCGCTCGCGGTGCGCGCGTTCGGGCCGAAGAAGGTGTTCGGGCTGCTGATGCCCGAGCAGGATTCGTCGGCAGCATCGGAGACGCTGGGCGCGCGCGTCGCGCAGCAATGGGGCATCGCCCACCACCTCGAGAACATCGCGCCGACGCTGCAGGCGATAGGCTGCTATCGGTGGCGCGACGAGGCGATCCGCGCGCTCGTGCCCGACTACGCGGACGACTGGAAGAGCAAGATCGTCATCAAGGGCGGCCGCGACGGCGGGCTCAACCACTTCCACCTCGTCGTGCAGTCGCCGGAGGGCGAGACGTCGGAACGCCGGCTGCCGATCCGCGAATACCTGCAGGTGGTCTCGGCCACCAATTTCAAGCAGCGGGTGCGCAAGACGGTCGAATACTTCCACGCCGATCGGCTGAACTACGCGGTCATCGGCACGCCGAACCGGCTCGAATACGACCAGGGCTTCTTCGTCAAGAACGGCGACGGCGCGGCCGACCTGAAGCCGATCGCGCACCTGTACAAGACCCAGGTCTATGCGCTCGCGCGCCATCTCGGCCTGCCGGACGAGGTCTGCAACGCGATGCCGACCACCGACACCTACAGCCTGCAGCAGGGCCAGGACGAGTTCTATTTCGCGCTGCCCTACGACCGCATGGACCTGGCGCTGTGGGCGCACAACCATGCGGTGCCGGCAGCAGAGCTGGCCACGGCGCTGGGCCTCACTGAAGCGCAGGCCGGCTTCGTCTACGCCGACATCGAGGCCAAGCGCCGCGGCACGCGCTACCTGCATGCCGCGCCGGTGCTGGTCGAGCCCGTGCCCGAGGTCCAATGAGATGAGCGGGGCGCAAGCGCCGGCGCCGCAGATTGGTGAGCAGTTCGCTGCGCTGGTCGCCGAATGGCAGTCGCGCCTGACGCCGCTGCCCGACAAACCGCAGGAGACCGCCGACGCGACGCTGCGAACGCTGTGGCAGCTCGCCGCCGGCCAGCCCTTGTCGCTGGAAGCCGCACTCGCTGCCGATGCGCTGCCGCCGCTCGACACCACCGCCGAACAGCGCCTGCGCGATCTGCTGACGCAACGCGCGAGCGGCGTGCCGCTGGCGCACCTGACCGGCCGCCAGCGCTTCATGGGCCTGGACATGCTGGCCGGCCCCGCGGCACTGATCCCGCGCCAGGAGACCGAGCTGCTGGGCCACGCCGCGCTCGCGCTGGTGCGCGAGCAGATCGCGCGTGCGGGCGCGGCCACGGTGATCGACGTCTGCACCGGCTCGGGCAACCTCGCGCTGGCCATCGCGCGGCACGAACCGAACGCGCGCGTGCATGCGAGCGATCTGTCGGTCGACGCGGTCGAACTCGCGCGCCGCAATGCCGAGTTCCTCGGCGTGGCGCAGCGCGTCGACCTGCGCGCCGGCGATCTGCTGGAACCCTTCGACCAGCCCGCATTCCGCGCCCAGGTCGACGTGCTGATCTGCAATCCGCCCTACATCTCCAGCGGCAAGGTCGAGAGCATGCACCACGAGATCAGCGCGTTCGAGCCGCGCCTCGCGTTCGACGGCGGCCCGCTGGGTGTGCGCATCCTGCAGCGCCTGATCCGCGAGGCGCCGCGCTTTCTTGCGCCGCAAGGCTGGCTCGCGTTCGAGGTCGGCGAGGGCCAGGGGCCGGCGGTATTGCGCCGGCTCGAGGTCGGCGGCGTGTTCAAGCAGCGGCGCAGCGTGTGCGACGCGCGCGGAGAAATCCGCGCGATCGTCGCGTCGCGTTGACGCGCACGCGCGCCGCCGGGAATCATGATGTCTGGAGCTTCGGTGGGACGACGTTGGATGCAGGCGCGCGATTTCTTCGTGATGCGCGCGCACGGGGGCTGGTTGCATTTCCTGCTGCTCAAGATCGGCCGTGTCGCGGGCGGGCGCGTGCCGGCACTCGGGCGCGCGATCGATCGCCAGGTCGCGCGGCTGGACGCGCACACGCAGACGCGCAGCCGCGTGTTCGATGCGGCGCACGGCACCGAGACCTATCTGCGCCTGGATGTGCGCGTGACCGAGGAGGCCGATCGCGCCGATGCGGTCTGGGGCTACGGCGCCGTCAACCATGACTTCTTTCGCGAGATATTCCGCGCGATCCCGATGTCGCTGAAGCCGTTCGCGTTCGTCGACGTCGGCTCCGGCAAGGGCGCCGCGGTGCTGATGGCGGGCGAGTTCCCGTTCCGCCGTTTGATCGGGCTGGAGCTCACGCCCGAGCTGATCGACATCGCGCGCATCAACGTGCAAAAGTTCAACGCCTCGACCGGCGCGGCGCTCGATCCGCAGTGGGTGCACTGCGACTTCTTCAAGTGGCCGCTGCCTGATGAGCCGCTGCTGTTCTTCTTCAACAACCCGTTCCCCGAGCAGATCACGCTCGAGGCGTTGGTGGCGCTCGAGAGTGCGGTCGTGGCGCATCGGCATCCGGTGCTGCTGGTGTTCCGCAAGGCGCCGAAGTCGGCCGGCGATCATCTGCATCGCTCGGCGGCGTGGCGGCCGCTGCGGCTGGCGCCGTACTGGCGCGTCTACCTCGGCGGCGCGACCGCCGCCGTCACGTCCGTGTAGCCGCCGCGTCGCGCGACACGCCGCCAGCGCGACGCGGGCTGCGCTCGCCGAGCAGCACGAGGTTGAGCCACGAGATGCGGCGCACGACGAGCGCCAGCCCCACCGGCAGCGCGAGGCCCAATGCGATCTTCAACGCGAACAGCACGTGGATGTTGGTGAGCTGCGCACTCGCCGCGGCGCGCGCGGCGATCGAGATCGCCATCGGGTGAAACAGGTAGATCGCGAACGACCAGCGGCCGAGCGCCGCGAGCGCCGGCACGTTGCGCCGGTAGCGGAACAGCAGGCCTTGCGTGCCGTACACCGTGAACAGCACCAGCAGGTTGTATTCGGTGCTGCTGAGGTGGGCGAGGCCGAACCACATCATCTGATGGACCGCGAGCCCGACGACCGCGGTGACGGCATAGACGCGGATCGCCAGCGGCGTCGACAACGCGGCCCGAAAGCGGAACAGCCCGAGCCCGAACAGGAAGAACGGCAGCAGCTGGAAGAAGCCCGGCAGCCCGGCGAACAGGAAGGTGCCGAGCAAAAAGGTGGCGCCGAGCCAGCTCACCGCGCATGTCAGCAGCCAGGCGCGCAGGCTGCGCAGACCGCCGAACGACTCGAGCGCCGCGGTGGCCAGGAAGACCCAGAAGATCGCCGGCAGGAACCACAGGTGATCGATGGGAATCCACAGCGAGCGCAGCACCTCGTCGATCGGCATGCCGTGCTTCTGCAGCACCGCGCGCAGCGCCAGCGTCAGCAGCGTGACCGACACCCACGGCAACAGGATGCGCCGCGACTTGCCACTGATGAAGCGGCCGAACTCGCCCGGTGCGAGCGCGTGCATCGCGTACACATAGCCCGAGATCGCGGTGAACAGCGGCAACCGGATCAGCCGGAAGCAGTGGCCGAGGTAGCCGTAGTTGATCAGCCCCTCGATCGCATCGGCGACGGGAATGGCGTGGTAGGCGACGATGAGCAGGCATGCCAGGCCGCGCAGCGACTCGATCGACAGGTCTTTCTGGCGGGGGCTTGCGCTGGCGTGGACGTTGACGGCGGCGGTCATCCCCAAAGTGTCGCGCATCGCGGCCGGTGGCCAGCCTCGGCTTGCCGCGATCTATCTCACGATGTGTCCTCACGCGCGCGGTGCGGGCACGCCCAGCTTCTCGCTCCACTGCGCGATCTCGGCGCGCAGGCCGGGTTCGACCGGGATGCCCTCGACGCTGCGCTGTGCCTGCACCGCGAGTTCCGGATCGCCCGGCATGCGCGGCGAGCCGGGCTCGGCGGCGAGCATGCGCGCGAGCTGCTCGACGGTGGACGCGAACGCCGGGCCGCCCGCGAAGCGCATCGGGTCGAGCGCGATCATGAACGCGCCGATGCGCCGCGGCCGCGTCAGCTCGGCATACATCGGGCCGATCTGCGGGCCGAACAGGTTGCCATGCAGCGGCCCGCACAGCAGCTCGACGACGAGCGCGAGGCCATAGCCCTTGTGGCCGTAGTCGGTGCCGCCCAAGGGACGCAACGCGTTCGCGTCAGCGGCCGATTCGGTCGGCGCGCCGTGCGCGTCGACCGCCACATCGGCCGGCAGCGGGTGGTGTTCGCGGCGCGCATTCATCACGCGGTTCCACGGGATAGACGTGGTCGCCATGTCCAGGCACACCGGCTCGCCGCCGTCACGCGGGAACGCGACCGAGATCGGGTTGGTGCCGAGGAAAGGCAGGTGGCCGCCCTGCGGCGCGGCGATCTTGTCGGAATGCGTGAACGCCATGCCGATCATCCCGGCGCGGGCGGCTGTGCGGCTGTACAGGCCGACCGCGCCGCAGTGCGATGAATCGCTGACGCCGACCGCCGCGACGCCGGCTTCGCGCGCCATGCCCATCGCGACCTGCATCGCGCGGTGCGACACGACGATGCCCAGCCCCTGGTCGCCGGCGACCTGCGCGGTGGCCGCGCCGGTCTTGGCGACGACGATCTCCGGCCGCGCCTTGATCGAGCCGTGCTGCAGCCGGTTCAGGTAGTGCGGCAGGCGCGCGATGCCGTGCGAGTCGATGCCCCACAGGCTGGTCTGCACCAGGCTTTCGGCGACGCTGCGCGCGTCGGGCTCGCTAACTCCCGCAGCGCGCAGGCAGGCGCTGCCCCATTCAATGAGCGCCGCGGCGGAAATCGGAATGCTGTCGGGGTGTACCGGTTGACTCATGGTTGGGCTTCAAGGGTGGCAAGAACGCTGCGCTGGCGCATCGCGACGAGGTGGCGCGCGACCGCGCTGATGAAGCGCGCGTCGCGGCCCAGATCGCCGAACACCGGCGCGAACGTGCAGACGTGGGCGACGCCGTCATGCACCGAGCGCGCCAGCGGCGCGAGCCGCGCCACCAGCGCGTCGGCGAGCGGATCGGCGATCACGTGCGCGGTGCCGGTCTCGTCGCTGCCGCGCAGGTAGTGGATCCAGCCGGCGACCGCGAGCGCGAGGCGGTCGTAGGGTCGGCCGTCGGCGATGCGGTCGCGGATGGTGGCGAGCAGGCGCTGCGGAATCTTCTGCGAGCCGTCCATCGCGATCTGGTGCGTCTGGTGCTGCAGCGCCGGGTTCGCGAAGCGCTGCAGCAGCCGCGTGCGGTAGTCGTCGAGGTCCAGGCCGGGCAGCGCCGGCAGCGTCGGCGCGATCTCGTCGCGCATCATCGTGTCGAGGTAGCGGTGCATCGCCGGCACGCCGACGGCGCGATCGACGGTGCGCCAGCCCGCCATTGCGCCCAGATAGGCCAGCGCCGAATGCGTGCCGTTGACCATGCGCAGCTTGAGCTTCTCGAACGGCTCGGCCTGCGCGACGAAGCGCGCGCCGCCGCGGTCCCACAGGGGTCGCTCGTTCGCGAAGTTGTCTTCCACGGCCCAGTCGAGAAACGGCTCGCCGATCACCGGCCACGCGTCTTCGAGGCCGAGGTGTTGCGAGACCTGCGCGCGGTCGGCGTCGGTGGTGCGCGGCACGATGCGGTCGACCATGGTGTTCGGGAAGGTGCAGCGCGCCGCGATCCAGTCGTGCAAGGCGCTGTCGACATGGCGCGCGAAGCCGAGCACCAGGCCGCGCAGCGTGTCGCCGTTGGCCGGCAGGTTGTCGCACGACATCAGCGTCACCGGCGCGGCGCCACGCGCCATGCGCAGCGCCATCGCATGCACGATGAAGCCGATTGCGGTGCGCGGTGCGGCGGGGCTCGCGAGGTCATGGACGATGTCGGCGTCGGCGCTGTTGAGCGCACCGGTGGCCGGGTCGCGGTGATAGCCCTTCTCGGTGATCGTGAGGGCGACGATGCGCGTGTCCTCGTGCGCGAGTAGCGCCAGCACCGCGGCCGGGTCTTCGGGCGCGACCAGCACCGCGAGCAGGTTGCCGATCACCTGCAGCGTTTCGCGCGCTTGGCCGTCGGCCGCGGCGTCGCGGATCGCCACGGTGTAGAGCCCGCTCTGCGGTGCGAGCGCCTCGCGCGTGTCGGCCTGGCGCAGCGAGACGCCGACCGTGCCCCAGCGCAGGTCGCCGCTCGCATGCAGCGCGGCTTCGTTGACGACCGCGAGGTGCGCGCGCTGGAACGCGCCGACGCCGAGGTGGACGATGCCGGCGCGCAGCGCGCTGCGGTCGTAGCGTGGCCGCGCCACGCCGTTGGCGAGCGACGCGAGCCGGCTCGGATGCAGACGTTCCATCGAGATCACCAGATCGGGTTGACCGGTTCTAGCTCACCAGTTCCAGAGCGTGCCGTCGTGCTGCAGGCGGTTCACCGGCAGGTAGGCGCGCTGGTAAGGGTACTTCGCTGCGAGGGCTTCGTCGATCTCGACACCGTGACCAGGCGTGTCGCCGGGGTAGAGCATGCCGTCGTCGAAGGTGTAGGCGTGCGGGAACACCGCATCGGTCTCGTCGGTGTGGCGCATGTATTCCTGGATGCCGAAGTTCGGCACCCACAGGTCGAAGTGCAGCGCCGCGCCCATGCACACCGGCGAGAGGTCGGTCGCGCCGTGGCAGCCGGTGCGCACCTGGTAGAGCGACGCCAGATCGGCGATGCGGCGCAGGTGCGTGATGCCGCCGGCATGCACGACGGTGGCGCGGATGTAGTCGATCAGCTGGTTCTCGATCAGGTCCTTGCAGTCCCAGATGGTGTTGAAGATTTCGCCGACCGCGAGCGGCGTCGTCGTGTGCTGGCGGATCAGCTTGAACGCTTCCTGGTTCTCGGCCGGCGTCGCGTCTTCCATCCAGAACAGGTTGAACGGCTCCAGCGATTTGCCGAGGCGGCCAGCCTCTATCGGCGTGAGCCGGTGGTGCACGTCGTGCAGCAGGTGCACATCGGGGCCGACCGCGTTGCGCACCGCCTCGAACAGCTTGGGCGTGTGGTTCAGGTACTTGGTGGTGGACCAGTCGTGCTCGCTCGGCAGGTCGGCATCGGCGGGTTCGTAGAACATCGTGCCGCGGCCCACGCCGTAGACCTTCTCGAGGCCCGGCACGCCGCTCTGCGCGCGGATCGCCTTGTAGCCCTCGGCCTGGTAGCGCAGCACCTCGTCGACGGTGTGCGCTATGTCGCTGCCGTTGGCGTGGCCGTAGACCATCACGCCGGTGCGGCTCTTGCCGCCGAGCAGCTGGTACAGCGGCAGGTTCGCGGCCTTGGCCTTGATGTCCCACAGCGCCGTGTCGACCGCGGCGATCGCGCTCATCGTCACCGGGCCGCGGCGCCAGTACGCGCCCTTGTAGAGGTATTGCCAGATGTCCTCGATCTGGTGCGCGTCGCGCCCGATCAGGCACGGGATCACGTGCTCGGTGAGGTAGGCGGCGACTGCAAGTTCGCGGCCGTTCAGCGTGGCGTCGCCGATGCCGGTGAGGCCTTCGTCGGTCTCGATCTTGAGCGTGACGAAGTTGCGGCCGGGGCAGCAGACGATGACTTTGGCGTTGGTGATCTTCATGGGTGTGTGCTCAACCGTTCCATCCGAGGTGGCTCAGGAAATCGCGCGTGCGTTCGGCATGCGGCGCGTCGAAAATCTGTTGGGGCGGCCCTTGCTCGACGACCTTGCCGTGGTCGAACACCACGACCCAGTTCGCGACGCGCCGCGCGAAACTCATCTCGTGCGTCACGACGACCATGGTCATGCCTTCGTCGGCCAGCCGCTTCATCACGTTCAGTACCTCGCCGATGGTCTCGGGGTCGAGCGCCGAAGTGGGTTCGTCGAACAGCATCACCTCGGGCTGCATCGCCAGCGCCCGCGCGATCGCGACGCGCTGCTGCTGGCCGCCCGAGAGGCCGCTCGGAAAGTTGTTGGCCTTGGCCGCGAGGCCGACCTTCTCGAGCAGCGCCATCGCGCGTTCGCGTGCCTTTTCTTCGGGCATGCCGAGCACGGTGAGCGGGCCGATCGCGACGTTGTCCAGCGCGCTCTTGTGCGGGAACAGCTCGAAGTTCTGGAACACCATGCCCATCTTCTGGCGCACCTTGCGCGCGGCGCGCTCATCGGTGGGCAGCGGCACGCCGTCGATCAGCACGCGCCCGCCGCTGAGCGTCTCGAGCGCGTTCGTGCAGCGCAGCAGCGTCGACTTGCCCGAGCCCGACGGCCCGATCAGGCACATCACCTCGCCCTTGTTCACCTGCACGTCGACGCCGTCGAGCGCGACGAAATCGCCATACAGCTTGCGCACGTTCTCGTACACGACAACGGGTGCTTGATCGGCGCCCTTGCGCGCCGTGACGGTGTTCATTCCTTGACCTCGAATCTCTTCTGAACCCAATCGACCAGCTTGGCCTGCGGGTAGCCCATCAGCCAGTAGATGACCGCCATCGCGGTCAGCATCTCCAGCACGCGAAAGGTCGACGAGCGGATCTGCAGCGCCACATGCGCGAGCTCGCCGACGGCGATCACCGAGACCAGCGAGGTGTCCTTGAACAGCGACACCCAGGTGCTCGCCAGCACCGGCAACACGCGCCGCCACGCCTGCGGGATCACGATCTGCCGCATCGCCTGCCAGCGGCTCATGCCGACCGCGATCGCGGCCTCGGTCTGGCCCTTGCGGATGGAGTTGATGCCGGCGCGGAAGGTCTCGGCGTTGTAGGCCGAGACGTTCAGGCACAGCGCGACCAGGCCGGTCGTGAAGGCCGAGAACTCGATGTGCAGGAACACCGGCATCACGTAGAACGCCCAGTACACGAGCAGGATCAGCGGGAGGTTGCGGAAGAACTCGACGAAGCATTGGCTTGCTAGTGCGAGCGGCTTCGAGGTGGACAGGCGCATCAGTGCCAGGACGATGCCTGCGGGTACCGCGACTGTCATCGTCAGGATGGTGAGCAGGACGGTGAGTGCGGCGCCGTGCATCAGGTCCGCTCTGTGGATCCAGATGACGCTCCAGTCGAGGGTCATCCTGAGGCCTGCTGAGGGTGGCGCGTGCAACGGCGAGGGCGGGCAGCCGGCAGCGCTTCGTTGCTGGCCCTCGCTGCGCGAGGGTTCCCTGCGATGCTCGGGCTCGCGGCCGCGCAAAGGCGCGCCGCCGGCTGCCCGCCCACGCCGTTGCCGGTGCGGCAGCGGTTGTCGATGGCTTGGTCGTTTTCGCGCACGCTATGACCTGCCGAGGTGTGCGACGCGCTTGTAGAGGGCGTCGATCAGCCTCGTTCCGGGGAACAGGATGACGAAGTAGATGACCATCACGACGGTGAAGATCTCGATCGGGCGGTAGCTCTGGCCGGCGAGCGTCTCGGCGCGCTTCATCAGGTCGGGCACGGCGATCACGGTGGCGATCGCGGTGTCCTTGATCGTGATCGACAGGATCGAGCCGAAGGCCGGCAGCATGCGCACCAGCGCCTGCGGCAGCACGACCTTGCGCACGATCTGCACGCGCGACATGCCCAGCGCGAGCGCCGCGCGCACCTGGCCGGGCCGGATGGATTCGATGCCGGCGCGCACGATCTCGGCCACGTAGGCTGCGATGTGCAAGGTGAGCGCCATCAGCGCGGCCCAGAACGGGTGGAAGCTGATGCCGGTGAGGATGGGCACCGCGAAATAGAACCACACCAGGATCACCAGCACGGGAATCGCGCGCTGCGTGTCGATGTAGAACACGATGGGTATGCGCAGCCACGCCGGGCCGTAGACACGGCCGAGGCCGAGCGCGGTGCCGAGCACGAGCGCGCCCAGCGCGGTCAGCAGCGACAGCAGCAGCGTGATGCCCAGGCCGCCGAGCAGGTACTGCCAGCTGTCCAGCAGCGGTGAGAAGTCGAGGTCCATTCGAGACGGCGCCCTGCGCGCAGGCACGCAGGGCAGGGTGAGGTGTGAGCGTGGACCTCGGCTTACATCGCGCCGATGATGCGGGCCTCGTCGGCGTCGAGCTTGGCCTTCATGCTGTCGTTCAGCGCCTTCAGCCACGCCAGATATTCAGGCTGGTTCTTGTCGATCGCCAGGCCGATGGGCGTGGCCATCTCGGTGGAGTCCTGGCAGTTGTTGCCGTCGGGCAGCGCCTTCAGGCCCTTCACCTTGCGGTTCAGCGCCTGCCACGGCACGCGGTTGATCGGCGTGACGTCGGCGCGCTTGGCCATGATCTCCTCGACCGGCGCTGCCGTGCCCGCGGTCGAGACGCCGCGCAGCGTCGCGTTCGGGAAGCGCTTCTTGACCCAGTTCTCTTCGCCGCCGCCGGTGAAGTAGGCCACCGTCACGCCGGGCTGGTTGAACTCGTCGATGGACTTGGCGTTCGCGACCTTCGGGTTGTCGGCACGGCCGAACACGCACAGCGCGGTGCGCGAGTAGGTCACGAAGTCGACCACCTTCAGGCGCTCGGGCGTGACCGACAGCGGCGAGATCGTCATGTCGGCCTGGTTCGATGCGAGCACCGGCACCTTGGTCTCGTGCGAGACCGGCACCGGCTGCAGCTTCACGCCGAGCTGCTTGGCGGCTTCGAGCGCGAGCAGCCACGCCGGGCCGGCCCAGGCGTCGCCCGAGCCGGTGGTGTTCTCGATCAGCCATGGCGGGTTCGACAGCACCGCGGCGCGCAGCACGCCGGACTTCTTGATCGCGTCGATGCGCGCGCTGGTGCCGGGCGCGGGCACGGTCTGCGCGAACGCGTGGCCGGCGAGCAGCAGCGCGGCCGCGAGCGTGGTGAAGCGGGCGTTGAGGCGAGTGGTCGAGAACAGTGGCATCGGGTGTCTCCGTGAGTGGAATGAAGGGCCTGGTCGTCAGCGCCAGGCTTGGGCGAATTCGCCGATCACGCGTTCGATGTGCGCGCGCATCGCGGTGCGCGCGGCCTCGGCGTTGCGTTCGAGCAGTGCGTTGAACACGCGCTGGTGATCGTCCTGCGAGGCCTGGCGCAGGGCCGGCGTGTGGAAGTGCGCCTCCATCTGCGACCAGATCGGCGCCTTGGTGTGGTCCCACAGCGCGGTGACCATCTGCAGCAGCACGCTGTTGCCGGTGGACTCGGCGATGCGCAGGTGAAACAGCCGGTCGGCGGCCTCGTTCGCGGCCTTGTCGTGCATGTGCTCGCGCATCGCGGCGAGGGCGGCGAAGATGCGGTCGAGGTCGGCGTCCTTGCGCGTTTCGGCCGCGACCGAGGCGATCTCGGACTCGATCAGGCAGCGCGCCCGCAGCAGCTCGAACGGCCCCGGACCGGCCGGCGGCACGAAAGTGGTGGACCGGCTCGGCGTGACCGGCGAGACGCACACATAGATGCCCGAACCGCCCCGCACTTCGACCGTGCCCTGGATCTCCAGCACGATGATGGCCTCGCGTACCAGCGTGCGGCTCACATCGAAACGCTCTGCCAGCGCGCGCTCAGAAGGTAGGCGTGCGCCAACTTCGAACTCACCGCTGGCGATCAGCGCGGCGATTCTGGCGGCGAGCTTCTGGTAGGTGCGGTCCCCGCCGGCCTCGGCGGCGTCCGGCGTCACGAGCGAGAGTGTGGTGGTGGTCGGGGTCATGACAATGCCCAGTCTAGAAGTGGTTTACCAATTTAATAGACTGGTTTACCACTACGGGCTTCGCCTGTCCGCTACAACGGCGGCTCCGCCACGCCGAGGAACGCCATGCCCGCCGACAAGCCCCGCCTGACCGCCAAGGACTTCGACCCCGAGGTCCTGAGCCTGTTCGACAAGTACGTGCACGGCGGCATCGATCGCCGCGGCTTTCTCGATGGTGCGGCCCGCTTCGCGGTTGGCGGCGTCACCGCGGCCGCGCTGCTCGAAGCGCTGAGCCCGAAGTTCGCGCAGGCGCAGCAGGTGCCGCCGGCAGACCCGCGTGTCCGCATCGAGAGCGTCGAGTTCGCGTCGCCCAAGGGCTACGGCAAGGTGCGCGCGTATGTGGCGCGGCCGGCGCAGGCGAGCGGCCCGTTGCCCGTGGTGCTGGTCGTGCACGAGAACCGCGGCTTGAACCCGCACATCGAGGACATTGCCCGCCGCCTCGCGCTCGACAACTTCATCGCGGTCGCGCCGGACGCGCTGTTCCCGCTCGGCGGCTATCCGGGCGACGAGGACAAGGCGCGCGACCTGTTCGGCAAGCTCGATCAGCCCAAGACCACCGAGGACTTCGTCGCCGCAGCGGCGTATGCAAGAGGCATCGCCGGCGGCAGCGGCAAGCTCGGCGCGGTGGGCTTCTGCTACGGCGGCGGCGTGGTCAACATGCTCGCCACGCGCGTGCCCGAACTCGCGGCCGGCGTGCCGTTCTACGGCGTGGCGCCGGCGGCCGACAAGGTGGCGGCAATCAAGGCGTCGCTGCTGCTGGTCTATGCCGACAACGACGAGCGCGTCAACGCGACCTTCCCCGGTTACGAAGCCGCGCTGAAGTCGGCGGGCGTGAAGTTCGAGGCGGTCAAGTACCCGGGCACGCAGCACGGCTTCAACAACGACACCACGCCGCGCTTCGACGAGGCCGCGGCCAAGCAGGCCTGGGCGCGCACCGTGGCGCTGTTCAACCGCACGCTGCGGTCGTGATGCGGCTCAGTCCTCGTCGGCGCTGATCGTCAGGCGCACGCGCTGAGCGCCGCGCAGTTCGCAGGTCGCGGTCACGCGCAGCGGCTGGCCGACCGGCACCGTGCGGCGCACGCGCAGGTCGAGCGAATCGGTGCCGTCGGCTTGCGTCGCCACCGAGCGCTGCCATTCGAGCGCGCCGTTGATCAGCACGCGCATGCCGTGCGTGGCGTCGGTGCGGCCGGCCTTGTTGCTGACGACGAGGTGGCAGAAGAGTTCGAAGTGGCGTTCGCGCAGTGCGTCCGCCGGGATGTCGAGCCGGGCGACGTCGCCGTGCCCCGAGTCGGCCGACCAGTGCTCGGCCGGCGCAGCGGTGGCGCGCTTCAATGCATCTTGTCCCGCGGCGGCTTGCGGAAGGACTTCGGCTTGTAGACGTTGCCGTCCCACTCGCCGCGGTCCCGCGCGCGCTTGATGGCTTCGTCGGCCACGCGCATCGCTTCGCGCCGGTGCCGCGTCGAGACGATCAGCTGGCGTACAGCCACATAAGCGCGCCTGGCCGCAGCATCCACGCGTGCGCGCCGGCGCGCACCCAGCGCCAGCCGCAGCAGCAGCAGCACACACACGGTCAGCACGATGCCGGCCATCACGCGTTCGAAGATCATGGGTCGAATTATCGAACGCTTTGAGGCGGCGCGCTGCGCGATGGGCTATGCCGGCGAGCAGAATCTCATGACCGGCGTGCGCTGCGAAGCCGGTTCACCGCCTCGACCGCCTCGACCGCCTCAACCGCCTCAGCCGCGGTGCCGCGCACGCCAGCGGTCCAGCCGTGCCACGCCCTGGCCCGCGCTCAGATAGCCGGGCGCCACGCTGGCCAGCGTGGCCGGCGTGATGCCCAGAAATTCCAAGCCCGGCAAATGGCCGCTGCCGACATTCGGCGTGCGCATCGACTCGAGGTTGTCGCGCGACATCAACGGCGTGCCCGGCAGCAGTTCCATCGCGGTCGCCTGCAGGCGCGCAAGCGCATCGGGCAGGCCGAACACCGGGCGCTCGTGGCCCGACCAGCGCCCGGCCGCCTGCACCAGCTCCTTCAAGGTAAAGACCTCCGGCCCCGCGCATTCGACGATCTGGCCGATGCTGTCCGGCCGGCCCAGGCAGGCCACGATCGCAGCGGCCACGTCCTGCACCCAGACCGGCTGGAAGCGTGCCTGCGCACCGGCCAGCGGCACGACCGGAAACACCGCCTGGAGCTGCGCGAACAGATTGAGAAAGCGATCGTGCTCGCCGAAGATCACCGAAGGCCGCAGCAGCGTCAGGTCGAGATCGGCCGCGCGCAGCACGGCTTCACCGCCGGCCTTGGAGCGCAGGTAGCGGCTGCTGGCCGCCTCGCCCGAGCCGAGCGCGCTGACGTGAACGACTCGCCGCACGCCTTGGCGCTCGCAGGCTTGCGCGAGGCGGCGTGGCAGCGTCACGTGGGCGCGCTCGAACTCGGCCGCGCTGCCATGCAGGATGGCGACGAGGTTGATCACCGCATCGCAGCCGTGCAGCAGCGCATCGAGCTGGGCGTCGTCATGCACGTCGGCCGGGACCACGCGCAAGGTCGGCAGCGGCTGCAGGTGTTTGGCGCTCGCCGGGTGGCGGCTCGGCACGATGATCTGCGCGCTGCCGCCGCCGAAGCGCTCGACCAGCTGCTCGCAGGTGCTGCGGCCGACGAAGCCGGTGCCGCCGAGGATCAGGATCTTGTTCATCGTTCGCCCATCGTTTCACCCCAGCCGAGTGTGCCGGCCGAGTGCGGTAGCCTAGCGCCAGTATGGCCACGATGAACGCCTTGCCGCTGCGTCTGAACCCGGGCGACGATCTGCGCGCCGCGATCGAAGCGGCGGTGGCGGCGCACGGCTGCCGCGCGGGCTTCGTGCTCGCGGGCATCGGCAGCCTGGCCACGACGCGGCTGCGCTTCGCCGGTGCCGAGCAGGCCATCGCGATCGATGGCGATGTCGAGATCCTGAGCCTGTCGGGCAGCGTGTCGGCCCAGGGCGCGCACCTGCACATCAGCGTATCGGACGCGGCCGGACGCGTGCTCGGCGGGCATGTGGCCCCGGGCTGCACCGTGCGTACCACCGCCGAGCTGCTGCTCGCGCTGCTGCCCGAGTGGGATTTCACGCGGGAGCCGGATGCGCGCACCGGCTACCCTGAGCTGGTGTTGCGCGAGCGCCGCAATTCGGGCACCTGATCACGGGGTTGACCACCCGAGCGGCGCTGGCGACGATGCCGTCAGTCCATTTCATTTCAGGTCGCAGCCATGAACACGCCCCAGCCGAACTCGCCGTCCCAGCCGCCGCAACGTCGCGAAGCCGACGACGTCCAGATGCGTTCGTGGTTGCGCCTGCGCGGCGAGCTGGCCGAGCTCAACGCGCGCCTGGAGTACCTGCGCCTGATCGTCAGCCTGGGCGTGCGCCGCATCGGCTGAACGCACCCGCCGCCGCTGTGAAGCGGCGCTGCGACACATGCGCTTGCCGGCTGCGAGCGCGGCAGTGCTACCGTCGGGTTCGGCCTGCGAAGGCCTTCGTTCACCGACCCGTCATCCATTCATGAAGCAAGCGGCCCGCGCGTTCACCCTGATCGAGCTGTTGACCGTGCTGGCCATCATCGCGATCCTCGCCGCGATGGCCGTGCCCAGCATGCAGGACCGGCTGGTGCGCCAGCAGATCGTCGACGCGATGAAGCTTGCCGACGTGGCCAAGGGCCCCGTCGCCGCGATGTGGACGGCCACCGGCAAGCTGCCCGCCGACAACAGCGCCGCCGGCTTGCCCTTGCCCGACAAGATCGTCAGCGACCTCGTGAGTTCGGTGATCGTCGAGGCCGGCGCGATCCATGTCGGCTTCGGCAACCACGCGAATGCGGCGATCCGCGGCAAGACCTTGACACTGCGCGCTGCGGTGGTCGAAGGCACGCCCATCGTGCCGGTGGCCTGGGTCTGCGGCCACGCGTCGGCGGTCGACAAGATGGTGACGAACGGGACTGATCGCACCGATGTCGATGCGCGCTTTTTGCCGCTGAATTGCCGTTGAATCGACGTTGCGGGCGCCGCCCGCTCACGCTCAACTACATCACCGCGCCTACATCACCGCGCCCAGCGCCCACGGCACGAACTCGTTCTGTCCGTAGCCGTGCACTTCGCTCTTGGTCTTGGCGCCCGACGCGGTCGCGAGCATCAGCTGGAAGATGCGCTCGCCCATCTCGTCGATGCTGGCGCTGCCGTCGATGACCTCGCCGCAGTTGATGTCGATGTCGTCTTCCTGCTTGACCCAAAGCGCGGTGTTGGTGCTGAGCTTGAGCGAGGGTGACGGCGCGCAGCCGTAGGCCGAGCCGCGGCCGGTGGTGAAGCAGATCAGGTTCGCGCCGCCGGCCACCTGGCCGGTCGCGCTGACCGGGTCGTAGCCCGGCGTGTCCATGAACACCAGGCCCTTGGTCGTGACCGGCTGCGCGTACTCGAACACATCGGTGAGGTTGGTGGTGCCGCTCTTCGCGATCGCGCCCAGGCTCTTCTCCAGGATGGTGGTGAGGCCGCCGGCCTTGTTGCCGGCCGAAGGGTTGTTGTCCATCTCCTGGTCGTTGCGCGCGGTGTAGCGCTCCCACCATTTGATGCGCGTGATCAGCTTGTCGGCCACGGCCGTGCTCACCGCGCGCCGCGTCAGCAGGTGTTCGCCGCCGTAGATCTCGGGCGTCTCCGACAGGATGGCCGTGCCGCCGTGGCGCACCAGCCGGTCGACCGCCGCGCCCAGCGCCGGATTGGCGCTGATGCCCGAGTAGCCGTCCGAGCCGCCGCACTGCAGCCCGACCGTGATGTGCGCCGCGCTGACCGGCTCGCGCTGCACGCGGTTGGCCTCTTCGAGCAGCCACTGCACGAGCTCGATGCCGTGCGCCACCGTCTTCGCGGTGCCGCCGGTTTCCTGGATGTTGAAGGTGTGGAACTGCGTGCCGGTGGCCAGGCTCTCCTGCTCCATCAAGCCGGAGATCTGGTTCGTCTCGCAGCCCAGGCCGACGACCAGGATGGACGCGAAGTTCGCGTGCCGCGCATAGCCGCCCAGCGTGCGCCGCAGCACCTGCAGCGGCTCGCCGTTGCTGTCGGTCGCACAGCCCGCGCCGTGCGTCAGCGCGATCACGCCGTCGACGTTCGGGTACTTCGCGAGCGCCTCGGGATGGATGTCGCGGCGGAAGTGGTCGGCGATCGCGCGCGCCACCGTGGCCGAGCAGTTCACCGAAGTCAGCACGCCGATGTAGTTGCGCGTGGCGACGCGGCCGTCGGCGCGCCGGATGCCCATGAAGGTGGCCGGCGTGTCGACGAACTGCGTCGCGTGCGTGCCGGTGGTCGGTGCGTAGTCGCGCGCGAAGCTGCTGAACTCCAGGTTGTGCGTGTGCACGTGCTGGCCCGCCGCGATCGCCTGCTTCGCGGTGCCGATGATCTGGTTGTAGCGCCGCACCGGCGCGCCGGCCGCGATGTCGCGCACCGCGACCTTGTGGCCGGGCGGCACCAGCCCGCTCACCGTGATGCCGAGCTCGCCGAGGCGCGTGCCGCCGACGAGCTGCTGGCGCGCGATGACGACGTCATCGGCCGGGTGGATGCGGATCACGGATTGATCGGACATGGCGCGCTCCTGGCTCAACCGTCTATCAATGCAGGGTCCCACGCATGAACCTTCTGGTGCTGCTCGCCCAGGCCCTCGATGAACACGCGCATCTCGTCGCCTGGCTTCAGCCAGATCGGGTTCGGCTTCTTGCCCATGCCCACACCCGGCGGCGTGCCGGTGGTGATCAGGTCGCCGGGCATCAGCGTCATGAAGCGGCTGATGTAGCTCACGAGATGCGCCACGCCGAAGATCATCGTCTTCGTGCTGCCGCTTTGCATGCGCTGCCCGTTCACGTCGAGCCACATGCCCAATGCTTGGGGATCGGGCACTTCGTCGGACGTGACCATCCACGGGCCGACCGGCCCGAAGGTGTCGCAACCCTTGCCCTTGTCCCAGGTGCCGCCGCGCTCGATCTGGTATTCGCGCTCCGACACGTCGTTGACGACGCAGTAGCCGGCCACATGCTTGAGCGCATCGGCTTCGCTGACATAGCGCGCCTTGGTGCCGATCACGATGCCGAGCTCGACCTCCCAGTCGCTCTTGACCGAACCCTGCGGCAGCACGACCGCATCGTTGCAGCCGACCATGCAGGTCACCGTCTTCGTGAACAGCACCGGCTCGGCCGGCACCGGCAGGTTGGATTCGGCAGCGTGGTCGGCGTAGTTCAGGCCGACCGCGATGAACTTGCCGCAGCCGGTCCAGGGCAGGCCGATGCGGCCGGGGTTGGCCACCGCCGGCAGCGAGGCCGTGTCCAGGTCGTGCAGGCGCTTCAGGCCGTGCGGCGACAGTGTGTGCGCGGTGATGTCGGCCAGCACGCCCGAGAGGTCGCGCACGACGCCCTTCGCATCGACGAGGCCCGGCTTCTCTGCGCCCTTGGCGCCGTATCGCATCAGTTTCATAAGTTTCCCTGGTGAGTGTTTCTCTCAGTCGCGGGCATCGAGCCCGCTCCTTCGCCGATCGCTGCGCTGGTCGATCCCCGTGTACGGGGCCCCTCGCCCTTCGCTTCTCGCTCTAATTAGACCAACCGCCATCGATGATCTGCGCCGTGCCGGTCGTGAAGCCCGACTCGTCGGACGCCAGGTACACGGCGAGCGCGGCGATCTCGGACGTCTTGCCGACGCGCCCCATCGGCTGGCGCGACACGAACCAGGCCTCGGCCTGCTCCAGCGTCTGGTTGGTGGATTGTGCGAGTGCGGCCATCCGATCGCGCAACGAGGGTGATTCGACCGTGCCCGGGCAGATCGCGTTGCAGCGCACGCCGCGCGTGATGAAGTCGGCCGCGATGGCCTTGGTCATGCCGATCACCGCGGCCTTGGTCGCGCCGTAGACGAAGCGGTTCGGCGCGCCCTTGATGCTGCCGGCGACGGACGCCACGTTGATGATGGAGCCGCCGACCTTCTCCTTCTCGAACGCCTCGAGCATCGCCGGCAGGAAGGCCCGCGTCATGCGGTACATCGCGCGCACGTTCAGGTTGAACGAGAACTCGAAGGCCTTCTCGTCGCAGTCGAGGATGGTGCCGGCGTGCACATAGCCGGCGCCGTTGAAGAGGATGTTCACCGGGCCGGCTTCCTTCGCGGCCGTGAGCACCGCGTTGGCATCGGTCACGTCGAGCAGGCGCGTCGTGCAGCCGGTGGTCTTCGCGAGGTCGGCGAGCAACTCGGCGTTGATGTCGGTCGCGATCACGCGCGCGCCTTCGCGCACGAAGGCCTCGGCGGTGGCGCGGCCTATGCCCTGGCCGGCGGCGGTGACGAAGGCGGTCTTGCCTTTCAGACGATCAGTCATGGTGGGTCTCTCTCTCTTTCGATGCGGGTTCGGGTGTCAGGTGAGGGTGAAAGTGGATGATGCGCGCCGCTGCAGTTCGTCCCAGCGCCAGGCGATGCCCAGGCCGGGCGTGTCCGGCGCGACCGCATGGCCGTCGACGATGGCCATGCGGCTCGTGGCCACCGCGTCGAGCTGCGGGATGTACTCGACCCACGCCGCCGACGGCGCCGCCGCGCACAGCGACACATGCAGCTCCATCAGAAAGTGTGGGCACACCGCGAGGTTGAAGCACTCGGCCATGTGCGCGACCTTCAGCCAGGGCGTGATGCCGCCGATGCGGGCCACGTCGACCTGGATGATGGACGCCGCGCCGCTCTGGATGTAGGCCGCGAACTGCGCCGGCGAATACAGCGACTCACCGACCGCGATCGGCACCGCGCTCGCAGCGGCCAGGCGCTGGTGGCCGATGAGGTCGTCGGCCGGCAAGGGCTCCTCGAACCACGCGATGCCGAGCTCGGCATAGCGCGGCGCACGGCGCAGTGCCTCGCTCAGCGTGAAGCACTGGTTCGCGTCGACCATGATCTCGAAGCCGTCGCCCACCGCCTCGCGCACCGCCGACAAGCGCGCGATGTCGTCGCTGACATGCGGCTTGCCGACCTTGATCTTCGCGCCCTTGAAGCCGGCCTCTTTCGCGGCCACCGTCTGCGACACGAGCGAGTCGACCGGCAGGTGCAGCCAGCCGCCTTCGGTGGTGTAGACCGGGATGCGCTGCTTCGCGCCGCCCGCCGCGACCCACAGCGGCTGCGCATCGCGGCGGCAGCGCCAGTCCCACAAGGCGGTGTCGATCGCGGCGAGCGCGAGGCTCGTGATTGCACCGACGGTGGTCGCGTGCGTCATGAACATCAGATCGCGCCAGATCGCCTCGATGTGTGCGGGGTCGCGGCCAATGAGTTTGGGTGCGAGGTGATCGCGCAGCAATGCGATCACCGACGAGCCGCCGGTGCCGATGGTGTAGCTGTAGCCGATGCCTTCGCTGCCGTCGTCGCATTGGATGCGGACGATGGGGGTCTCTTGCGTCACGAACGATTGGATCGCGTCGCTGCGTGGGACGGGTGGCGGGAGGTCGACTTGGAGGAGGTCGACGGATTGGATTTTTGTCATTGGGTGGTCGCCTCGTATGCAGCAATGGCGTCTGCGGGCGGGCGCCGGAGCTTCACTGA
>Ga0307510_10000882_pt1 | contig 31573 bp, 14 predicted proteins | sample 12_EM_MG_FD_207224 | JGI IMG/M metagenome (GOLD analysis project Ga0307510, IMG submission 207224) | Populus trichocarpa ectomycorrhiza microbial communities from riparian zone in the Pacific Northwest, United States - 12_EM | ecosystem: Host-associated > Plants > Roots > Unclassified | place... | reverse complement strand
AATCAAAACAAACATATATATATATATATATATATATATATATATATATATATATATATATATGATTCTTTTTAATCACTTTTAGTATAGATATCAGTTATTATATAGAAATTAATGAGATTTTTTTGTTCAAGAGTAAGGAATATCTTCAAACAAGTTTTTGTATCAACCATGATATCTTCGCTTCTAAACTAAAAGAATTAAAATAATATTTTTTAATTTAAAAATATAAATGTAACCACAGTCATACCTGTATTTCCAAATACATATTAAATATTATTCTCAAATTTTAAAAACTTATATTTTATATCAATTTAATTCTAATAACAAGTTATATTAAAAAACACGGGCACAATTATATATCCTTGTTTCCGAACTAAAAACATTGAAATGATATTTTTTATTCAAAAATAAAAATGCAACAGCAATCATGCTTTTATTACCAAATAGATTCTAAGTATTATTCTTATACGATTTAAAAAAACATACCTCATATGTTAATGTGATTAGTTGAAAAAAGTTAAGGTGCTCTTTTCTCCAAAGTAATATTCAACAAATATTAATTATGAGGAGTGTAGCTTAACTGGTAAAATTTTGAGTTTGCTCTTCAGAGATTATCAATTTGAGTGTTATAAATTTCAGGACTACTGAAGGTTTACATGGTCGTTAATTTTAGGATCTCGAGAAATTAATTAAGATGCGTCTAATCTAAATACTCAAAATTAACAATATTTATATATATATATTCAACAAATATTTGCGGCAGCTTTGGTATCTACACATATAATGATAGTATTAGGGCAAAGAAAGGCTAATTGAAGGCACTTTTAGGGCATGAAAACACTAATTAAGGGCCTGCCTTTTACTGTTGTGGTCAAATAATTTGCCATTTTTAAGGTTTTTCACTTTTTCACTTTCCACAAACCACAAACATTTTCATATTTTAGTATCGACGTGGAGCCCAACAAAAGCCAGCAATGGTGTCTAGGCCGGTGCCTGAAGTGGGGCCTTCAATCACCGGCTATGATCATTACCATCCAAATGACTCCTGTTGGATGGCCCCCACAATAAAAATTGAAACAATTTTGGTGCCATGGTTTTTTTCTTTTCATGGTAATGTTCTCAAGTTGTTTTTATATATTAATTTCATTTTACTTTACGTTTTTAATTAGATTAAAACAAGTTTTTCTTATTGATATTAAGATTTCGTATAGCTACTGTTTTTTTAAAAGATTCATAATAAAAAAAATTATTATTGAACGCAAAAAACATGTCAAGATTATAAATAAATAAATATAACCTTATTATCTCTTGATGGTTTCATTTTAAGTATGATTTGATTGAAATTAAGAGATTGATGGAGATTTAACTTTAAAAAAAACAAAAAAAAAAAAGAGATTTGAATTATAGTACCAGAAAGAAGTACCATGGACCATGATTTTGCTTCTTTTTTTTTTCCTTCTTTATATATATAACCCTTTTATATATATATATATATATATATAGCCTTGGAAACCGACCTTCCTAAAGATGGAGCTTTTGGTGGGCCAACGTCTACATGCTTTCCAGGTAGGACTCTCGTGATGTTGGGACCCACTTTCAGCCGTCTGATTTGCCACGCTTGATCACAGTCATTGATCTGATCTTGTCTTCGTACAATGCCATCTCATTTCTCCAATACCAAAATAAAAAAAAAAAAACCTTCCACTCCATGTCTTTAAAATATGATATTTTTTTAATTAATCAGGTATTAGATTTGATTTGTAATAATCATGAGTTGGAGTTCTTTCAGGGCCACTGGAAACTTACATAATCGTTAATTTCAGGACCCGTAAGATTAGTCGAGGTGCACACAAGCTAGTCTGGACACCCACGTTAATAAAAAAAAATAGTATTTTTTAGGTTAAAAATCTTGTATTTTAATATCATCTACTATATTTATGAAAAAATTATATTAAAAAATTCATTATGGATACATAATTAATCTATCTAAAAAGTAATTAAAAATGTATTTTCTTTTCAATGTTAAAAATATTATAGGTCCAACTTGTATGTTGATTGAGACAATCTATTTTTTTTTTCCAGAAAAAGCTAGACATCCAAAATTCAAAACAACAGGATGAAAAGCTAATTTATCGGAAAAGAAAAAAGAACAAATTAAATGTGCATCGCATCTCAATTTAAATTCATGTACATGTTGATCAAGACTTCCAAACTTCTAGTGGTAAATAAATAAATAAATAAATAAATAAATAAATAAATAAATAAATAAATAAATATATATATATATATATAAATGCGAGAAATGATCGACCTATTTGCACCTTGAAAGGAACATGATACCATCACACCACAACAAGAGGTCCTCTGTCATTATGAGACTTTGCATGACAATCCATTTTGCACCCTATAGAAGAACTTGCATTAAACCACAATATTAATTACTCAAATTATTGTTGAACAACAATATTCCTCTCATTAATTTACCTTCATTGCTTGATAGGAGAAGAAAGCAATCAAAATATAAGAAACAATGTTTGTGGATTCAGCTATGAATTGGTTTGTTTCTAACATTATCGTTCATATTTAAATTTAAAGAAAAAGAAAAAAAAGAAAAAAATAATAACTTTTGGCATACTAAGAATGTATTTTTAATCCAAAAACAACTAAAAATTAAATTAGTGTTTTTTTTTCAGAAAAAATAATTAAATAGCACTTTAAAAAACAGGTTTATCTACGCAAACAAACACTTGGTGTATAGAACTAATTTAAAAATATATTGGCCCATAAAGAATTTTCTTCTAAAAAGAGAACTACAGATAGGAATGGTGCGTGTGTCATCTTCTCGTTGCCTATACATGGACACACTGTAAAGTGAGAAAGAAGAGATGGGAGGTTTAAGAGGGATCCTAAATACGTGACCCCATGAGATTATGAGCCGTTGAGCAGGTAGGAACATGGCACATTGGATGGCTTGACATGGGACAGCATGGGCTAACCCTAATGGCTTCTTGTTATTGATTACATCAACACCCCAATGGCCATGATTTATAGACAGAGGAAGCTGTGGACTGTGTAGTGAATCATTTAGGTTCTTGACAGATGAACCATTTCTATCAAGCTTTCTGTGGGGGCCATAAATCAACATTCCTTCGACTATGCTTCTCACCCTTTAAAAGGTCGTCGTCTGCATGTGTGCACCATCTAGGCTAGGCTAGGCTAGGCTAGCATTTGATGCGTTTCTGTAGAGATCGGGAGTTTCACTGGTATAATATATACCTCCGTGTTTGCACATCAAAATAATTTTAATTTTTTTTTAGATAAACAGTGTTTCAGCTGTAATACCTAAACACCTGTTGGATTGTTTATACTTTAATGATCATGTATATACAGTATAATCGAAGGTGTAGATAGCTTATAGATTTTAGATAAAATCCACAGAAGATGATGTAAACATGAAATAATACTTCTTGAAAGATTAGCTATATATCGGATTTGATCTAACATCATTTGTAGTATCGCATGGCTATGTATTTTCAGCTCTTAAGCCTCTCAACTAGGGATCAGGAATCAAGAACCTAAATAGTATATAAGCTTCGAATATGATCACCTCTCCCCTAAAAAAAAAAAAACATTTTCAAAACAAAACCCACTATAAATCTATGAGTTAAAACAATACATTTTAGAAGACCAATTATGTAACGAATTTAAGCCAAGATCATCGTATTAATTATGTCTTGTATTTTGGCTGCTAAGATTCCAACAAGGTTGGTGTAAAAGGAGCTTTCAATGCCGCCATATCAGGAAACTTTACAGCAGGAGGTAACATTTTACTGTCATCTAGATTCAGCATGTCAATGTTTTTAAGCATGTATGTAATAAGCATAACACAAGCCCATAACGTGTCCAAGCATGCAAGAGCCAAGAAGGAGCATCTCAGGACGTACAGGTTTGAAGTTTCAAACCTTGCCAGGTTCAGAGACACACAGTTCTTCCTTCTCTAAAATTCAACTGAAATTTGTAAGCAAATCTTGTAAATGAATCTCATTGATATGAAAGGGAGAGCACAGAGTACAGTGCAGAAATAGATAATTGCTCCTCTAGATATGAAATTTCAGTATTTGGAACTTGAGAGGGAAATCCACTCTGAGGGTGGCCCAGGGACAGCTTTATGCTGCTAAATTTTCTGCTATAACTTAGCAATCCACCTGGTCAATAGAGAAAGTGTTTAACAAAGAAGGGGGGCAGCTCCGACAGGATACATCAATGAAGGTTCGAAGTGACAGAAGTTTCCAACACAGAATGTCAGCTTAGGCTGAATCTGTTTATCTTTTGAATCTTGTAAAGTTCCCACCATATATGATGGCTATCGAGTAATAATGCAATTTACTGTAAACCCTGGAGAAAAAGAAACAAACACCATAGGATTGCTCAACCCACTAGATAAAGGCATCACTGGTTCGTCCACTCGCAGAAAAAAGAAAGAACAGATACAAAAATCAAGCATTATCTAAAACCTAGCATCATAACACACTACCTGGTAATTGATTTCATTGTCAAGTCATTAATATGTTTCAAATGTTCTTGGACAGCAAGCTGAAAGATATGCGTTTACAGGGAAAGTATGATATTACCACCAGCAGTGTGGAAAATTTCTCCAATGGTTGTAATAAAATTCGAATTCAATCTAAATGCTACAATGATGGATTCGCTGGTTCTTATAATTGTTAGCCAACGCACTGACAGCGAACAAGCAAAACTCCAGTAAGAATCCATGAAAGAACAAGGAAGCCTTGTTGAGCATAAACCCATTTGGCAGCTGGCGCTTGTTGCCGAAGTTCAGCTCACAAGTTTTTTCAACACTGCTTCAGCACGCTGCTCAAATTTTGGTAGGGCCCATTCATGCTGAATTATGTCAAGGCCATCTTTCTCAGCACTCAAGTTCTGAGGAGAATACAGATAGATAAGATTAGTAGTCAACAGTTTTTGCTTAACATTATACGTACAGATATATACTCACCGAGTTAAAATATGAAAGAGAAGTTGTATGGTACAAAATTCTTTCTTGGTACATCTCATACTTGAACCATATATTTAACTGATTACAAGGCAAGGCCAGTGGACATTCTTGCCCATAAAATTTAATTTACATTTATAAAGTACAAATCAGTCCCAACAATTCCAATCCCTTTGGAAAATGCAATATATTCACACCTTTCCAGATCTTCCATTACCTGGCTAAAATTCAACTGATGAAAACGGGGATCAAGTATGTTGTCGGGGTCCCATAAGAAAGATTCTCAACAATAAAAAATCAAAACCCTAATCATGCACAAGACATTTCTAAAGTAACAAAGAAAAAGAAGCCAATGCTGTTCAGAAAAGCAGGTTAGTAATTATGGTGACATGCTTAGAAAATTTAAAACAAATTAAAGCAGGCATCATGGAATGCCCCACATGCCTAATCATGTATACCTATGACCATTTCATAAGAGTATCATAACCGCACCACCTGAGGAGCAAAAGAGTGGCCGAGGCAGCAAAATGGACAGCTGGAAATGATGGCAGCAGCCATAAGAGAGGCTAGTCAAATAGAGAATGAACATTACAGCGTTGACCTGAACCAAGCAAGGCCTAACTTTATAGTGTTGACCTCATTATTATGAATCAAATCCCACATTATGCTTTCTTTTTGGTGTGTGCAGTGGGGGAAGGTGATTGGGGGTTCTGTAAAGAATCTCCAATGTTATTCTTTTGGCGTTCGCTTCAATTGGTGCAAAATGATAGAGGATCCAGACATGCAGTTATCCAGAACTGACCAAACCCAACCCACAATGGCAAACCTAGGCCCAGTACTGAGAAAATTAAGCTGGCCAAGGGCAACCTCAAGGCTGTCATCTCCTTTACTCGGTGTCTTAAATATTCCTGCCTGCAATATTCCTTTTACAACCCACCAGTCAAATCAGTCTAATCACAACCCATTCTCGGCATAGTGCTAGCAAAAAGCCTTCTATTTTCGTAGGAAGTGGGGGCAGATAATAATAATAAAAAGAGCTCTATACACAATACTAATCACAAGGACAAGTTCAAGTGCAATTTGAAGCCCTTCAATTGACAAAGTTATAGTCTTCTGAAATATAACTGGGGATCCATAGCTAATTCTATCATAGAGAAATCTAAGAGCCTATATCAATGATATATCATATAAGGACTTCCTTTAATTCCAAATCATCTGCTATTTGGCTTTTCCCAGAAAAGAAAAAAGGTATTAAGGAAAAAAAAGGCAAGCTGCATAACAGACAGTTGAGCTAACTGGACCACTTAAGAACTCAATATGATAAGCAATGCCTGCAAGTGATAATAATGAAAAGGTGCAGCCAATGACCTACAGCATCATAGTATTTTTGGACAGCATTGACAACAGGCAGGACACAATAAGGAACCCACCCAGATACCTGTTACCTAAACACCAGCACCAGTGCTTGCAATAAGTCTATATGGAAGCTATCTACTTCTAATGAACCCTTGAAACCCCATCAGCCATCAACAACTCATGAAAGGACATGGTAGTCTTGCTTAGTTGGTACTTGGTAGACAATGGATACCTGTTACCTAAACACCAGCACCAGTGCTTGCAACAAGTCTATATGGAAGCTGTCTACTTCTAATGGACCCTTGAAACCCCATCAGCCATCAACAACTCATAAAAGAACTTGGTAGTCTTGCTTAGTTCGTAGTTGGAAGACACTTGTTGCCTCTAGCACCATTAAATCACCAGGTCTAAAATTCTAGTTGTACTTTTGTAGAGGTTTGAATTGTCCAATTTAAATATGGTCCAACAGCTTCTTAATTTCTTTTACTCATTTAAATAAAAAGACTTAGCTGTTAAGATGTATCTAAATAGCAATTCCAATGGGAAAGATTGATTCAACTCCCAATCATCTCTATTCAAATCTGAGTTGCTAGTAAAACCACTGAATCTAAAGATTTTGTTCATGATAGAATCATAAAGATGTATCATGAATTTGCCTTTTTCACACAATGATGGGATCACAATTAAATAAATGGCAACTACTTAACTACAAAGCCGTATGGTCCCAGTGACAGTATCCATCTATTCCCATTAGTACAACCTTGGCAGTATCAATCTACATGGTCTAGATTTAGGGCAGTAAAATAGAAACCAGCAGATCAATACACAAGGGCAATTCTTTGGACACAATAACAGTCATACTGCAATCGATGTAGTAAGGACATTATTATTAATAACTAAATCTGTTCAAAAAGATCATGTAAGGTATACTCATTATAGATAGTAGTCAAAAAGGACTGAAAATATCTATAATGTTTAACCATTTAAACAGTTTGGTTTTGCAAGCTAAAATGATCAATAGAGGGCCAGTTAAGTTTGTACCTTGGTTGGATCAAAACCAAAACCACCCATTTGCATCATCCGCTGGGTATCATCCATAGCTGCATTACAAAAATCGTATTTGAGCATCTAGAGAATATATCCAGAAATCCTAAAGTATGCTAAAGTCCAATTTATGCTTCTAGACTCTGGCACCAATGATTTTGCAAGAGAAGCAGCAATTCAGATCTCAGACAAAATAGATATAACTACGAAGATTTATGAACTAATACTAACCATTTTCTTCACCCAGAATGAGACTAAATAAACCCCTTAATCCAAACAAATTAAGGAAATACCTGCAACAGAAAGGGATTGTGGACAAATAGAGATATTAAACTAAGCACAAGTCCAGAATTCTCTAGAAAAAGCTTCTCAGCAATTTTTCAGAATATAATTTCTCATATAGACAAATACCATGATCGACTGCTAACATAGCTAACATCCACAGTGCTCAAATCAATCCCATTTTGCAGCATTGATCTGAATCTCTGAGTCAGTGGAAATGGTATCTTGGCTGCATGGAATAAGAGATCATAACAAAGTTGTAAAGATCAAATCCAGAAGGAATTTAAGATCGACAAAGGTCATATACTCATAAATTACTTATAAAATATAGAGATAAACCATATTTTGGCATGAAGGACATGAAACGTAGTTTAAGAATCAAAAACCTAAAAAAAAAAAAGCAAAAAAAAAAAGACTGACCTGCAACAAATCCAGAGAAGAAAAAGTTGACCCATGCAAAGGTAAGAGTCTGGAAGAAGAAAAAATCACAACTCAATATGCTAAATTATCTTGTTTGAAAAGACACATTAGAGAAGGCCAAAAAGCTCTTGAACTGTTAATACCTGGGGTATAATCATAGAAAGGTTTTTCTTCATCATATCCATAGCCATATTTGGGTCAGAGAACATTTGTGCTTGTGGATTCTGACCCTGGCCCTTGGGAACATGCAACAATCCATTTTCCTAATCAAGAGTAATTAACTTTTACGTTAGCATCTTACCTACTGGAAATGGAAAATTTCAAGCTAGCATCAGAATTATGACCCTAAATGTAGCTCTCACATACCAAATCTGAGGTGCACAAGCAAAGCAATGCAACATATCATATATCTAAACCCCTCCAATACATTTAAAAAAAATACAATACGAATCATGTCAGACCTGCTTGGAAATTGAAAGAAAATGTACTTTAAAAAAAACAACCAAATCTCAAATCTCTTTCACAAAATTAACCACAAAACATAACCAATTTAGATACTTCTACAAACAATTAACAAATCCAACATTCAATCACCCTAAACCAAACAAACCAAAAACAATAAAAATAAATCAAAACCTCATTGCTAAAATAAGCCCTTCGAGCTCGAAACGACTTAGCAGGTATAAAGTTAGCTCCAGCTCGCAAATTCCTTGCTCTCACAACAACTTGCCTGCAATAAAATCACAACAACAAACAAACTTTAATACAAATAAAACAAATTCTGACATACGTTTTCAATAACGTAAAAAAAATAAATCACTAAAACTACCAGCAAAAACATGAAAAATCACAAAAGAACCAGAATTTAGCACTAAAGAGAGAGTTTATGACATGGGTATTCAATAACTAGCCAAAGTTCACCAAAACCAGCACAAAAATAATCTAAATCACAAAAAGAAACAAGCTTTAACGCTAAACAGAGATTATGTGACATGGGTTTTTGATAACTAACCCTTCTTTAACAATTTTAGCATCCGGAGTTTGCTGAGATTGCATAAGCTTTGAAACAAAGTAACGAAGGATCCCAATAAGAATCATCACTACTGTTAATGGGATCAGCACCCAATCTCTTATAGCTGTGTCTAGCACTAGATCTTCTGCCATTGATTTTTTGATTGGACGGAACCCACCAAAATCAGACACAAAGTCCTGATCTTTCGAGAGACTAATGTACAGTCTTTTGCTCTTTAGTTCTGGTCTCTGGTTTGTTTGTGATTGAAGGAGAAGGGATGTGAGTGTCTTTGTTGGAATAGATTAGGGGTGTTGTTGTCTTTTAGAGTAGCTGAGATTCACAACGCAGGGTTTCAATCTGGTTTTTTTTTTTATTATTATTTAAAATCTATTTTAAAAAAAGTTTGAAATATTTTAAATTAAAATTATTTTATATTTTTAAATTATTTTGATATGCTGGTATAAAAAATAAATTTTAAATTTAAAAAAAAATTATTTGGTATTATAACAGCACTTATTTTTCAAAGTATTTTTTATTTAGAAATAAATCAAAATAATATTTATTTTATTTTTTAAAATTTATTTTTAACATCAACATATCAAAACAATCTAAAAATATTAAAAATAAAACAAATAAAACTTAATTCATTTGATTGGACTCATTAATTCAAAATTTGATCGAATAGAATTTTATTTTAAATTGTTTTTTATTTTGACCTGATAAAATTTAAGTATTTTAATTAACTGACCTATAATTTAAGTAATCTGGCTTAATCTATAAAATACCTGTTTAAGTTAATTTTAATTATTTTTTTAATTTTATTCAAGATAATATTATTTTAATTTTTAATTTTAATATTCATTCTAATTGACTTTTTGATCTGTAAAATAACATGATAAACTAATGACTCAAGCCCTAAAATAGGCAACTGTGGTTTGGACTCGTGCAAGAAGTGTTTGTTTATAATATTAATGTGATGAAGTTTTCTTTCAAAGCAAGCATGTAAAAACTTATAATTCTTGTATTGATCTATTCAATATATCATTAATTAGATATGAGAGTTTACTTAATTAGTTAAAAATGAATGTTTGACATGATTTTCATGCTCTTTATTGATCTTTCATGAAATCAAGTAAAATATAGCTAGGGAAGTTTTTGGTATTTTAGTATAAATATTTTTTAAAAGTTTTTTTTTTAAAAAAAATATATCAAATAATTATTTTAGATTTTTTTAAAATTTTAACATCAATACATTAAAATTATATATAAAAAAAATTAAATCAATTTGATGTTTTTTCACATCAAATTCACTTTTAAAAAACACCTCAAAGGATCAAATTTGATAATTTTTCACATCAAATTTATTTTAAAAAAGCACCCAAAATCAAAAAATACCACTCACTAAACCTGCTTGATACATGACTTGTTACTTATTATCGGATAATAATAATTAAGTCAAAGGGTGATCCTTTTTGTAAATCAATATTTTAAGGACTGAGGTTCGAAGAAGGGCGTAAATTTTTCTCTGACAAGTCTCTTGAAGTTTCCAGTTGCCACACTACAAAACTAGTCCCTCCCTGAGCACAAAACTTGAACTTGCTGAGTTTAACAACAGTAATTGGAGTTTGTTCAAAACCGAGGAAAATCCTGTCATGGTTGAAGTGTCCGTAGAGTTCAAAACATAAGCACCTGGATGGCGAAAGGAAAAGCAAAAAGGGACTAGCCTGTTAAGTGGCATAACATGATCAGAGCCAGTACATATATATCCTCTGGTAGACTCGTAATGGTTTCAATTGATTTGATTCGATTCGGCTGGTGCTGTGTATTGTTTGAGTGTGTATCAAGGCTTTTCTGATTCGGCTAACAAAGCAAAAGTGTTTCGGCGTAGTTTGCTTTCACTTCTGCAAGCTCGATGTGTGTTCTGTAAAAGAAGTATTGAAACTTCTAGCCATCTTAAAGTGTTTTTGCTTGGAAGTTATGGATGGAATTCCTAGCTTGGTGGGGTATTAGTGGCTGCTTCCCAAAAACTGCTGATGATATGTGTTAGTAATGATCTACAATGGTGCCAGGAAAATTCAGAAACATTCATGGCAACCTCTCTTTACTTGTATTGTTTGGAGTCTGTGGCTTCATCGGAATGATGTAATCTTTAATGATGCTACTCCAGATCTTATGGTTGAAGATTGATAGAAACACTTTTGCTTACACCGGAATATTGGATCTAGGATCAAATTCTGGAATAACAGAATAACTCATAGCTGACTTTTACCATCTTTTCTTTTGCCTTACTTTTATGGCTTCTTTTTTTTTTTTTTTTTTTTGTCTTGTTTCTGTTGTTTCCTTTTTTTTCTACTTCTTTGACTGTCTTCTTATTAGCTAAAGGTAATAAAATCTAGAATATTATCTTAACAAAAAGGGGGGCAGCCTTAATTTTCTCTAATTACATTCAAGTTCGAATCTGCTGGGAATCAAGCTTTCCTTGATAAGCATCATGTTAAAGTAGTTGTAGTAGAATCAGCTTAAAATCCCAAATCAATTACAAGTATAAAAATATATAAAAAATAAATGTAATCAATCACAAGATTATGTACAAAATTTACGTAATTTAATAACTTATGTCTTATTTTCATAGACAAGACAATCAAAAAACAAAATTTATATGAGAAAGTAAAAATTACAAGGTAAATCCATCCAAAATCCCAAATTAAATAACCCAACGTTGACTGCTATTTTTTTTTTTTTTTAGATTCGAGGAAACTCCACTCTCTGAAAAGCGTACTTTGTGAGTTCATGTGAATGAGTAAAATTCCGGCTGTTCCAGGCTCTTACAAGAGGTGTACACCCTGACTCGAACTCGAGACCTGTTGTGTAGATCTCAAACCCTTTATCATCACACTACGCCTCCTATAAACATTGACTACTAATTGCTAACGCTAATCCGACTACTTAATTACGTATGGTTTTCTGCAAGGTATCATTCTGTAGGTATCATTCTTGGGATCATGCAGAATGCTTGCCTTTTCACCTGCCTCTATCAGAATTTCAGCATTTTTCAAAGTAAGCAGGGGCTTCAAAAATATGTAGTTATAGCCCTCAACTCTCTGAGGCAGCTTAATCACAAACCGCAGTTCCCATGAATCCTTCATGGACCAAATGTAAGCCTCGTCAACTTTTGAAAGATAGAAGGCTGATATCAATTCATCAAGCATATATACTTGTCTCCATGTGAATTCCCTCATTGTAATTCAAAATAGACTCTGGTTATCTCCTTGAACTCTTCTCTGCTCATGTCATATGAAACTATCAAATACCACCCCGTCCTTCCGATCATGCTAGTTGCTTTCTGGATAAGAAAATCATTGCCAAGCCAAATAGCAGCTTTGTAATTCAGATGGAATAATGGAATATACCTCCAATGTCCTTCCACCCATCAGCTTTCAAAGAGTAGACTCTAGGGCCTCAATTCATATGAGTCGATGTCAATGAATGGCTTATCATTATATGAACACATCTTATGACCTTGTAATCATCTTCTTCTTGAAGATAACCAAACCCCAACAAAGGGAAAGAGTTCTCAACTGTGGCGATATTGAAACCCGAGAATGGAAGGAGTAATTTGAAAACCCCAATAGAGGGATTCAAGAGAAAGATATCTCGATAGCACTTTTGGTCCGAAATGCAAATTAAGTATGCCCTTGCATGAACCAGAAATTTCTACGTTTTCTATGCTTAATGAAAAAGGCAATGACAGCCTTCTTGCCTTGCTCCATTCTTCATCTTCAACACAATAAAGCTTGGAGTCAAGCTTCAGGACAAGATTTGGGTTCTTCAAATTTGCTATTTGGATGCTACTTAACAAATTCTAGACTGCCAAGGAATATTGCCAACATTGACTTGACAGGCAGTCAAGCAAAAATGTCAGTGATGATATATCACTAGGAATGTTAGATGACATTTCAGTGAATGTATAGTTGCTGGTGGATGCTGCTGAGCTTGGTGAACTCATTTTTGGCTATAGGCATATATGTTGTCAGATTAGCTGTATCTAAGGATGGGAGAAGATGGGAGTATATATGGACAAAGCAGGAGGGCTCATTGGCCATACTTTCATTAATGAAAGATATCTGAGTAGATTCCGATCTACTATTATCTTGAGAAGATAAGGAACCTCCTTAGATTACTGCTTGAAGCAATTGAAAGTATTGTTTCAAATTCTTTTCTTGCAATGAAACCCCAAAAAAACAAAGAATCTTTTCTTGCATGTTACTTAACCTTTCTTTGTTCCAAAGGTTCCTCAAAATAATTCTATATCCTCAAAACTTATGTTTATGATGCATCCCACATGCTTATGATCTTCATTCCTTCAACATTCCAATGGCCATTGTCTCTCTCCCCACCTTGTTAAACGGAACTAGACTATTCGTCTCAAATTCACCTCCAAAACTCACCCCACAAGCAAGGAATTCCTACAGTCCTACTACTAGTCATAAAAATATACGTACAAGAATTTGTGCGTGTGTTGCGAAATGCCATCCACAATTCTTGCACCAACCTTTGATTGAAACTAGCTTCTCTTCAAGGCATAGAGACTTATTGCCACTAGTGCCATCCAATGCTAAGACATCATCAGGATCAGGAGAGGAAGATAACCCAGCTGTAGAAACAGTTCTCAAGCTTTACACATCAATCAAGAACAAAAATATCAGGGAATTGTCTGATATAATTGGTGATGAATGCCGATGTGTTTGCAATTTCTTCTCCTTCTTCCAACCCTTCCAAGGGAAACAGGCATGCCCATTAAGTTTCCAACTTGCTAAATTCTTTTACCTAGAGTTGTAGCATCACACAAATGATATATATGTGATTCCTTTTGTTTTCCTTTTGCAGCAAGTGTTGAATTTTTTCAAAATTCTGATCAAATTCTTGGGAAACAATTTTGAATTTGTCGTGCAACCTACCTTCCATGATGGACTGAATGTTGGCGTAGCTTGGAGACTAAGTATATGCCACTGCCTTCTATCTCTCTTTGTTGGTTTTTTGGGAAAACTTCATTAACATCCCTAATATTTTACCTCTTTCTCAATATTGTCATCCTAAACCGATTAATTTTATGAATTCCTCATTCAAAACCTATTAGAAATTAAGCAATGCTTCCTTTCCATAGCCAAAACACGTTCAGAAAACACCTGGGTATTCTAGCATGGGAGGGAAACATTGTTTAATTCAAATAAGTTTGGGATGAGAAATCGATAAAATTAATCAGTTTGGGATGAAATTAAGAATCAAATAATATGTTAGGGACACAAATGAGGTTCTTCTTCTTCTTCCTCCTCCTTTTTCCTTGATAATTAGGAGGGCTCCAAGTGGAGACTTGGGGAGGGGACAAGGTACACAACCAACCATAGCAAGTTGGCTATATATGTTGTCATTGCCATCTCTTCACAGGGAAATTATCACAGTTTTGAGGAGTTGCAAGGGAAGCTTTTCTTACCATGTTTTTTTTTTTATGTTTGGTTAATTTATTTTGTAATTTGTAGACTGGAGCAAGACACATGTGCCTTTCGGAAAGGGTTTCAGCTTCTACATTCTCCAAGTATACCAAGGGAGGATCGTCATAAGGTGTGTGATCAAAACATCTCCACAAGATTATCCATTAACCTCAAATTTCAAAAAAGAGAAACACTCATTTAATATAATATATAAATTAATCACTTAGTTATTATCTTTGAGATAGAAAATTGAAAGATAAAAAGATGGGAAAGATACGTCTCATTGTATTTTTTTATTTGAAAATATAGAAATTTATTCTAAAACTATTATATATATATATATATATATATATATATATTCATTTTATGTATTCGTTTTTAAGTCTTCAATCATACACTTTTCCGTCTTTATTAACTTTATATTTTGTATTTGTACATAATTATATATGACAAATTAATTATTATATAGATTGAGCCAATAGTATAAAAAAAATCTGACCACTAGCTTTAGCAATAATGGTTGGATTTACTGTATATTACATGAGCTAAATAATATTGATGATGCATGAGCTTTCCATTTGTCCATCTCATGAATGACAGTACTGTATATTACAGGAATGTGGAGATGTTCATGGAACCACTTCTTCATATTGAGCCTTTTAGACTGGTAATTTGCAATCCCGATTTTCTTATTCACTGAATCCGGTGCAAATCAGAAATAAGGGAATTAAGGATACTGATCATGACTCCTTCTGGCATATGATAGACACCCTTTTTCTTTCTTTTGCAGAAAATGATGGGATTCGCCATGAGCATTGTGGAAAAGATGAGCTCCTGTAAATTGTCCAGAGACAAGGTGAAGAAAGCTGTGCTTGTTCTGGTTTTGCTTGCTGTCATCTTGATCTTCTTAATGCCAGGGATGTATTAGGCAGCATAAATCCTGTAAGATGATGCAATCACAGCATCTCCTGTTTCAGTTAGTACTGTACCATGTGGTAGTGTGCCCAGAGATGCTCAGAATTTCTGTATGAGATTTGATTAGATTAATTCTAAAATAATTAAAAAATTAAATTACAGCATATTAGATTAAAAAACACAAAGGCCTGGAGACATGTGAAACCACCTCGTAAACCAGGTCCTAAACCGAATAGATCCGTGGCACAAAAGCCATATTTAATTTATACATTAATTTAATGAAAAAGGGAATGTCCATGGTATAATAAACAAAAACAAAAAAACATTTTGATGAACAAGTGATGTGCTTCCCAAAAAGTGGGGGGGAATTCCAAGTAGAAACAAAAGCGGAAGTAAGGCCACTTCCATTAAAAAAAAAAAACAGAGAGAGAGGGGCAAATAGGGTTCCATAGAACTATATTAAATACTTTATTAATAAATTCGTCTTTATTTATTAGGAGTTTTCTATGCAAGGTAATATTGTTGGTCCCATTCCAATTCCATTGGATAATGTAATTTTCATGTCCTTTTCTTTTATAGATCTTGTTTGGGGCTATAGTTGAAATACTTTAGCATTAAATTTTGATTTGTTTTTGCTATAAATAATTTTTTTTGTTTATTAGATTGTGTTTGATGAACTGATGTTAAGAATAAATTTTAAAAAATTAAAAAATATATTATTTTGATGTATTTACAAAAAAAAATATTTTTAAAAAAAACTTTTACCACACTTTCAAACAAAACCTTAGTTTAATACCAAGTATAATCGATATGGAGTTTCATTTTAAAAGTATCAATAGCATATTGATAAATCTTTCTTTTAGTGTGTTTTTAACATTGTGATACATTTTATGATTGCGTTTTGAAAATATAAATTTAAAAAAAGTTATAAATTATAGTTTTTTTAATTAATATTTTTTTAAAAAAATTAGGAGGATCATGCAAAATTGTAGTATCTTTTGATTAACTAAACATTTTTAAATCTATAATTAAATAAAAACTCATATTAATCCACATTGCATCGCAAAAATAAAAGGAGATACAGGTGTTTGAGAATACTTTTATTTTTAGGTATATTTCAAAAGTGTTTTTAACTTAAAAAAATATTAAAATTATATTTTAATATATTTTTAATTAAAAAACTATTTTAAAAAGCAATCAACAACATATTACGAGATACACATTAGTTTCATGGGTTAATCATTCAATTCATAGATTTTACTCTTTTCATTTCAATTCTATTTCTCTCTCTAAAGTGCGACCAATTTGATATATAAATAATTTATTTTTATATGAAATTTATATATATTTAAGACCTCATACTTAGTTCTTAAGATGATAGTGTATTCACAAGACTTGATAACTATCTTAATAAGTAGCATTAAACACCAATGATTCTCTTTTCTAAAAAATAAATCAACCTTTAATTAATTTTTTTAATAAGAAAAAAATATGGGTCCATGCACGCAAAATTTTAGTGCCCAATCAAGATATGATCAAGTTTTTGGTTCAAAAATCCAAAATAACAATGAAATGCTGCATAAATCCTTAATTAATCTCGTAATCTTGATATCATAATCTAATATTTTATTTTTCATGTAATTTATTATTTTTATTTACTACCATGAAAAATAAAATAAAAATCATTTTAAATTATAAAAAACAAATGAGAAAGATTTAAGGAATGTTGTTTTACCGGAATTGACTTGAATTAATGAGATTGTTTTATAGTTATTTTGTCCGATAAATATCAACTCATTCATAACTTGATACACACACACACACACTCACATATATATTACTTAAATAATAAATCCTTTTGTAAATATTCAAAACTGATTTTAATATTTAAATTTTATACCAGGTAAATAATAAATATAATATAAATAAAATAAAATCTGATCCATGAATTAAATCATCATTATCAACCATATAAAAAATGTTGTAACTCGACTTGATCCAACAAGTAAAAATTTGAACGATTTAGGATAATATATGTAATTTCATATTTTTCCAGTAATTAATTTCTTTTGTTGCCGTGCTGTTAATAATGCACCCCCATACACACGTTATAGATTGCAAACTCCCTACCAAACTGTATCTCTCCCTCTCCCTCTCTCTCTGGCATGTCCTTTTCTAAGCCCGCATTCACATTTGGTCTCGGTTTCTTTGATCAATCAAGTAATCTCTTTCCATCTCCTTAAAAAAAAAATTCTCAAACTTTGATGGGTTTTGTTCGATTCTGATCTCAAGGTACAGTTTTCAAGATTTTGGTTTTCTTTTTGTACACTTTTGGTTTTCTGGCTTCTTTGATGGATTTCTGAAATTGGTCTTGGAGATTTTTGGATTCTCCGTTGAATTTGGTGCAAAGGGTCTATTTTTTAGAAGATTTTGAGCTTTTTTAGTTTATTTAGCGTATTTTGGAATCTGGGTTTTTTTGTGGTTGTTTAGAGAAACTGGTATATTAGGATTTTTTTTTTTTAGTTTTGCTCATTTTAGAAAGTTTTAAGCATGTTCTGTTTTTTTATGATGATTTAGAGAAATGGGAGGTTTTTGGGTTTTATAGAGTGTTTTTTTTTCCTTGCATTGTAGCTTCTTGGGTGGGAATAAGATGAAGAGGTTAAAGAATGAACCTTCTAGTACTAGGAGGTGCAAGCTGTCGCATTTGTTGTTGGTTATAGGAGCATTGTACTTGGTGTTTTTAGCATTCAAGTTTCGACATTTTTTAGAGATTGCAGCAATGGTGAGTGGGGGTGATAGTTATGTTGGATTGGATTCGTTTTCCATGGTAAAAGATGTTGAAGATTCTGATTTAAGCAAATCGTTTTTTAGTTCGGTTTATAAGGATACGTTTCACCGGAAATTAGAAGATAATCGAAACCAAAACGCACCGATGATGCCCAGTAAGGAACCTTTGGAAGAGGAGAAAAGAGGGGGGACAAAAACTATAAAACCAATTCAGTATCCTTATGGTCGAATAACAGGAGAATTTATGAGGCGAAGGAATGCAACTAGGAATTTTTCACCATTTGAGAGAATGGCAGATGAGGCTTGGCTGCTTGGATTAAAGGCATGGGAAGAAGTGGAAAATTATGATGGAAAGGAGATTGGACAGAGTTCTTTATACGAGGGGAAGATTGAGTCATGTCCTCTGTGGGTATCCATGAGTGGCGAGGAGTTCGCTGGAGGGGAAAAGTTGATGCTTCTTCCATGTGGTTTAGCAGCAGGGTCATCTATAACCATTGTGGGAACACCCCATCATGCACACCAGGAGTATGTACCCCAGCTTACAAGGTTGAGGAATGGTGATGGCACTGTTATGATTTCACAGTTCATGATTGAGTTGCAGGGGTTGAAGTCAGTGGAGGGGGAGGATCCACCGAAGATTCTACATTTAAATCCTCGATTGAGGGGAGATTGGAGTCGGCATCCTGTCATTGAGCATAATACCTGCTATAGGATGCAATGGGGGACAGCTCAAAGGTGTGATGGTTTGCCATCCAAGAAAGATGAGGACATGCTGGGTAAGAGCTACCTTGTTTTTTAATAGTGTTGGTTAACTCATTTTCCTTGTTTGCTTATGTATGCTAAGTTAAATGCAACTTGGAAAGATGATTACTTAATGTATACTTTTATTAAAGAAAGATGATGCAATGGGGGGGTGGGGGGGCTTACATTGAGGGGACTCAAGTCCCTAGAATTGATGTTTTGTTAGACATTCTCTACACTTTTCTTCACATAAGTTGTGTGAGGTGAAAGAGATGTGATTGCCTTCCTAAATCTTTCTAGACAATTCAGTTAGTGCTAGGGGCATAAGTGAAAACTGCATATAGCCCTAGTTCAGATTAAAATTTGTGTTGATGACCATTTACATCAGGTTGGTACTCGACCATTGACCCCTTGATTTTATGCTAGGATGCTGGTAAGATCCTATCTAGTTATGCTTTAGTTTCTACTTCGATAGTACATGGTTTTTAGTTAATATATAGTCAAAGAAATGTCTCAACTGAGATGCAATATTCAGATCTAACTATTATCTTTGTTTTCTTCCCCTGTTTTCTTATTAAGCACCATGACATTGTTTCTGATATTGATGCCAATTTCTGCACCACCTTTCCTTTTCATGTAGAAATTAGAAAATGATGCACTTGCCAGAATTTATATTTTAGCACTTTGCAGACGGATTCTAGCTTACCTATGGTTAACTTGTTAACAAATGTGAACTAGATTTGAAAAGTAGGTTTAGAGTATCATTAAGCTTAGATTAATTTCCTCATGGGTGTAAATGACATAAAGGTGGGTCAGAGTTGGTGAAGAGTTTTTGCTGGTCTGGTTTGTGTTAAACTGTATGATTTCTGAAGCATTTGTCTTTATTGTCATACTTACCTAATAGTCGTTGAAGTTCTTAATTGTTCAGCTTCCTTGTTAATAACCACATTTAAGCCCGCACCCTGAAGTTCTTTGTGAATTTTGATTCTCCCTACTCTATTTTAGAAAATTGAATTGTATAATTTTTCTAATGCATGTATTCGGCAGTTGATGAACATTTGAGATGTGAGAAATGGATGCGGGATGATAATGTAGACTCAAAAGAGTCCAAGACAACATCGTGGTTTAAGAGATTTATAGGGCGTGAACAGAAACCTGAAGTGACCTGGCCATTTCCTTTTGTGGAGGGAAAATTGTTTGTCCTGACCTTGCGTGCTGGTGTTGATGGATACCATATTAGTGTTGGGGGCCGGCATGTGACCTCATTTCCATATCGTCCGGTAAGTTGATATAGATGAGAAAAAAGTGATTATTATACCCTTTGACAGTTCCTTCTGTTTCTCCAACTCAAATGGTGAACCTTGGCCTTGTGGATTTGGAAAATGATATTTGCATATCTGATGCACAATGGGTTTTCTAGCTGTTCTATCCACCCACTTGGGAGAAATAGCACTTTCAAAATATTTGTGACATTGACATTTTTTTTATGAAGATTTCCATGAACTAACCTTATCCCTGTTTATCATCTTTTTAAGCTTGCCCTTTTCTTGATTCCCTTTGCTTTCCACTGGATTTCTTCATTATAGTCCCTGTAGATTTTGCAGTGCATAATCTTAATAGTTGTGTTTGTTAGAGTAGTAGTATGTTTTGTTCAATTATATAATAAGCTCAAAATATTTCCTACAACATTTTTCCGTGGCTTTAGGGATTTACCCTTGAAGATGCAACGGGATTAGCAATCAAAGGAGACATGGATGTTCATTCAATTTTTGCCACTTCTCTACCCAGATCACATCCAAGCTTCTCTCCTCAAAGAGTATTGGAAATGTCAGAAAAGTGGAAAGCTCATCCTTTACCAAAGAGGCCAATTCAAGTTTTTATTGGGATTCTATCAGCTACAAATCACTTTGCAGAACGCATGGCAGTTAGAAAAACTTGGATGCAATCATCAGCAATCAAGTCATCAAATGTAGTTGCTCGTTTTTTTGTTGCATTGGTAAGATCTCCACATTTATTTCTTAACCCTCAATTTTATTTGTTTTTTAAGTAGCAATGTTTAATTGTATCAACAGTCACTCAATTATTCCCTGATTTGAGAAACATACTTCAATTATTGAATCTTTTATGTATTCTTTCATCTTCTTTGCAAGTTTACCAAAGTCTTTTTATCCAACTTCTGTTTCTTTCTGCTAACATTATCCTTAAATAATGCCATTCTAAAAAGTGACGCTCTAGTTGTTGTATGGCCACATCAAAAAAAGTTAATGGAAATTTGGATCAAAGGACTGCAATAAAAATTTCAAAGAAAGTTGAAATTGCATTAAATGATTTGAAATTGAGGAATTTAAGTTGAGTAATAGTTGATGGTCCACTGACACAATTAACAGCCTTACCCCACCTTTTGTTGTTGATGATTTAAGTGCTTGATATAATTTTACAAGTCCAGAGAGCTTGGATGCAAGGATCTATCTTTATCATTGCCCTAGATATTTTGTGTTGAAATATAAACAAGAAAATACAATGAAGAGCAAGAAAAACAATATTCATGTACATGGGAGCATTGTGAATTTACAAGAGTGTGTGTGTGTCTTTCATTGTCAAATTATTTAATCTACTTAATGTAATATTGTGCATTCTGTAAGATGGACCATTGTTTTGGAACAGAGGAAGCAGAACTATGGTTATTTACTATTCTTTTTTTCTTTTTTTCCATCCATCTGTTATGTAGAATTCATACTCTAATTTATCTTTGTACCTGTTCATGAAAACCACAGAATCCAAGGAAGGAGGTGAATGCAGTACTAAAAAAAGAGGCAGCATACTTTGGTGATATTGTGATTTTGCCGTTTATGGATCGATATGAGCTTGTGGTTCTTAAAACTATTGCTATTTGTGAGTTTGGGGTAAGTCTATGATTCATTCAGTTGGCATTTTTCATTGAATCTTTTAAATAGGATCTTTGAGAACTAGTAATTGTGTATTTATTTATATCTCCTGAATATATTTTTTTAACACATCTGAATATATTTCATGCAGGTTCAGAATGTTTCTGCTGCGTACATTATGAAATGTGATGATGATACATTTGTTAGGGTTGACACTGTCTTGAAAGAAATTGACCGTACCTCTCGCTCCAAGTCACTTTATATGGGCAATCTCAATCTATTACATCGTCCTCTAAGAAATGGCAAATGGGCAGTTACTTTTGAGGTATGTCATGTGAATTCTGATTTCTTAAAATCCCTGGCAGCAGTGTCTTTGCTTATATTAATTCAATTGTCTTGTTCTTTTTTCCCTTAAAAAACAAACTAAAACGTTATAATATCTGGAGAAGGGGGGACAAAGGCAAATTATTAGAATCTCTACAAAATATACATCTTAACAATCTCTTCTACGAGATCATATAACCTGAACATTCAGAAAATGAAAGAATTTTTAATTGCTTATCTGGTACACCATCCTCTGTTTTACTAGAAACAACCTTGGTGATACTGATCATGGCACTTATGAATTACTTGACTGAGTTACCATATGAATTAACCAGCTTCTTTCTCATTGAAGGAGCATTATTGGAAATACTATCTACATTCTTGCATTATTTGCAAGAGTTGCCTACCTTTGTCTTCCTTTTTACCCTTCTCCTTTACAATTTTTTACCGCATTTGATATTCATGGAATGGAATGGGTATAGGTTCAGAAACTTGTTCTAGGCATAGAATGGCAGAAGACAGCTTTGAGAAGGCTGTGTGCGCTTCTTGGTTAGAGTTGATAAGGGTTTTTTTTTTGGTAGTTAAAAAATTCAAACATCGTCCCTAATCTGCTACCAGAGTCATCCTTAAACTTGGTTCTTTTTTATGATTTTGGTACATCAGGTCTTAGGGACCACGCTCTAGTTAAGCTCCTTTCATGAATCAGATGGTCCTGAACATACGATACATATTGTTGCTTTTACTGTGAGTGTAAAATGGAAAAGAAACTAGTATTCTAGATGTGGTTCGCAATGTTCCTGCTCTTAATGAATTCAAAATTTGATTTCTCTGTGTTTCTGGATGAGTATGACATGAATGATATAATTGTTTTTCTATGTTCACTTCTTTCATTTGAAGGTTATTGCCTATTGTAACAGGAATGGCCTGAAGCAGTATACCCTCCTTACGCTAATGGACCTGGATATGTAATTTCTAGTGATATTGCTAAATTTGTCATCGCTCAACATGGCAAACAAAGCCTCAGGGTTAGTGATACTACAATCTTATTTAATACTTTTTTTTTCTGTTGGAGGATGCTCTCCCTTCCTCTCCTTTTCTTTTAGCAATTCTTTGACAGCTATCTTTCCAATCAGTCTGTGTTGTAAAATATGTTAATTTCATTGCAGCTCTTCAAGATGGAAGATGTTAGTATGGGAATGTGGGTTGAACAATTCAACAGCTCCACCCCTGTCCAGTACTCCCACAACTGGAAATTCTGTCAATATGGATGCATGGAGAACTATTATACTGCACATTACCAATCCCCAAGGCAGATGATCTGTCTATGGGACAAGTTGGCGAGAGGTCGGGCTCAATGTTGCAACTTCAGATGACATATTTTATCAGATGTCTCCGAGGAGCCTTTAGATGATGGCGGCAGCTTTATTACACTGGTTGACACGTGTTCATATTCTTGTCCTTATTTTATGCTTGGACCCTCTGGTCAGGTCACCTTTGCCGATTTTGTTCATTTAAGTGGGCTCTAGAGATGGCTGTTTTTTAATTGCAGCCTTTGATTTTTGAAGAACAGACTTTTCATCTTGTAATTGAAATGGCTTCTAGCCAAGGCCAAAACATCTCGGCTTGAACTAAAAGCTGGAGAAATTGTATATACCCTACTTTCTATTACAAGTATCGATTCTGTTAGTGCAGAAGTGAGAAAATCCTTTCGACTCATTACATGCTTCTGTTGCAAATATAGGTTGGAAAATTTGAAGGACTAACTTGTTCGAAGTCGTGCACATATTGCTAGTCATTCTTCAGCGTAATAATTCCTTTAAGGTTTTGTTTATAAAGGTTTGGCTTGCTCTATATGCGCTTGTGTGGTGTGTTGTGGGTGGAGAAGCTGACAGATTTTTGGGTATCACTTCCTATCTGGTGTGTACAAAAACCTGTCAGCTTCTCCACCCTCAACACACACAAGCGCATATAGAGCAAGCTAAACCTTTATAAAACATAACCTTAAAGGAATTATTACAGAGGAATGAATAGAAACTTCATCATTTAATATTTAACACTTCCTTCTTGATTTTGAATTTGCTTTATAAATTATTTTAGTTTTTTTTTCCTACAAGGTTAGATTACTATACTTTTAAATAAATATCTTTTTATTTGATTTGTGCCTAGTCAAGTTTATACTTAATTTTACGAACGTTTATTTTTATTATCATTTAATTAAATAAAAAATAATATTTTTTTAAAAAATTCTTAAGCTCAGTAAAGTTCATTATTCGGATAATGGATTTTATTAGTTAAGTCATGAAACCCGGATTGATCTAATATATTATAATTTTAATATTAAAAAAAGATCAGAATAATTTTTTTTTCAAGTCCAACCATGCATTTTATTAGTTATCCGGGTTATTTTTGAAATCTTCAAGTAGACTTGGTTATATCGGGATAACTTTTATTCGAATTGAAAGATTTCAAAGTTGGTCTGTTGAATTAAATTTAATAATAATACCGAAATAGGTTTCTATGGCATAAATGTTTTCTTTTACAATCAAAATATTTTTTATTCAAGTGGCGCCGTGTACACTACTAAAAAGTAAAAGAGTTGCGGATAATGTGATTAAAGGAAAGGAGAAAGAGTGCTTGGAAGCAATTTCATGTTTGAATTCCCTTGTTCAACCTGATGATAATGACAGAATTGTTATCAGTCAGCAACCACCGAAAGAGCAAAAGAAGGCTATGAAAAGGAAGAGGTATTGCTTGACCTTGCTTTACTTGGACTCTTGGAATTGATGATTGAATTGCGAAATGCTTGCTCTTTTTAGTGGATGCACTGTTTATGATAAGAATTTGAAACTTTAGAAAGTGTTTTGTTGCCATAGATAGTGAAGACAAAAGAAATGTATTAAAAAGTAGAAATTCAATTTAAAATTATCTCATAAACAACTTTTTTTCATTTGTTTCTATCTCTTCAACTGAACACCTAGAAAAACAGGTGTTGTGATTCTTATAGCAAGTTATTGTATCAAGGATAATCCACTCAAAAGCATTTCCATGGGAGTTTTGAGACTATAACGTGCTGCAGCACGGTTGTCTAGCACTTACATACATCCTTTTACTTCTCGTCAAGACTGACTACTCTAATTACATACATAGGAAGAGACATGTGGAAGGTCAGATCTCAAACACCATCATTTTTGTTTCTCTGCAACTTTCCTCGAGGTTCTGCTATCAATGGTTTAACGCAGTATGTAGCTAGCTGGGAGCTTGCTCTGAATCTGGTGTGCTCTGTAATGGCTAAGGTCTATTTACAAACGACTCTTCAAGCCCTGTTGCTCAGCCTGGTTCTTGAACTTTTATACCGTGTAGTGGCTCTACTTGGTGGGTGTCAATACCACCACCTGGGCACTTTTGAATCCAAACTAGATGACAATCTCTTATCATGGTCTTACAGAATTGAAAACCTGAGAAGCCGGCACGAAAGACAAAATGTCTGAATCACCGCACTCTGATTTTCTCGGACTTGAAGTGAAACCAGTCTTGACAGCTTTCCTATCTTTGCGTCAGGTATTTGTTTCCTGTTCTAGATAATAGTTATCAGAACTCATCCAGAACTTTTCAAGAAAAGGGTTCAGGTCACGGGTCAATTCTAAAGCCACTGGCTTGTATGTTTTTATTAAAATAATATTATTTTATTATTTTTTATATATAAACCCGATTTTTTTATCCGGTTCAACTAAAAACCTGATTTAAGTAAAAAGAATTCGAGTAAAAACCTGATTTAAGTAAAAAGGATTCGAGTCCTCAATTTCCAACATTAATCCACCAAGCCAGGTTTAATGATCCGGCATATCTTTCACGTGCATTCAGTTCTTAGTTCAACTCCTGAATTTCACCAAATTAGGCTGCTCATTATTATACAATGTCGGATGTTTGACCGATGCCGCTCCTATGATATAAGTTATGATGATCAAAATCAAAATTCTCTGCTTTGGACCTTCCTCTAGTTCCAGTTTTAAGTGAAATTTCAACGAGAGAAAAGTCTGTCCTCCAGCTGCGTTCACCTTAACAGTTACCTCTTCTTCGCTGTTTTACTTAAAACGGGATCGTTACGGAGGAAACATCCTAAGCTGAATAGATTTTCTGGTGAATGAGAACAAATAAATAGCGACATGATTTCGATCTGTCAGAAGCTGTAGAACACACGCCTCCATGTAAGTAATTCCAAGCAGACCACAAAGAAAAGAAGGAACAAAGCCAGTTGCAGTAGGAAAACAACAGCCTATATGACAGGATACATATTGGTCTTTTTCAAGTTAACAAGACTTTACAATTTGACTGTGGTTGCCTTCATTCTACTATGAGGGGGTTAGGCATTGGGAGGTCAAACTGACAACAAAATTAGCAAGAAAGCCTACTACATCCACGCTATGGCAGCATAACTACAAAGAAACACCTGCCATTGACCGTTGTTACATTTTCATTCTGATCATAGTAGAGTAAATCACCATGTCATCTAATCACAGTAATTCACAAAGGACATGAAAAAAAATAAACGAACGATAAACTAAATAAGGTTCTTCACTATCTGTTCTACTATCAGAAGTGAGCAGGTGGTCATTGTTCCATGCACCTACAAGTAACAAGAAAGGGAAAAAAAAACATAAGGTTACTTGTTTGGTATACATCAAATTGCACGCAAATTAATCAGCATATTAAGAGCAGAAAAGATAGCAGGTACACATAAAGTCTTAAACCCAATGGATGACAGAGTCCATAAACGTACATAATTCAAAAGGAGGCGTCAACACATAAAGGGAAGCAAAAGGGATTCAGGAACAACAGAAATTCTAAAGCTAAACTACTCGGATGATGATTTACAACTAAGCAGCAGGCTGATCAAATCACACCTGGAGGGAAATCATTAACAGGAAGAAAGTTACACTACAAGAAACCTGTACTTTGACTACCAAGGGGCTATGGTTTGGTCCTGAACCTGACATGATATTTAAGTTGTCAAATCAAAGGACAGAATAGAAAACAGAACATGTGGAAAAATGAACTTTTTGAGAATTTACAAGCTTTAAAAAGGCTTGTTATCATGAGACGGATAGTTTGATGCAGAAAACCAGCCCAGCTCTCAAGACCAAAAAATGCATTAAAATAACTCCGTATTATATACCCAATCAAAAATAAAAAGAGAAGGGACTCACATCCACCATTGAGAAATTCAACATGTATACAAGAAGTTTTATAATCAGTTTTTTTTTCCCACCAACTAAATCACAAGCACAGGAGCCACACGCAATATGGGAGCTTGTTGAACATACTAACCAGTCATCACCACAGAACATCATGACCGTTTGAATAAATGATGACGTGCTAACACCTCTCCTACCCCCACAGCAGATATGCTTTCACATCCAAGAAGATCACGAAGCTTTGTATCACATTGTATCACCATTGAATTTAACGGATCCTAAAAACACATGAAAACCATTGAACTTTTACATTAAAGTTAACTTATCTATAAAAGAACTGTGTTTAGACATCGATGCACTACAAATACGGTTTATTGGACGAAAAAGGCAGTGTATAATAACAAAGAGATTTGTACAAAACAAGAGGTATATGCAGGAAAATTAGTTGAGGTAAAGGGATGTAGTAGACTTTAAGTGCTCCCAATATGGAAAGTCATGTGTAGGGAAAGGGATGAATATATACACTCATTACCCACCTCCAACTGTTTTAGCTTTATGTACTCCCAAACACGTCTGGATGCTTCTGTTTGGGTCATTTCCCTCTCAGTAGTCCCCAAAAACTCAGCAAGTCCTTCAGATATTACCACAAGAGATGCAGCAGGTTCTTTATTTTCAGTTGTGGTCTCAACATCCACCTTCGCTCGCTTGGCTTGACCAGATTCCTCTGTGCAAATATTCACAAGAACAAAAAAATAAATTTAACATTCTCAAAGTCACCACAGAGCAACAAAAATATGCTTCACTGTAATGATCACAGTACATACTTGATGGTTGAAGTGGGATGATATGTTTAGCTAGCAGCTTATTCATCTTAAACATATCAGTGCAGTCAGTCTCAAAAACCACGCGCAAAGCATCATCACAAATTATCTTCCTCTTGTTACTTGGATCCTGGAGGTTGTTTTTCCTTATGTATTGCCACAATTGCTTCACAATCTGAACACACACACAATGCACAATTCTTAGAAACAATAATCACTCCATAAACAGCACAGCTGCTCAACCAAACTAAGAAACGAGCCTGGTCAACAGCATACCTCAGTCCTTGGCAAGGCTGGCTCCCCAACAACGACCTGAAGTTCAGGTGAAACACCACACACTTTGTTTAACCCACCAGGTCCACCTCTTCTTTTGGATCCAACTGGAGTACTGCTGCAAAGTAGTAAAAACCCAAACACCATTCAATCTCCATAAACGGCCACAACAGATTCAAGCTCCAATCAAACAAAATCACCAACGGCCCAAGATCATCAACTAAAAAAACCCAAAATAAAAACTTTCACACTAACCATAAGCTAACAGATGCCCAAATTTTGGATTTTTCAATTTAGCAAAAAAATAGCATTAAACCTTCAATTGGGTCACTCTTTTAACCATTGAAAGTGATAGTTATTAATATTTTTTTAACCCTCTCAGTCTTTTAGTAACTATAAAGAATTCGACTTTATAACAAAATCTTACCAATTAAAAACAAATGGAAACTATAAACCCTAAAATTTGAAAATAAAATAAAATAAAATATTTCAAAATGCAACAATTAAACCCCTAAAAACCTAAAATTGAGCCCTAAAAAACACTAGAATCGAGAAATAACAAAAAGTCCTAAGCTTTTACCTCTCTTTAGCCACTTCATGTGGAATATCCCCAACATTTTGCACATGCTGCGTCTGCCTCTGCTGCTGCTGAACTTGCAACTGAGGTGGCGGCCCTGGTGGAGCCACCACAGCTTGCGGCTGCCTAAAGTTAAGGTCCTGGGGAAAAACCTGGTGCTGTTGGTGCTGCTGAGGATGCTGGTGAGGGTGGTGGTGAGGGTGAAGGGCAAAATGGGAAGGGTGAAATTGTTGTTGTTGAAATTGGAGGGCAAAATGGTCTTTTGGGGTCAAATGAAGAGTTTGTCCTTGCTGGAATTGAAAAGCTTGCTGTGATGGAGGTGGTGGTGGTTGTGGCGTCAGTTGTGGATGCGCGGTGGTGGTTACGGAGGCGGAGGCGGTGGTGGTAGGGTGGGGGCGGAGGAGCAGGTTAATTTGGTCACGAATAAAAGCAGCTTTGTGTGATAAATCTAACCCTAATTTAGCTTCAAGTTGCTGTACGACACCGTTTAATGAAGTAACGGTGCTGGGGTCTGATTGCCGCAGCACTGTCTCTACTCCTTTGGCTATTTCCTGGTCTGTCACCATGGCTTGGCTACCTCTCTTTCTTCACATATATTTTTAACGGAAAAAACGGACACAAACGGTCACTCTATGTGTCTTTGTCTCTCTAAACAATTCTCTCTCTAGAAAAATTCTCTGTGTTTCTTTCTCTCTCTACATTCTCTCTGTCTCTCTCTTTATAATTTTTCGAAAGGACGGAAATGACCTCTCACGTTTTTAACCTGAAAAGACGGTTTGCCCTGTGTAACTGCTGGGTGGGTGGGTGAGGGTGGCAAGGGTAGAGTGGGTATTTGGGGAAGTCCACTGTTACTTGAAGTTCTAAGCTGTCATTTTGGGTGTTTGAAATGACGCTTTGGGGTTGAGGTTGGGGTTTGTGGGGGTGGTAGGGGGAGGCGGCAGGTGTGGAGGGTAAAATGGGAAGATTCGAAGGTGGGAGTTTTATTTTACTTTAAAATTTAAAAAGGAAGAGATAAGAAAGATAGTGGATAATTGAAGAAGTAATTGACAATGGGAAATGAGATAGTAAAGGAGGTTGAAGCATCGTTATTACAGCAGTTAGATATTCTAATAAATATATATTTTTTTAAATAATATTAAAATAATATTTTTTTAATTTTTAATATTCGTACATCAAACTAATTTAAAAAATTCAAAAACAATTAAAACAAAGAAAAAAATATAAAAATTTTATTTTAAAAAAACACTTTTAAAACATAAAAATAAATCCATCTTTAGATTTAAATCATGGTTTAATTTTGAACAAAAACTTATAGAATAAATTGATTGACTACATGAATCCTAGCTAATAAAAAAAATTCTAAAAATTCTAAAATTATAAAAAAAAATTAATATATTAAATCAACCTGAATTATTATTTTTTTTTTTATCCTAAGCAAAGGTTTGAACTTTCGATATAGTTCAATAATTCACATGATCATTAAATAAAAAAGACATTTCCTAATAAAATGAATATAAAATGATAAATACATTAAAATTTAATCTTACATTACTAGAAATAATTTTATGTATATGTGTAGCATTCATTTAAAATATTTTTCTTTAGTTATTAGAAGGATAAAATAGAGAGGGGTTAAAGTCTTGAATCCCATGAGGGCAAACAATTTCACAGAATTAGTTAGTGTGCTTAATAATGATGATGACGACTTGTTGAAGAAGGAGCGAGGGTATAGTGGTAATTGAGAATTGAGTTTGGAATTAGGATGATGGATAGTTTGATAAGAATTTAGTGGGGTGGGTCAACAACAAGAGAATGTTGATAAAGACTAGAAGAGAACCAAATTAGTGTTTTCTTCAACAAGATAACTAACCTAGCTACCACTTTTATCTCTTCCGGCAACCACTGTTTTTTAACTTGCGGGTTGACCCATTATCTAAGTAACATGGACTCGGGTTTCAATAAAAAAAAGAATTGACGCAGTGTGAATCGGTGAAAAACTCATGTTGTCTTGTGATGCTGTCAAACTTGGAAAAACCTGATTAAAATTAATTTTTTTGATCTGATTTAACTCGAATCTATTTACTTGACACGTAATCGACACCAACATAACTTTTGATTAAGGTGTGAGAAATAATTTAATCAATAAATCATCATAATTTTCATATTAGCTAGGAATGAAAGAGAATGCGGGTTACTAGATCAACTATTAGCAAGGATTATTTGTTTTTATTAAAATAATATTGTTTTATTTTAAAAATATTATAAAGTTAGACTTATTGTGTTTGATCAGGTTACAAGCAATCTCAACTAAATTAATTAGATTTTATTAAATCAAAAAAAAATTATTCATCCAAACCATGAAGATTTCCTCACGAGTCTACAGAAAATTACAAAATAAGAAAATAATATTAGAGGGGGGGGGGGGGGGGAGCCATGTT
>Ga0307510_10000880_pt1 | contig 31608 bp, 39 predicted proteins | sample 12_EM_MG_FD_207224 | JGI IMG/M metagenome (GOLD analysis project Ga0307510, IMG submission 207224) | Populus trichocarpa ectomycorrhiza microbial communities from riparian zone in the Pacific Northwest, United States - 12_EM | ecosystem: Host-associated > Plants > Roots > Unclassified | place... | reverse complement strand
TCAGATCCGCCCCAACTCCCTTTGGCCACGCTGAACTTCACTGTACAGTGTAGAAGGGACAACATCAACGACAGTACTATGCACTTTGGGTCCTTCACGCAGCCAGAAGGGACCCGGACGACGTATGGGGATCCTGTGTTCCTGCACACAGAGCAAACCAAAGTGGAGTTCATTCCGAGCGGATCGGTCTCCAGCCTTGCACACGAGAACACGGACAATAAACCTAACATGGCTGCATACGAGAAGGCTTAGCCCAGGCCAGACAAAGAGATGCGGCACACGTTTAAGATGGCTCCATACTAGGGGGCTCAGTTTGACAACCAAGATCCCTTTGCCACACAATGTGATTTCTATGGAAACATGAGCCCGGAGCGTGTTATAAGGTGGTACTACTGTAATGCAGAACGGTGCCTGCGTGCCGAGTTCGGGGATGTGCCCCAGGTGACAGAGAGAGAGGGAGAGGGAGAGAGGCCACGTTCTCGAGTGCCTGAGAACACGCAGGTGGGAACCGGGAGAAGCGTAGATGCCGGTGTGTTGGCGTCGAGGGTTGGCGCGTTGACGTGATGAGGCGGCGGCGACAGCGGAAGGCGATGGCGGTGACGAGCGGTGATGGCGGGAATGGACGAGGGCAAGGGCGAGCGAGGGCGAGGGCAAAGGGTACAGATGTGAGACGAGGCGAGGAGAATTGAAAGCAGAGAACGGAGAAATAAAGAAAAGATGGTCGCGGCGCAGCGGGCTCGCGAGTCGTTACACAGTCGGGAATCACACAGAAAGGAGGGGGATGAGGCCGCGGTTGCCTTCTATCCTGATCTGATATTGACAAGGCCAGACCAGGGTATTTATACTACAACGGCTACTCTATGCGCGAAGTAAGTAAGAAGAAAAAGAAAAGAAAACGAACGTTTGAGCCGGCGACAGGCTGCGCGGCGTCGTATGGAAGTGGAAACGATGTTGAAATTTTACTAAATTGTCGCGAAGGGTGCGACGTCGAGACAAGGCGGCAGGAGCGAGGAATGGTTCGGTGGTACTCGACGCCGACCTCTAAGTCTAATGGAGGAAACGAGAATGTAGAAAAAGTGAACTAAAATGAAAGAGGGAAAATACGCAACAAAGACCCGATTCCTTCTACTCCGAATCCTTCCTTATCGGTCCAGACCTCGGGACGGTCGGCGAGGGCAGCGCGCTGCGCGTGCAATGAGGGGCGGTGTCGTCTTCGGGTTTGTCGTTGGCCAGTCCGATATGGGCGATCCGAGTCTCTTCAGCCGAAGGGGCTTGGTGAGTGGCGAGCGGTGCGTCTTGACTAAATGTGGCCTGGGTCCGATTGGCTGACAACGAAGGCGGGAGGTGGGGAAAATGGGAGGATCGAGGGGACGAGGAGGAGCGGCGCGTGGGAAAGGCGAAAGGTTGACTTTGCATTGCTTGTGTCGCGTCGTCGGGCTCGGGCAACTCGGGAGTCGTCACGTGGTCGGAAATGGCCAATTCCGAGGCCACAGCGTGTGCACGCTCTACACTACTGTAGATATCGTGTGTTGATTGTCTGATGATTGAGAAAGAATTAAGGAAATTATGGGTTTTGACATAGGTGTGTCCGAATCAGGTACCCCGAATTACTGCTAGTGTTGTAGGCTCCCCAGGCTTACGCCATCAACCTGACGTACATTGATGGGATATTGGCTTCCTAGAATAAAATACACGTGCAGTACACTGGCAGGATGTCACATCATGTCAGTGCCGCAGCAACGGGTCTCAGCACTTTCTCCTCGGTTCCTTCTAAAGCAAGTTATGGGAGATAACTAGTGAGTTTGAGTAGTGCGCGCTGGTTGTTATCTATGGGACAATGATGTACAATGTACTCAGTAACAGCGCGCGAGTATAAGCACGAGAACTGAGGTGGGCTGTAATTACTACAGACGTTATATGTTTATACACGAATACCGAAGTGCCACTGCCACCTCGGGCATCGGATATAACAGGTGAATGAGAAGTAAATGAACTAACTATTGTCCATTGGAGCAAGTAAATAGGGCGGCGTTGTGGCCGTGTTGGCATTGAACGTAGGTATGTGGGTATGTGCACATGGGACGATCAACTCCTTATCTATGCGAGCCTCGGACATCCGATCCATTCCAGCCTCACCTCCGACACCTTCCCAGTACCGTACCATCCGGAGGTAGAGGAATTTACTTAGTGCTCTCGCAAGTCCAAGTTGCAACAACACACATAGGCTCCCGTGAAACAGCCCTATTCTGGAATATGCCTGCCCAACCCATCTTCCAGGGAGTTTAGGAGGCCGATGATACGTTGTGAGTTGGACCAGGTGGAGTTTTAAGAGTTGAAGTGTGGTGGAGCCCTGCGGACTAAAGTTGAGCGTTGAGCGTTGACGAGAGCCGCTATTCGTGAAGCTGATACGCGAAATCATGTTACGCCTAGAGCCGGCTCGTGCTGCCATGGCACCAGCCGGGCTCTACTGGTCGACGTCTCCAAGTCCTTCACATGCTCCGAGGCATGACACCCGTTGACATGTACTGCTCTATCTCTGACGACTCTTCGTCGAACGAACTACACCATGCCCGACGCCTAACGCCAACGCGAGCTCGACCACACTCCCCTTGCAATACGATCACACCAAGTCCACCTGGACCCCGGCGCTTGGCCTCCCTGCCCTATTTTCGACTAAAAGGTGGCCGTGTGTTTGTGCTTAGCACCCTTCATGAACCGGCGGGTCACCCAGGCCCGCGTCCTCTTGAAGGAACTCAGGACTATGTCGATTTAATATTTCTCCTGGGGAATGACTGATGCATGGACGAAGGTGAATGGTGGATGGAGGTACGTGGTGTCTCATGGCCAGTGGCGCTAAACTCACTAAAATTTTGGGCAGCCAGTCGTCAGCCAACATTGCCTATCGCGTTGTTCCTCTTGGCCTCAAGGATTCTTCACCTGGCGGCTCACCCCTCAATCTCCCGAGGCGGCTCTCCCTCAAGGACCCGGAGTGGCACTCATCAAAGCGGTCAGCGTGCAAGCTGTTTGGATCCCTTCACCGCGGCGTCTCGAGCGCGCGCACACCCTCCGCCAAAATTCGCGGCTGCAAGACAAACCTGCGCTCGGCCTCACCTGCCCCTTGGGATCTTAGCGCCTCAACCTGACTGTCTCAGTTGCACGCGCCCAGCCATAATGGCGTCCACGTCATTCTCACCACTCACCAACGCATCGCAGCTACTCCGTGACGCGCCACATCCCGAAGCCCAACATCAATGCAAGATCGACTTCGTTCGCCACATTGCACAACGCCTTCACCGGGTCCCCTCGCGCCTGCCGCGCTTGACACCCTTGCCTACTCTCACCTGTGACCGCCTCAGGGAGTGTGAGCATGGTCTCATAATGTCATAATGTGCCAAATTATTCTCTTATTTTGCGTTTCGAACTAAAGTACACTGAGCTATGCAAGGAATCCAAGAACTAGAGACTGAATTGCGCCCCATCACTACTCACTGTTCGCAAGTACTCTCCAACACTTGCGAGTGTCCTGTGAGACTCAGCTGTCTCCGAGTCTTGAAATAGAGCCTACGTTCATCTGAGGTAGGGGGTCGACGAGGTATTGTGAGTTGGTACATTATTAGCCTAGGAAGTGAAGGGGGGATAAAAAGAGATGAGAACCCATCGCAATCGTCTCAGGGTCGGGGATGAGACGTATGATACCACAAGGCTGGTCCACAGACCTGTAAAAATCTTCTGCGTCATGAGAGTAAGACGTTACGAATGATACGTATAATCATACCACCCCAAACTATGCTTAACAAAATGCCCCACCAAACCAAATATACCCTCACCTCCGACATATTCTCTAGGACCCTGGGGTGTGCTGACGAACCTCTTCCCTTAGGGACGCTGAGAGACCGAGAACCCCGGATATCTAGATGACCAGCATGATAAGAATTGTAAAAAAGGCCATGGTGGCATGATTCACGCATTCAGGATTGATGGGTGGAACGGTCAAAATCATCAGTCACATCAAGAATGCTCCCACCCACCCCCAGAGACCCCTTTCCTGCCAGTGCGGACAAGTCAATTGAATGGTATCCTGGACATGTTGCGACGTTCATGAAAAAAAAAAAAAGAATGGACCCGATCACTGAGGGGCAACGAGGCGGAAACGGGAAAGTGTCAAAAAGACCCTCGCTCTAGCGCTGGCGCAAACACGTTGACATACCCAATCCCACGAATCATTGTCGTTCTTCTACTCTTGCCCACCTCTATCCAACAGCACTTTTCGATGGAAGCCTCACGCCGTACATCCCCGACCACACATGCCCTGTGAGGGTCCGCATGGTATTTTGTCGGTTCGCCTGTTGCGATTACGTGTAAATGTCTGGTTATGTCCCTACTTTTCATCTGAGAAAATTTTCACTACGCCCCTCCAGCAACCCCTTTCGCTTTCGGTAAAAGATTTCATTCTTGCCACACACCCCACCATGCAGTATCACATTAGGCCCTTGTTCCAAATCCATGTTTCGAAAGACATCGCCCTTGGTGTAATGGGATCCGATGTTCCCCCCTCCTAGAACTCTTAATAAACCCAACCCCATGGGCCATCATCATACTGCAGGTATGCACAGTAGCGCTAAACTAACTAAATTTTCGGGCGGCCAGCCGTCAGCCGACATTGCCTGTCGCGCTGTTCCTCTTGGCCTCAAGGATTCTTCAAATTGAAGGATTATTCCCCTGGCGGCTTGCCTCTCAATCTCCCTGGGTGGCTCTCCCTCAAGGACTTTTTTTCACCCCAGCGTCTTGAGTGCACGCAAACCCTCCACCAAACTTCGCGGCTGCAAGACAAACCTGCACTCGGCCTCATCTGCCACTTGGGATTTTAGCGCCCCAACCTGACTGTCTCGGTCGCAGCAGCGAACCCGGTGCCCTCGGCTGGGGTGGTAGGGGTCGCGTCCGCTGCTAACAACCCCCACCCAACACTCGCACTCGGCACGCGCCCAGTCATAGTGGCGTCCACGTCATTCTCGCCACCCAACAACCCATTGCAGCGACTCCGCGACGCGCCACTTCTTGAAGTCCAACATCAACCTGAGATCGACTTCATTCGCCACATCGCTCAACGCCTTCGCTGGGTCCCCTCGCGCCTACCGCGCTTGACACCCCTGCCTACTTTCACCCATGACTAACAAGCCACGTGTTTGATGCCCCAGGCACCATAGCTGCGACTGCCACCACCGTTGCTAGTCCAGGGGTGCTACCCGTTCTCACATGCGATGCCACACTCGCTATTACCAGTACAACGCCCGCCACTCCGCACATCCATCCTCGTCTATGGTGGGCAGCAAATGCCCATGAGACAGCGTACCAACCACTCCGAGCCAAATACCCCCACTCCAAGTAAGTTGAACGCTCACATGGAATAAGGAACGTACACTAATTAACATGGCCTCAACAGCTAACCCGTCTCAAGAGAGCCAAAAGCAACCTGCCCGACAAGATACAGTGGAGGACAAGATTCCACCCATCAATCCTCCCCAAATCCCCACCAGCCCGCTGAGATCCATTGTTAATATACTGACTGTGGGCGACTGCGGCGTGAAGCCTTTCCATCACACACTCTCCCTCATCCAACACCGATCATTCATCCCAGATGCGCGCGACGTCATTGCGGAAGAACTTCGCAGTAAAGCATAGGAATTCGGACAGTGTCTATACCACGACCTCGATGAGCTTGCCAACTCTCTCCGGGGTTCCGGTGATGACGTTTATTACCTCGTCTGTTACCTCCAGGTTCTCTTCTCCCGCCTCCAAGTCAAACTCCTTGGTGTTTTGAAGACCATTGATTACATGTTCCCGCCCAAAGGACCAACATCCCCAGAACTGCAACCCAGCGCACACTCGGAAAATATTCCCTCGTGGCGCAGACTAGGTGATTGCTTGTCCATTATCAAGCAACGATTGAGATTGAGCATGTTGCATCGGTGCTCCTTCCTCTCACTGACGCACTCATGGTGGTCAGAAATATGTGGGTTCTGCCTCTATATCAGCAGGATCAAGTCGAATGCCACGCGCCTGGACATCACCACGGTCACCAATTTCACTACGGGAAACAATGGAGGATCTCTTTGTAGGTTCCACAGACGCGCATCGCAAGGTCCTCCGTGTCATGGTCTGGAACAATCCATCATTGATGAGTGGCTCGTTTCCGCTGCTTGTCAACAACGCCTGTGTGTTGGACCTCGACAACAAGCGGAACTACTTCAACCAGCAATTGCACAAGCGTCCTCACTCCCATGAACACCATGGTACTCTACAGCTCAATGTGCATCGCCAATGTGTCTTTGAGGACAGCTCCCAGTCGCTTCAACGAAAGACGGGAGAGCAAATCAAGTATGGCAAACTTAGTGTACGACTCTACAACGAGGGGGGCGTGGATTCCGGGGGTGTTACGCGGGAATGATTCCGGATCCTTGCATGGCAGATGTCCGATCCCAACAATGCCTTGTTCCATATGCGGGCCCATCGTCTCATATACCAGCCTAACAAACATCATGGGTCAGTCCAGAACACTTATCATTTTTCATGTTAGCGGGTCGCGTGATCTGAAAAGCTATCTATGACGGACCCCTTACATTTCCCGGAGCCTATATCGACAGATCCTCGGCAAGCCCGTCGATTAAGTTACCGGGATGTGGAGTGGATTGATCCCGAGTATTACAAATCCTGTGGGGAGAACGACCCAAGCCCACTGGATCTTAACCTCGGCGTTGAGGGGGACGAGGTACGTTGAGTTTTGACAGCTTGCGTTATCAGTGCTAACGATATCCCATACAGTTTGGTGTTACCAAAATTGTTTCACTGAAGGAAAATGGGGAGATGATACCTGTGACACTTGAGAACACGTGGGAGTTTGTGCAATTGTCGGCTCAGTATCGGCTGTACACCTCTATCAAAGATCAACTTGAGAACTTACTCCCTGGCTTCTACAAGATTATTCCAAAAGATCTCATCGCTGTCGTATGTTGATCATTACTTCCTATCCCTTCCAAGCACCTAATACAATTCCTATCAGTTCAATGAGAAGGAGCTCGAGTTATTAATATCCGGTGCACCCGACATCTACGTTGACGAATGGTGCTCCGTGGAATACAACGGGTATACGAGCTCAGATCCTATTATTGTCTGGTGGTGGTGGCGTCCGCTGAAGTCTTTCAATCCCGATGAGCGCGCAAAGGTGCACAGTTTTGCCACTGGCACATCTCGGGTACCTCTTGGCGAGTTCAACGATTTACAGGGTGTACAAGGCACGCAGCGCCTTTCTATCCACAGGGCATGCGGCGACCCTGATCGACTTCCTCAGGCTCATACTTGTATGTTATATCCACGTATGAGGCATTCTGATGACTAGGAGCGAGACTAATGCCATTCTTCTAGGTTCCAATCAAATTGATATTCCGCAATATTCGTCTTATGAGATGCTTCGACAGCAGTTGTTACTCGCGATAAGGGTTTGGCTTTGCATAAATTCCGTAGCAGTACACAAATAGATTGCATAATCGAATTACATAATCCATAACATTGAAGTCACGACCGATCACGTGAAGGCCTCTATTGCCGCTGCCCAGCACCGTCCTTCGCCGTAAAGTCTCAAATGCAAGTCAACGACCTTTTTAGAACCCAACGTCCGTATTCAAGAGCTTAAAAAAAGATCGCGTGAGTTTTGTCCTTGAAAATGTTGATCTTTCGTGGGCCCCCCTGCGTCTCCCTGCCTGCACCTACCATAGTTCCCAGGTTTGTCAATTCTTTTCGGAGGGTCATGACGGCAGACATTCCCACCGTCGGTGCGTTCGAGTTCATTCCAGGAGTCGCATCTGTTCCCATCTTGGATTATGTAGCCATAGACGTGGTGGCGTTTGAGGCCAACACAACTGTCCTTCCTGATGAGTTCATCGCTCACGGGCTAGGGATAATCCCCCTGGTTAGCGCCAAATGCGACGAAGCCATCCAGTATAGTAGGGTGCGTACCGCGTTATTTCTCGGATCGACACCGTATTCTTATTCCGCGCTGCAGGATTGAACCTGCCTGGAACCATGCCAAAACTGCTCAAAAGAACTGATTTTGAGCGTGGCTTGTAACGAAAACCGGACGATGTGCATCGCTAGTAATCATTTGGAGATTGTGGCCCGTGGAGGATACGATTGGAGAGAGGAGGTAGATGACGGAGAGGATATTGCAAGGCGTTCAGAGAATTTCGGTCATCCCGTAGGATTCCAGACTTCACAATCCCCCACTTCCCCCCTCACTGAAATTGTTCGCCTTCTGTGACTCAGATGATACCTCTGCTCAGCCAGTTTTGATATGTAAGATTCGGAAGTGTCAAGAGCTCAGAGTGCATTGTATTGCTAAGACGGTAACTTATTGTGTGACTCGATGTGTTCCAGGGCATCGCGACGGAACACGCAAAGTGATCTCCGCGCTCCGCTGTCTCCTTCGATATGACCCCCACAACCGATTGCGCCACACCACATACTAGTACGAAACCGACATCAAAACGGATGGTCGTTGAGCGCAAACGCCGAGGACGAAGCGCCCCGCGACGACGAGCCGTTCGACTACAACGCGAAGCCGCAAAAGTTCTACTTTGAAGTGGAGACAGACGATTATCCCGAATAAAAGAACGGAAATCTTAAAAAAATTCGGCGAACCTTCATCATGACTTCCTGTGGCCCGAGATAATGACGACATAGCCGACCACTCACAGGGTCTCACCGAGCTGCAGACGAGGCCCGCAAATCCTGTCCTCGGACTCAAATCAGACCCGAATGAACTCGACACCCTCGGTGGCGGCGGCGGCGGTTCCCAGCTCCTACCAGTCAACGACACGGCGGCAGCCCAGCTGGCAACTACGACAGGTGGGTTGGGACAAGAGGCCAAGATCTCAGAGTGGGAGGGCTACAGCGGGTTCCCCGGGTGGTGGCGGTGGAGGCAGCGGCGGCGGAGGTTGGGGACCTCTGCAGCCGGTGGGGGTACTGCTTGGGGTGGAAGCTCAGGTTCTGGGGCATCCCCTTCAGTAGGGGCATTGGGCACCAATGCAGGGTCGAATGCGTGGGGTGCAGGAGGCAGCGGATGAGGCACAAGCAGTCCCGCACAAAACACCGGCTGGAGTAGTCCCAATCCGCAAACACATGGCGGCTGGAAGGTGTGATGCGTGTTGTGAACGGGGTTGTGACTTGATCTTATTTTCAATGATCAGACGTTTCCATTACGTAAAGCAGGCAGCTTCGAGACAGCAATGCAAAACAAATATTGCCAACCATGGTTGGGCAGCTAGATCGACGTATGCGAAACATGAGCGCATGAGCATTCGTAACGGAAGGTTCCGCAAGGGCAGGTGAAAAAGTTCGAATATCGGTTAGATGAAATATCCCAAAAAAGCACGATCACTTGCGCGATTTCATCTCAATCTCTTCGGTGAGGCAGCCGCTGTGATCGCGTATAGGGTCTTTGAAATTTTTTTTGAAAACTTGCCTCGGAAATGTACTTGCCGATAAGTATGGACTTCCGGCTTTCTGTAGAAGGTAGGTACAGTATGCTTCTAACCTAGATGTCTATGAAGAATAAAGGGTGGGTATAAGAGGTTGTGTCCTGAGGAACACCTTGCCGGAGTGATTATGGGGTCTTTGAAAACTTTGGGTCACATGCCTGTTGCCTGTACCATGAGGTGTCCACATAGCAGTTTTGTAATGTAACCCCACAAATTCCAAATAATGTCCCCCCTATGATTGCAAGCAATGCACCTCTCCCTTTCCAAGCAGCACCATTATAATGTGCTCACCACTCAATTCTGCTACATTATAATCTGGCACAGCCGCCCTTCTGCGTGCACCCCTTCTGCGGCACCCTCTGACGATGTGCATTCGTCACTGCCCGCTGTCACCAACAGCGAGCACGCTCCCCCCCCATTCCCCCCATTTACATCGAATATATATCATGTCATTTGTATTAATCAGTACAGTATGCATATAACAACGAATAAGTACAGTAATGCCTCCACCCCGAAGTGACAGTGGCGGTCCTTGTCCGATCCCTTCCGCATGGCACCGCTTGGCATTCCTATGCTTTCGGAACCTCCGGCAGCGCAATGTCGCTGTCCCGTGGGCTGCGTCCATCACTGCGTGGCGCCTCGGTGGTGGTGGCCACAGTGGCGGTGGCGATGGCGATGGTGATGGCGATAATGGCAGCAGCAGTGACAGCAACGTGAGAGGTCACATTGCCGGGGCAGGGCGCAATGGGATGACGGTGTGTGATGGCGACGAAGCGAGGGTGCACGCGGCTGACAACGCTGGCACCGGCGCAACTGCTGAACAGTTCGCCTTGGGAACGCGGCCAAGCTTTGGACCTGACCTTTCCCCAAACTCACTAGCAGTGTACTTGGGCTACACCGTAGTGCAAATGGGAGCGTGAGTCTTGCTGGGCTCATTAAACGTCTAGAGGAAGGAGGGGAGCATGGTCAGCAGCGGCCAACGCACCTGTGTCTCCTGTATCTCCTGACCCTCTCAGGCTCGCTGGCACAGTTGTACGCCGATACGATGTGGGGGAAGTCGAGCCCTCGAGCGTTGACACGCATGGATGAGGAGGAGCGCTGCCAGTCATGGGCGCTGCACTTGCCATGGCCAAGGGCACCGCTGGCGCCGGGTCTGCTGGTGGGGCTGAGAAGCCACTGCTGCGACACCCGAGGCGTTGGAGCGCAAGGCGTATGGCAAGGCAGGGAGCTGGCGCGAAACGCCGCCGCAAAGCGAAGCCTGGCATCGAGCCAAGACACCGCTGCAAGAGGGCGAGCAAGTGCCCGATGAGCCAGAAAGAAAGTGACCGAGTGAGGGTCACCCGCGAGCTGAGGTCCGACTTGTTGGGACACAGAACGAAACCGACAGAGTGAGGACTCACCCTCTGGAGACTGCAGAGGAGGGTCACGCCAGGACATGGAATGAAAGTGACCTTGCAAGGGGCACAAGGTGGAGATCGCAGAGGGAAGGACTTGTCAAGACATAGAAAGCGATAGAGTGAGGGGAACTCACCATACTCACCTTCTGGAGACCGCAGAGGGGGAAGTGAGGACATGGGAAGAAAGTGGCTGAGCGAGGGGCACCCACCCCCTGGAGACTGCAGAGGGAGTGCATGCCAAATGCTTTGGTGTGGAGATACTGGAGATAATCGCCTTGTCAAGACAGTGTCAAGACATAGAAACAGAAAGAAAGCGACTGCTCATGAGGGTTCGGATACTGTGGTTAAGGTTGGGGTTTAAGGGTTAAGAGTGGGTTCAATGGGTTTGTTGCAGTTGCGCGTGAACTGATACACACTCCACCATACAGAACGCACCCCTGTCCGCACCATCCACAAACGTGGACAAGACTGTCACTCTGCAGTCATCACTCAGTCGCTTTCTTTCGTGCCCTGACGTGTCCCTCCTTCTGTGGTCTCTAGACGGTGAGTGCCCTCCTTCAATCACTTTCTTTCCATGATGTGTTCCTCCCTCTGCGGCCTTTGATGGTGTGTACCCCTCACTCAGCCACTTTCTTTCCATGCGTCAGCACTCCTTGCAAGGTCGCTTGTCGCAACGTATCCCTTCCTCTGCGGTCTTCAGAGGTGAGTCCCCTTCACTCGGTCGCATTCTTTCCATGTCCTGACAGGTCCGTCCTTCTGCGGACCCCATCTCATCAGTGCCCCTCGGTCACATTCTTTCTGACTCAACGAGCGCTCGGTCGCCATCTCGCAGCGGTGCGTCGACCCCATGCCAGGCCTTGCCATGCGGTGCCCTTTTGCACCTGCCCCCCCTGCTCCGCCATACGCCCCGGGCCCCAACGCCTCGGGTGCTGCAACAGTGGCTTTATCAGCACCGCCAGCAGATCCGACGCTGGCAGCGCCCTCGGCCATGGAAAGTGCAGCGCCTGCGACTGGCAGCGCTCCCCCTCATCTGTGCATGTCAATGCCCCAGAGGTTCGACTTCCTTCACATCCGTGTCGGCATTCACAACCGTGCGAGCAAGCCTGAGAGAAGTATGGGACACAGGTGCGTTGGCCACTGCCGACCACGCTCCCCCTCCTTCCCCCAGGCTTTCTAACGAGCCCAGCAAGGCTCGCACCCCCATTCGCCCCGCAGCTCAGCCCAAGTGCAGGCGAGCTATTCAGCTGTTGCGTCGGCGCCGGCGTTGTCGGCCGCGTACACCCCCACTTCGTTGCTATCACACACCGTCATCGCACCGCCCCGCCTCGGCAATGCGACCTCTCGCGTCGCACTCGCCGCTGCTGCCGCTATCGCCATCGCCATCGCCACTGTGACCACTACCACCAAGGCGCCATGCAGTGACGGACGCAGCCCACAGGACAGCGACATCGCGCTGCATCACACACCGTCATCGCATCGCCCCGCCCTGGCAATGCGACCTCTCGCGTCGCTGCTGCTGCTGCTGCCATTATCGCCATCGCCATCACCATCGCCACCGCCACTGTGGCAACCACCGAGGCACCACGCAGCGACGGACCCAGCCCATGGGATAGCGATATCACGCTGCTGGAGGTTCCGGACGCATAGGAATGCCGAGCGGTGCCATGCGGAAGGGATCGGACAAGGATTGCCACCACCACTTCGGGGTGGAGGGCAAGTTATTACTGTACTTATTCATTGTTATATGCATACTGTACTGATTAATACAAATGACATGATATATATACATTCGATGTAAATGGGAGGAACGGGGAGGAGCATGCTCGCTGTTGGTGACAGCGGGCAGGGACGAACGCGCGTCGTCGGAGGGTGCTGCAGGAGGGGCGCGCGCAGAAGATCGGCTGCTTGCCGGCTCCAGGTTTCCAAGAGAGGGGTGCTTGGAAAGGGAGAGGTGCATTATAATGTGTGCACTCCTAGCATTGATCATAGGGGGAACATTATTACGTGATGTTGTGGAATTTGTGGGCTACATTACAAAACTGCTACATGGACTGTTGGGGTGCGGTGAGCGCAGATCGGAGGGCAGCAAAAAGTGGAGGAAATGAATGGAGGCGCCCATTCCTTCGTGAAAATTGGTCTACATGTAGAGAGTATCGGGCGAAGAATGCAAGGTCCTATATCCAATAGCCTCGTTTCGAAGCTTGGAGCTTGAAGATGCTACGCAAACTGACGAAGAATCTAGTAGAGAAAGAAAGAGAATACCCTTGATGTGGCAACTAGTAAAAGTAGATTGTGTGAAAGCGAACTGAAAGCGAGCAACTCGCGCAAAGGAATGTGAACGGAAACTGTGTAACGGACACTTAGTTGGGCACTAGAAAGGCTCACACTGAAGGTCCACTACACAACTACTAAAGTACTTAAGGAACTACTAGACGGATGCAAAATTAAGCTATGTACTGTATCTGGACCAAGAGTACACTAGTGCACTGCGCACCGGCAGCGCGCGCTGTGTGGTCTTGATCCAGTGGTCCTGGCCAGCCGCCACTTCCGCGACACTTGACCCAGACTTTGACGCTTGGCCCTAGTTGGCGGTCGGCGTCTCTATGGTATCAGATGGTGTGTCTCTCGGACTGCGCTGCAGCAACAGATGGCGGGGTGGGTCTAATGCCTGAGTTTGATCCATAAAAATTTGAGCCAAATCACGTGCACCTAATACTACCTGAGTGTGGAGCTGGCTGGAGCCACGTTGTGACTTAAAAGACCGGGTAGCAGCAGATCCAATCACATTTCTGCTTGCTACAAACCTGTCGCAACAACGGAGGAGTCATCTTCGCCATCTCCTACTCGTTCTCGCAAATATTGGGTCATTGTAGTCGTACTTTTCGTCAGCGTCCTGGTTGGTCTTGCGTCATACAAAATATCGGGAATCCGGATTCTGCCGAGTGCTCGGGTTGGATCACGGCCAAACCCGTCCGCTGTATCGGCAACACCCTCCGAGAGTGACATCGAAGAACAAAACAACAAGACGAAACGGAGATGCAAGCAGTCACTAGTGTAGTCATGCCCCATGGGGAATACAGTGTCGGATAGTGCGTTCGCATCTTCATCTTGTGACAGTTCATCAATTCATTATGATAAAGCTTTGTGAATTGGGCGACGGCGTGTTTAATCCCCGTTTTACCTAACAGGGGCATTTATGGGCGCAAATTTCCTCCTTAGTGTAATAGGATCCGGGATTCGGCTCTCCTAAAACTCTTAACAAATCCAGACCATCATCACTCTGCAGCTATGACTCGGAGTCTCGGACTTCCCAGATCGGGTGATTGCCGCGCAGTGGTCGAGCTCATACAAGCATATTTGCAGTGGGGATTCGAGACAGAGAACAGATCTGAGTGACGTCGCGCCGATATAGCGTGATTCTTAGGGTACTGTACTACTGCGCATTGGCCGGCAACCGCATGTACATGTACCATGCATGTGCCCGTGATTAGTATGCATAAGGTTAAAATCGGGTGTAAGTTGTCAACCGATCTTCAAATCGGGCATATGCGCTGAGGGTTGCAGACCCTCGTTCTCACGAGATCGCGATCTCACGGCTCATCGACATGTCACTCAAAGCAGGAAGGCCACCGTGGCTTCCGCCTATCTGAGGTGGCTGGTGACCGGTGACCCTCCACAGAGCTGGTCCTTATTTCAGCTGGAGAAACAATTTACCAAACCACGTATACGATCACGTAGTAAACACACTCCAAGAGTATCCTACAGGCTCTACGCGGACGCTGCATTGCAAGTAGGAGAAAACCTTCCGTTTCAGTAACAATTTATGAGGAATACAGCGGCCATGTAGAGAATGCACAGACCAGTAATAAGTGGACAGGTCGTTAGTTTCGTTTAGTAGCGGTCATCACGTGTCCTTATAAATTACATTACACTGAAACCGCATGCCCTTTCCCGATATCTTGGTCCGAACGCAGAGTTGAATGGCCTCGCACGGGCTCTTCTTGGCCTAAGGGATCAGGTTCCGGGTTAAACGCCTTGTCTGCGCGGGCATAGCTGATCGCCCGGGCGCTCTTATTTGTGAACCCTGCGAACGCGAGTACCTTGCGTAGGTCCAGGATTTCCTGTCCCTTTCGCGCCTCTGGGTGAGCCCATAAGGGATCCAGATTCCACAACATCATGCTCGGCGCGGCCGTGGTATTCTTGAGCCTTGTTCAACATATCCGCCTTGCGTAACTGGATTGGCATGGCGAACGTGATGTATTGCTCAGGTGCGAAGAGAAGCACCTGCATCATAGCGAACAACTTGCCAGTGATCCGCTCCCTCACAAGAGAAACGACCCAAATGCACCTGGCATGCGGTAACTTGTGTGTTTGCGAACAATCGGACGATCCAGTAACATACTCACCGTGACCGATGGTCTTAATTTAATAAATGCACTGACATCGACTTTACGACATTGTTTACGAAGGCAATCTGTCTCATTCTGATGCCAGCGAGAACGAAGATCCTCCTTTCGGACCTCAGGCGAACCCGCACTCATATCGATTTCCATAGCCAGTCGTCATTGCTCCCGAGAGGATGGTTGGCGAAGCAGAGGGAAGTAGAGGTTTTCGAAATATATTCTAGTCGATACGGCTCTCTCCGACGTTGCAAGGGATGGCGTGATAGCATCCTTAGGCTCGGGTAACCGAGGATGATTCTCGGGAGGCCGAAGGGCGGGTTCCTCTTCAAGCTCTTGCTCAGAATGAGAGACGAGACCACCACCCCATCTAATCATGGAGTTTCCGGGACGACCAAAAAAGTCTTCAGTGGTAGAGGGGTGTGAATTCTCCCTCACGGCTACAGCGATCAAAGAGGAGGTTTGAGTGCTAATACCGTTGACCACACGTAAGGGAGCATCCTCTCCTTTCGCCATTTGTTGTTGCTCTGGCTTGAGCGCGTTAACGACCTCATTAATTGGCGCGAGCCTGGTTCACCTCTCGTACTCGAGCCTTGATGGGTATAGCCTGGCGTGGGTCTAACAGGAGTACTGACGGTGAACAAAAAGGGAAATGCGATCCGGGAAGAGGGTCGGCTCACCGCCCAATTTGCCGAGACCACCAGGGCCCCAACGAGTCAAAATGGCCTCAGCCTGATCGGCGTCAGATGCATGCACTAAATGGCTGGCCCAAGTTGAGGCTCAGAGCTGGGGAGGTGTAGTGATCGAAGACGTACACAAAACCCATGGGTTGGAAACCATATCTTTCGCCTTCCCTTCTTTGGCGACACGGGGCCGGTGGATGACAAGTTGACAGATGTCGGGACCAGTTTGATGTGAGGGACTTGATTGGAATCAGGTGAATTTTCGTATCTTAGTCCAGCTACCACATCCGGAGGATCAGCAGTCGCGCCCCCCAGAGGAATCGAGAGGGTGACGGCGTCCGGATCAGCGCTAGTAAATCGTAAAAACCCTTGTGTAAAATGGGGTCCCTCCATGTAATGTAGCAGCCGGGCGTTTGTCTTAGACAAGAAGGGCCGTATATGGTGGACGGTGAAGGGGATTGTAATAAGGGTTGGCGAGGGAATAGATGTTATCATGATATGGTCCACCAAGGGGGTTTACGGGACCGGGGGGAGGCAAGGGCCTGGACGGTCTGCTGGCCATCGGGACGAGGGAATGGGCGAGGAGAAGGGACTGATCGCTGGCGGCTCCGCCCGAAGGAGCACTCACATGTACCCGCTCGGACCGTCTGAGCTGCCAAAGCCGTGGTCGACCAACAGAGCGGAGCCATGATAGACCACGTGTGACGCCAGGGCGTACAGTACAGCTAAGTTGATTTTAATCTTAAAATTTTTTTAACCCCTTGCTGCGCCCGTGACGACCAGACCCATGCCGTTCATCCTTTTGTGTTTAACGACGTCCCCTTGCAAGAAACAGGGTCATCGCCACGCGAACATTATGATCTACTTTGTAAAGTATACGGGCCATCCCTTTCCGTTCCGCAAGTCAAACCACAAGGAACTCGTTCGGGTGCCGCTCTGTCATGCACGTCCAGAGCTCTCATCGTGTCGTAATTTCCAGCAGCTTGGCAAATGGATCCACTTTTATTACGACGACCAAGAGCCGGGTAATGCCTCCTTCAACTCGTTCTCAGTTCAATCCTTCCCCTTCCCTGCCCACCTCCTCGCTTTTACTGCATAGGTAGCTCACACGTTTCGATCCGCAGACCAGAGCTTGCATACTACCATTGCAACACGTTGATCCCTTCACCCTGGCCAGTGGTCCTCGAGGCGAAGTTTCTCTCACAGCATTACCACCTCGCCCGTTTCAGGTAATTAGACTTCCGCGTGGTCTTTATAGGCAGGGAGTACTTAATCCCTTAATCCAACCAAACTAGGTTCAGGTCAGAGCCCCATTCACATCTACGTTCTCATTCTTTCTTTGTCTTCTTCTGTAATAGCTATCCATGTCCTACCCCAATCACAATAACCACGGAAGGTCGTCGAGGCCGAGCCCTCCTGGTGTCGATTCTCACAGAGGTTCGTCATATGGGGAACAGGGTAGGACTACATTACCCCCACTCACTGTAGCGTTTCCGACATCATTTGACCCTCCAGGTTTGTCTTTAAATTTCACTTCAACACATCTGAACTTAACCTTCTGTCTCTTGACACAGAGCCCAACAATTACCAAAATCCATACCCTCGATTTCATGGTGGTTCGTCGTATACGAACCAAGCGCCTCATTATGGACAGCAAGATGTTAGGGTCAGTCTTGAATATTGGGACATTCTCTCTCCCTAGGTACCCCGGGCTGTCTATTAACGTGTTTCTCTCTCAGGCCCTGCCTGCTCCCGGCGATGGCCAACTTGAGGGCCATTGGGACAATGTACCTCAACCAGCCGGAGGTGTCGCAGAGCGAGGCATACCACAAGCCTCCCGCCTCAACTCTCCCCACCATGTCATGGAGGGCTATCAGCCTCTGATGCTAGGTGTCAGTAATCTCAGTCTACCCTGCATAAGGCCTTCTTTAACCAATGATACCCGGTCAACAGGACCCTGTCGCTGCAGCGGCCCCGTACACATTCCCCAATGTCGGATTTACCCAAGGCATCCCTCCACAAGGACAAGCCAATGCTCTGGTGAGCTCCAATTCAGGCTTTCTATCATGCTCAACCAGACACCTCGGTGCAGGAGAATCGGGAATATGACGGCCTTGCCTATGCCCCTCAGCACGTCGCACCGGGCCCTGCTCAGGCTGCCTTCCACCCTCCGTTTGTTCGTCGGGCCCCCACTCCCGACCGACTAAGAGAGGACAACCTTCGACGATTCGCTCGTCATTTCCTGTCCCACCCCGATTCGCAGGTGAATATGGTCTGGATGGAACCAAGTGCGCCAGGTCGATTCGACGTTGTAATTGTTCTTGAAGCATCCAATGTTCTCTGATGTCATGTCCTCTCTGCCTGCTTTCTCATCGTCGCATGTCAATAATTATGTATGTAAACCAGTTTCTACGTATTTATGAGCGTTTCATCGGTTCTTCGCCTTGTGTCTGCCTTATGATCCGTGCCTCGCCCGTGCTACGGTCGTGTCCTATGGATCATAGTGTGAGCTACCATTGCAGTTTGTAAGGACACGGACTATTTGAACTGAGAAACAAAGGAAGGCATAACCGTGACGGTTCTGGGTCATAGTCGTCATTGCTCGTCAACACATCAACGTTTATCCGGATTGCCAAATAGGACGTCACAACACGACACGATCTTCAGAGTGAGGACGAGTATAAAGCACTGCTACACCACCGCAGCAGTTGGAAGGGAAGGGAAGCGGGAAGGGTAGTGGAGGGATCAGGGAGAAAAAGCGGAACAGTGTGCATCTCCGGGGTGTCTTTTGCGACCTCCCCCCCTTCTTTGCGTTCAGGTTAATCAGGTACCCTGCCATGGTAGAGTTGAATATTGAATGGCGACGACACGATGTCAAATCAAACCAGCCCTGGCAAAACCATCATCCATCGATATTCTAGGGTGAGGTAATCTCTATCTATCATATCAGCCCTCATGTCGCCTTGCCGTTTCCGCCATGATTGCTACTATCTTACCCGTCACAATTGTGATATGCCTGCTCTGCGACACAGTCGCTGGGGTACAACAAACCGGACACCATCTTGTGTATTCATCAGGAAAACCCTCTTTTTACTTTTTGCTACTTTTCATGCTTTTATGAGTAAAAAAAGTAAATTTTCAGAAAGTACAAACTACTTTTGAAAAGCCAAGTCCTCCACTTTTCACATACTTTTTTGTACTTTTCTATGACAACTCTACTTTTTGCATCATTTTTTTGTACTTTTCTACAATGACTCTATGTTTTCACACAGGATCCCTGTCAATGATAGCACACAGATAATGGAAAACAATGCAGGACTCAGCAGAGCACAACTGCAGAGGTGCTCTGCTCAATATACATGTACTTTTTGAGTGACAATACTTTTGAAGGCAATCTACTTTTTTCACCAGCTTGGAAAGCACTCTGGCAAGTAGGGGACTTGGCTTTTTCTACTTTTTTCTACTTTTTTTGTGAAAAGCATGAAAAGGCATGAAAAAGCACAAAAAGTAAAAACAGGGTTTTCCTGATGTTGGGGGGAGTAGTATTTCATTGTACACACCAGCCCCAACCTACGTAAATATAATTGGACAGCTCAAGTACTCAATGTTCACGCAGTCACCTACACAGGGCCATACCCACTCATGCACTCATGTCCTGTCCACTGCATCACGCGAGATGGTCAGTCACGTGCACGCTCCGCTTGAGCCGGACATGCCACCACCAAGACATGTCGGAAGTCCCAACTTGAAAAGGCACTACTACATGGTTACTGCGGGGCCGTGCGGGCGCTGGATCTTCTCGACGTTCAGTCTTGTCCTCGACGGGACTGCCTTTTACTATAGCAGGCCTCCCAGCAGGATATAATCGGGTTTTCCTAGGCGGAGGTATAGGAGGTTCCTCTCTTGGTTCCTCTTCCCCTAACCTCTGTGCACCAGCTTTCCTGTCACGTTGCAGAGTTAACACTAAGGTACCGCATGTCCTTCGGGCTTCATAACACTACCCGCTACTGTACTGTACCGTACCCTAATGATATCCTAATATCCGATTTGGCTGTCAAAATACCGCCAAACAATTGGCGGATTCCCTTGCACGATTGTCAAAACACCACCAAACAATTGGGCGGATCCCTTGAAGAAATTTCCTCTTTCCGGACATTTAGCACCCACTCATTCTCAGTCTTAGGCAACAGACGACCCTCAGCCAAAATTACAGAACTCCCAAACCAATCAGTCCAGCTTTGACGCGCCTTGCCAAATGCGTGCCTCCTCAAAACGTGTAGCAAGTTGGCTTCGCCAATGACCCTCCACGACGTCTTTCGCGTACAACTTGTATCCTTCGTACGGTCATGCCCTGTGAGAACCCAGTCTGCCATGGCTGTATGGGCCCGTGCAGGCGACGTTGGTTTGTTATATGAAGGCAAATTTCACCGCATTTCAGTTACAGCGCAGCCCTTTCTGCGCACCTATCCATCCAAAACTGAGAATAGAATACCTCCTGAAGCAGCTATTGTACAATCCCCCAGACTCAACGCCCCGACTTCGAGCCTCTGTGGCTGTTAGCTGTTACAATATTTCAAATTCACAACGTACTGTACACCGTTTGCGTCGAAATCTGACTGGGGTCCGAACATTTCAGAACCATACAATATTACACAAATCAATAATTTTACATCCCAGCTGCTGTAATCGCCTATGCGGAGCCCACGCTCATACCTATACACCACTTTCCACATCTTTGGCTTTTGGAAGGCTCAGTTCGCGCGGCTTGTCACATGGCTCTCCTCCCGGATTCGTGTTCGAAGGTGTCAGCGAGTACTCAGAGGAACTCATGGCCCGGATCGACGCCCCTTCACTCGGTCTCCTGCATCTCGAGTTCTTCTATCAGCCGGTCTTCGACATCCCACAAGTACCCCAGTTCATACATCGCATTCAAAAGGTCAAGCCACCCATCGAGGCCTATGTATACTTCTGCTGCGATGCTGTTAGCGTCTTCCTTTTCGTGTCGCGTGGTACTTCTTTCCTCTTGCAACCTCCGTGTGCGGGAATAGACAGGCAACTTTCGTCGTTGGAACAGATCTTCGCCCAGTGTTCGTCTATCTTCTCTCGTGCAGTCAAACTTCATCTCTACTGGGGGGGCGGTGCGCAAGTATATCAGTCTGATTCAGTCCATGTCATGCTTGCGATGTCTCCGCCCATTTAACGCCGTGCAGTTTCTCCATGTCAATGACGGCAACGAGGAATTATCGATTCATATCGCCCGTGTACTGGGGGAACTCGACGGGGAAGGAGCTGCAGAAGTGTTGCCCATGCTGCACACTCTCACCTTTAGTCGTTTTTATTTCATACGTAGAAAGGTGACCCGCCTGTTGAAGCCATTTGTCAACGCGCGCTAGCAGGGGTCATCCCGTGGCAGTGCAGTGAGGGGCGCCGGGAGGTAGCGGCTGTTTCCGAAGAATCGATGGACCCGTAGCTTGTTTTAGTTCGCCGTGACCTGTTACCGTGGTAGCACTCTGCCCAGTGAATTTTCAGTGTGATTGAGCTTATCATGCCTCTGGAAAAGTAAGTACACTTCTCTGTGGAGTCTTTGGAGCCTGGGGGTCGAAGTGTGCTGGAGATTATTTCAGAGCCAAGTCAAAGTCAGTAGACACAGACGAACTGCTGATGGGAGAACACAACACGGGTGGATGGCCAAGAGCGGCAAGACGGAGAAATGGAGTCTTTGCATGCCTTGAATAGCGCAACAGATGGCTCGAGTTGATGGTCCGCGATGTGCTGAGTGGTCTGAGTAGCACTAGGCCAGCTTTGTACGTCAACGCACCCTTATGATCCGGCCAGATCAATCCCTAGGTGATGTGTCTTCCGACATTCTCCGACTTGAGTGGGGTCCAAACCTTGAGTATTCCTTGAATGTGCAATCTTGCATTGGTGAGTTTCATGCAATGGCCAGTGCTGTCCTATTCAGCCGACCCTTTTAGAATGCGAGCTCTGTCTTCGGGAGAAGGACAGAGTACTGAGGGACGATGAATGAGTGGTACCCTACTTATCGATAAAGGGAAAATCTGGGGATCAAATGAAATAGATTAGTTGGTCACTATCAATTTGCGTCCGTATGCGAGATGCGTCCTTCAAGTTGTCTCGAGCGACGAGCGAGGGTGGCTCCTCCCGGCCCGGTATCCAGCTGACGCTGGGAACCGGTGTCCCATTTTCACGGTTGCACTATTATGCGTGTCAAAAAAGAGAAAAAAACTCAAGCGCGTGCAACCCGTCAGCTCGCTACTTGAACTCCAGTGGTGGGGACCAAAACCAACCACTTCTCTTTCTGGAGCTGAGCGCTGAGCACTGAAGTCCCAAATACTCGCCACTCACCCATGGACCCTCTCCGGTGAGTTACCGAAAGTCCGCCAAGCCACATCCCGTGTGACTGATCTTGCCTCACACAAGTGAGTCACTCAACCGTCTCAGGAATGCTCGCCGTCGAGCCTCCTCAGATATCAATAACGTCACCAGAGAAGACTTGTCGAGCACCTCCGGCCCATTGGTCCTGGCAATTGGCTCAGAGACGGGAAAGCGTGGTGACGAGAAAAATTCAGATGAAGAGCCACGGCCACTTCGACGTACGTCCTTGATGTACCTTCCGCGAGGATTACTGACAGGGGCCGTGTAGGACACTTGACGATTGACACCCTCTCAGACGATACCCTCATATATATATTCGACCTCTATCGACACCGAAAGCAACACGACTCTTACGTACACCAGTGGTCGTGGTACCATTGGCGTCCATTGGTCAAAGTGTGCCAACGATGGCGATATATCATCTTTACATGGCCCAACCACCTTAAAGTGCAGATTGATTGCCGCTCCGCAATGGCTATAGAAATGGCGCTGGACGCCTGGCCAGCCTTGCCTATCAGTATTTGTTCAATGCCCGAAGATGATGATCCGGATGGGGATGATATCATTGCCGCACTCGAACACCGTGAACGCATAACCGAGGTTGATTTGTCGGGCCTATCGGGACCTCAAGTTGAGACCTGTGTCACATTGATGCAGGAAAATTTTCCGATATTGCGAACCCTTTCCCTCGAATGCGACGCAGAGACCCCCACGCCAGTGATTTCTGATACGTTTTTGGGAGGGTGTGCCCCTCGACTCCGGAGTGTCAATTTGTGCTACATCCCGTTTCCAACACTGCCAAAGCTCCTCTCGTCTGCTAGTCACCTCGTCAGACTTCATCTTAAAGAGATCCCGAAGACTGGATATATTTCTCCTGACGCAATGGCCACATGCCTGGCCGAGTTGACAAGGCTCGAATCCGTTACCATTAGCTCCCCATTTTGGAGATACTTTCCCCCAAATCAAACAACCCAACATCCTCCTCCGATGTCACGTGCTGTCCTTCCGTTCCTTACCAAGTTCACATTTGGTGGTGTCAGCGGCGAGTACATGGATGACCTCATGGCTCGGATCCATCTCCCGCGACTCGATCACCTCCATCTCCAGTTCTTCCATCGGCCCACCTTTCGGCGTCCCAAAACTACCCCAGATTGTGCATGGTATCAAGACTGTCAAGCCACCCTTCCACACCGAAGTACACTTTTACGATGACAGTGCTAACATCGACTTTTCTTCGAAATTCAGCGGCATCAGCTTTGAATTCCAGTGCACCGGGTTAGGCAACCAGCTTTCATGATTGAAAAAAGTCTACCCTCAGTTTTTGCCCCTCCTCTCTCAAACCGACGACCTCGAACTTTTCGATCATGATGCGCAAGACGACCAAGACTCCACGCTATGGCTGGAGTTTCTTCGGCCATTTAGCGCTGTGAAGACCCTGATGATCATCGACGAAAGGTCATTGAATCAAATTGCACGTGTACTGGGAGGGCTCACGGACGAAAGAGCTGCGGACGTGTTGCCCATGTTGGACACCATTGGGTCGTATGATGAGACTGTCTGGGATGAGGTCAAATCTTGGTTGATTCCCTTAGTGCAGCCATTCGTCGATGCGCGCCAGCTTTTGGGTCACCCTGTGATAGTACGATGAAGGGCCTCATACCCCGGCTTTTTCTGAGCAATCGTTTACTTCTTGGCCCCACTAGCTACTGATCTCCTTACGTACTTTCCCTGCGAATCACCAACGAGTTTTTCGTGACCTTGTTATTATGATCACAGTCGGTGCACCCCTTAGTGAATTTCCGGTATAATTAGAAAAGGAATTACGGGTGTATGATGCCTTTCGAAAGAAGCACACTAAGCTGTAAGAGGAACCTAGGATAGAGAAAAAGCGCGATCCATGTATTTATGTAACCAGAAACGATGGACCATGATGCATGATGCACGATGCCTGATGAAATAGTACAGTACAGTAATGAACTGAGCTGAGCTGCTGCGATAGGAATACGATACAACGCGCACGGACCCGTATGACTAAAGTCCGGGCTCCCTTATCTGCAGTATCCGCGCTACCGTCCCTTAGATTACCGTCGGCCCCTAGAATCGGAGTATCATAAGCGTGTGGGTGTCCACACTCCTGCCCTCGTGTGCCGTTCTTTCTCTCGCACATATTCCGCGCCGATCTTCATCCTCATTATTATCGTCTGAGCTTGAGCCCCAGCCATCGTTTGGGATTAATTCTAGTCCGCCGAGGCTGCCTCGGCGAGTTGTGGGCTGAAAGTCACGTGCAACGGTTGTGTATCGCACCAGAGTCGAACAGTTGTTACGTCCAGGCCCGGGGCGTCAGCTTGCAACTTGAAAATCACCAACCCAACGATTTCTCCTTCCGACGACACTGAATTTTTGCCAACCTCATCCATGGGCTCTCCCCAGTGTGTTCCTCTGACTCCGTTTCCCAGGTGACTGACCAATCCCTACATCGGCGTGCCAGGAAGCGGCCTGCCCATGAACTAGCCTCTTCGGATATCAACGGCTCCACCAAAGATCATGATAGCTTTTCTGGCCCTTCCGGGCCGTCTGTTCTGATAGATGGCCCAAAGATAGGTGGCGAGGGGGATTCAGATGAGGAAGTATCTCGACGTATGTCAATGATGTAGCTTCTGCAACGTTTTACCGATAGGTGCCACATAGGTCGTTTGACTATCGACACGCTCTCTGATGACGTCCTCCTATACATATTCAATATCTATCGACAAAAATCGAAGGTCGCCGACGACATGTGGCCATGGCATGCGGTGGTTCACGTATGCAAGAGATGGCGACATCTCATCTTTGCATGGCCTCATCATCTTGATCTACGGCTTGCCTGCAGGTCCGCATCGACTGTGGCAAAGGCGCTCGAAATTTGGCCAGCCTTGCCCATCAGTATCCGGTCAGAGCTTGATGGAGAGAATGACGATGACATCATTACCGCACTCGAATATCGTGATCGCATTGCTGGGATCAATTTATCGGGCCTAACGAAACATCAACTGGGAAGATGTGCCACATTGATGCAGGAGCCATTTCCGCTTCTGCGAGTTCTTTTCCTGAGATGCGCCGAAAATGATACGTCTCCCATCATCACTGGATCATTCTTGGGTGAATCTGCCCCCCGTCTCCAGGATGTCAAACTGTGGAACATCCAGGTTCTAACACTGCCAAAACTCCTCATGTCTGCCAGCAACCTCTTCGTCCTCGTTCTTAGGGGTATCACAAGGGCAGGGTACATTTCACCAGATTCGATGGCCTCGTACCTGGCTATGTTGACAAGGCTCCAATCCGTTGCCATTTGCTTCCATTACAGGATGTCATTCCCCCAGGATCACACGAACCGATGTCCTCCGCTGACGCGCGCTGTCCTTCCAGCGCTCACGACATTTGTTTTCGAAGGTGCCAGTGAATATTTGGAGGATCTCATTTCTCGAATCGATGCTCCCATACTCCATCACTTCCAGGTCCGGTTCTTTAATCAGCCCATCTTCCACATCCCACAATTACCCCAGTTCATCTGTCGCGGCGAAAGTTTCAAGCCATTTGTTGAGGCCCATGTGAACTTTTGTGACCACTTTTTTGACATCTCCCACATCTCGTCAGACGAATTCTTCTTCGTCATGCGATTCCAGCGCACTGGGTTCGACAGGCAGCTTTCGTTGTTGGAACAAATCTACACCCAGTGTTCGCCCCTTCTCTGTCATGTATCACATTTCCACCTCAGCAGGGAGAAGGGCCCGTTACCAATTCAGCAAGACTCCGCTCTATGGCTGGGATTACTTCGCCCATTTAACGCCGTGCAGACTCTGTTTATCTCCGGCGATGAATTAGAGCTTGACATCACGCGTGTACTAGGAGAGCTCGCCGCGGAAAGAGCTGTCGAAGTGTTGCCAATGCTGCACACTGTTGAATTGATGCGTTTCGATCCAGTCAGACCTTTAGTAACTTCCTCGTTGAAACCATTCATCGACGCTCGTCAACTTTCGGCTCACCCCGTAACGCTAACACATAAAGGGCCCCCGGCGTGGGTTGTTATGGATGACTAGATGATTTCTCGCGGTCAAACTAGCTTTTAATTTTCTCAAGTTACTTTCTGACAATTTTCTGTTCAATAACATGTTCGTCATGACCTCAGCCATCGACTCGCCCCTCAGCAAATTCATCGTGTGATTAGAGAAGCAGTCCCATGATGCCTCTAGAAATACAGGCTGGGCCACCAGCAACCAGAACGTCAAACGCCGTAAAGCCCATCGTAACAAACAAACCTAAACTTTATTGTCGCATGCGGCATGTCCGAGTACGGTGACAGAAATTTAGCCAAAGCCGACAACAACTCGCGTACTCCCAGTTGAGGGTGCGACGTTGATGAAGGAGAACGGTGTCGAAATGACGAAAAATTCGCTGAAATGTAGTTAAGTGTGCGACAGCGGGCGCGTAGACGTTCCGATGATAAAAACCTAAAAGTAAAGGGGGAAATTGTGGGGATGTCTAATAGTACAAAAAAGGAAAACAAGGAGATAACTGAGACAACGACGTGACGGGATTTTCAATCTGGCGCATGTTTGTGGCGTCGGCCGACGGTTCTTGGGCGATTCGCGTGTCTTCGGCCGTAGGACTTATGTCGCGACAAAAGGGGGAAAATTGGCTGTTAGGGGGAAAGGTATCGACGATGTGGAAAGGAGGATGGATGAGGGGGCTCGAGGAGGGGCCGGAGGTGAGCGCTGTGAGCCGTGCAAGACGAGAGACTCGGAGGGAGGCCATGTGCACGGAGGACGTCACGTGGTCGAAGAGCCAACTGTGATGATTTGGCAGTGAGATTCAGCAGTGATTCAGCTTTCTCTAAACCTGTTTATGAAACGATCGTTTCAACTATTCTATTCTCACTGTCTCGTCAGCCGCTGTGCGTAATCTTTCAGCTCTCCTCTCAACTTGAACTTGATCTGCGAGACCTCAAACAAATAACTTCTCCCTCAAGTTCCGAGACACCGAATCGTTCCCATCCTCACCCATGAGTCCCCACCAGTGCGTTTTCGAAAGCCTTTCCCGGCCCCGTTTCCCAGGTGACTGATCAAGCCCCACATAACTATCACAGGAAGAAACCTGCCCACCGTCCAGCCCCTTCAGAAAACAATGACTCCACCGAGGATGGCACTCATGACACTTCAAAGGTGCTGGCTCTGGTAGATGGTTCAGAGAGGGCAAATCCTGGTGACGAAAAGAATTCAGATGAAGAACTATGTTATCGTATGTCATTGATCTTGTATCCGTGACGATTACTGAAACGTGCCGCGTAGGTTGTTCGGCGGTCGACGTGCTCTCGGACGATGTCCTCATATATATATTCAATCTCTATCGACAAGACTTGGAGTCCCGTTCCTACAGCGACTCCGAGTCATGGACCTCATGGTCATGGCATCAATGGCGTGCGTTGGCACATGTTTGCCAACGATGGCGACACATCATTTTTGCATGGCCCAACCATCTTGATATACGAATTAAATGCGGATCCAGAACAGCTGCAGCGGAAGCGCTGGATGTTTGGCCAGCCTTACCTATCAGTATTCGTTCAACACTCAAAGATGGTGATCTGGATGGGGATGACATCATTGCCGCACTCGAACACCGTGAACGCATAGCCGAGGTTGATTTGTCGGACCTATCGGGACCTCAACTTGAGAGCTGTGTCGCGTTGATGCAGGAAACATTTCCGATATTGCGAATTCTTTCCCTCGGATGCGACGCAGAGACCACCACGCTGGTGATTCCTGATACGTTTTTGGTCGGGCGTGCCCCTCGACTCCGGAGTGTCCATCTGTGCTACGTCCCGTTTCCGACACTGCCAAAGCTCCTCTTGTCTGCTAGTCACCTCGCCGAGCTCTATCTTGAAGAGATCCCGAACACTGGATATATTTCTCCTGAAGCAATGGCCACATGCCTGGCTGTGTTGACCAGGCTCGAATCCGTTATCATTAGCTCCCCATTTTGGAGGTCGTTTCCCCAAAATCAAACAAATCAACACCCTCCGCCGATGACACGTGCCGTCCTTCCCTCCCTCACCAACTTCTCATTCGGTGGTGTCAGCGGCGAGTACGTGGACGACCTCATGGCTCGGATCCATCTCCCGCGACTCACTGACCTTTACCTTCGATTCTTCCCTCTGCCCACCTTTGGCGTCCCAAAACTACCCCAGATTGTGCATCGCATCGAGGCCTTCAAGCTACCCCTCGAGGCCGTTGTAAAATTTTACGATAACCGTACTAACATCGACTTTATTTCGACAGGCCGGGCCGGTCTCGGCTTCGAATTTCAGAGCACCGAGTCTGACAACCAGGTTTCATGGTTGAAAGGGATCTACCCCCAGTTTTTGCCTCTCCTCTCTAAAATTCACTACCTCGAACTTTTCGATCGTGGTGTGCAAGACGTCCAAGACTCTACGCTATGGCTAGAGTTTCTTCGGCCATTCAGTGGTGTGAAGACCCTGTATATCCGCGACCAAAATTCACTGAAACAAATTGCACATGTACTGGGAGAGCTCACAGACGACAGAGCTGCAGACGTGTTGCCCATGTTGGACACCATTGCGCCGTATAGCAAGACTGTCTGGGATGAGGTCAAATCTTGGTTGGTTCCCTTATTGCAGCCATTCGTCGATGCGCGCCAGCTATTGGATCACCCTGTGGTAGTGAAGTCAGGGCCCAGTAGAGGACCGGGTTATTATATCTGATTAATTGTTTACTCCTCCCCACTGGCTACTGATTTCCTCACATACTTTCCCTATGACTCCCCTTCCTACATTGTTCAATACCAACGAGTTTTTCGTGGCGTTGTTGTTATGATAGCAGTCGGCCCACCCCTCAGTGAATTTCCGGTGTGATTAGAAAGTTAATTGGTGCTTTCGAAAGAAGTGCACTAAGCTGTAGGAGGGACCTAGGATAGAGAAAAAAACGCAACTTAATAACGTTTCGCTCATTCAAGTGACACCCTTCAGTCAGGAAAAGGACACAGTAAGGGCATAGCCCGCCGTAGATATTGGTTGGACAATGACTAAGACCGAACGTAGCTCTCGATCATGGCGCGTGCCGAGTTGGACATAGTTCGAAGGTACGGCCCAGCCAGAAATGGACCTATTCGGATCGAATAGAATCGAAAAACATTGATACATATCTAATAAATATACATTTATTTGAATCAACCATAAAGCTGTCAAATGAAAAAAAAATTAGATCGAATAAAAATGATCAGAATCATGTCCCAGACTAGATTCCGCGCGACTCCGTAAAATGCAACGCGCATATCATTCAGTCCTGCGCGCAACTGTAGGGCCCGGGCCAGTGGATCTGGCACAACTAGATCGCCTACGGGGCCACATCCGACTCCGACTGTATGCTACTTTTGTAATTCGTTTGTTTCCCCACCGCGCCCCCTCTCTTTAACAATCTTCCCGTCTCCGCAGGTACTAGATATATTGCATCATTCAATACATGGCAAGGAAGAAGATATATTATTGCGATTGTGAAAAACTATGTAAAAAGAAATGGCGACAACTTCCCAAGAGTACATACTTTCGGCACAAGAAGCACCAGGATGAGTTCTCCAAGTACTCCCAGAGTATGCAGGACTTCTTGAATGCCCACCCGGTCGTCGTACATGCTTCGCTGTCCCGTGCGGCGCAGCGTTCACGCGTGCATGTAGCCGGACCATCTGATGAGAACACAGACCGTACGACCGGTCCTCCGAACAAACGCGCACGACAATCAGAAGATGATATTGTTGGTATACCTTTCTGGGAATATACTGGACGATGCGAGCTAATCTCCTCAGGACGATCCATTTATTCGCCCTCCTGCAAGCCCAACTGTACAGCCTTGTGCAGTGCTGGGAGATTCTGCACATCTTGACACTGGTCTTGGGGGACAATCTGGCTCTTCCGAGATTATTTCTGGTGATCCTCAATATTCTGGCAACGCTCAGGCTGCATCTTCTGGAGGCGCAGAAGGCTTGTGCGCCAATGACCTACAATTTCAGGGCGGTGCAGATCATCCTCTTGACGATCCTGCCTCTCTCAATCCCAGTTCTTTGGATATTCCCCCTGGTGACGTTGAGGATCTGTGGTTACAGGATACCATACATCTCGGTGATCTCCAAACGGCCGCGGACTTTGTGAAAGAGCTTCAAGGTGCTACGCTAGATGATCCCAGTCTGGGGATGTCTGATGAGGCACTTCATCGCCTCCGGAATCCGCTTTGCGACCAGCCTCCCACAGCTATTGACAATGTCACACGACTCGCAATTGATCTGTATATTGGGACCCCTTCAGAGGTGACCTACGAGACTGTCCGCAGGGCTATACTACGCTTTCTCCCGGATCTACAACTCCCAAGTTACTATAAGGTCAAGCGTTCTGTGGCGGATCTCACTGGGGTAGAGTCTGTGGTGCACGATATGTGCGTTAAGTCCTGCATTGCTTATACAGGACCCTTTCTGGATCTCGACTCTTGTCCTAAATGCTCTGAGCCTCGATACGACCAGTTCCGTCTTCAAACAAGCTCTGGGCAAGAGAAGATTCCTCGCCAGGAATTCCACACAATCCCAATAGGACCCCAATTACAGGCGCTTTATAGGTCCCCAGAGAGCGCCTCTTGTGCGCACTATCTACGCAACGAGGTACATCGCATGTTCGAAGATCTTGAACATGCAGATTGTCTAGATGAATACTCGGATGTTCTACATGGCACAGATCTCATAGGTGCATTTCAAGATGGGCGCATCCGTGAAGATGACATCGTTCTGATGTTCTCAATCGATGGAGCCCAACTTTATGCCAAGAAGGTCTCGTCGTGCTGGATATATATCTGGGTCTTGTTGAATCTTTCTCCCACCGAGCGCTACAAGAAGCACAGGGTCTTTGTCGGCGGCTTCATTCCTGGGCCAAACAATCCAAAGAATATTGATTCTTTCCTATTTCCTGGGCTCCAGCATTTGGTCGCTCTCCAGAAGGAAGGGCTGTGAATCTGGGATGCGGCACTGCAGCGCGAAGTCGATTCGAAGGTGTTCCTCGCCCTGATAACCGCTGATGGCCCTGGTATGATGCACATTACTGGCATGGTAGGCTATCATGGCAAGCATGGCTGCCGTCTATACTGTGGTATGCAAGGGCATCGCGAACAGCATG
>Ga0307510_10000879_pt1 | contig 31637 bp, 42 predicted proteins | sample 12_EM_MG_FD_207224 | JGI IMG/M metagenome (GOLD analysis project Ga0307510, IMG submission 207224) | Populus trichocarpa ectomycorrhiza microbial communities from riparian zone in the Pacific Northwest, United States - 12_EM | ecosystem: Host-associated > Plants > Roots > Unclassified | place... | reverse complement strand
GCTGCGCTATTGCCCGATCTGCGACGGTTACGAGGTGACCGATAGCGATGTCGGGGTGATCGGCACCGGCGCGCATGGCGTGCGCGAGGCGCTGTTCCTGCGCGGTTTCACCGCCCGGGTGAGCCTGATCGCGCCCGACGCCCCGCATGCCCTGTCACGCGACGACCGCGCCGTGCTCGACCGCGCCGGCGTTACGGTGCTCGATGGGCCGTGCGGCCGCCTCGCGCTGGAGGGCGACCGTATCGCGCTCGACACCGATGTCGGGCGGCGCGCCTTTGCCAGCATCTATCCCGCGCTCGGCTCGACGATCCGTTCGGATCTCGCGCGCGGCCTGAAGACCAGGATGTCGGAGGATGGCTGCCTGCTTGTCGATGCGCATCAACGCACCAGCGTCACCGGGCTTTATGCCGCGGGCGATGTCGTCAAGGGACTCGACCAGATCAGCCACGCCATGGGCGAAGGCGGGGTCGCCGCGACGACGATCCGCAACGATCTGGCCGAGCGGCAGCCGCTGCTGCGCCGTTAGGCGCGGAGCGGCGCGACCTTGCCCGCGCTCTGTTCGCGAATGCGCTGGTCATAGCGTTGCGCCAGCCCGTCATGGGCCGCGCGGGCCGCCGGATCGATTGCTTTTTCAGCCCGCACGCGCTCGTCGGCCGCACGCCGGAGCAGATAGATGAGATCGTCGTCAGCCATGCCATCCTCCTGTTTCGACTCGGATAATAAGGCGAACGCAACCGGCGTGCCTCAATGCAAGTTAATCCTCCATTCATGTCTCAAGGGAGGTTTCCGTCATGAGCGAACTGCTCGCTGCCCTGCCCGACGATATCGAACAGGCGGCGCGTGCGCTGCTCGACCTGGCATGCGCGCGCGACATCGCCATCGTCACGGCGGAGAGCTGCACCGGCGGCCTGCTCGCCTCGTTGCTGACCGATGTCGAAGGCGCCAGCCGCGCGTTCGAGCGCGGCTTCGTGGTCTATACCGACGAGGCCAAATGCGAGTTGCTGGCGATCGACCCGGGCATCGTCAAAGGCTGCGGCGCGGTCAGCGCCGAGACCGCGGCGGCGATGGCGCGCGGTGCGCTGGCGCGATCGCATGGCGACATCGCGGTATCGATCACCGGGTTCGCCGGCCCGGGCGGGCCGGACGACGAGCCCGGGCTGGTGCATTTCGCCTGCCTGTCGCGCGGCGGCAAACTGGTGTCACGCGAGGAGCATTTCGGCGATATCGGGCGCGGCCCGGTGCGGCTGGCCGCGCTGCGCGTCGCGCTCGACTTGTTAAGCGCCGCGGCGCGCGCTCATTCCTCCATCTGATAGGAGATCCAGCGGCAGATCATGCCCAGGATCGACAATATCATGCCGCCGATCAGGCAGGCGAGCAGCAACGGGTTGGCGCTCGCGGTCTTCCAGCTGACCGCGCCGAGCAGCGCCACGCTGACCGACGAGATCAGATAGCCGGATGTCTTGATCGTGGCGGGTCGTATATCGCGCATCGTATCAAAGCCGCTTGAGCATCTGTTCGACGCTTTCGTCGGTGCTCGTTTCGCGACCCTTGGGCAACTGGCCGACCTCCTTTTCCAGCGCGGTGCGCAGCGCGCCGAGCTGTTGGTCGGTGAGATGTTCGATACCGACGAATTCGGTGCGCGCCTTGTCGAGCGCGCGCAGGATCTCGTCGAGCTTGGCCTGGATCGCGGCGCCGTCGCGATTCTGGCTGTTCTGGATCAGGAACACCGCGAGGAAGGTCAGCACCGTCGTCGCGGTATTCACGATCAGCTGCCAGGTGTCGGAATAATGCAGCGCCGGGCCGCTTGCCGCCCACACGATGATCAGCAGGGTCGAGCCGATAAAGGCCGAAGGCGCACCGAGAAAGGACGCCGAACGCGAGGCGATGCGGGTGAAGAATTCGTCCATGTTCTGACCTCGTCCAACCTCGTCCGTTCCCCGGACTGACTGATCGCGCGAGGGGTCATTTCGTTCCCGTCGCGACAATGCTTAACCCATGTCGCGCAGATTTTCCCTGTGCTCCCCGCAACTCACCGGATGCCCTTGCGTTTAGCGGAACATGGTCGGGAAGCCGTGTCGCTCCCCCCTTCGGCGGCTTCCCGGCCGACCATATCGTGACAGGAAAGGAACCATCATGGGCTTGTTCTCGAAGGATATCGCAACGCTCGACGACCTGTTCGTTCACACCCTGCAGGACATTTATTACGCCGAGAAGCAGATCATCAAGGCGCTGCCCAAGATGATCGAAAAGGCGACCGATCCGGGGCTCAAGCAGGGCTTCGAGACCCATCTACGCGAAACCGAAGGGCAGATCCGCCGGCTCGAACAGGTCTTCCAGATGCACGGGCAGGAGCCCAAGGGCGTGACCTGCCCGGCGATCGACGGCATCATCGAGGAAGCCAATGACGTTGCCGGCGACGTTGCCGACAAGGCGGTGCTCGATGCCGCGCTGATCGCCGCGGCGCAGGCGGTCGAGCATTATGAGATCACCCGCTACGGCACGCTGATCGCCTGGGCCAAGCAGCTCGGCCGCAGCGATTGCGCCGCGGTGCTGGCCGAGACGCTGGCCGAGGAAAAAGCCACCGACGAGAAGCTCACCACCATGGCTGAGAGCAAGGCCAATGCGCGGGCCGAGCAGGTCACCGAGCCGGCCTGATGTCGGCCGATACGCAAGGCGACGACACGCTCGTCGCCAATGAACGGTCGCCGGCGCGCGATGACGCGTCGGCGACCACGGCGAGCAAGATCGTGCCGGTGGTGCAGCATCATATCGCAATGCTCGACCGGATGTAGAGAGAGGAGCGTGAGCCATGCCCCGCGGCGACAAGAGCAGCTATACCGACAAGCAGAAGCGCAAGGCCGAGCATATCGAAGAGGGCTATGAGGACCGCGGGGTCTCGAAGGACGAGGCCGAACGCCGCGCCTGGGCGACCGTCAACAAGGAGAGCGGCGGCGGCAAGAAGTCGGGCTCGGGCCGCGGCCGCAAGGAAACCCACGCCTCCTCGCGCAAGGGCGGCCGAATCGGCGGATCGAGTCAGTCGGCCGCCAGCCGGTCGGCTGCGGCGAAGAAGGGTTGGGAAACGCGGCGCAAACGCAGCGGCTGACCCTGCCGCGGTCGGGCGCGGACGGCGTCTCTCCCTCGCCGTCCGCGCCGCATACGGGAATTCCCGCATAGGACGATCCGCGCGCATCGGCCATGACAGGCCGATGACCGGTACGCAGGCGACTCACAGCATGGTGACGGGACCGGCACGCACGCGGCACAGGCCGCGTTGATGGGCCGCGTCCGTGCAGCCGCGCCACCTGCCGATGCGATCCTGGCACTGGCCGATGCCGATGGCCGGCTCGCCATCCGCGCCACGCCCAATGCCCGTGCCGACGCCGTCTTGCTGCCGGCTGACGGCGCGCCGCCTGTACTGGCCATCCGCACCACCGCGACGCCCGAGGATGGCCGCGCCAATGAGGCGATTCTTGCCTTGCTCGCCGCCGCGCTGGGCCGGCCCCGCTCGGCGCTGACCTTGCTGCGCGGCGCGACGACGCGCGACAAGCTGGTGCGGATCGAGCACCTGTGAAGCCCAAGCTGCTCTCCACCCTGCCCGGCTATACGCGGTCGCAGTTCGCCGGCGATGCCGTCGCCGGCGTGACGGTGGCGATGGTCGCGTTGCCGCTGAGCATCGCGATCGCCATCGCCTCCGGCGCGGCGCCGGCGGCGGGGCTGGTGACGGCGGTGATCGGCGGCTTCCTGATCTCGGCGCTGGGCGGCAGCCGGGTACAGATCGGCGGACCGACCGGCGCGTTCATCGTCGTGGTTTACGGCGTGATCGCCGCGCATGGTTTCGACGGGCTGCTGCTCGCCACGCTGATGGCCGGGGCGATCCTGCTCGTTGCCGGGCTGTTGCGCGCCGGGCGGCTGATCGCGCTAATCCCCGAGGCGGTGATCGAGGGGTTCACGCTCGGCATCGCGATCGTCATCGCGACCAGCCAGATCAAGGATCTGCTCGGGCTGGGCGGCGGCGCGCTGCCCGCCGACTTCCTCGCCAAGATAAGCGCCTTGTGGGGCGCGCGGGCGACGTTCAACCCAGCCGCGCTGGCGATCGGCACGGCGACGATCGGCGCGATCTTCGCGCTGCGCCACTGGGCACCGCGCGTCCCCGGCCTGGTGGTCGCGGTGGCGTTGACCAGCGCGGCGGTCGCGCTGTTCGCGCTGCACGTCGACAGCGTAGGCTCGCGCTACGGCGCACTGCCGGCCGGGCTGCCCTGGCCGCATCTGCCGCCGGTCTCGCCCGCCACGATGCTCGCGCTGCTCCCGTCGGCATTGGTCATCGCCTTCCTCGCCGGGGTGGAGTCGCTGCTCTCGGCGGTGGTTGCCGACCGCATGATCGGCGGCGCGCATCGTTCCAACGCCGAATTGCTCGCCCAGGGCGCGGCGAACCTCGCCGTGCCGCTGTTCGGCGGCCTGCCGGCGACCGGCGCCATCGCGCGCACCGCGACCAATGTCCGTGCCGGCGGGCGCACGCCCGTCGCCGGCATCGTCCATGCGCTGATCATCCTCGCGGTGATGCTGCTCGCCGCCCCACTCGCCGGCTATCTCGCCATGCCGGCACTGGCCGGGCTGCTGATCGTCACCGCCTGGACGATGAGCGAACCGCACCGCTGGCCCGAGCGGCTGCGCGCGCCGCGCGCTGACCTGGCGCTGCTGTTGCTGACCATGACGCTGACCGTGCTGGCCGACCTGACCGTGGCGATTGCGGTCGGCACGGCCTCCGGCCTGGCGCTGCGCTTCTGGCGATCGAAGAAGAGGTCGTGATGTTTTACGTATAGATTCGCCGAGTCTACGTAAATCTCAATAGACATATTTTGACACTATGCGTGCCGAAACCGCACAATCCCTGCCTATCACATTGTTATATAAAAGTATTTTATGATTTACGCATAACCCCTTAGGCCGTATCTAATACCATATCAACCAGTCGACCCTATGATCCCACTATCGCGCCCAAAGATGCGGGTCGTCCTCACAAGATGACATTCCCGTGGCTTTTCCGGTGGCGTGCACATTAACTGGGCGGGATCTTCAGCTATGCGTATCGTCTCTTCTCTTGCATTGCTCGGCAGCGCGGCTGTCGCCAGCTTCTGCGCCGCAAGCGCCGACGCAGCCACGCAGGGATCGCTCGGCGCGACCTCCACCGGCACAGTGACGATCACCGCCACGGTGCCCAACCGTGCGCAGATCACCGGGCTCAGCGACATCAGCTTCACCAATGCCGACCCGAGCACCAGCGCGAGCAGCGCCCAGAACAGCTGCGTGTGGAGCAACACCGCGACGCGCGGTTACAGCATCACCGCCAGCGGCAGCGGCACCGCCGGCGCCTTCACCCTGACCAGCGGTGCGCTCGCGCCGGTGCCGTACAGCGTGCAATGGGCGGCGACATCGGGCCAGACATCGGGCACCGCGCTGGCCACGGGCACCGCGCTGACCGGGCTGACCTCGACCGCGACCCGGCCGACCTGCAGCAGCGGCCCCGCGACCAGTTCAAGCCTGGTGGTGTCGATCGCCGCCACCGATCTGCAGGATATGGTCGCCTCGGCCAGCTACACCGGCACGCTGACCTTGCTCGTCACCCCGCAATAGACGGCTTCGCGCCGTCATGACGTCGGGGGGCGTTCATGAAGCGATTTCAGCGCCTGACACGGATTTTGGGGGCCGCCGCACTGCTATTGATCGGCGGCGCGGCGGCAGCCCCCGCATCGGCACAGGCGCGCATCAACAAATTGTCCGACGTCGCGTTCGGCACGCTGTCGAATTTCGCCACCGACAGCGTGCAGGCGCAGAGCGTCTGCGCCTATAGCCTCGGCCTGCTCGGCGCCTATCACGTCACCGCCAGCGGATCGGGCACGGGCGGCGCCTTCACGCTGGGCAACGGCGCTGGCGCGACGCTGGCCTATGAGGTGCAGTGGAACGACAGCGCCGGACAGAGCAGCGGCACCGCCCTGACCAGCGGCAGCGCGTTGACCGGCCAATATAGCGGTGCGTTGCTGTCGGGCTGCACGCTGGGGGCAGCGACCACCGCCAGCCTGATCGTCGTGATCCGCGCCACCGCAATGACCACCGCGACCGCCGGCAGCTATAGCGGCGTGCTGACCATCATCCTTGCGCCCAATTGAGCGTGACGGTGACCGCTTCTTCCGCCTGCTATCCCTATCAGTACGACGATTACGAGGCGCCCCCACGCCTGATCTTCCCGTCTGTGCCGCACCACGCGCCCGCGTGGCGCCCGGCACGGCATGGCCGCAAGCTTTCCCCCGCCTGGTTCGCCACGGCGACCGCGCTCGGCGGTGTGCTTGCCGCACCGGCCGGGGCATCCGACAGCGCACCGCCCACGCCCGCGATCCGCGCCGCGGCGCCGGCCGGGTTCGACCAGCTGCTCGCCCCGCAGCACGGCGTGGTCGATGTGTGGTTCGGCGGCAAGCGCGTCGGCCAGGCCGAGGCAGTGTTCGCGCCGGGCGAATTCCGTTTCGTCGACGCCGCCGCGCTGACCGCGCTGTTGCCCGACATCACCGATCGCGCACGCGTCGGCGCGGCGCTTGGCCTGCCGCTCGACCCGCATGCCGCGCGCGCCTGTAGCGGCGGCGAGATACCCGAATGCGGCCGGCTCGATCCCGAGGTGGCGGGCGTGATCTTCGACGCGGCGCGCTTTCGCGTCGATGTGTTCGTCAGCGCCAGGCTGCGCGCGGTGCGGGCGATCAGCACGCCGCGCTATCTGCCGCGCCCCGCCCCGGGCCTGTCGCTGGTCGACGCGATCGGTGTCACCATTGCAGGCAACAGCGGCGATACGCCGGTCTATAATATCGAGAACCGCGCCATTATCGGCAACGGCGCGGCGCGGCTGCGCAGCGACCTGTCCTGGACCTCGGGCTATGGCCTGCGTTCCGACGTGCTCGCCGCCGAACTCGACCGGCACGACCTGCGTTACAGCGCGGGCAGCTTCTGGGCTCCGGGCGTCGAGCTGACCGGGCGGCGCAAGATGCTGGGCGTCGCAATCGAAACGCAGCTCGACACCCGGCTCGACCGCGAGCTGATCGAGGGCAGCCCGCTGATCGTGTTCCTGCAGCAGCGCGCCCAGGTCGACATCTTTCGCGATGGCCGGCTGCTCGTTTCGCGCATCTACGACGCCGGCAACCAGAGCCTCGACACGTCGAGCCTGCCCGACGGATCCTATGATGTGGTGCTGCGCATCTCGGAAGCCGATGGCACGCACCGCGAGGAGCGGCGTTTCTATTCCAAGATGCGGCGCATCGCCCCGCTCGGCCGCCCGCTGATCGCGGCCTATGTCGGGATGCTGACCCGCGAGCGCGCCGGGGCAATCATCGGCACGCCCGGGACGCCCTTTCTCGCCGCCTCCTATGCCCGGCGGCTGCGCCCGTCGCTGGCGCTCGACGCGATAGTGATGGCGACCGACCACCGCGCGATCGGCCAGATCGGCGCCGATCTGCTGACGCGGCCGGCGCGGCTGCGGGTCGCGGCGCTTGCCGGCAGCAATGGCGATATCGGGGTGCTTGCCCAGCTTTCCTCGACCGGGCGCGGGCCGCTGTCGATCAATTTCGACCTGCGCGCCATCTCCAGCCGGCGCGGCGGCGCATTGTTCCCGGAAAGCGGCGACACGCGGGCAGCGCTCGGCCCAACCGCCGGCGACAGCGCGCTGTCCGCACTGGCCACCGGCTCCTATGTCCAGTTCGCCGGCAGCATGACCTATCGGCTCGGCGCGGCGCAGCTCGGGCTGCTCGGCGTCTATCACCGCCAGGCCGGTCAGCGCGCTTTCTACTCGGTCGGCCCGTCGATCCGCTGGCCGTTTCTGCGCCGTGGCGGGCTGGAAGTGGCGTTCAGCGGCGATTTCGCAGTGTCCGAACATGCCCGTACCGGGTTCGCCGGGTTCAGCATCCGCCGGCTGTCGGGCCGGTCGAGCATTGGCGCGAGCGCCGGCGGGCGCGGCGCCAGCGGCGGCCTGCGCGGCGGCGCGGTCGCCGCGGTCGATGCGACATGGCAGCGCGAAATGCTCGACGGCGCGTTCGATGCCGGCGCCGGGCTGGCACGCGACCCCGACGGCACCGCCGCGACCGGCCACGCCACGCTGCGCGCGCCGCGCGGCAGCGCCTCGATCGATCTCGCTCACCGCTTCGACGGTGCGGGTGGCACGCAATATGGCGTGGCGCTGCGGACCGGCTTCGCCACCGGCGGCGGCAGGGTCGAACTGCGCGACGGCGAGGGGGAGACCAGCGCGGTGTTCGTCAAGCTCGATCACGCCCCGGCCGATGCGCGGTTCGACGTGATGGTCGACGATACGCCGCGCGCCGTGGTCGGCGGCGGGCGCATGGCGGCGATCGCACTGCCCGCCTATCGCCGCTACGACATCCGCCTGCGCGCGCGTGACGGCGACATGCTCCACTATGACGGCGCGGCGCGTACCGTGAGCCTCTATCCCGGCAATGTCGCGACGCTCGGCTGGTCGGCGACGCGCGTCGCGGCGCTGTTCGGCCGCGCGCTGTGGCCCGACGGCTCGGCGGTCACCAATGCCGATGTCAGCGCGCCGGGCAGCATCGCGCGCACCGATGCGCAAGGCTATTTCCTGATCACCGCCGCGCCCGACGGGCTGCTGACGATTGCCGCCCCGGGCGGTCGCGGCTGCCACGTGCGGCTCGGCGGCGTCACGCCGGTCGAGGGTTATGCCGCAATCGGTGACGTGACCTGCCGCCCCGCCCCCACCCTGGCCGCCCTTTCACCGGAGAAGAAATGATGCCGCGCTTCCTGCCCCTCGCCCTTGTGGGCATGACACTCTGCCTCGCCCAACCGGCACTGGCTGATATGGTGCTCGACAAGGTGATCCTCGATTTCACCCCCGACGCCCCGGCGCGCGACGATATCGAGGTGTGGAACAATGGCACCGAGCGGCTCTATGTCATGGTCGAGCCGCATGAGGTGATCGCCCCCGGCCAAGGCAACGAGCACCGCGTTTCGGATCCCGATCCGGCGAAACTCGGACTGCTCGTCACACCGCAACGCCTGATCCTCGAGCCCGGCGAGCGCCGCCTGGTGCGCATCGCCGCGATCGTGCCGCGTGGGGCACGGGACCGCATCTACCGCGTGACGATCAAGCCGGTGGTCGGCGACGTCAGCGCGGCGCAGACCGCGATCAAGGTGATGGTCGGTTACGACACGCTGGTGATCTATCGCCCGGCGGCGCCGCTCGGCACGGTCAGCGCGACGCGGACCGGCAGGACGATCGCCTTCACCAATGACGGCAACAGCAATGTCGAGATGTATCAGGGCCGGCAATGCGACGCGGCCGGCAAGGACTGCCGCGACCTCCCCGCCCGCCGCCTTTATGCCGGCGCCCGCTGGGAACAGCCGCTCGACCGCGATACGCCGGTGGAATATCGCATCGCCACCGGACGCAGCTCGGTGGTGAAGCGCTTCTAGGGGTAGACAATTCTTACTTCGTCACCCCGGACTTGTTCCGGCGTCCAACGTTCCGCAAACGCACCAGCGGCTTCTTACGCGGCAGGTTGGACCCCGGAACAAGTCCGGGGTGACGGGTAGAGGTGAGGGCGCGCGTTTTTATCGTTGCCGAGCCTGTTGCAGCGAATCCGTGCAGATGACAGGCTAGCCGCATGCCCCCGACCATCGCCCGCGCCGTCACAGCCGACGACCTGACCGCCATCCGCACCCTGTTCGAAGCCTATGCCGACGGGCTCGCCATCGACCTCGCCTATCAGGATTTCGCCGCCGAGCTCGCCGGCCTGCCGGGCAAATATGCCGCGCCGCACGGCGCGTTGCTGCTCGCGCGCGATGACGGAGGCGCGGCGCTGGGCTGTGTCGCGCTGCGCCCGCTCGGCAACGGCCTGTGCGAGATGAAGCGGCTCTATGTCGCACCGCCAGCACGCGGCACCGGGCTGGGTGCGGCGCTGATGCGCGCGGTCATCACCGCCGCCCGGCGCCTTGGCTACCGCGCGATGCGGCTCGACACCCTGGCCGACATGACCGCCGCGCAGGCGATGTACGCCGCCACCGGCTTCCGACCGATCCCGCCTTATTATGACGGCGCCGCACCGGGCACGATCTTCCTCGAACTAACCCTCTAACGCGCGCCGACCGCCTGACGCAGGATCGGCCGCGCCGGCGCGATGTCGTTGCCGACCAGCCGCGCTTCCTCGATCTCGCGACCGGTTTCGTCGAAGGTCGTGATCATCCCGTCACGTTCGATGCTGACGCTGTTGCGGGTCTGGGCATAGACGGCCCCGATGCGCACGAAACGCAGCAACCCTTCGCCATCATGCACGAACACCAGATTCCCGCGCTTCTCCGCCGTGCCGATACTCATCTGCGCTCCCCGGTCAAACCCGCACGACAACCCCGCCGCACCGACCAAAACAACGCGGGCTCTGCGCAAAAGTTCATCCCTTCCGCAAGTGAAAAACGGTTCACGCGCCGCTAAGCACGGTCGCCCGCTCAAACCGTGGCGATGATCCCGAGGCAGGATGACGGCTGGCATCAAACCTTGCCACGCACCACGATCCCTTGACTTATATCCGACTCGCGCATAACTAATATGCACAACGCGTATAAGGTGTGCGGCGGTGGATGAACGAGCCTTTCTCGACGACTATGACCCGACCGCCTTCGCGCGGCCGTCGCTGGCCGTCGACCTGGTGCTGATGTCGGTCATCGAAGGCGCGCCGGCGGTGCTGCTGCTGCGCCGCGACGCGCACCCCTTCCAGGGCGCATGGACGCTGCCGGGCGCGTTCGTCGGCATCGACGAGAGCCTCGACGACGCCGCACGGCGCGTGCTCGGCGGCAAGGCGCATCTGGGAGAGGCGGAGATGGATGGAGCCTATCTCGAGCAGCTCTACACTTTCGGCGCGGTCGATCGCGACCCGCGCACGCGGATCATCTCCGTGGCCTATTTCTCGCTGCTGCCGGCCGGTCGCTTCGCCGCCGCTCTCGCCGGCAATCCCGCGCTGGCGCTTGCCCGGCTGACACTCGGTGCCGGCGACGAGACCGCCACCGCGCGCACGGGGAACGGCGACGCTTTGCCGCTCGGCTTCGACCATGGCGCGATCCTCGCCACCGCGCTGCGCCGGCTGCGCGGCAAGCTCGATTATTCGGGCATCTCCTTCGCCCTGCTGCCCGAGCGCTTCACGTTACGCGCCTTGCAGGAGGTGCATGAGGCGATCCTCGGCACCCCGCTCAACAAGCCCGCCTTTCGCCGCCGCATGCTCGATCGCGGCTGGCTCGCCGCGACCGGCGAGCGCGAAGCCGGCGCCTCGTTCCGTCCCGCCGAACTTTACCGTCATTTGCCAGAACAAGGAGAAATCTGATGGCGCATATCCGCAACTTCGTCTTCGCCGCCCAGCTGCGCAGCGAGGCCAGCAATCATGTCATCCGCTATCGCAACGGCCGCGTCCGGCGCAGCGGGCGCGGGCTGGTGCTATGGTTCCGCCCCGAGACCACCAGCATCGCCGAACTGCCGATGGACGACCGCGAGATGGCGCTGTTCGTCAAGGGTCGCAGCCAGGATTTCCAGGCGGTGACGGTGCAAGGCACGCTGACCTGGCACGTCACCGATCCCGAACTGCTCGCCACCCGCGTCGATTTCAGCATCGGCCTGAGCAGTGGGCAATATCAGGCCGAACCGATCCAGCGCATCGAGACGCGGCTCGCCGGCCTGGTCAATCAGGCGGCACTGCAATATCTCGCCGGCGCGCCGGTGCGGGCCTTGCTCGATGCCGGGCCGGAGCCGCTGCGCCGCGCGCTGGAAGCGGCGCTGGGCGGCGACGCTGCCCTGGCCGAGATCGGCCTTGCCGCGGTGGCGGTGCGGCTGACCAATCTCGCACCGAGCAGCGAGCTGGAGCGCGCGCTGCAGACCCCGACCTTCGAGGCGCTGCAGCAAAAGGCCGATGAGGCGACCTTCGAACGCCGCGCGCTGGCGGTCGAGAAGGAGCGCGCCATCGCCGAGAACGAGCTCGCCACCAAGACCGAGCTGGCACGGCGCGAGAAGCAGCTGATCGCCGAGGAGGTCGACAATGCCCGCGCCCGCGCCGAAGGTCTGGCCGAGGCGGAACGTATCGCCGCCGAGGGCGAGGCCGGGCGGATCACCGCGGTCGAAGGCGCGAAGGGCAATGCCGAGCGCGATCGTATCGCGATCTACCGCGATTTGCCGCCGGCGGTGCTGCTCGGCCTTGCCGCGCGCGAGCTGGCCGGCAAGCTCGACACGATCGAGCATGTCAACATCACGCCCGATCTGCTGGCGAGCGTGCTCGGCGCACTGGGCGGCGCGGCGACCCCCGCCCTTCCGGCCGCCTGACAGGAGCGCGCGTCATGTCGGTCACCACGCCGCGCGCGGTGTTCGTCACTCGCGAGAGCGATTACGAACAGCTGCTCGCGCGCCACGCGACGCAAGGCCAGGCGCGTTTCTTCCTCGAGACGCGCGGCCAGTCGCTCGATCTGCTGGAGGCGCGGCACCACCAGCTCCGGCACACGGTCAAGGCGGCGCGCGCCGCCGTACCGCCCGAATGGCGCCAGGCTACGGTGCGTCGCGCCGATCTCGACCGCTTCCTGTTCGCGCCCGAGGATGTCGTGGTGGCGATCGGCCAGGATGGGCTGGTCGCCAATGTCGCCAAATATCTGTCGGGCCAGCCAGTGCTCGGCATCAACCCCTCGCCCGATCTTTATGACGGCGTGCTGGTCCGCGTGCCGCTCGACCGACTCGCCCGCCTGCTCCCGCCGAGCGCAACGGGCGAGGTCGATGCCGAGCATCGCACGATGGTCGAGGCGGTCCTCGACGGCGGTGAGCGGCTGCTCGCATTGAACGAGATCTTCATCGGCCATCGCAGCCACCAGTCGGCGCGCTACACCATCGCCACCGCCAAGGCGCGCGAGGACCAGTCGTCGAGCGGGCTGATCGTCGCCTCGGGCACCGGCGCGACCGGCTGGGCGCGATCGATCATGCAGGCCACGCATGCCGAGATGCCGCTCGGCGCGGAGGAGCGCGCGGTCGGTTATTTCGTGCGCGAACCCTTCCCCAGCATCGCCACCGGCACCACGCTGATCCACGGCCGCGTCACCGCGACACCACTCCACGTCACCTCGCGGATGAACGATGGCGGGGTGATCTTCGCCGACGGCATCGAGCAGGATTTCCTCGCCTTCGACTGGGGCCGCGACGTCGCGATCGGCCCGGCGGCGCAGGCGCTGGTGCTGGTGGCGGGGTGAACGACACCATGCCAGCCGTGATCGCGGCATTGATCGAGGCGACGAGCGATGTGCGGTCGTTGCTTCTCGCACATGGCGAGAAACACATCTCGGCGCGATTGCTGAACCTGGAGAGGGATCTGGCGGCCGGTGACAGGCGTGCGGTACGGTCGGCAGTGTCGGAAACCACAGGCGGCATGGGTTCCCTCAACGACCGCATTCTCGCGGCGTCGAACGGCGATCAGATCGAACGCTGGCGCGAGCGCTCAATCAATGTGAAGTTGCGCCGCCTGATCGACACGATGCGTGAAAGGGCAAATGCTGCCCGGTCGACGCCCTATTGATCGAGACCTCGCCCAGGCCCCGCTATTGTCACGCATGGAGCGGAACGCCGTGCTATATCTCGGCACCGCATTGGCGAGGTGACGACCATGGACCTGTTCCGCCCGATGACGCTGACCTGGTGGCAGCTCGGCCTGTTCAAGCTTGGCATGCTCGCGCTCGGCGTGGCGATCGGCGCGTGCTGGCCGCTGTTGTTCCACGGATTCACCGTGGTGCTGGCCGCGATCGCGATCGTCTGCCTCGCTTATATCGGCTGGCTGTGGCTCCGGCGCTGACGCGGCGACGGCGAAAACCCTTCACCCTCACCACGACACCGGTCGAACCATGGCTGACCGACTGCGCGTAATGCGCCTAGTTCAGGACCAGCACATCCGAATTGACGTGATAACCGGCCAACGTCGCCTTGCCGTTATCGATGCGATAGACGAAATTCTCGGCCGCCGGACCATGCTCATAGACTGCCTGATAGTTGATCGCGACATAGTGGCCGCTGGTATTGACGTTGTCGTTCCAGCCGATCGACTTGCCCGATTTGAACAGGCCGAGCTTGCGGTGTACCGCCTCGAGAATGGCGGTGAGGCGCGGCTGGGTGGTCGAGTCCCGCATCTCCTTGCCCGACTGGGTATAGATCGGGCCGAACTGCGCCGCGTCCAGCTGGGCATGGAACGCGGTGATCGCCTTTTGCGCGACCGGCACATCGGCACCGATCGAACAACCGGCCAGCGCCAGCGCGCCGAGCATCGCCATCATCGTCCGCCGCATCGCCGCACCCCTGTCTTTCATCCAGCGCCGAGACTGGCACGGACGGCATCCCGCCGACAACCTCAATCGGCTTTTCGCAACCCGCCGGTAGCTCGGGCGTTGATGCCCTAACAGACGGGAAGAAAAGCTGATGTTCGCACGCGCAGGACGCCGCGGGCCGCCCCGCGCGCTGCGCGGATGAGGCTGCGCGTCACCAACTGGATCACCGCGACAGTGCGGTGGCGTCGCGTCCCGGCGACGGTCGTCACGCGCGACGCGCCGCCGCCGACCGGCCCGCCGCTCGATCATGAGCGCGTCGTGCAGGTCGGTGACGCGCTGCACACCTGCTACCCCGAAAGGGAGGAGGTGCTCGACAATGGCCTCACCGCGTTGATGCTGCGCCTCACGGTCGAGCCGGCCGATCCATCCGCGCCGCGCAAGCGCTGACCGCGCGACGACGAAACCGAAGCGGCTGCCGCTTCGCAGCGGCAGCCTCGGCCGATGCGCTCAGCCGCTATTCTTCTGCAGCCAGTCCGCCGGCGCGGTCCACATCGAAGAGCCCTTGGCCTTCTTGGCGAAGCTGTCGCGATCGGACGGTTCGAGCACCGGCGCGCCGGAGATGGTGCCGTTGCCGATCTTGCACTTCACGAAATAGGTCTCGTCGGCCTCGACCTCGAGGTTCAGCGAGTCGCCTACCTGGCCGCGCGTGAACAGCGTGTGCTTGCCCGGCGCCATGGTGACGACATAATATTTGCCGGCGCCGAGCCGGGCCAGCTCGCGCTCGCCCTCATGCACGGTGCAGCCCAGCGCCATGCCCATGATCGAGCCGGGGCGGAAGAACACCACCTGCGCCTTGCCGGCCGGCGCCGCGCCGATTTCGCCCGTCTTGGTCTTGATCGGCGCCGCATCCTCGGCGATCGCGCCGGATGTGGCCATCGCCAGCGCCAGGCCGCAGGCCGCGCGCAACAACATTCCCGTCTTCATCTCACCCTCCCGTTATGAAAAATCACCCCGCCGCCGGCGCGCACTGCTTCACCGACGCAAACGACACATCCTCGTTGACCTGTGCGGTGCCGCCTGTGCCGGCCGGCATCGTCACATCATGACCCGACACCAGCAGCTGGCCGAACGGAATGATCGTGCCCACGGCAAAGGCGGCACCCGTATTGCCCTTGCCCGTCGCCGAGCGATGGAAATGCCCCAGCGGGATGCGCAGATCGCCGCATTGCAGGAAGCGCGCATTGACGATCAGCTCGCCCGATTGCCCGCCCGAGCCGGTCTTGCCGACATGCGTCACCTCGCCCCGCCCGGCGAGACCCGCGGGCAGGATCGTCTTGCCGTCGATGACCAGCGGCGCGACCAGCTTCAACGCGAACCCGTCGCCGACATTGCTGGTCTTGGAGGAAATCGCCTCGGTGATCTCGATCTCGACCACCGTCTTGACCGGGATGTGATCGCCGCCGCCCGGAACTGCCGCGGGCGCCACAGCGGGCGCAGCGGGCGGTGTGGCCGGTGTCGCGCTTTGTGCGGAGGCCTGCGCCGCCGACACCGCCATCACGGCAAACGCCGGACTCAACAGCTTGAGAATCACCGTGTTTCCTCCCCCTGTGCACACATTATCGCGACCGACGAATTCAGCAAGTACCCAGGCTGCTGCGGCCCGCCATCGGTCGCGCGTCGCCGCTAGCGCCGGCGCGACGACCATTGGTCATAGGCCTTCAACGCCTTGGCCGGGCCTCTACCGTACCAGGCATAGCCGTTGCGCCGCTCGACGCTCAGGTCCGCGACATCGTCATGAATAGAACGGTCGCGGTCGCCGAAGATCGGCTTGCCCGTCGCCGGATCATAATAGCGCGCCCAGATCGGCGCGGCAGCCGGGTTGGCGATCACCGACCGCACGCCCTTTTCGTCGGGCTTCCAGTCATGGCCGGCGATCTGATGGGCCTTCAACCAGGCGATCCCGCCATCGACCGCCGCGATCACCTCGCGCGAAGGCGTCGGCTGCTTCATCAGGAACATCAGCAGGTCGGCGCTTTCCGACGAGGACAATGCGATCGGCTCGAAATTGCGCGCGCCGACCGGCGCCAGCGTGATCGCGTCGTGCTGTTGCCCCCAGACGGTGCGTTTGCCGTCGATCACGAGCTGCGTGCGCAGGATGACGGCCAGCGCGCGGTCGCACGCGGCGCGCGCATCGGCCGCGAGCGATGCCGGCACGAAGGCATAGTCGCCGGTGCGCATGCCGACAGTCTCCAGCGTCTCGACGACCAGCGTCAGGGCGTCGTCGTTGAAGGTCAACGCATCATGATAGCCGCCTTCAAGCGGGAAGACCTGCGGCCAGCCGCCATTGGGAAATTGCGCGTCGAGCAGGTAACGCACGCCCTTCAGCGCCGCCGCACGATAAGGCGCGCCGTCGGCACCGGGCAGCGCCGCCTGGACGCGCGCGAGGAAGCGGATCTCGGTCGTCGTCGCGTCATTGTCGATCGTCCCGACATAACTCCACCCGGCATCGGCGTCGGTGCGGGCATTGGCCGGCAAATTCTCGATCACGACATAATGTTCGCCAGCCCGGCGCAGCGGCCCGGTGCGATCGACATTCTTGCCCCAGCCGCCGGCCGGCGTCTGGAAACTGACGATATTGTCGGCGACGTGCCGCGCCTCGGGCGAGGCGTACCAGGCCGCTGGCCGGTCGAGCGGCATGCCCGCGCTGCCCGACGGCCCGGCCGGCGGCGACGACGCCACCGCGCCACCCGCGCGCTCCGCGGCCAGCGCCGCCTTGTCCGCGGCCATCAGGCGCTGCGAGCGCGCCAGATAGGCGGACCAGGCCGCGCGTTCGCCCTGCGGCGCCGGGGCGATGCGTTCGGCGGTGATCGGCTCGGCCGGCGTCATATGGCCGATCATCGCGGCGCCCGCGATAGACACCGGTGTCATCGCAAGTGCGACGCTCAACAGCCAAGATCCACGCCTCATCATCCGCTCCTTGATTTTCAGGTCCGGCCGTTGCCCGCGACACGCTCGGCAACCGCTCTATCGCACGTACCTTACAACGCCGCGGCATCCTGGCAAAGGGCGAGTAGGGTGAGCAACGGCGGCCGCGTTCATCACCGACCGCTGAAGGCGTGGAAAGCGGTCGTCAGCATCATCACTGGCGCGCGCGGTGACGATGCCGGTGAACGTCGCCATGCTGCCCGACGGCGGCGCCATGCTATATGCGTCGCACGCGTATCGCGACGCAGGGAGCAGGGCATGACAAGATTGCTGATCGTCGGTGCGACGGGACTCGTCGGGCAGCAGGTCGTGGCACAGGCGCTGGCCGATCCCCGGGTCAGCCAGGTCGTCGCCCTGACGCGGCGCGCGATGCCACCGCAGGACGGGCTGGAGAATGTCGTGGTCGACTTTGCCGACCTGCCCCGCCAGGCCGATTGGTGGGCGGTCGATGGCGTGGTCTGCGCGATGGGCACCACGCGCGCGAAAACCAGTTCGCCGGACGTCTATCGGCAGATCGATTATGGCTATCCGCTCGCTATCGCTCGGCTCGCCCGCGAACATGGCGCGACGCGCTTCGCGCTGACCTCGTCGCTCGGCGCGGACGCCCGCTCGCGCTTCGCCTATCCGCGGCTGAAGGGCGAGCTGGAAGAGGCGCTGACCGGGCTCGGCTTCCCGTCGCTGACCATCGCCCGGCCGAGCGTGCTCAGCGGCGATCGCGCGGAACGACGCTTCGGCGAGCGGGCATGGGTTGTCGCCCTGCGGCTTTTGGCGCCGCTGGTACCGCGCCGGCTGCGCATCAGCCCGGCGAGCGCCGTTGCGGCCACCCTGCTCGACGGCGCGGTTGCCGGGCCGCCGGGGGTTCACTTCAAATATAATGAGGACATGGGCTGATCGGTCGGTGCGCAAAGAGGGACAAATCATGACCGCGAACGAGGAGCGAATGCTGGCGGCAATTGCGCACATGTGCGGTCAATATATGGAGGAAGACGGTGTCGTCGACCACATGTGGATGAGCGCAGGCGAGCTAGCCACCGAAATCCTGGCCGAATATGGCCTTCTTGAAATTGAGGGCCGAGGCGGCACGTGGACCGAAGCGGGAAAGGCTTTCCTCGCTTCGCATTGAGCGTCCGCAATTGAGGTGCAAGCTGCGCCAGCGGCTAGCCACGCGACACCCCAACCCTTGACGCCCCGCGCATAGCCCGCAAGAAGCCCCCGCTTCGCGCGACGTCGGCTTCCCGACGACTCCGCAACCCCACCAACAGGATACCGACCCCGCCCATGGGCACCGCCATCGCCTTCCTCAACACGCTGCCGCCCGAGCTGCTGTCGCTGGCGATGATCGCCACGGCCTATGGCGGCGTGCTGGTGATGATGCGGTTGTTCGGGCTGACCGGGCTGACCGCGTTCATCGTCGTCGCGATCGTCGCGGCCAATTTCCAGGTGATGAAGACCGCGCAATTCTCGCTCTTCGCGCACCCCGTCGCACTCGGCACCGAGCTGTTCACCAGCACCTATCTGGCGATCGACGTGATCGCCGAGAATTACGGCGCCGCCGCCGCGCGGCGGACGATCTGGACCGGCTTTGCCTGCCAGTTGCTGTTCACCTTCGTCATGCTGCTGACGCTCGGTTACCACCCGCTGCCCGAGGGCGCCGCGGTCGAGGGCGCGCTGACCACGCTGATGCTGCCGCAGGTCGGGCTGCTCGCCGCCGGGCTGATGTCGTATCTGCTCAGCCAGCATCTCGACGTGACGATCTTCGCCTGGCTCAAGAAGCGCACCGGGGGCCGGCAATTATGGCTGCGCAACGGCGCCTCCAACATCGCCGCCGCCTTGCTCGACAATACGGTGTTCTCGCTGCTCGCCTGGCGCGTGTTCGCCGCGCACCCGGTTGCCTGGGACAGCCTGATCTTCACCTATATCCTCGGCACCTTCGGCATCCGCGTGTTCGTCTCGCTGCTCGACACGCCGTTCATCTATCTCTCGCGCAAGGTGTTTCGGAACAGCCCTGGCCGCGAGACCCCGGAAGCCACTGCATCATGACCACCACCCACTGGAGCGACCCCGCCCTCCCCGGCTTTGCCTTCGACAGCGCCCCCGCGCCGACGCTCGACCGCGCCCGGCTCGGCACGCTGACCACACCGCACGGGCAAGTGCAGACCCCGGCCTTCATCTTCTGCGCCACCAAGGCGGCGATGAAGGCGACCACCATCCCTCAGGTGCGCGCCGCCGACACCCAGTTCATCCTGTCCAACACCTATCATCTGATGCTCCAGCCCGGGCCGGAGGTGGTCGCCGACCATGGCGGCTTGCACAAATTCACCGGCTGGAACGGCCCGATGCTGACCGACAGCGGCGGCTTCCAGGTCTTCTCGCTGGCGCATGGCGGCGTCGCGCAGGAGATCAAGAGCACGCGCACCTTCGAGAAATCGGCCACGTCGGTGCTGAAGATCACCGAGGAAGGCGTCGCCTTCCGCTCGCATATCGACGGCCGGCGCGAGATGCTCACCCCGGAACGCTCGATCGAGATCCAGCGCCAGCTCGGCGCCGACATCATCCTGACCTTCGACGAATGCACCCCCTTCCATGTCGACCGCGCCTATACCGCACGCTCGCTGGCGCTGACCCATCGCTGGACCGATCGCTCGATCGCGCGTTACGCGGAAAGCTTCGGCGATTACGCCCCGCGCGAAGGCTCGGCCGGCATGCAGGGCCTGTACGGCATCTCGCAGGGCGGCGTGTATGACGATCTGCGCCGCGCCTCGGCGGCGTTCCTGCTCGACCGCCCGTTCTTCGGCCATGCCATCGGCGGCAGTCTGGGCCAATCCAAGGCGCAGATGTACGAGGTGGTCGACTTCACCAACGCCGCTCTGGCCTCGCCCAAGCCGGTGCATCTGCTCGGCATCGGCGGGGTGGAGGATGTGTTCCACTGCGTCACGCTCGGCATCGACACGTTCGACTGCGTCGCCCCGACGCGCATGGCGCGCCACGGCGCGGCTTTGGTGCCGGCGGCGGTGGCGGAAGGAGCGGCGGTCAAGCGCAGCGAGCCGCGCCTCAACATGCGCAACGCCCGCTTCAAGACCGACCGCACCCCGCTCGACCCGAGCTGCGCGTGCGAGACCTGCACCACTTACACCCGCGCCTATATCCACCATCTGTTCAAGGCCGACGAGCTGATCGGCCAGACGCTGCTGACGATCCACAATATCGCGACGATGAACCGCGTGATGGCCGATGTGCGCACCGGCATCGCGGCCGGCTCGCTGGACGATGCGCGCCGCTTCTGGCTCGGCTGAGGACGGGGATATGCTCGAACAGGTCCTGCCTTCCTGCCGCGCGGTCGCCGCAACCGCCCGACTGGTGACGATCGACGAGACCGCGCTGGCGGCGTTCGCCGGGCCGATCGCCCGGCTGCTGCCCAGAAAGATGCGCCACACGCCGCATCATTTCATCGCCGATTATCCCGAGACCACGGGTTATTTCCTGATGCTCGATGCGCTCAATTTCGGCTCTGGCTTCTTCGCGCATTACGCGCCCTATCGCGGCGAGGAAGGCTATTATGCGCTGGCCACAGCGCTGCGCGACTGGGTCCGGAACGAAGGCCTGCCGAGCTGCGAAGCGTTGCAGGCGATCGACGCCGCGACGGTGGCGCGGATGCTCGGCCAGGACCCGGACAATGCGCCACTCGCCCGCTTCCTCGGCTGGGCGGTCGAGGCGCTGCGCGAGCTGGGCCGGTTCGTCGCGGCGGAGCTGGACGGCGTCTATGCCAATCTGCTCGCCGCCACGAAGCTCGACGCCACGGCGATGGTCGCGCTGCTGCGCCGCATGCCGATGTTCCGCGACGTCGCATCGCTCGGCGGGGAGGAGGTGTGGCTGCTCAAGCGCGCGCAAATCCTCGTCCACGACCTCGCCATCGCCGGCACGCAGAGCGGGCTGTTCGCGATCACGGGGCTGGAGCGGCTGACCGTGTTCGCCGACAATATGCTGCCTTACGTGCTCGAGGCGAACGGCGTGCTGCGCTATGATCCCGCGCTGTCGCGGCAGATCGGCGCAGGCGAATTGCTGGAGCCAGGCAGCCGCGCCGAGATCGAACTGCGCGCGGTGACGGTGCATGCCTGCGAGCTGCTGCGCCGGGCGCTGGTGGCGCGCGGCCACGACATCACCGCCCGCGAACTCGACTTCGCACTATGGAACGCGGGCGTGGCCACCCCTGAAGAGGGCGATCATCGACTGCATCTGTGCGAGACCTGGTGGTATTAGCGCCGGCGCGCGAATGCCGCCCTTGACGGCTAACGCTCTCTTGGCACCCTTAAGATTTGGCGATTACGCAGTTTACAAACCTAGGCTCGGACGGATGGCGTTCCAGTCATCCCAAGCGCGCTCAGGATCAATGTCCTCATAGCCACGCGATGCCACGATCTCCGGAACGACATCGCGAGGAACCATCGTGCATTCAGCGGAATCGCGGATTGCCAGCACTTCGGCCTCGGTCAATGGAGCGCCCTTCGCCGTAGCTCGGTTAGCCAACACCGCGACGAGTGCAGGCATCGGCATTATCACGAGACGATCGTCGCTCACTCCGGCTTTTCCACCGACCTACACGAGATTGATGATGGCAAAGGCCAAGCCGGCGATGGCAAACAGCGCGAGCCAATATGCCCAGCGCGGGATTGATTCCCAATTCTCGCCGTCATCCTTGGCATCGTTCACCCGCTTCTCCCGGACCGGCTTACGCTTCAGCAGCTTGATAACGGTGATACTCGCTAACAGCACCCTCGCTGAGACACCCCTCAAGGCGTACACAACGCCCCGCTGCAATACAGCTTCACATACACCTCCCCACGCACCCGCCATCCATCCGACGTGTGCGCCCAATGCGCGAGGTAATCGCCACCATAGCGCGTGCCCTGTTTCAGCGCGGTCCACACGCCATGCTCGGCGGCGCGGGCGCCGGCGTCCGACACGCTGATCCGCTGCGGCGTGCGGACATAGGCGATGAACGCCGGGTCGGCGAAGTCGTGCGCGAAGAATGCCGCCAGCGCCGCCTTGCCGACCGCCGAGCTGCCGTTGGACCAGGTGAACACCGCATCATCGGCAAAGGCCGGCAGGAAGGCGGCCATATCGTGGTGCAGGATCGCCGCGTTGCTCGCCAGCCGCGCCGCGCGGATCGCCGCGACATCGACCTGATGCGCGGGCGCGGTCGGCAGGCCGGGGTCGAGATCCTCGGCGGCGACGATCCGCCAGCGCCCGGCGCGCCGCACCCACACATCGGTGAACACGCGCTCGGCGGGGTGGAGTTCGGGTGGTGGCCCCACCTCATGCTCGCGCGCCTGGGCGACTGCCATGTCGCCGAAGAAGCGCACGCTCACGCCATCGACCGCGTCCGCGCTGGCGTGCGGCAAGGCGGCGACATCGGCCAGCACCGTGGCCTTGTCATAGACATTGCCGCTCGGATCGACGCCGCGGAAATCATCGTCGAGCAGGTCGCGCACCACCGCGACATCGCCATGGACATAGGCCTGTCCCCAGGCCCGCTCACCCGCGACGATCGCCGCCTCGTCTACCGCGCGCTGCCCAGCACGAGGCGTGGCGCCGGCAACCGTCGCGACCAGGCCGAGCATGGCGACGAGCAACCGTTTCATCCCGCCGAGTTCACCTTGCCGACCAGGATAGGGTGGCAGATGCGCGCCGTCCCATTCAGCAGATCGGGCAACGTCTCGGTCGCGATGCCCAGCTTGCGCGCGATCGGCCGCAACAGGTCCATGTTCGCCTTCAGCCGCAGTTCCGCGCGCGCGGCGCGGTCGCGCAGATCGTCGAGGCGGATCAGGTCGCTCTCGTTCAGCGAGCGGACCGCATTGAAGCCCTGCATCCCCGCCCAGACGTCACCGTCTTCCCGCTGGATTGCGTCGAAATTCTCCAGCAAATCGTAAAGCCGGCCATAATCGAGCCGCGCGCCAAGCGGGATGTGCGAGGCGATCTGGTTGGTCTTGACGATCTCCCAGCTGCTGGTCCGCATGCCGTACGTTCCCGGGCTACCGATGGCGCCGGCGAGGGGCGTCGCCCGACCGCCGCGCAACCGGCCCGACCAGTCGGAAAGCTCGGCGATGCGCCGGGCGATGCAGGCGCTGTCCTTGAAGCGGAATTCGGCCGCGCCGACGTCATGGCCGAGTTCCACCGCCAGCGCCTCGCGCGCATCGCCGACCTCGTTCTGCCAATGCACCCATTCGACCGCCTGCTCGGCGCTCAGCGCGATCAGCACGCCGATGATGATGACGCCGATCTCGTTGATCAACTCGCGCCAGCCATGCACCGCCTTCGGCTTGTGAATCTCCACGCCATGCTCCTGATCGCCGGCCTCGGCCGCAGGCGGCGCCGAGGACAGCTTTGCCCTGGCACGCCGTGGCGCTTTCGGTTTTGCGACTGTCACCGTGCCGATAGTAACGGCGCGCGGCCGCTTGTCACCTGCACCCGGCGCGCGCGCCTATCCCCGCAATATCTTCGCCATCGGCCGGCCCTTGGCCAGTTCGTCGACGAGTTTGTCGAGGTAGCGGATTTCCCGCATTGTCGGCTCCTCGACCTGCTCCACACGAACGCCGCACACCGTGCCGGTGATCAGCGATCGCGCCGGGTTCATTCGCGGTGCCCGAACGAAGAAGTCCTCGAAGCTGGTCTTGCGCGCCAGTTGCTCGTCGAGCGTCGCCTGGCTGTGGCCCGTCAGCCAGCAGATGATCTCGTCGACCTCCGCCTTGGTGCGCCCCTTCTTCTCGGCCTTGGCGACGTAAAACGGGTAGACGCTTGCCACGCTGGCGGAAAAGATGCGGTGCCTGGCCATATGTTCCTCGCTTTTACCCCGGGCCCGCGCAGTTGCCACGGCACATCATATGCCGCGACGTCAATGACAGGTCGACCCGGTTCGGGACGACCACGCCAGCTAACGCAGCATCCGCGCGGGCCCTCCCCGCGCGACACACCAGCTGGCGAAATCGGCGCCGTCGCCCAGCGCCTGAAACGCTTCCCATGCCTCGGCCGTATCGAGCAGCTCAGCTAACGCCGCCATGAACGCGGCCCGCAAGGCGGGATCGGCGACGCCCTCCACCATCACCAGCGCGTCCCGCAGATCGCGTATGTCCTCGCTCGCCACCCCGAGATAGCCGTACCAGGGAAGCTCATGCTGCGCGTTTTGCGTGTACGCCACGATGCGACGGATGAAGGTCGTGCGCGCCGCCTGATCGGCCGGATCGAGCCGCACCGCTTTGCGCAGATAGGCAAGCGGCTCAGCGCCTTCCTCGGCACCCGCGACGTGGATCGCGTAAAGGTAATTGGCCCGCGCACTGTCCGGCTCCCGCGCCAGCCATTCCGACGCGGTCGGCGCGACCACCCGCCGCCACAATGGTTGCGGGATGAGCAGGTTGTCGAACAGGCTGGCGCGGTCATCGGCCGCAAGCCACAGCAACAGGGCATGACGCTCGGCGAAAGACCAGTTCTCCGCGTCGTTCAGGAAGGTGTCGAGCGCCCGCAACGCTTCGACGCGGCGACCTTGGCCCCGCAAGGCAAGGTAGGTGGCAAAGGGCCGCCACGCCTCGCGGTCCGCGATGGTTTCGGCGAGGGTGACGAGCCGGTCGAGGTCCTCGTTACGGGGCATCGCGCCACATTGCGGCGAACCTTGTCCACCCGCAATGGGCGCGATGCAGGATCAGTCGCGACCGCTTCCCGCTTACTTGTCGAAGGTCAGGCTGGAATAGGTCACCGCGCAGCTGCCCGCTTCCTGCAGATAGCAGCCCGCCTTGAAATAGACCGTCTTCCCCGCACTGTCCCAATAGCCGAAGTTGGTCGTGAAATCGTGCACCACGCTGCCATAGGTGACCTGGATTCGGTTGCTGGTGCCATATTCCATGGTCACCGGCGTAAAGGCGGACGAGGTCGCCGCGCCGAGGTCGAAATACTCCACCGTCGCGCTGCCCGTGCCGGTGCGATAGACCGCCCAGAGGTGATTGCTGACGCCGCTGCGGCTGGCATAGAATTCGAGCCGCAGGATCGGGTCCTGGGTCGATTCACCGAAGATCTGGCCGACCGTGAAGCCGGTCGAATAGCTGCCGCCGAACAGGATCTTGACCTTGCCGGTCCACTTCTTGCCCGTCGCCGAGCCGCTGAACGAACTGCCGCGCAATTCGACCCGGTCGCTCTTATTGCCGCCGCTGAAGCCGAACCACATATTGGCGCCGTCGAGATGCCAGTTGTCGCTGTCGATCTCATGATCCTGCATGTCGGCGGTCGACAGGCAGGTGCTGGTCGACTGCACCTGCAATGCCTGGCTGTTGTTGATCACCGTCTGGTACTTGCTCTGCGAGTAAGGTGAAGTTGTCGTATTAACCTGCGGTGTGCAGCTGAAAGCGGTGGCCGGCGTCGCGGCCATCGCCAACGCACTAGCCGATGCTCCGAGTCCCAAGCGCATATAATTGATAATATGCATTTATCCTCTCCCATTTTTCGTCGCCGATCATGGTCCGGGCCGCTCGGCACCGATCCTGTATCATGGAGCAGAGGGTAGCATCCAGCGATATTTGTATTACAACTATTGGCGCTGGCGGGCGAGACGAAGGGCGCCTCGAGCGACCGCCATGGACGAAGTCGATTCAACATCGCCGCGCATGGCGCATGGTGATGCCGTCACGCCCCGGCGCGATTCTTTCTCATCGTCTGTCCATATCAACGACGGGCGTCGCGACCGCGGCGCCATCGGGCGCCGCTGTTCGTCACTGTTCCCATCGTTGTTCCGGCGCTGTTTTCGGCACTGATCCGCCGGTGATCCGCCTGCTGTTCCGACGCTGTTCCGTTGCTGTTCCGCGGCACCGGCCAGAGCATCACAAGATGTTGATCTATATCGACAATATCTGGAAAAAGCCCGTCTTGCAGCGTGCGAAAAACAGCGGGGGCGGCGCCCGCCCGGGCGCTAAGCCGCCGCCGCCTCGACCGGCATCGGCCGCGACGTGAAGCTGGCCCTGGCCACCGAGGTGCTCAGCCCGGCCGCGCCGCTGACGATCTCGACCACGGCGCCGAGCTGGCTGGCCAGCGCCTTGATGATCGTCGTGCCGAGGCCGGTCTCGCCGGGCAGGTGCGACGCGGCCTGCTGGCCCACGCCATTGTCTGAAATGGTCAGCTTCCAGTCGGCGTCGTCGCGCTCATAGCGGACCAGGATGCGCGCATCGGCCTTGCTGCTGGGAAAGGCATATTTGATCGCGTTGATCACCAGTTCGGTGACGATCAGGCCCAGGCTCACCGCCGTCGCGGATTCGGTCATGCCGGCATCGGCGCGGACCTCGATGGCGATCGGGCTGTCCTCGCCGATCATCGACGCGGTCAGGCCGGCGCACAGCTTGTTGAGATAGGGCCCGACATCGATCTCGGCGATGCCTTCCTCGGTGTGCAAATGATGCTGCACCGTCGCCACCGACATGACGCGCAGATGGGCGTCCTTGAGATGCGCGCGGGTCTCGTCCGACGCCACCGCCCGCGCCTTGAGCAGCAGGATGCTGGCGATGATCTGCAGGCTGTTGGCGACGCGGTGGCGCATCTCCTCGAGCAGCATCTGCTTCTGGGCGAGCAACTGTTCGGCGCGCGCCAGCAGCGCGGCCTTCTCGGCCTCGATCAGCCGGTTGTCTGTCACGTCGCGGAACGCCAGCAGGATGGTGATCGCCGGGCTGTCCTCGTAGATCACCTTGCGCGCATTGAGCAGCATGATGCGCAGACCCAGACCGGGGAAATCGTGCGAAACCTCGAACCCGTCCATTGCCACCCGGTCGGGGATGATCGTTTCGAGCAGGTGGCGCAGCGCCGGGATGTTCCACTGCCCGTCGCCCAGCGCGAACAGCGAGCGGCCCTTGGTCTCCGCCGCGTCGACGCGGAACACTTCGTAAAAGGCGCGGCTCGCGGCCAGCACATGCAGCCCCTCGTCGAGCACCAGAAACGGGTCGGGGATGGTGTTGACGATCGCCAGCGCGAGAACCTGCGCATCGTGCGCCGTGCGCAGCGTGTCGAGGATCGGCTCGGTCATCGGGCCATCGCGGCGACGGCGGGAAGGCTGGAAACCACGACAACACTCCGCTTGCAGGCGAGAGCACATGCGTCTCCCGGTCACGTGTGCCTGCACGGCGGACGGTGATGGCACGGCATAGCACCCTATGGCGGCGCGGCCTAGCGATGGCAGCGCCGCACGAACGATCAGGGAACAAGTCAGGGTCGACGCTTGTTGAAGCCGTCCACAACTACCCCGTCGCCGTACGCCCCTGTGAATTAATGCGGGCCTGTCGGCGAATGGCCCTATACCGGGCCGGCCGGGCACGACGTTGCGCGCTTGCCAACGAGGCCCGGGAGGCAAATATGCGACCCCAGTTGATCATCGACAATTCGGCCTGGCAGCCGCCGGTCATCAACTATCTCCAGGCGATCACTGCCGCGACGCTGCTCGAACAGCTGCCGAATGACATGCTGGCGATGCTCGCCATGCTCGGCGGCGCGCCCGACACCACGCCTTCCTGCCCACCGACCGTGCCGCCCCGCGCCGTCGGCTTCGCCTGAAGCGCGAGCCTCAGGGCAGCCCGCCGAACCGCGCGACGAAGTCCACCACCTCGGCCACGCCGAGCCCGGCGCGGATGTTGGTGAACACGAACGGCCGCTCGCCGCGCATCTTGCGCGCATCGCGGTCCATCACCTCGAGGCTGGCGCCGACATAGGGCGCGAGGTCGATCTTGTTGATGATCAGCAGGTCGGAACGGGTGATGCCCGGCCCCCCTTTGCGCGGGATCTTGTCGCCGGCCGAGACGTCGATCACGTACAGTGTGATGTCGGCCAGTTCGGGGCTGAAGGTCGCGGCGAGATTGTCGCCGCCGGATTCGATCAGGATCATGTCGAGGTCGGTGAAGCGCGCGCGCATCTGCGCCACCGCGGCGAGGTTGATCGAGGCGTCCTCGCGGATCGCGGTGTGCGGGCAGCCGCCGGTCTCCACCCCCATGATGCGCTCGATCGGCAGCGCGCCGGATCGTTCGAGGAACTCGGCGTCCTCGCGGGTGTAGATGTCGTTGGTGATCGCGGCGACCGACCAGCGATCGCGCATCGCCTTGCACAAAGCGTCCATCAGCGCGGTCTTGCCCGATCCGACGGGGCCGCCGATGCCGACGCGCAAGGGTCCGTTACGTTCGCTGGTCATGACCTGAAGAGCCTCACATGCTGGGTTTCGTGGCGCATCGCCGCGATGTCGGCGCGGAACGCGCAGCCGCCGATATCGTCGAGATCGCTGCTTTCCGCGTCGCGCGCCACGTCGAGCACGACCGGCATCAACGCCGCCTGGACACGCTGCCCGTCGGTCTGGCCGAGCGGCACCAGCCGCACCGCCGCCGAGACGAGATTGGCCGCGAACGCCCAGAGATAGGCCGACAGCATCTCGTCGAGCGGCACTGCGTGAGCCCGCGCGGCGACGCCGACCGCGACGGGATAGGGCAAGGGCGCCGCATCGATCGTCTCCGCCGGCCACACAGCCGCCGTGACCAGCTGAAACGCCGCGCCCTGCGCCTCGCATTCGAGCAGGCGCTCCTTCGCCGGTTGCAGCGCCAGCGCCAGATCAGCCAGCTCGGCGCGCGTCGCCGCATCCTCGGCGCGCCAGGCATGCGCCGCGATGATCGCGTCACTGCGCCCGGCGCCGTGACGCAGGCAATCCTCGACCCAGTCGGTCAGGCTGGCGCGGTCGGTCACCAGCCCCGCCTCGACGGCATATTCGATGCCGTGCGAATAGCTGAACCCGCCGACCGGATAGGCCGGGGACAGCCAGGTCATCAGCCGATAGCGCGCCTCAGTCATGGTGGTGATGATGGTGGTGGCCATGGTCGTGATCGTGGTGATGGTCGTCGCCATGATCGTGCCCGAGCGTCCGGCCATGGCCATAGGCGCCGCCCTCGGGGTTGAACGGCCGATCGACGAAGGTCACCACCGCACCGAGCCTTTCGAGCATGTCCGCGATGACATGATCGTGGCGCAGATAGAGCGTGGCGCCGGCAATCTCGGTCGGCAGGTGGCGGTTGCCGATATGCCAGGCGAGCCGCGCCAGCTTGGCCGGATCAGTGGCCGAGACCTCCATCAACGCCTCGGGTTTGGCGACGACCGCGATGTGGCGCCCGTCCACCGTCACCAGCAGGTCGCCATCGGCCAGCGCCACCGTCTCGGCGAGATCGAGCAGCAGATGCTCGCCCTTTGCGGTGTGCAGCATCACCCGCCGACGATGCCGCCCGTCGAAGTCGAGGCTGACGCTGTCGTCCGCGATGGCGATGCCGCGGGGCAGGACATGGGTCGCACGCATGGTCATCTTCTGGGGGCCATCAGAACAGGAAATAACGCTGCGCCATCGGCAGCACGCTCGCCGGTTCGCAGGTCAGCAGCTCGCCGTCGGCGCGCACCTCATAGGTTTCCGGGTCGACCTCCATGAAGGGCGTGGCATCGTTCAGTACCATCGACGCCTTGGAGATGCCGCCGCGCGTGTTGCGCACCGCGAGCAGCGGCTTGGCCAGCCCCAGTCGTGCGGCTAGCCCGTCATCCACCGCGGCCTGCGAGGTGAAGGTCGCGCCCGTCGCGCCCAACGCCCGTCCGTAAGCGCCGAACATCGGCCGGTAATGCACCGGCTGCGGCGTCGGGATCGAGGCATTGGGATCGCCCATCGCCGCCGCCGCGATCATCCCGCCGATCAGGATCAGCGACGGCTTCACCCCGAAAAAGGCGAAGTCCCACAACACCAGATCGGCGCGCTTGCCGACCGTCACCGAGCCGACCTCATGCGCGATGCCCTGCGCGATCGCCGGGTTGATGGTGTATTTGGCGATGTAGCGCCGCACCCGCAGGTTATCGTTGTCGCCCTTCTCGCCGGGCAGGGCGCCGCGCTGCTGCTTCATCTTGTCGGCGGTCTGCCAGGTGCGGATCAGCATCTCGCCGACCCGGCCCATCGCCTGGCTGTCCGAGGCGATGATGCTGAACGCGCCGAGATCGTGGAGGATGTCCTCGGCCGCGATCGTCTCCTTGCGGATGCGGCTTTCGGCGAACGCCACATCCTCGGGAATATTGGGGTCGAGGTGGTGGCACACCATCAGCATGTCGAGATGCTCCTCCACCGTGTTGACGGTGTAGGGCCGGGTCGGGTTGGTCGATCCGGGCAGCACATTGCCCAGGCCGCACACCTTGATGATGTCGGGCGCATGACCGCCGCCCGCGCCTTCGGTGTGGAAGGCGTGGATCGTGCGCCCCTTGAACGCCGCGATGGTGTCCTCGACGAAACCGCTTTCGTTGAGCGTGTCGGTGTGGATCATCACCTGCACGTCATGCTCGTCCGCGACCGACAGGCAAGTGTCGATCGTCGCCGGGGTGGTGCCCCAATCCTCGTGCAGCTTGAGCGCGCAGGCGCCGGCCCTGATCTGCTCGACCAGCGCGCCCGGCGTCGCCGCATTACCCTTGCCGCTCAGGCCGAAGTTCATCGGAATGCCGTCGATCGCCTGCAGCATGCGCGCGATATGCCATGGGCCGGGCGTGCAGGTCGTCGCCTTCGTGCCGGTGGCGGGACCCGTGCCGCCGCCGATCATCGTCGTGACGCCGCTCATCAGCGCGTCCTCGGCCTGTTGCGGGCAGATGAAGTGGATGTGCGAATCCACCCCGCCGGCCGTCACGATCTTGCCCTCGCCGGCGATGATCTCGGTGCCCGGGCCGATGACGATCGTCACGCCGGGCTGGGTATCGGGATTGCCCGCCTTGCCGATCGCGGCGATGCGGCCGTCCCTGAGGCCGATGTCCGCTTTCCAGATGCCCGCCGCATCGACGATCAGCGCGTTGGTGATGACGGTGTCGACCGCCCCTTGTGCGCGTGTCGCCTGGGACTGGCCCATGCCGTCGCGGATCACCTTGCCGCCGCCGAACACGACCTCCTCGCCATAGATGGTCATGTCGCGCTCGACCTCGATGATCAGCGAGGTGTCGGCCAGCCGCACCCGGTCGCCCGTGGTCGGGCCATAGAGATCGGCATAGAGGCTGCGCGGGATGGCGATGCTCATGCGTCGAGGCTCCCCATCACCGCGCCGTTGAAGCCCATCACCCGCCGGTCGCCGCGATAGGCGATCAGACGGACTTCGCGGCTCTGCCCGGGCTCGAAGCGCACCGCGGTGCCGGCCGGGATATCGAGCCGGTGCCCACGCGCCGCCTCGCGGTCGAAGTCGAGCGCGCTGTTGGTCTCGGCGAAATGATAATGGCTGCCGACCTGCACCGGCCGGTCGCCGCGATTGGCCACCGTCAGCGTGATCGCC
>Ga0307510_10000878_pt1 | contig 31658 bp, 23 predicted proteins | sample 12_EM_MG_FD_207224 | JGI IMG/M metagenome (GOLD analysis project Ga0307510, IMG submission 207224) | Populus trichocarpa ectomycorrhiza microbial communities from riparian zone in the Pacific Northwest, United States - 12_EM | ecosystem: Host-associated > Plants > Roots > Unclassified | place... | reverse complement strand
TTTTTTTTTTAAAAATTTTTTTACCCCCCCCCCCCCCCCCCCCAAAAAAAAAAAAAATATGATTCTCTCTTCTTCTTCTTCTTCTGCTACGGTATTCACAATCTCATCCTCTTCCTCTACTACTAAAACCAGGAGATATATTGCTAAAACCCCACAAAGCCCTTTTCTTTTCAAACGCAACTTCAACCCCACTTCACTTCCATTCCCTCCTTCCACAAGGAGGTATTCTTTTATTATTTTATTGTTAATCAACTACAATAATCATCAAATTCTTCATCTTTATTTACCTTACTAATAAAAAGTTTTTATCTTTTCTAGTGCAAAGTTTTGTAGAGTTCAAGCAACTGTATTCAAGGAAAATGAAGATGAGAAAGTTGTTGTAGAGGAATCATTTAGACCCAGCACTTTCACTCATGGCCCGGAGAACTCACCACAACCTTCATCCCCTACTGAATTAGACAAGTGGGTTGTCAAGCTTGAACAATCTGTCAATGTCTTTCTCACTGTAAGATTTCCTGAATTTGTTTCCATATTACAAGGGCTTCTAGTTTGTTCTTGGCATAATTGATTTAATTGTTCCCATTTTTATTTCTAGTATTTTTTTTAATTATTATTATTATAGGAGAAAACACTTGGGGCTGTAGAGTATCAAGTATGTATTTGACTGTTGTTTTCGTTTCTTGATTTCTTTTATGTCAGGACTCGGTGGTAACGATTCTTGATGCATTGTATCATGGCCGTGATTATGCTAGGTTCTATGTTTTGGAAACTATTGCTAGAGTTCCTTATTTTGGTGAGTACTGCTCATATTTATTGATTTCTCTTTCAATTTTAATTAAACCCATCAAGGGTTTAGTAGTTTGACTAAACAAGTTTATGTTCTTAAATGTTAGAACTAAGTTTTTTGATGGGTTAGAATTTGGATGGTCATGCTAGTTACTGATAAAATGATCTTTTTGATGTGGTCTACTTTCGACAAGAGAGAATTTGACTCCCCATTGATTCATATAGACATCATACTTCACTTCCAAAATGCAATAAGAAATCATTGCAGTTCATCAAAATTGGACTTGGTTTTGAGGTTTATTGAGTTGCTCTCTTTATGCTATAGATATATTGAATTTGATGGTAACTGCCAATTTCTGAACTATGGCAGCCTTTATATCTGTTCTTCATTTGTATGAGAGTTTTGGGTGGTGGAGAAGATCTGATTATATCAAAGTGCATTTTGCTGAGAGCTGGAATGAAATGCATCACTTTCTTATTATGGAAGTAAGTAGTTTTCGTAGTTTTACTGGTTACTTGTTTCTTTTATCGATTCTGTTAGGAGGACATTTTTTCTTTTTTCCTGTTGGTCATGGTCTCAAGTTCACTAAATGTTGTTATTTTCAAACCCTTCACTGTTTCAGTTTGTGATTCCTTCCATGGGATGGCATTTGAATAATGAATGGTCTGTAAATTTAATATAGATAAAGTAAAGTTAGCATGAGAATAGTCTATAGTAAATTGAAGAAGAAAATAGAAACTGCTCCTTTTCCAATGAAGATTGGTTGTAAATACAGAATACACAAACTCAACCTATGGCACACTCATGAGTCATAACCATGCATGCATGCATGTGCAAGTACAAACCTTTGCAGGTCCAATCTATTTATATGCGGTACAGTGGCTCCAAGTAAAAAAATACCATACCAAAATCCTCATGATTCTGATGGCCTTGTAATTTGGTTGCAGGAATTGGGTGGCAATTCTTTGTGGTTTGACCGCTTTCTTGCTCAGCACATGGCATTTTTTTATTACATCATGACAGTCTTAATGTATGCATTAAGCCCAAGAATGGCATGTAAGTACTTGCATCTGGATTTTGCTGGTTATGAACTGTCTTGCATTATAACATCCCACTCATTCGATCCTCTTGAGTCATGAGAGATTAAATGATATGAGAGTTTATCATTTAATGAGAACATAACTGAAAAAAATGATGAACCAGGTGTTCCTGTATAAAATTTTCAATTCTGACATATTTTTGGAACTCTTGCAACCATTATTTGAATTCATAGAGCTCAAAAAAGTCCCATATTTGTTGATTTCTATTGTTTTGGATTTTTTTTAGTTTGGAAGAGGATAAACTTCATTTGCTTTATAGCTACTTTTAATTTTTTTTCTTTTTTACTGTTTTTCTTTATGTTGCTTCAAGCCCACTGGAAAAGCACCTTAAATAAATCATCTTGTAGACAGAATTATTGCTGAATAAGCCCACCCTCAGTCGTTTATCTCAGATTGGTGAGTAATGGGTTGTTTGGGACTCGAACCCTGAACTAGTTAGATGGGGGAGCAGAGAATTTATATGTCAAAAAAACTTGATACTTATTTCAAAATTTCTGATTTTGGTAACTTTAATTTGCTTGTATTGCTTTATTCCCATAGGAAAAACACCCAAAATAAATTGTCTAATAGACAATTCCATTGCAGAATAACCCACAAGTCATTTATCTCAAAATGGTGATTTTGATAAATTCATTTTGATCATTTTTTCAGATCACTTCTCTGAATGTGTTGAGAACCACGCATTTGAAACTTATGACAAATTTATCAAGGCACAAGGAGGTATGCTATGACTTTCATATGTTCGTAGATGATATTAGAGTAGTTTCTTGCACATCCATCATCTGCGAGTATAAATGTTGAGAAAAAAAAACATTTTGTCATTATCTAGCTCTCACTTTTTGCTGGTCAGTTGGCCACTATCACTTCATTTGTTCGTCTTGTACATGTTTCCTTTTCTTATTTTTTGAGAGGAATTATGTGAATAGTGTTGCCTAACCCATAAGATGACCTTTTATGTGAATAGTGTAATATGATCAATCACTTGGGAGTTATGACACCTCTGGATGCTATTAATCCATGGGTTGATGATACTTAAAAACCTTTATATGTATGCAAATGCATTCAGGCCATGGGGCACCCCAAAAATCTATCAGGATGCAGAACAGTTTGATGAAGGATCTCTATCATATGCTTAACATTATGGAATATAGATTCTATTTCGTCCAAAATCAATGGACTTATTCTGAGTTATTCTGGTTGCTTTGCTTCGTTGTAGAGGATTTGAGAAAAATGCCTGCACCTGAGGTTGCTGTAAAATATTACACTGAGGGTGATTTGTACTTGTTTGGTAAGTTTTTATGTAACAAACTACAGTTGCATCATATATGATGTGAGAGCATGGCATAACAACTCTATTATGATCTCTTCCAGATGAATTTCAAACTTCCAGAGCTCCCCATTCTCGTAGGCCAAAAATAGGTAAAATAAATTTCATTTTTCGAGAATTTTTATTTTAAAGAGGATTTTTTTTTTTTTTTGGGGGGGGGGGGATGTTAAATTTACATAGAGACTAACAGAACTTTTGTTCTCTGTTTTTAAAATTTTCCTTTTCTTTCCAGAGAATTTGTATGATGTATTTCTGAACATCAGAGATGATGAGGCTGAACATTGTAAGACCATGGGGGCCTGCCAAACTCATGGAAATCTCCGCTCTCCACATTCATATCCAGAGGATGCTTTCGAAGATGATACTGGCAGTGAGCTTCGCCAAGCAGATTGTGGAGGTGTTGCTGATTGTTTAGAGAAATCTGTAACTTCTCCTCCGTCAAAGCAAAAGCAAAATATTTGAGGAAAGGAGAACAAGGAAACAGTATACACTTAGGTGATGAATAGTGAGAAATTGTATACACAAATATAACAAAGTTACAAATTATACAGGCCTTTAAGAGTTATATATGAAAATTCAATACCCCTTAAAGTTGCGTTTTTAGAGTAGTTTCCTGGATAACAGAGTTGCCCACTTGATATGGTCCCCTGTTATTGCAACTGCCTAGAAGGCATAGACTCTGATAGAATTTAAATCCAGAAACCTGGCTCTAGTGCTTTTCCCGGATCCCTGTTGGATTGACTGGAACACTGAACATTTAAAGCTTCTCGACGGTCACAGGTCAAGTAAACCGAGCCTGTGCAACCATCTCTTTAAAATCAAATGGACACAGCAAGCCTGGTATCTTCAACACAGCAATACCAATGCCGTCACAAAAACGTCATTTTGCTTATTGCTTGGTCTAGGTGGGGCTCACGGGCATGCGCAAATTTTGTTGCAAATAAAACAAATGAACAATCAGAAATGAAACAAGAGTTCCTGTAGAACAGTTTATGTGATGACAGCTTGTCTTACTGGTCGCTCAACGAGTTGATTTCTATTGTGGCAAAGGAAAAGAACCAAGGGGAATGCTTATCAATGGTGTGTGTTTAAGATTGTTCAAGGACACTAAAAAAAACCCAACAACACTCTAATTGGTCACAACTTGCAAGTCCACTTACAATAATCAAATGAAACTAGACTAGAGTGGAGTGGAGGAATACATGAGAACAGTAGCAGAAACAAATTAAGACAAGAAGATTAACAGAAGACAAGTGGGATCCACTGCTTGATAATAGACAAGCTAAATTTAATCTTATGGACAAGAAAGCATGTATCACTTTTTTTAAAATAAAAAAGAAGAAGAAGAAGAAGAAGAAAGAATGAAGCAGGGTCAACCACGTCGTTTTGATATGAAACTTCTCTACGTTTTGAGACCAAAACTATCCCCCGCCCAACGTGGGCAGTTTGCACCCTCACAAAGCACATTCTTTACTCTCTCTAGTTAGCTAACAGCCACCTTTTCTTTTTCTTCCTTCACCACAAAAGAAGGGCAAAGCATTTACACCCTTCAACAACTCCTCCTCCTCCACATGATCACATCACTCACTCACACCCACCACACACAAAAAAAACAAACAAACATGGGTGGAGAGAGCTCTATGGGGGCACTTGTCCCCTCTGTGAATTCTGAGGCAACAACCTCCAAAATGCAACCACCAACGGAGGAGTTAGACAAGGATATTCTCTGTCCTATTTGCATGCAGATCATTAAGGATGCTTTTCTCACTTCCTGTGGACATAGCTTCTGTTACCTGTGTATTACTACTCATTTAAGAAACAAGAATGATTGTCCTTGTTGTTCTCATTACCTCACCAACAACCATATCTTTCCTAATTTTTTGCTCAATAAGGTTTGTTCTTTCTTTCATTCTTTCTCATCTTTGCCAAATTTTATTTTTATTTTGTAATTTTCTGCTTGATATGATAGTTTTAAATGTTTAGAAAACTAAGCTTTTGCGTCCACAATTGTGAAGCTAGCTTGTTTACAGCTTTATAAGTATTGAATGATGTAGTTATTGGAGAGAACTTATGCTCGTCAAGCAGCCAAGAATGCATCACCTTACGAACACCTTCGCCAGGCATTACAACAGGTCTCTTGTTGTAGTTTTGATGGTTAATTGGGATTCAATATTATCTACTTGGATAAATTGTTGGCCACGTCTTCTTGCTCTTTTGGTTTTCTCTTTATTTTTTAATGATTTTCTTGGGATTCTTAGACAGGGTTGTGAAGTCTCAGTTAAAGAGCTAGATGGCCTTTTGACCCTCCTTGCAGAGAAGAAGAGAAAGATGGAGCAAGAAGAAGCAGAAAGAAATATGCGGATTTTACTTGACTTCTTGTGCTGCCTCAGGAAGCAAAAGCTTGATGAGCTCAATGAGGTTCCTGAATTTTTATGGCTTTAGGTTAATTTGTAATCTGATTTTTCTTGTAGTCGAGAAATTTTTGTAGGCAGTGCTACATTTCTATAATTAGAAACTTAAAATCATATGCATTTGGTACAAGAGAATATCTAACTACATTGATTGTGTCTCATATTTCTTGTCGGCACTAGTTTGATTGCTTACTGGTGTTTGATTAATCTGCAGTTGATAGTCATTTGTGCCCTTTGCAGATTCAAACAGACCTGCAGTACATTAAGGAGGACATAAATGCTGTAGAGAGGCAAAGGATAGAGTTATGCAGGGCAAAGGACAGATGCTCACTAAAACTTAGGATGTTTGCTGATGATCCGAATTCTCAGTTTGTTACTCAATCAGGAACAGTTGCATCTAAAAAGAAATGGGCCCAAGCACAGGTAAGTGATTTTTTGAACTTGCATATGTGCTAGTCTCTTCATGTTTTTAGTGGTTGTGTGATTGCATAAGGGTTTCCCATTTGTTCTTAACACTTGGTAGGCCAAAATAATAACCGTCCCAACCTCCCGGGCTTGCAGCAGACTTGGATCATATCATTGAATTTCTTGCAGTAGTAGCTATGCTGTTTAATTTGATTGGATATCCAAATAGGTCCTTATTCATCTTCTCTCGCTACAGTTCAATGATTTGCAAGAATGTTACTTGCAAAAGCGGCGAAATTGGGTTAGACAAGCATACAAAGAGGAAGAAAAGGATACAGATATTATGAATAGAGAAGGATATAATCAAGGTCTTGAGGATTTCCAATCTGTGCTGACCAATTTTACTCGATACAGGTGGATGGATTTCTAAGTGTCTTTTGTTTTACTTGCAATTTGAAAACTTGCTTTTGTCACTTATAGTTCTGGTTGGTTGTTGTTTTAGTCGATTGAGGGCCGTTGCTGAACTGAGACATGGTGACCTTTTCCACTCTGCTAATATTGTGTCTAGGTTAGCTAGAATTTCTACCACTCTCTTGTAATTTCACATGTTTTCTGCTTTGCTCATAAAGTTTACATTTCCCATGGTTTTTCTTTTCCCACTTTTATATATACAGTCTAATAACTTAATCATTGCAAAATCACATTATGCTGCAGCATAGAATTTGATCGTGATGATGAACTGTTTGCTACTGCTGGAGTTTCTAGGCGCATTAAGATTTTTGAGTTTTCCTCGGTAAGTGTGGGAAAGAGGGTTATAGAATTGAGTCGTGAAGTTCATTCTTCTTCTAGTTTGTAGACCAGTGAAAATTTATGGACTCGAACTCTTGTCATTCAACCTTTGTGATGTGGCTAAGATGTTATTGAGGATGTGTATAATATTAAAGAATGCAAGTATGCTGTAACCTAGCCAGCATTTTACAAGTTTGTTGTTGTGTAATGAGATTTTTTGTTTCATTTCTTTCTAGGTGATGAACGAACCGGCAGATGTGCATTGTCCTGTTGTGGAAATGTCCACGCGATCTAAACTTAGTTGCTTAAGTTGGAACAAGTATACTAAAAATCATATCGCTAGCAGTGATTATGAGGGTATAGTAACTGTTTGGGATGTAACTACTCGCCAGGTACATCATGATACTTTATTTTTGTTGTTCCGCCATATATGCTCATGACAGACTGACACCAGTGAAGGAAACTCTGGATATAGTCCTACGCTTTAATGTTCTAATATGAAATCGATGTTGTTCTCAGGCCTGAGACCTGCAAAGCTGGAATGCAAATTTATGATTTTTCCGTTGCTTTGTAAAATGGCCTAAAGTTCCATAAACCTGTCATTTCCCTAATTTTTTTTTTTGGATCGAGGTGCTAAATTACACTTAACAAAGACTCTTCCCACCAGAGCATAATGGAATACGAGGAGCATGAAAAGCGAGCTTGGAGTGTTGATTTTTCACGGACTGAACCTTCAATGCTTGTATCTGGCAGCGATGACTGCAAGGTATTATTGAAGTGATCCAGAAACTATTTTTCTTGTTGGTTATAGACTGAAGACTGGTTTCATTATGCATCCCTGCTGCTTAGATATGATTCTATGTTGAACAGGTCAAAATTTGGTGCACACAGCAAGAAGCAAGTGTTCTTAACATTGATATGAAAGCAAATATTTGTTCTGTAAAGTATAATCCTGGATCCAGCATTCATGTGGCGGTATGTCTCTGTAAGATTCTCGCTAAATGATTCGTGTTCCTTATGATCTTTTCTAGCACAAAATGAAAATCTTATGCCTGAATTTTTTCCTTTGAAAGCCCGTGGCCTAGAAAGATCCACTAATATCATATTTTCCATTAAAATAAAAGCAAAGAAATAAAACTCCTTTTTCTTCTTTTCTAATTAGAGAGCAAGCAAGAAACTTTCCAGCGCCTTTTCAATCATCCAGTTTATGTTGAAAATCTAACAGGATGGAACACATTAGATATTCTTCTGAATGAATTCATGCTTAAGAGAAATGACACTTGATAATCTGCAGGTGGGATCTGCTGATCATCATATTCACTACTATGACTTGAGAAACATTAGCCAACCGCTTTATGTATTTAGTGGGCATCGGAAAGCTGTTTCATATGTGAAATTCCTGTCTAGCAACGAACTGGCTTCTGCATCTACGGACAGCACATTGCGCTTATGGGATGTAAAGGATAATTTAGCAGTAAGTTATGATGGTACTTTCCAAGAAAGAAAATACAGTCCTCTGAACATAGCACTAGTTTCATTGCTTTCTATGGAAATGTGATTGCATCTGTGTTGTACTATTTTCCATTTCTCACCATGGCGCTTTGATCTTGAACCTATTTCAACTAACTTCCAGATTTCCATGATCCTTTTATTTTTTCAGTTGCGGACATTTAGAGGCCATACAAATGAGAAGAATTTTGTGGGTCTCACAGTGAACAGCGAATACATTGCTTGCGGCAGCGAGACAAACGAAGTGTTTGTGTATCACAAGGTTAGAAAACATTTGAATTGGTTTCTTTGGCATAAAAAAATCCTTTAATAACACAGTTTTGCCAACAATTGCAGGCTATCTCTAAACCCGCAGCTTGGCATAGATTTAGTACGGATTTGGAGAACGGTGAGGATGATGCTGGATCGTATTTCATTAGCGCTGTGTGTTGGAAGAGTGATAGCCCTACAATGCTAACCGCAAATAGTCAAGGAACCATTAAAGTGCTTGTTCTTGCTGAATGAATGATCTAACTCTTTAAATCCTACTCAACATTGACTTCTGTATCCAGATGGAGAATGCGTTTTACTGTACAAATTAACTGCCAAGTAACATGCCTATCACTAGGCATGAAATTGGCAGGGATTAGGAGAGTGTGCATTCCCACCTACGAAGAAGCCTTCAGTTGTGTTTGCAATATCATTTTTTCTTGCCACTCCAATATCATACATGTCAGAAAACTCACTTCTTTCAGCTCAGTTGCCAGAATTTCCTTTGAACAGTTCTATTCAGGTCTTGGCACTTTGGGGAACAAACTTTAATGGGAAATTGCCAGGCTCAATTAGCAATCTCAAATCCTTGAGAATCTAAGACCTGAGTGGCTGCAAATTTTGTGGAGTTATCCCATCATTACTTGCAAACCTTACCTAGTGAGATTAGAAACACATTTATTTTTGTGTTTTAAAGTATTTTTGTATTTTTTTTTATTTTGAATTAATTTTTTTTTAATATTTTCATATCATTTTAATATCCTAATATTAAAAATAATAATTTTATTGAAGCACAAAACAGTTTCACTTATCTGAATCTTTCCACCAACAAAATTCAACGTTATGTTCCCAGCTGGATAGGGAAAACAACTCTCCAAACCTTAGATTTGTCCCACGATCCAATTGATGTTTTTCCTAAAGCTCTTCCTTTTACCATGCTAAACAGCACAAACTCTTCTTCTCCCTTGCTGCAGCTGTTGACAATATCTTGCTGTGACTTAAATAGCTTTCCAGATTTTAGAAAAAATCAGAAGCGTTATCTCGACCTTTGAGGAAACAAACTGAGTGCTCAAATACCCAACTGGATATGGAATTTGAGTGTATCATATCTTAACCTTTAGGAAAACTCCCTAGAGTTTTTGAACCAAACTTCACCAGTCATTCCAGTTAATTCCTTAGAAACTCTTGATCTTAATGCTAATCTATTGCATGGTTCATTCCCTAAACCTATGTGCAATTGATTAAGTTATTTCTGTGAAGAAATATTTATACAATGAGTGAATTAATTTTTTTTATGCAGGTGGAAAGCACTCGTTGAAATTCGACTCTCTTCTACAATCATTCGTTGATGAAGCAGCTTTTGGAATAGATGAATTATAAAATTTAGTCTTGGGATGGACAATAATTTGGTACAAAGTTGTGGAAGCCAGGAGGTATAACATTGGAAATTAAACTCCAAAATTAACAGAGCTTGCTTTTTAGCACGAGGGATGCTTTGAGATGCTCCATTCTCTACTTTTGGAAAACCACACATTTAGAGCTTTTAAAAAGCTGCAAAGCCTTCAATTAATTGTGGTCCTAGCAAGTGACGATGATTATTATTATCAGGATAGACTTGAAAAATGAAGATGCTGGTAGCCTTGAGATTTCATTGTCAGGACTCAGGAGCTTCCTACTTTTTGGGGAGGCTGATAACCCACATAGAAAAAAATAATCGTCTCATCTCAATCAAAGACTGGAAAATGCTATGAAGGGTGTCTGCCCAATTTGCACCAGGCTTGCCCCGGGATAAAGAATAAAAAGAAGAGTTTCACAGGAAAATCAACGGGTCGAGGGTTTGGTTCTGACTGGATTAAACTTGCGTCGATCAGGTTAACGAATCAATCTAGATTTCTGATCAGGACAAACAGGTTTTTTTCTTTTTATGTTTTTTTTTTCAATCCGGACCGGTCTAGCTCTAAGCCGACATGTGCTTACAACCATGACTCGGATGCTTTTTTAACTAGAGATGGGGGGTGGATCAAGAAATTGTCCTATTGTGTTGATAGAATTAAGCATGTCTTTGATTTATAAACCGATAAAACAAATGCTAAAAAAGCATGAAGAATAAAACATAGAACAAAAGAGCAGATGTCCTCGCCATAAACGCATGCCGACACGCTTATCCTAATAAGATGTTAGTATCAGAGATTAAATAAATAATGAATCCTTTCTCTTGCATGGTGAACTATATACATATATTACATAAGCTAGTAAGTAATCCTCCACCATCACCTCCTCAAATTCATTTCTTTAAGCAGCCACCGCCACCACCACCACCATTAGTGGAGGCTCCCATCAACCTCTTTTATCATTCTATTAGTATTGGCGCTGACGTCTTCAGCACTTTTGCATATTTATATATTAAAGACTTGTCTATTAATTAATCCACTTGATCCGTCCATTTTTCTTGATGAAGTCTTATAATACATACATAAGATTATAGCATGAAAATATAGATAATAATAGAAGAGTATTCAGCCCATTTTGCCGATATTTCATACCCTTATAGACCTGCACCCAAAGCATACCCTGCTGGCCGTTTAGTGCCCAAAGAATAACAGCTAAAAATAGTTTTTTAGTGCCTAGATTTTTAGAAAAAAGCTATTTTGATCCTTATGTTTAATATTGTTTTATAAATATATCCCCAACAGGAAGGTTTTTGGGTTTTATGTTAAATCAAATTGGAGTTGTTATGCTAAACTCAATTTATCTTACAGGTTAAGTGCTATCTAATTAAAATCAAAAGCTTTTGCTCCCTCTGTGGTCTCAGGTTCGAGCCCTATGGTTGCTCATATGATGGCCACTGGAGGCTTACATGGTCGTTAACTTCAGGGCCCGTGGAATTAGTCGAGGTGCGCGCAAGCTGGCCCGGACACCCAAATTCAACTAAAAAATAAAATCAAAAGCTTTAATTTGAATTAGTTTCATAACTAGTGTAGTGTTTAATAGTGATAGTGGTTGTTTGTAAATTGTTTTTTCTTTGAAAATATATTATAATAATATAGTTTTTATTTTTTAAAATTTATTTTATACATAAAAATAATCTAAAAATATTAAATTTAAAAAAACAATTTTTTCAACAATATAGTGAAAAAAAAAAAAAAACAAACACTGCCTGAATACTTAGGCAAAACACGCGAAAATATTTCAAAGAAGAGGAAAAAAAGGGAGCATGTTACACACTTGTCAGTCCATCATTGGGTACTAGAGTTCAAAGTTGTGTGCAATCTAATCTGAAGAATCCCATTGATGGGGCGAAGCACTCCTGTCTTTCTGCGATCCCTCCTTTTTAAGGAAACCCCTCTTTGCAGATTCATTCTTATAATTATATAAAAAAGATCCTATCTACTCTCTTTTTTTGGCGCGAAAGCGGAAAATGAGAGTTGGTAGCAGGAGTGATTTAGGAGGGGGGGAGAGAGGGAGTCTGATTGAGGTCTCGCCGGCAGATAATAATCGGCCGGCCATGGGAGAGGAGAGGGAGGGAGAAGAAGAGCTGTTGGTGCCACCGCTGAATTTTGCGATGGTGGATAATGGAATATTTAGGTCGGGTTTCCCTGATTCTGCTAATTTCAGCTTCTTGCAATCCCTAGGTCTACGTTCCATTCTGTAAGCATCCACCACCTTCATCTACTTTACTATTTTATTTTAAATGGCTTTAATCTTCTTCATCATCATCTTCTTCTTCTTTATAAAGATATTTGTGCCCAGAACCATATCCAGAAGCAAATTATGAGTTCTTGAAGGATAATGGAATTCGGCTTTTTCAGTTTGGAATTGAAATGTGCAAGGTACTTTCCTATTTTTTTCTTTTTAAGAAAAAGTATTTGCTTTTCTTAAATTTTTTCAAGAATAATTACAATTTTGGATTTTCAAATGTTTGGTTGATTAATCATAATGAGTAAAAGTTTGCATATTTAGTGTTCCATAATCTCATGTTGATGTAAAAACATGACTAAAAAGATGGTATCAGGATAGCCCGGCCATGAAATTTTTAAATAATAATAAAAAAAATTTCACCAGGAAGAAACTTCTTTATTGTGCAATTGACTAGGTTTGAAACAATATTGGCCTTCTGCTCTTAAGAGTTGAGAATTGTAGGATTATATTCTTTGCATTTGAAACAATATTCTTCTCTCCAAGTTGATGGCAATTGATAATGCGGAGTGGACAGGAATCTTTTGCAAACATTCCAGAGGAAACAATCCGCGAAGCATTGAAAGTAATCCTTGGTATCTTGAAAGCTTCCAACTTTTTAGACTTGTCGTTCGCAGTTTGCTTGTTTTACAATATGCTCATGCTCATGCTCGTCTTTTTGCCATACCAGATGTAAAGAATCACCCTGTCTTAGTTCATTGCAAGCGAGGAAAGGTACCTTGCTTATATTACTTTGCTCTGCTTTCTTAGAAAAAACGTATGTGCTTGTGCTGATAGTTGGATCTTTGGTCTATTTCCAGCATCGTACTGGATGCCTTGTGGGATGTTTGAGAAAGTTGCAAAGATGGTGCTTGTCATCTATATTTGATGAATACCAGAGATACGCAGCAGCCAAGGCTAGAGTGTCAGATCAGAGGTTTATGGAGTTGTTTGACATTTCAAGCTTTAAGAATTTACCATTGTCCTTTTCCTCAACCAGATCTTCTGCAAACAGATAATATATAAACCTAGCGAGGATAAGAGTGTCTGTACGAGATTGACGAGTGCAGAAACTGATTCAAGTTCAATGGTACCGGAAGCTAGAGGATATCAGTATTCCTAGTGTTCTGTTTCTTCTTCCCCCCATCTTATTGTGTTGTGCTGTACCTGATGCAAATGTCTAAGGAAATTGGACCTGAAACCCAGTATCTTTACATGGTTCTCACTGTCCTAATCAAATTAGTACAAACTTGAAATCCAGTATCTTTTGAGAATTTTTTTTATTTTTTTTGTTGTGTTAAAAATAAAAAATAAAATAATATTTTCATGTACTTTTAAATAAAAAAATATTTTAAAAAGAGTTTTCCAAGTCAAAATTTGAATCAAGGGCATCCAGTTCCAGTTATGTTGCTGATTCTTGTATCCGAAAGACGCTACATCGGCGGAACTATATTAGAAGACAATTTGAATAAATATTTTCAAAACCCAAAAGCCAAAAGGAATAAACCAAATCCTCAAATATGATAACCTCCGATCTGTTCAAATGATCGAAAAAGATTATTTTTAATCACAAAAAGAATCAATTCAATAAAAAAAACAATTCATTGTAAAATGAAAGTGAAAGAAATGTGGACGAGCAACAATCGAATCGTCAATCAAAGAATGACGACTGAAACGATATCTCGGCCATTACATTTGTTCTACCTCTGTTCTTTCGAGCGAAAGAGACACTGTATCCGTCTCTCATCCCATTGACAGAACTGAGGCTTTGATGCTAAAGATCTTCACTTTAAGCAAAAGAAACACGACCCCTTGAAGTATAGACCAGAAAACTCAAGTTTTGATGCATAAAAACGTTGCTCTAAACAAAAACTAAGAAAACAGAGCCCCTTGTAAGGGTCAGGGAATAAAAAATGTTGTTCCGATGTTGAAGATCATTGCTTCAAATTCAAAAACAACAATCCATTAAGACACAGGCAGAAATTTTTTTGAAGTGACACCGCTAGTTCCTAGGGTCTGCGGGATGGTTTACATGAGGTCACAGAGGTTTTTATAAAGGAATGATAAAACCCTAGAAGCCTTTTTACTATTACCATATCACCCTTTGAAATTCTCATATTGACGTATCTGTGCTACAACGTGTTTATCTCCCACTAGACTAGATCCTCAGGGCCATGCATGATGTGATGAATATCCAATTGGGTTGCTAGCCCAAAAGTCGGATTTTTCTCTTCTAAAGGGTCATCAGATCAAACGGCTGACAATAACTTCACAACGGAGTCCATATTAGATTATTGGACCCAATAAACTGATCCCTACCAGCATCTTCTAGGGTTTTCTTTGAAGGTCCCCAAAACCCCATCTAATCCTACACTGAACTGAACTCCAGCTCAACGTTTCTCAAAACCCTTCTCAAACTCAGCTCTTTTGAGCCTTTTCATGCTGTAAAGGCATCGACTTTAAGTTTTTCAATAACTGTAAGTACTCTTTTCTCTATGCCCCTTTATAATCATAGCTCAAAGATTGCGACTTTCAATGTTATTTTGATTGAATTTAAGCTCAAGTAAGTAATTTTCCAATTGGGTTCTTGAGATTTTGTGAGTTAGGGAAGGTATAATTATATGGGGAAATCTGGAGGTAAGAAAAAGAAGGGAATTGGTGCTGGTGCAAACCAAGCATTAAGTGGGGAAAATAATGGTAATTCAAATTCAAAAGCTATCCCAAATGCTAATGGGGGTATTGGTTTAGACTCTTTAATATTTTTGAAAAGAGCCCATGAGCTTAAAGAAGAAGGGAACAAGAGGTTTCAGAACAAGGACTATGCAGGTGCTCTTGAACAATATGACAATGCCCTTCGCTTAACTCCCAAAACACACCCTGATCGTGCTGTGTTTCATAGCAATAGGGCTGCTTGTTTGATGCAAATGAAACCTATTGATTATGATACTGTTATTGCTGAGTGTACTATGGCACTTCAAGTGCAGCCTCAGTTTGTAAGGGCTCTTCTTAGGAGGGCTCGTGCATTTGAGGCCATAGGGAAGTATGAAATGGCTATGCAGGATGTTCAGGTTTTGTTAGGGGCTGATCCAAATCACCGTGATGCTTTGGATATTACTCAGAGATTGAGGACTGCGTTTGGTCCTCGCCAAGAGGCTCAGCAGGACCTCCAGAGTCGTCCATCCCCCGCTGCCTTGGGGGCATCTGCGGTGCGTGGTGCCCCAATTGGTGGTCTTGGGCCTTGTTTACCAGCCCGGCCAGTTTCGAAGAAGGCAGCTGCACTACCTGGGGGATCTGTTGTATCTCCTAGTAATAAGATGGAAAAGCCTCTGATGGATTCGATCAGTGAAAATGGTACTGTGACCAAAAACCAGTTACCGAAACTTGTGTTGAAGCCTTTCAGTGATTCTTCAAAAGCTTCTGCTAATCCAGGAAAGGATAGACAGGGAAAGGAGTCCCTATCTTCCTCAATGTCGTTGCCTAGACAGGTTTCAGAGGTGGCAGTTCGATTAAGACCATTGAAACTTGTCTATGACCATGACATAAGGCTAGCACAGATGCCAGTTAATTGTACTTTTAAAGGGCTAAGGGAGATGGTGAGCAAGCGTTTTCCATCATCCAAGTCAGTTTTGATCAAATACAAAGATACTGATGGGGATTTGGTGACTATAACATGCACAACTGAACTCAGATTGGCAGAGTCCTCTGTAGACAGCCTTCTGGTAAAGGAGCCTGATGCAGATAAAACTGATTCAGTTGGAATGTTGAGATTGCATGTTGTTGAGGTGAGTCCAGAGCAAGAGCCAACATTACTGGAAGAAGAGGAGGAGGAGGATGAGAAGCCTCTTGAGAGTGAAGAGAACAAGGGGGGTGAAAGTGGGTCGCATTCATCTCTTGGTGAATCTGTGTTAGAAGTGGTTGATACTGAAATTGATAAGGCAGAGAAAGAAACTACAAAGGAGCAACCAGGAGCTTCAGAAGATCCAGAAAGCAAGGAAGTAGAGATGGATGATTGGTTGTTTGAGTTTGCTCAACTATTTCGCACCCATGTTGGTATTGACCCAGATGCTCATATTGACTTGCATGAACTTGGGATGGAGCTTTGTTCAGATGCTCTTGAGGAGACAGTAACAAGTGAAGAAGCTCAAAGCCTTTTTGACAAGGCTGCCTCAAAGTTCCAGGAAGTGGCTGCTTTGGCTTTTTTCAATTGGGGAAATGTCCATATGTGTGCAGCAAGAAAACGCATACCCGTAGACGAGTCTGCTGGAAAGGAGGTTGTGTCTGCACAGCTTCAAGCAGCTTATGGCTGGGTAAAGGAGAGTTATTCTTTGGCCAGGGAGAAGTATGAGGAAGCACTCTCGATCAAGCCTGACTTTTATGAGGGTTTGCTGGCATTGGGGCAGCAGCAATTTGAAATGGCCAAACTTCATTGGTCATTTGCTCTTGCTAATAAAATAGATCTCTCAAGCTGGGACTCTGTGGAAACTCTTAAACTCTTTGACAGTGCAGAGGAGAAGATGAAAGCAGCAACTGAGATGTGGGAGAAGCTGGAGGAGCAGAAAGCAAACGAGCTAAAAGATCCAAGTGCAAGCAAGAAGGATGAAATGTTGAGAAGAAGAAAGAAACTAGGAAGTAATGTTGAATGCGAGTCCTCTGAAAGTGGTGCTCAGGGTGAGATTACGCCGGAAGAAGCAGCTGAACAAGCAGCAGTGATGAGATCACAGATACATCTTTTCTGGGGTAACATGCTTTTTGAACGATCCCAAGTTGAGTGCAAGTTAGGAATGGATGGTTGGAAGAATAAACTTGATGCTGCAGTTGAGCGCTTTGGGCTTGCTGGAGCATCTGACGCTGACATTTCAATGGTTTTGAAGAACCATTGCTCCAATGGAAATGCAGCGGAAGGAGATGACAAAAAGGTTCAGAATTCAAACACTGATAATGTTAATGGAGCAGATAAGAGTGAGTTAAATAAAGTATGATAGAAGTATAGACTGATGTTTCCTTAGTGTGCAATGGCATCAATGAATAACCTCCTTGTGCTCTCATTAATGATCATAAAGCCGGGGGAAAGAAGTTCTTTTCTCTCTGCTGGAGGATGAATTCTGGAATTGACTGTTTGGGTCTCAGCATTGAAAAGGAGTGTACCTCAACAGATATTTACAATATTTGCATTGCAAAGTCTTCATGTTAACTTTGGAAGTGATGTTTTTCTGTTTGAATACCAATGAGTTTTCCATAAACAATTTTATGCTCCTAGGATTTTTGACATTAGCGTGGTCAAATAATGAATTCTTGATTTTATGGAACACGGGCTATACTGGTTGTAGTTGTTGCAGATGGTTGTGCTTTAATTATTGATTCTCTTAGTGTTTTAATTTGTTGATATTCTGGTTGTAGCATGTAGGAATTTTTTTTTCTTATGATAGAAATGAAGATTTGGTGTTGAATCAAGTTAAATTTTCTTCCTCTTTAAAAGGAAGGAAAGGATTCCATGTAGTATGTCATGTTAAGGTACCCATGAGCATCCAAGCAACCCTTCTGCATATCCTGTTTCTGTTACTGCTGTCCATCCATTAGACTTTGAGGATTTCTACTCTTTTTTTTTCCCTTGATAAATAACCTGGCTGTACTTTAACTCAGTCGCCAAGGATGAATAATCTGTTCTAAAGTTTTTGAGTTTGCTATAATACCATGTTCTTCATTTGTGTTGGTGGGTGTTACCAGTTGTCCCTCCTAGAGAGAGTTTGGTTGATGCCACCACTGTAATCAAGCGGCACATTAAAATGGACTGATGCTAGAAGACCTAAACCAAGAGGTAGTGTGAGAGCTGCTGATGGTTGCTTACCCCTCTCCAAATTACCACCCACCTTCTATCTTGTTAGTTGAATTGGCGAACAGTTCGTTGAATAATCACATGATTGTAGTCTTGCTATGGCAAGTGAAACTAGCCGACATTTTTATTTGATTAGATTCGTTCAATGATTGCAACAAGTCACTGTGTTGAATAAATGAATAGTTTGGAGTGATTGGCCATCTGTCGTTTCGAACCTGTAGGCATGACCATGCAAATGAGTTGGATTTTTTCTTTATTGATGGTTTGACATGACAACACCTGTATTTTGTTGAAGATATTCAGATTGCATGATACATATTTGATTGCGAAACATATGGCAGAGTCGTCATGAACCATGAGCATTTGCTTGAAATGAAAGGGGTAGGTCAATTCTGTGCATGTTTCTCGCAAACTGTTCCTCGTGGCTGGATTCGTTTAGCCTTGCAAGTTGCAACTATCTTTCAACTATTTTTTCAACACTCGGAAGATGGCGTTCTATAGGGTTGTCCGAGAAAGGAGCTTCGATGTGAGACAAAACACTCCCTAGTCTCTCTGGGGGTTGCGTATAAACCATTACCATCATAATTTAAGAGGATGGCTGGTATATACGCTGTTATTCAATGAAATCAAAGCACTTTGTTGCCATTAAATGACAATAATTGTTGTTATAATAAAAATAATCGATACTTTTTGTGTTTTTATTCTTGGAATGGTAATGGATATATTACATTTGATTCAAAAATTTATGTTCTATAAATACTTCGGGATGAGTTTGAATCGGGTTTTGATTTCGAGTAAAATTGTAATCCTAACATGTAAGAAAAGCATATTAATATAAAAGGTTCATTTAGAATTATTAATGAATTCACGATGACAGCAGCCACGGTCTTAATTTAATATTTGCCAACTCTGTGATCTGCGACTGCAAACTGCTATTTAAAACTATGATCATCAATTCTCATGCCAGCTTCCTCCCCCTTGTAAACAAAACAAGAAAGAGAGCAAAAATCTTGAACGAGTTTCGCCATTGTTGCCTACGGAGCTCAAGGTTGAGAGTAAAGACAGCAGAGAAGCAATATTTTAAAGCAGAACACTAGCACATGGTATTCAAGGACAAATTACATGTCAAAGTCTCAAGGAGGATTTTGGAAATGTTCTTCTTTCTACAACATAAACTCCTGTTGAAACCTTAACCACCCCAACCCCTTACACATGATCACATGAACTACGTACTACATATATAGTCCAGGCTTTCAGCTTATTCAAACACTATTAAGTTCCACGCTAGAGCAATATAGATAAATTAAGACTTAATTAATCCCAACACTAGAATCTCAACACTCCTCATCAGCACAAACACAGCACCCACTTCCATTTCTCTAAGCAGTTGCAATTGGACCCATGTTGATTGTGGATTCTACAGCCTTCATAGCTTCAAACCTTGGCTCCTTGGCTTGGAACTTGAGGCCTGCATAGAGCTTCATATAGTCCTCAAACACAAATTTCGGGTAGATTTGGCTTTCCTTTTCTTCTTTCTCAACCAGTTCTGGTGCTGGGTAGATGACAGCATCACTTCCCGGGTTGTAGAATGATGCTATGGACATCCTGGTACCATCTGTTTGAGCTAACACACGGTGCAACACACTCTTGTATTTCCCATTGGTAATTACCTATATTAACCACACAAAAAAAAAAATTAATATTAACTCATTAGAGCCGGTTTAACATTAACAGTTATTTTTTAAAATATTTTTTTATTTAAAAATATATTAAAATAATATTTTTAAATTTTTTTTAAAAAAAAAATTTTACTCTTAAGTATATTCATCGACCTAAAAACATAAAAAAAAATTAGAATATCTTCAAATTTTTTTAAAAAAAAAAACTCTTGAAAAAAAAACAAATAAGATCCGTTCATCCACACGGGAGTAAATAAAATAAAGAATAATTTTTTATTTTTTTTCTTCTTGAAACAGAAGAAATCATGTAGACAAACAGACACTGAAAACTAAACCATGATGCCAAATTTCATTAAAGTTGTCTTCCCTTGGTATTCCTGTTAAAACATAGTCGCCCATTGTTCATGATTTGATCAGAACTACATATTCTCACACTTTAAAGCCACAAATTGAAAGCGACCAAAAAGAATGGAAAGTAGTGGTCACGATTAAGGGAGAATAGTTGTACCTCAAGTTGGTCACCTAAGTTGATAACAATGGAGTGTTTCATGGGCGGAACATCGATCCATTGGCCATCCTTGAGCAGCTGGAGGCCACTGACCTTGTCATCTTGGAACAGTAAAATGATGCCCCCAGCATCAGTGTGGGCCCTCAGACCTTTGATCAGGTCTGGTTTAGGGCATGGAGGGTAGTTGCTGACCTTGGTTCCAAAAGTCGGTCCCTTGGAGCCACAAAAGACTTTTCTCAGGTACCCCTTTTCCAACCCAAGATTCTCACACAGCAAGTCTAAAAGTTGCTCGGCGAGTCCTTCCAATTCCAGTGCAAACTCCTTCATTGTCTTCCTGTTATATTCAGGAAAACAAGTAATTAAACAGAGAATATTAATGAATAATGATCATCATTCATCAAGATCTAGCCCAGTTCTTTTCCTGGAGCTACCACAGAAAATTGAAATCAGATGTAAATGTAAATGTTGTAACCTGTAATCTTCTCCAAGATCAGGGATTTCAGCCAAGTTGGATTCAGGAAGGTGGCGCAAGAAGAAAGTGCTTTCCCAGTCAAGGTCATCGATTTCAGATTGAACAGCCTCAAGACCCTTGCTAGCCACCATCTCCTTAAACCTTTGCTCCATGCATTTCCTATAGTGCTCTTTTGTGAGTCTCTCCACAGCATCCAAGAGATCATGAGATATCCCATGGTTCACCAACTTCATTTGCAAGTAGTGAACATCAACAAACACATCAAAGAGACTGTTAGTATAACTAAAACGTACAAGCTGCTTCGAAGATACTTCAAAGAATTACATAGTTGATAAACATATACAGGTTAAAAAACCTTCAGATACCTCAAAGAAACCCCAGTTCTCACAGGCATCATTGATCACCTCCATGGTTGGCTTCCTCTCTTCACCATTAAGCTTTGACAAGTCAATAACTGGGAAGGTCTCCATTCTAAATTTTCTCTCTGACTATATATCTACTTCTCTGACACGAAGTGTAAACTCTTTCCACTCTCTGATGTTGCAACTCTCTTATGTGTGAAATGAGTTGATGGGAAGATGCAATTTATAGACCCTGAAAATTAAGAAGCAAAAAAGGAATAAGCTTAAAAGTTGGGGTAGCTATAAGAACTTGAAGAAAAAAGAGAGAGGGATCAAGTAAATTACTAAATCCAAATCTCAGGGAAAATAAAATAAACAGAACTCGTGGAGCATGTATGGAGATCACATCACGATGGACCCCTACAACTTTTGTCTTGAAGGGTAAGCTTAAGCTGGCTGGCTGGCAGGCAGGCTACTGCCATGATTTTATGATATTTTGTGACTTGTGAATTTGTTGTAATCTCTCTGGCTAGCTATGACCTATGCTTTTATGGGGTATGACAGTACCCCACCTCTTTGTGGCTGTACACTTCCTAGCTGACGTTCTTTCCTTCCGGACTTGACCAAGCAAGGGCCCGACCAATAGTGGCAATTCTGCCAATTCCTTTTTCCATGCATCCCCATCTCTCTCTTTTCTTGTGTTCGAGTGGCTGAAAGATCAGGCCACGTCCATGTCGACTGGCTACAGAAGGTGTCCACGAAATTGCTTCTTCTTTATGTTTTATTATTATTATTATTATTGAGTAATGTTAAGGGGATATGTTAATAATAGAATATTTCACTTTTTATAATTGAGTGGATTCACCTTCTTCATAGTTAAGTGAAATCCTAATCCATAATTTATAGGTGTGGCCAGCTAGAAATGAGTTAAATATCTACAATGAAACTAGCTAGGTTGGATTGTGATAGCATTGCTAGTATGTTTTTGCCTACACTTGATTTTTCATAGTGTGGCTTAATGGCCAAGTGTATGGATGAACCAGAAATGACCTGCTTCGTGGAGCTGAAAGCATCAAGCTGTGGTTAAATCTTGCTCGGCGACCATCTTTCTGTAAAGCACTTCCTCAAGGATCTTTGAGATGAAACTCGAATGGATCTTCTCTGGGAAAGCTCGGGAATAGGTGGCCATTAATTTGAGGGATCATGAAGGAAGAGTTTTGTGTACCCTTTTCCATTCCAACATTAATTCGGATTAATGAAGCGGAAGTGCTTGCTATTAGGAAAGCTTGCCAAAGCCCCTTGCCTATGGAAGTTGATTGGATTCTCGAGTGTGATTCATTAATTTAATGTGATAAGCTAGTTAAAAGATTCTTCAGGCCAGTAAGATATTTACAAGATGTCTTTATCGTACCCTAATTTTCTTAGCTTAGGAGATGTCAAATGAATAATCTAATACAAACACACACGAACTTGTTGATGGAAACTAATATAAATTTTAATATGATTATTTTGAAAATTTACTAGAATATTCTATATAATAAAATATGTTGTCTTTTCATTTCATTCTTTTAATTTTTTTTATTTAATCCCTTGATTTTTTGTTATTTCACTTTTTAGATAGGGTTAAGTAAGGTTAAAACAATGACTACATGAAAATTTCTTTTGACAACAAGGTTACTATTTAAATGGGCCGACCAATTTGTTTTTGGTCTGTTTAGATCAAAGAAATCACGCTAACTTTTTATTTATCTATTAACGCTTATAGCGATCCATTAATCTTGTCTTGTACACTAATTAAGTTTTTAATTTTTATTTGAAATATTTCATTGCATACAAGTAAAAATAACAACACTCATATTTATTTATGTAATTATTAGCTTCTTAGCCGACTCGCAACTAAGGGAAAACTCAAAGATTGTTAGATTTGTGATATTTTTTTTTAATTCAAGTTTTAATTAGCTAGGTCAATTAGCTTGTTATTTAAAACAATTTTGTATATTATTGGTATTTGACATTTAGAGTTTATTAAATCGAGTTTTTTTTAATAAAATTTAGTTATAATTTTAAAATTTATAAAACTTTATTTTTTGTATATCACGTAGATTTTTATAAAGGCTTAAAACAAGTTAGCTTCTTAATATTCCAAGAGAAGCAAAACATGGTTTGAACAAAAGGGAAGCTGAGTTAGTTATTTGGTTGTAATTCTTTAATGTAAAGGGACCAGGTGGGCAGGTACGTACCACCTAAAGGGTGACAGTGAGCAATGTTGACCAGCCTTAGTCAGTGATTAATTATTAAATTAAAATATTACTATATTAATTAATTACCAGAGAGAAGCTATTGGCTTCTTTCTCACAAGAAATCAAAGAAAGAAAGAAAAAAGTACTGATGGGAGATGTTAAGTTGTGATTAATGTTTTTTAGCTCAATTATATTTGAATTCAACTACTTCCAAGTTTCTTCTTGGATTGTGAGATAACAAGGGAGAGTTTGGTTGTGTTATATAACCGGGTGTGTATTAAAAATATGTTAGAAACTAAAAATTAATTAAATTAATATTATTTTTAGTTTTTTTATGATTTTGATGTTTTAATATTAAAAAAATTTAAAAAATATTTTAATATTTAAAAAAAATACTTTTTGAAAACATCAAAAAGTATATCTATAGATTATTACACATACCCGTCAAAACTTATCGATGATGAATATTTTAGAAAGAAAGTTGTTAGATGCAAGCAAAGAAACAATTCCATGGATGAATCTCGATCACGGCAATTCCACTGAGAAAGAACAGAGAACACAGGAAGAAGACGTGGGTGTCTAGGGTTTTTGGGGATGGGGATGGGGACATGGGCTAATTAATTATTAAATTAAAGTAAGTGTGTGGATCATCATCAGTCATCTCTTTGAAAATTGATCTAAGACCAGTACCTAATTAAACATGAGTAGGAATTGACCATCCAATTAATTGTAGCAAGAGTACTGGAAATCAACAACTTCATTAGTTTATAATCAAACTTTAATATTATTAGTTTCTACAACTATAAATATATCCAATAGTATTCCATTCTATATATTATATATAATGAGCATTACATTTGAGAAATTTGTTTTTTCTTGAATCTAAGGGTATGATTGGTGTTGTGGTACATTTTACAAATATAATTTAAAAATGATGGGTTTAAGAAAAAAAAATTTAGATAAAAAAAAAAGTTAGATGAATAGATATATTTGGATAAAATTGATGTTTAATATGTTAATGTTGAACAATTAAAATGTATTTGGTTAAAATTATTGTTTAAAAATAAAATGACTTGTACTAATTTCATAATTAAATTACATAAGATTAAGGATGTTATTATTAATATATAATAAATATAGCAAAATAACATTAGGTACAAATTTCTTTAAAAAAAATTACAATATATATATATATATATATATATATATATATATATGACACATAAAAAGAGTCTGAGTTTTTTATTTTTAAAAAAAAATATATATAAAACACAAGTTGGGGGTAAACCACATGTTGTGTCCTTACCCGGCCCGAACTGCTAGCCATTTCGATCGTATTAATGTTTAATTTATTTTTTTGTAATATGTTAAAAATGTAAATCGATATAAAAGATATATTCCTAATTAAGATTATTTAGAGATCTAATGATTTAATCTCTAATAACATGAAAAATAAATAGTCTGAGAATGAATACCTCGACATGCACGCACGCCTATAATTACTCCAAGTCAACATTAATTAGGCAATTAGATATTGTTATTTCTATAAGATTTTCTATTCTTGAGATAAAGTTTTCAACAATATCTATGTTGAAATAAACACGCAAGTCTCCACTAATTATACATATATAGCTAGTGTGTTATTACCTAATTGAAGATAAACGAACAACTCTCGATCGAGCAATATTAGATGCCGGCCATACTAAATTAACTCCTTAATGAAAACACAGCACATGATCGATCAGCCATTAATTGGAACAGGATGCATGTGTGGTCTCTTGGATGCATCTCCAAGTTCCATGAATATTAATTCCCCTCATGCATGCCCTGCTAGCTACCTAGCTTTGTGTTGTTGTTCCTTTGTGGTCTCCGTCGACCGTACGTCAAAAAGAAAGAAGAAAAAACCTGAGCTATATATATGTCATCCAGACTATATACATGTAGTTATCCATCCCTAGCTTGTCCTACCTCTTAATTTTCTCCTCCTTTTGGAATTTCTTTTTAGTGGGACACTATATATCATCATCAACAATTTCACGTAAATGTTTTTGTGGATGACAGATTCCCATAAACTTAATTATTGTGTTGTTTTGGCCATGGATATTGCACCCTCGATCGGCTTGCTTTGCTTACAAGGAGAGATCGGAGACCAAGACCCACATTTCTGGAAAACCTCTTGGTCTCTGTTTGACATGATCAGTCTTTCCTGGTGCACATGATATGTTCTGTTATTTCAAAGCTGGTGAGGGTGTGGTCCATGTTAAACCCAGTATTTTATGATCATCATGATACACTTTCCATTTCTCCTACTCCTCCATTTCCTACCAATTAAGTATGTATAGTCAGAAGTCAACAATGAAAAATATTATTTAGTTAAAACAATAACGCATAATTATACTACTGTTATAGAATAAGCTCGTGTTTTATCTTTATCATCCATTACCCTTTCTTAATAACGAAAGATAATTAATTTATCGTGCTTGCTACATGCAAGTGTATTTTTCTCACCACTTCACTAATTTCTTTTTAGATTACAAGTTCTTAACCTAACCATAAAACTAATTTAATCTTTATATACAACCTGATGATTCAAAGACACTTTTCTCATCATTCCACCCGCAGTCTTCAATGGTGGCCACCAGTTTCGTTCTAAATCAATAATTTGAATGCTCTGATCGATTTTCCTTAATAAGAAGACAAAAAAAAAAGCATTCGATTAAAATAATATTGTCACGTAATATATATTGGCTATGACTGATGGTGAATTTCTGCATATATATATATATATATAAAGAAGAAGCATGGGTCAAGTGGGTAGATATAGGATGTAGACAATATTATTCAATCTCCAACATTATCTATGTCATGAAACTAATGAAGATGACACATGCATGAACAGCTAGCAGCCATGCAGAAACATATATAACCCTACAAAAATTATTATAAAACTGGAGTAGAGTTATCTTTTAAGGATCTAGTTCATTATAACTAACGAACTAACAAATGATTCTCGATTAGACAAATGGATAATTAAATTAAGGTTGAATTCCAATTCCAATTCTTGATCAATGGACATCCAATTCTCCCGAAATTAATAGTTATAATATTATTGTTTGCGCATGATGAAGCCCTTTACGAAGTCTAAAAGGCTTCCATTTATAAATCATAGTATAATTTGGCATAATTAAGACGATGGCTGCATGATCAGTAAACTATTGTTCTGTAAGCGTTTATGCATAGAGTAGGGATTATATTAATTTCCAGTCAGGTTCTACTTAATTTTGGGTAGAATATTCAAATAAAAATTAATATATGCTCCATTTGATAATATGTTCGAGCTTTGTTTGAAAGTATTATTTACCAAGCGCTTGCTAGCTACAATTATCATTAAAAAATATTTTTCTTTTAAATCCCATTAATTGGTATCCATTTTCCAATGATCGATATTACCAAAATTAATATATAAGTGGATACCAAGTCAAGTTGCACAATCTAGCTCCTACATGGGACATAGATTTTATTGATCACATCATCATTATCATCAAAATGCCATACAAGTTGTGACCGAACCGTAATTCCTTGCTAAAAAGGGAAAAAAACATCAAGAATTGAATGACTTGTGTTTGTGTCTCTTTGCCTGGTCAAGATCAATTCAATATGATGATGATGATGATGTTCTAGTTAGGTTAGGCATGATTGATGAAGCGGCCCGCAATTACCGAAGTAGAAGAAAGGGGTCCATTGCGCGATCGATAATTAATGGTCTAAAATTAGAATATAGGTCACACATGATCAAATCATGGAACCATTTGATTTTGTAGATCTTTTGATGAAAAATGATACGAAAATGGGACCCTTTCCCAATATAATTCACCAAAACACATCGTTTCTCATTCAACATGTGATTTTTCTTTTATATAATAATTGAGTATGTTAATTACAAGATAATCATTTAAAAATTGATTTTTGAAAAGTTAAATGATTGTTTATAGAAAAATAAAATATCTATGATGTATTTTGCTTGCAAGAAGAAACATAATAAAATAAAGTAATCAAATAAGTGATGTGTTTATTTCCATTCGAATATCATATGCACTATAATTAATTAAAGTTGTTACTTGTGTAGCTAAACTTTGATTTACTATACTTTAATCAATCAAATAGTCAATACAAGATCAAAAAGAAACTAAAATCTTAATCCGGCTACACCTTGTTAAAAACCATATTATTTTTTATGAGTCAAATACTCCATATTATGCCAAAATAAAAGAAATTATAAGCCTTAGTATGAAATCTACCTTTAACTAAAAAAACATTACTAATAAATCAAGAGTATAAGAGATGCACTAGCTCCTCGCCATTGTAAATTTTTTTTCATAATTGCCAAGTACTGGAACAATGGAATAACAAATTATTTGAAGCCTCCCACTCTACGACAAAAAAAATTGAACATTTGGATTGCTTTAATTTATTGGTAATAATCAACCTCTGAGAATAAAATCACTTGAAGAAAATTGATTTTAGATACGCAACCACATATATAAATGTTTATGTGTATTTTAGGTTGAGCCATTTTAAATCATAAATTAGATTTGGAATGGCTAGACCCTAAAAAAAAATCCAGTCAATAAGAGAATTGCATTATTTGACCAAGTAGTTGGCATCCTTGTCTAAGCTACAAATATTTCGATCCTATTTATTATGTGAAAGGTTCCCTCCTTCTATAATAAACAAATCATTTGTATGCATGCCCATGGGTCCTTAAGTAATCCGAGATTAGAACTTAATTAATCGGAGTTTCTAGTTGGTTAATTGCAAATTGAATAAGGTACAAGCTCATGTGACCACAGTATAATTAAGAAGCAAGCCCACCACTCATTACTTGGGACCGTTCTTTAGTGGAACATGAGATGGGTTTTTTGAGGAGTACCAATTGTTGTTAAAGATAGTACCGTATATATTATGAATTTGAATATTAATATGGCTATAAGAAGAGTATATGAAAATTACTATAATCTAACTCTGATTTGGGACCATATAATTTCATTCAATTTGTCAAGAATCGAAAAGTCTAAATCAAGAGAGAACTAACTCTAATCCAAAGCTATAATCTGATACAATATATATGTTGTTGTTATAATTGCGCATATTTCATTCTAAAAATAATAATAAACCATGTATATATATATATATATATATATATATATATACATGTGCCCTTCATTAACCCTATTAATTACCGCACGGTGCACCGGGTCCTTGGAATAATTACATGTTGTTTAGATGTGTATTGGAAAGAGAAGGGTTTCGATATGGGTTCGAATCAAGCATCCATACATGTTCAAGGTTTTCGGAAAGGTTGGAAAATGACAAGAAAATAGCAAGCACTATTTAATTGTTCTTTATGCGAAAAGCATAAACATCCAAGCAGATGTATAGCTCATGACAACACAAACTCGGATAGATTTGCATTTGCGTGTATCTATCCATATAGAGTCCAATACAGTGAATGTCCGAATTAGCATTCGAGGGAGACCTCATGACTACTCAAGTAAAATTCGAGATGTTTTTGCCGTCTTTTTGCCCCGTCCCTTTACTTGTTCAACACTTTGTTCTTGTTCCTTTACTTGAAAAGGATAAGAGAGAGATGGCGATTAAAAACCATATATATATATATATGCCCCGTCCCTTTCCTTGTTGTTCAACACTTTGTTCTTCGTGTTTTTGCCGTCTTTTTGCTTGAGATCACAAGTACCTCCCCATGGCTAATTAATTAATGCTTATCCACAATATGGCGTGTGTGTGTGTGTGTGTGTGTATTTGATAGCCAATAAGCTCTCAATATATCCCTTTCGTGGCCTTTCCAGCTTGGTGCCATTTCAGCTAAGCCCATACTTAGGGTTACTGTAAGCAAAGCCCATTGAAAATGGATGGTGGTGCGGTCCAATGTCACTGAAGGTGCTCGCCAAGATCATTGCCTTCGATTGGGTAAAAATATATAAATCCTTGAAAACCGTATTATTTTATTCTTTGACAGATCGATGAACTTTGACTGCGTTCCATTTCCTATCTTGAGATGGTTTGCGTAAGCTAAGGCAGATTCAACTCTCTCTTAGAATAATAGTCAACTTGTCTTTTAGCCCGGACTAGGTGTCTAATTGACGTGGTTGACCCGGCAAATCAACCCACGATACAATTAATATGCTAGTTTTCACAATAGATAAATGCTAAACAGAGAGAGTGTAAGAGCATTTGTGATTAATGGGTAAATAAAGATTAATTAATTAATTTATTTATTCATTACTCTCTCTGTGACAGTTTCTGATTTGCGAAATAGTAGGGCCACACATGAACCGATCAACAAAATTCATAGAGAAATAATTTAATGTAATCACGGTATATTATATTAATTTATACCACCACTTATAATCCACACATTGCAATTACAACTAACAAATTGTATGTTGATTTCCCCCCTGTTATCAAAATGATCAATATATCATGAATCTCGAGGAAGCATCACACACTTTATCAGCAACATGATCATGATGATGATGGACAAAATGGCAGTGATCATCATCAATTTCTTTTTCTTTTTTTTTTTTTTTTTTGGTAGAAAGATCATATCATCAAATTAAACATTAGAAAATGTCGAGGATTTCAAGAATTGACCGGTTGCAAAGGGGACAACTACCTCGATTCAACCAAAGCTCCCTCGAACACACCCTGCAAAACGTGTGCCCACATGGGATAAATGCTGCTCCTTTTTTCCTCCCCATGCACACGCAACACACTGTATCATTCCCCACCGTCGTCTCCGTAATTACCCCTTCTCCTCCTCCGCCACCTTCCGTGCTTTCCTCTAACAGCCTCATCAACGATACCCTTAACGGCGTCCCCGTCAAACCAACATTTGCGGTTCCCACATCAGTGACACTGGTGGGCTCCATGATGTTACTTCCTGCCTCCCTGAATTGTCTTTCTGCGGCCAAAGCAGCAGCTAAGTTCATACCCGAAGAGTGCTGTTGGTTCGGACTCGGGTTCGGATCCAAACAGCCCGGATCAGAAACTCTCTCCTCCTCCTCCTCCTCTTCCTGGCCCGTGTTTACCACAGCCTCTATCTCTTCCCGTTCTTCATCAATATCGAGATCATCATTGGTGACGATGGTGGTGGGACTGAAACCCCAAGTGGCCCCACAACAACCCAAACCTCTTAGTCCTAGCCGTTCCTTAAGACTCATTCTTCTTGATCTTCTCCTTGAAGAATCTACGCCGTCCATATGGTCACCCAGCAATGCAAGAATTGTTATTGCTTCTCTTTCTGGTTCCTGCAGTAACACACGGAGTTGACTCATTTTTCAACAAGTTAATTAACAAGAACCCAACACAAAAAACGAAAGCAACAGTGCTACTATGTGTTATAGATAGAGAGAGAGGGGGGGGGGAATAAGCTTGAATAGTGTTTGAATACATACAGGTGAAGAGGGGTTAATTAGAATCGTGCATGGGAGTCTCGTGAAGAGTTTATTGTAGAGTGAAGAGAAATTTAATGGACACCGCCTGGTTCTTGTCGTTGAAGATGATGTTACTGTACGTGTAGGAGTAGTCAGTTGTTGATAATGGAAGTGAAAGTGACAGAAAAGAAAGGTAAATTCCATTGTAGGATTTGGGAGCTGATCATCACCATCATTAGCTTGATATTGGAAGATAAAGATGATGGGATTTATGATTTGTGTGTAGATATTAATTATTGAAGGATAGAGAGAAGGATGAAAGGACAAGATAGGAGGAAGACAAGGAGGTGTAGAGAAGAGGAAAGATGAGTTCTTTCCACTTCATTACAAAGAGCCGGATCAGTTGCTAGAAACTTTGGATTTGCAGAAGTAACGAAAGCAATACTTCGTTGTAATTAAATACCAATCCTGCTCGTTAATTGGTGGAATACTATCTTTATTAATTTTTCTAGTTAATAATGTTATAATAAAAGAGGAATGATTATTAATCATAGCCGTCCCATTAATCTTATTATATATAAAATTAATTATTACTTTTTTACATGACATATAAATAAAATATTCATTTTTTTTTATGTGAATTCGTGATTTTCTCATAATTATTGGATTGTCTTATAGAATCTTCGGCTACAGGCCTGATCAGCCGTGAAAAAATTGGTTCAACTCCTCCGGAATAATATCATTACACTGGTTTCTTTTTTAAATGGAACTACTTTATTTTATTTATAAAAACTAAAATGATGTTGTTCGGATAAGAAAATATATATATATATATATATATATATATATATATATATATATATATATTTTTTTTGTTAG